>Ga0209021_1000643_pt1 | contig 41858 bp, 29 predicted proteins | sample PinacodermFT_FD_187299 | JGI IMG/M metagenome (GOLD analysis project Ga0209021, IMG submission 187299) | Host-associated microbial community of the marine sponge Aplysina aerophoba from Gulf of Piran - sponge pinacoderm, lysed by freeze-thaw... | ecosystem: Host-associated > Porifera > Sponge >... | reverse complement strand
CGGAATAAAGGCCCGGTAACCGCCCGGCTGTCGAACGTACGTTCCCGCACGAGCGTTGTAATCGTTTTTTCGTTCGACCATATTCCTCTTTCGTTAAATATAGCGGTAAAACAAACTCATATTGTTCATAGCCTTTAATATGAGTACATTTGACTGCCTTATGCAAGCCTGGCTATAATATAAATGTTTTGAGGGCGTATATTGAAAGCTGCATTGATTATAATGTGAAGTTTGTTCTTGTCACAATCTGTATCAAAAAATTAAGTTTCTCACCGCTACGCACCGACGATCTTCCCAAACAGTTCTTCCTTCTCCTTCTCCAGTGCCAGAATGTCTGCCTAAATCTGTTCACCCATGTCGATTGTATTTCAAAATGCCGTGTAAAAGGGGCAACTAGCCGAGAAGCAGCGAGGATTCGTGCATAGAATTTCCGGGAGGCGGCGTCAGGCTCCGGCCCTCAACCCGGAACAGGGGCATTTCTTATCCGAATAGCTTGATTCCTTAACCGATGGTCATTGCGCTGCGTCGGACGGCGCCTCCCGGTAGACACCGGTCGCCTCCATCACCGCCGCGGACACCCGGTGTCCGTTTAGCCACTCGACCATTTCGGCAAGCCCTCCCGGCAAGGCACTGAATGTACGGATCTCCGCCGAAGCCTCAAAGCCTGGCCTAGCCAACCGGACGGTGGCCGCGACCTGCATCTTATGAATGTCGAGTCCCGCGGCCCGTTCGTGGATGAGATTCATCGAATCCTGTTCAATAATGGGCGGTTTTCTCCTTTCCGGGGGGCTTTCGGCGGCGGCGGGAACTTCCGGTCGGATGGCGCACGCCCTTGCGGCGCAAGGGCGCGGCTCTATTTGCTGTGCGTCCACGGTACGGGCCCGGGTACAAGGCGAGGCTCGATGCCGTCGGTCGGGACAGTTTTATATGGGGCACGATGGCGCCAAAAAGAATTCGTTCACGCTCCCGCCGCCGCCGAGCATGATGAAAGATTCCGCAGCGGTTGCCGGAGCGGGCATCTCGTTACATGTCGGGCGGAGCGGTCATGCCGCGACCATGTGAGCTTTCGAGCGGAATATTGAAAAACACCGACCACTCTCGGCACCTCCTAATTTTGCAATTTTTCCTTTGACTGATCGCACCTGCCTCGAAGCAAAATGGCACTGCGCAAAATGGCTCAAGAACTTTTTCCCGCGCCAAACTTAGGATTACTGCTGACAGTCTGCTTTCAATCAGTTATTCTTTCGTGCAGTCGGCTGATAGGCAGCGAGATGAGCAGAGCGCAACACATTTCAAGGGCGTCTCGGAAGGCAACCTATCAGGACGTATTGGACGCTCCGCCCCACCTAGTGGCCGAAGTAGTCGCCGGCACGCTGCATATGCAGCCAAGACCGGCCAAGCGCCATGCCTGGGCGAGCTCAGTCATGGGCATCGAAATCGGCGCGCCTTTCGGCCGCGGAAAGGGCGGCCCCGGCGGCTGGGCGATTCTATTCGAGCCGGAATTGCACCTTGGCGAGGACATCGTTGTTCCGGATATCGCAGGTTGGCGACGGGACACTTTGTCCGAGGATATGGACGGCGAGTATTTCACGCAAGCGCCGGATTGGGTCTGCGAGGTTTTGTCGCCGTCGACGCGCGGATTTGACAAAGGCAAGAAGCGTGCAATCTATTCCCGCGAGAAAGTAGCCCATCTCTGGTTTCTGGATCCCGATGCGCAGACGCTTGAGGCTTTCGAGCTTCGCAATGCCCTGTGGGTATTGCTTGCAACTCTTGTTGATGATGCGCCGGTCTCGCTACCGCCCTTCGATGCAATCTCCTTCCCTCTCAGCGTACTCTGGCCGGAGGTCGTTGCGACCGTCGTCGGTGAGCGTGAGGATTCATGATGGCTGGTAGCAGCTCGAATTCCGTATCTCCTTTCACAAAGAGTCAGGGAGACATTTAATTTTTGGAACTTGAGAATCCGCTCGCGACTGATTGGGTGCGCACCGAGCAATGTGCATCTTGATCATAGCGGCGGCCTTGCCGGCAAGCGCGACACGGATAGCGAAGGGAGGATTGTACCCGAACTGCGCCTTTGATCTCGGGCCGCCTAAAATCGAGCTCCGGGCATCGGCGCGGAGCTGGGCTCGGAGCCAACCGGACACTCGGACCTTGACCTTGGCCGTCCGGAAATTCCTTTCTGCGTCATTGTTCGTGAAACAGACATCCGGGACGCGAATAAAGTCTGAAAGCAATAAATCGAGGATTCCGCGAGAGGACGGAATGTTGCCTGATTATGGGGGCAAAAATAGTGTCCTGGAGGCCATCCTTGCCGGGTTGGCGACGCTTTCATGCCGACGACTCCGAGCGCTTGCCGATGGGCGGCAGAAAGCGAATCCATCACCGCCTTCGCCGGCGCAGAGATATTCGAGCCTGTCGAACTTAAAACAGGCGAACAGGACAATTCCAGCGACTGCGAATTTACTGTTCTAGATTCGAATACGAAAAATGAAACGGCGTGAGCCGCTAAGGCCAACGTCCTTCAGAATCTCCGCGAGGCGGCCCGCCGTCGGCTGCGCTTCGCGATGAATCGCGGCAATCCAGGACTTCGATGCGAAACCGAGCCGCCGAGTCCCCGACACGATGGAATTCCGGCGGCGAGAAATAGTCATTTGGCGCGGCGGATAGAGATATGCCACGGGATCAGCAGGCGCTCCGCGAGCGTGACCATGCCGAACAGGCACATTCCCAAAAGGGTCAGAAAAAAGATGCCTGCAAATGCAAGATCCGGACGCATGTTGCCGGTCACGATCTGAATATAAAACCCCAGCCCTTCATCCGACCCGATGAATTCAGCGATCGCCGCGCCGACCGTGGCGTTGATCGCGGCGTACTTAAAACCGACAAAACATTGCGGAAGCGCGGCGGGAAGACGTACCTTGAAAAATGTTCGCCAAACCCCGGATCCCGTGGAACGCGTAAACATCGTCAACTCTTCGCTAAGCGAATTGAAGGCTAGGATGGCGTTTAGAACAATCGGAAAAAAGCAGACGAGGAATACGATTATCACTTTCGGCAGAAGCCCGAAGCCCAGCCAGGAAATGAATAGAGGCGCGAAAGCAATTTTCGGCACCATCTCGATGCATACGATAAACGGATAGATTGTACGTTTCAAAATCGATGAAAAAGCAATTGCCAGGCCCAATGGCAGCGCCAGAATGACTGCGACCGCATAGCCCAAAGTCGTTTCGAGGCCGGTTACATACGTATAGTACAGCAGTCGGTCGAGGTCGGCGGCGCCTTTTTCGATTACTACGGACGGAGGCGTCAATATGTAGCGGGGAATGTCGAACCATACGATTGAATATTCCCAGAACAGGAAGAAGCCGATAAAAAACGCCACGAACATCCAGGAGTGCCGCGCCCGCTCGAGAAGCATCGCCAGAAACCGGTTTCCTTTAAATGACGCCATAGCTCCTAAAAATCTCTTGGGTTTCGCGGACGTAAGCTGCGAATTCCGGCGAATTCTTAACATCGAAGTCGCGCGGGAACGGCAGGTCGATATTTATGATTTTCTCGATTATTCCCGGTCTAGGCGTAATGACAACTACTCTGTTTGAAAGCTGAATTGCCTCTTCAATAGAATGGGTTACAAATATTACGGTCGGCTTTTCCTGCATCCAGAGAGACTGCAAGTCCCTCCGGATGCCTTCGCGAGTCATCGCGTCGAGTTTGCCGAGCGGTTCGTCGAGCAGCATGGTTTTCGGTTCATGAACCATTGCTTGGCAGAATGCCGCCCGCTGCTGCATGCCACCCGAAAGCTCGTAGGGGTGCCGGTCCGCAAAGTCCTCCATATGCACGGAACGCAGAAGCCGATGTATGTCGTCACGACGCTCGTGCGTTGACAGCCCGCGCAATTCCAATTGCAGTTCGATATTGCCGCGCACGGTTCGCCAGGGAACCAGCGTGTTGTCCTGAAACATAATTCCAATATCGGTTCGGGGGCCGATTACTTCCCCGCCGCCCATCGAAATTGTTCCGGAAGACTGCTTCAGTAGCCCTGCGGTCATGAGCATCAACGTCGATTTGCCGCAGCCGGAAGGTCCGAGAAGCGAAACGAAACTTCCCTCTTCAATATGAAAATCGACAGGCCCAAGTGCGTGAACGGATGACGCACCTTCGCCAAAGACTTTCTTGACTTCGGAAAATGTTATGCCCGGGCTCATTGAATTCTATGCACAAATAGTTGAGGCAAAATCTAGATTCGTTGAATTGATGACGCCGCGGGAGGCAATCGCCGGCCAGGTTGAAGAACAAGAAATGCCGGTCTGAAAAATTTCGCCGCATAAACAAGCAGACTGGGAAGCGCCTGATTCCCGAATGATTTCAGACGTCGGGACGAAGCGCGCTTTAGAAGCCAAAAATACTCCAGCCGTGTCATTGAGGGTTCAGCTTGGCGCCGGAGGCCGCGCTGGCGCGGCCTCCTTGCCAGTACAGCAGAACTATTGGATAAACTGGTTGGTGTAGAACGATGCTGGATCGGCATCAGGATCGAGATCATTGTAGGTCTTCATCAGGTTGACCATGCTCTCCCAATCGGTAGGCACGTTAAGACCCAAAACTCGATCGGTATTGGCGCCGGAATACAGCAATCCCAATGTTACATCCAAAACGGCTCGGGACTGCATCTTTCCTTCGTCCTCAGCCATCGTTCCGCCTACGATATCCGCAATCGCGTTGACCGCCGCATCGGGATCGGCTTCGGTTTCGGAATACGACCTTATTGTCGCGTCAACGAACCTCTGGACCAGGTCCGGATTGTTTTCAACCATGTCCTTTCGGGTCGAGAGGCAATAGCCTACTTGGGCGACTCCAAAGTCCGAATAAGGGAAAATCACCGGATCGTCCCCGCCATTGGCTCGAATTTCAGCTGGCTTATCGTCGATACCGCCCAAAATTCCTACGGCATCCCCGGCGCCTTGCAGATAGCTGGAAACTAGTGCGCCGTCCGGAACGTTCGTCAGGTTGATATCGTCTTCGGTCAGACCCGCATTTGCCAAAACAATCGGAAAGAACGTGTTAACGCCTGCGTTGGCGGTCGTCAGAAGTTTCTTGCCCTTCAAGTCGCCGATGGACTCTATCCCCGTGTCAGGTCGTACAAGTATTGCCTCGGAACCCATTGCGTCGATTACGCCGACCGAAATGATCTCCGCCCCTTGGGACGCCAGATTTATCATTGCGCCGCAGGATCCGTAGGCAAAATCGCTGTCGCCGTTTGCAACGAGGCGGTGGGCCGAACTGGACCCGTTGCCCGAACGAATGTCCAAATCAATGGCCGCATCGTCGTAGTAGCCGCGGTCCTTTCCCAGAGCAAACCCGGCATGTGAGCCGTAGTACATCCAGTTAAGCCGAAGCCGGACATCGTCTTCCGCCGCAGCCACCGAGCCAATCGCAAGGCTCAAAGCGGTTGCCAGGCCAGAAGATTTCGACAAAATTTTGATCATGGTATTCTCCTTGAATTGATCAAAAAACTCAAATGATCACTGGCGCGCGCTTCGACAGAGCCGACGCCATGTTCATAAAATAGAGCGCGTTTAATCCAATCTGGAACCCAGCGCCGAAATCCTGTTTCACCAGCGCACCATTTGTTCGTTGCCTGATTAGTGGCTTGAACTTTCGCATACAAGCGCCAAATTCGGCAAGCGGCGAGCCGAAAGGCGCAAATTCCTTTCCAATCGCCGCATTTTTTTTCGTTCAAAGGAAAACTGAACATTGGCGAAACATTCGCGCGATCCTGTCATTCACAATTCGAGGACGAATAACGGAATATGCTTCGCGCTCCGACAGGGCGAGGACTTGCTCAGCAGCGCGGAAAATTTTACTAGAAATCTCGACACCCCGTCCGGCGTTCCAAAACGAGGTCGGCGACATTGTCAATCCGAGAATTTCAGGGATTAGCGATCTCTTCCCGCAGCTATGCAAAAGCTTTTTCCGAAATCCCGGACTCTTAGAATTTCCGCGCTTCCGAAATTTCGAGCAATGATCTGCTTTACCCAAAACAATAAATGATATATTATTGTCGGCGATCGAAAATTTCAATCGCCGAATGGGATCGGATATGCGCGAAACTCTTGGCCGGGCGGAGGAGAATTCACGCGAGCCCGCCGACTGGAATTACTTTATCCGCGCATGTTTCCGAATTTGCGAAGCGGCTGCTGTTCCTCTCAAGGCAACTAGGCGTCTAATGGAAATCGAATCAAGATTTTCCGGCCTGCGACTCGGTTGTTCGGCGGCTGCTCCGTTCGGCGCCTCCGGGCCGCCGCTCTTCGGTCGTCGACTCCGCGTAATCTAGCCGAGAATCGGATAAAGCGGCAATGGCGGCCTATCGATATTCCCGTCGAGCGGAAATCCTTGGAAAGTCGGTCTACGACCACGCTCCCGGCGCGATCGTGCTGAACAGCGGTCTGGCATATCCGGCCCTGCTGCCGGATGTCGCGCGAGAAGCTGAAATCGCATCCGGGCGCGCGGAAGAAACCATGCAGTACGGGCCGCTCATGGGCCTCGACGACCTGCGGGATCAAATCGTTCGCTACGTCGCTGCCGACGGCATAGGCTGCAAGCGCGAGAACGTGCTGGTTACCAACGGCGCGAAGCATGCATTGGATCTCGCCTGCAGAGTCTTTGTCGAACCGGGCGATCGGGTTATCGTTACGAAACCGACGTACATGACCGCGCTGATCAATATGCGCACGCACGGCGTGGCATTTCTGGAGATTCCGCAGGATCGCGAGGGAATCGACTGCGAATGCCTCGAAGCCGAGCTCGCGAGGCTCGAGAGCTGCGGAGAGCGCATGCCGAAGCTATTGTTCGACGTGCCCGATTTCCACAACCCTACGGGAATTACAATGTCGCTCGACCGGCGAATGCGGCTCATTGGCATGGCCAGGAGATACGGCTTCGTGATCTGCGAGGATGATCCCTATCGCAGGATTCGCTTCGAAGGCGACCCGATTCCGCCGCTCAAGGCTCTGGACGAGCACGGAGTCGTAATTGCTTTGGGAACGGTGTCGAAAATCCTGTCTCCGGGGCTGCGAACGGGCTGGGCCATCGCCCACGCCGAGGTCGTGGAGCGCATGTCGATGCAAAAATCGGAAGGCGGTTCAAGCCCGTTCCTGCAGCGGGTGGTCGCCGAGCTCATGCGTTCCAACAGGTTGGCGAGGCACATCGAGGCGGTTGCGTCGCAAATGCGAATTCACCGGGATGCGATGGTCGCTTCGCTCGCCCGGGAGATTCCGGATGCCAGGGTCAGGGCGCCGAGCGGCGGGTATTTCCTTTGGGCCAGGCTGCCCGAAGGGGTCTCGGCGGAAAAAGTCGCGTCGCGCGCCTGCGAGCTGGGAGTCGAAGTAAGCCCGGGAGGCATGAGCTTTCCGGGTTCCGATCCGGATTGCTATCTTCGCTTCGCCTACAGTTTTCCAGGACCGGACGAGATTCGCGAAGGAATACGCCGCCTCGGCAGAGCATATCGGGCGGAGGCGCGAAAGGCCTGACTCAAACCAAGGGAGATTAGAATATGCCAACGCCAATAGTAAGTTTCGCGCCGTCCTGCGAAATCGACCTCGACAAGGACGGAAAGCGGCATGGCTATCTGCGGATACAGTTCTCCTCGCATCGCTCCGCATACGGATGGCTGCCGGTGCCGATCATGACGATCAAGAACGGCGACGGGCCGACGGCGCTGCTGGTCGGGGCCAACCATGGAGACGAATACGAGGGCATTTCCGTTATCTCGGAACTTTATCAGAAGCTTGATCCGTCGGACTTGACCGGGCGAATCATGTTTCTTCCCTGCGCTAACGCCCCCGCCGTCTACGCCGGAAGGCGCACCTCTCCGGTGGACTACACGGGCGAAGCCAATCTCAACAGGCTGTTTCCGGGCGAACAGTACGGAACGCCCACCGAAATGATCGCCTGGTTCATTACGAACGAGCTCGTGCCGAAATCCGACGCGGTATTCGATTTGCACTCCGCAGGGTCTTCGATCGACCATTGGCCGTCCAGCAAGATCCGCCTTATGGGCGACGACCCCGAAAAAGACGGCATCCAAATGGACTTCTTGCAGCTGTTCGGCGCGCCGCTCGGAATTGTCGGCGACCGCGTGCACAAGCGGACGCTGTCCGGAGAAACTTCGCCGAAGGGGATCCTCTATCTTTCAACCGAACTCGGCGGCGGCGGCAAGATTCGTCCATGGATTCGTGATTTCGCCTATGCGGGAATGCTTCGCTGCCTCCGGCGCCTCGGAACGTTGCGCGAGAGTTTCGAGGTGCCTCCGGTCGAACGCGAAGTAAGGCTAATGGCGATGCAGCAGGACGAAAACTATATCTTCGCGCCGGCCGACGGCATGTTCGAGCCGCGCGTGAATTTGGGCGACGATGTCGAGGATGGGCAGTTCGCGGGCTATGTGCGGTCCTTGAAGGAACCGTGGAACGAGCCGGTAGAGCTCCATTTCCGTCGCGGCGGCGTAGTATTCTGCAAGCGGCACCCCGCGCTTTGCGACATCGGCGATACGCTGTTCTTTACCCTGAGCGACTATCAAGGCGCGTAGGCCGGTTTTCCTGCGGCACGCCGAATCCGTGGCCCGCAGGTCGCGCCGGCGATCGGTCGCCGCGACGCGCTTCAATATTGAGGCCGTTTGCCCTTCGCGCGATGGCGGCGGACCGCTTCCAATCTAAAGATCGTAGAGCCATTCATGGTCGGGATGGTTTTTGAATCGCCATTTGCGCACGGGTCCCGCCATAACGTTCAGATAGTAAAGCTCGTAGCCGTACGGCGCGCCGCAAGGGTGATGGCCTAGCGGCACGAGTACGACATCGTGGTCGGCGACGGAAACCGTTTCGTCGAAACTCCCGTCGTCCGTGAATACGCGCTGGAATGCGAATCCCTGCGGCGGGTTCAGGCGGTGGTAGTAGGTTTCCTCCAAATAGGTGATTTCGGGATAATCGTCCTCGTCGTGGCGGTGCGGCGGATAGGAGGACCAGTTTCCCGGCGGCGTAAAGACTTCCGTTACGAGCAGGCTGGAAGCGACATCGCGATCTTCCATTGCGATATTGTTGATAAAACGCGCATTGGATCCCTTGCCCCTTTCTACGGAGGCAACTCCTTCCGGCCCGATTATTCGGGTTCCGTGCTTGTCGGAGCTTCCCGGAGCCTTGCATGCGGCAATCGTGCAATTCGTCGTCGCTACCGCCTTCCAGCGGCAGTTGCCGGCGACGAACACCGAATGGGGGGGCGATCTGTCGAATATGTTCATCCGGTCTCCTAGCTCGCCGAAGTCTTCGCCCGCCGCGGAAATCGAGGCTTTGCCTTCAAGCAGAACAAGAATCGCTTCGTCCGACCCGGTATGCTCTTCGGCGACGTCGCCGGGCTGCAGGCAGTAGAGGCTGAAGCCTACGAATTTCCACCCCGCGCATTCGGGCGTGATGTCATGAATCTTGCCTCGCCTTCCCGTCGGCCGCCTTAAAATGCGCGACATTCGCCTTCCTTTCTCGCTGCCTAGAATCGCGGCTCGCGCTGCTGCGAAGCCGATCTCGGATTATATGGATTCATTGATTGATTGCCATACGAAGTTGGCGGCGAGCTGGACTTCGGAGAGGAGACCTGCGCATGGAACGAATTGCAGAGCGCAAAAGAAGTCGGAGCGAGAATACAGCCGCGAACGGCATTCGCGCATAAAGATCGCGAAATCGGAAAGCTTAACGGGTCGATTCGCCGAGCGGCCGCGCTCCGCCTACCGATTCATAGTTCCCGAGGTTCCGGGGCGGACGCCCGGTCGACAGTCGGTGCGGCCCGCCTCGAAGTCGGCAGAACGGAATCATGCCGCTTGCGCTGCTTTCGCCGCCCGGATTTGTCGCGCAATTTCCGAATGAACTCGAAAGATTCGCTACGCCGCCTGGCATGGGAGCGAAGCGTTTCGACATGCGCTCGAATTCGCGGGGCGGCAGTTCGGCGAACTTGAGCGCCCGGTTCCGGGATCGGCCGTCAGGATGAAGCAGCCTCGCCGATGTTGTCGACGCCTCGCTCCTCCAGGAGAGTCGACAGCCAGTTCGGGTCCATTTCCGGCACCGATGAAAGTAGCAGATCCGTGTAGGGATGGTGGGGCGGTTTGAACATGACGTCCTTCGGCCCCTGCTCGACCACTTTGCCCTGCTTCATCACGACGACCTCGTCCGCGATCGAACGAACTGTCGCCAGATCGTGGGTTATGAACATGTAGGCGAGGTCCAAATCTTTCTGCAGCCGATCTAGCAGCTTCAGAATTCCTTCCGCGACCAGCTGATCGAGAGCGCTCGTAACCTCGTCGCAAATGATGAATGTCGGATCGGCCGCCAGCGCCCTCGCTATTCCGACGCGCTGCTTCTGGCCGCCCGATAGTTCCGGAGGGTAGCGCGCGTAGAATTTAGAGGGATCCAGCTCGATCATGTCGAGCAATTCGTCCACGCGGTTTTTCAGATTCGTTCCCTTGAGGCCGCCGTAGAATTCCGCCGGGCGCCCGATAATATTGCCAATGCGGATTTTCGGATTGAGCGCCGTATCGGCCATTTGGTAGATCATCTGGGCTTGCCGAAGCTGGTCCTTGCTGCGATTCAGATAGCTCGGCGGAAGTTCCTGGCCCTTAAAGCGGATCGTGCCGCCGGTCGGCGGAAGCAGGCCGGTAATGCATCTGGCCGCCGTCGACTTGCCGGAGCCGGATTCGCCGACAACCGCGACCGTCATGCCGGCATGGATGTCGAAAGAGATATCATCCAGAACTTTAACCGGTCCGTAGGAGGCATCCAAATTCGCCACCTCCACGACAGGAACGCCGTCGCCGGGGCGCTGCTTCTGAGAGCGCTGAAAGCTTCTTACCGCCCACAAGCTCTTGGTATAGTCTTCCTTCGGGTTCTTGAGCATCGACTCGGTATCGGCTTCCTCGACTTCGTCCCCCTTGAGCAGCACTTTGATAACGTCGGCCATCTGAGCCACGACGGCGAGGTCGTGGGTGATGTAGATTGCGGCGGTATTGAATTGATTGACAATATCGCGGATTGCCGCCAGAACTTCGATCTGCGTCGTGACGTCAAGCGCCGTCGTGGGCTCGTCGAAGATAATCATGTCGGGGCGGCAGGACATGGCCATAGCGGTCATCGCGCGCTGAAGCTGGCCGCCCGACACCTGGTGCGGGTAGCGGAATCCGATCTCCCGGGGGGTGGGAAGGCGCAGGCGCTGGTATAGCTCCATTGCATCTTCCTGGCTTTCCATGCGCTTGCGAATGCGGTAGTGAACCGGGGACTCGGTGTGCTGGTCGATCAGCTTGTGGGCTGGATTGAAGGACGCGGCAGCCGACTGCGCTACGTAGGCGATCCTCGACCCGCGAAGCCGGCGCCTGTCGGCCTCGGATGTGGTGGTCAGCTCCAGGCCGTCGAATTCTACGGAGCCTCCCGAAATCCGGCATCCGTCCCGCGCAAAGCCCATCGCCGCAAGTCCGATCGTCGACTTGCCCGCGCCGGATTCGCCGATCAATCCCATAACTTCGCCGCGGCGAAGGGTCAGGTCCACGCCGTGAACGATTTCGAACCACTTCTCGTCCGCGTAGGCTTCGATCCGAAGATCTTCGATCTCTAGAAGCAAGTTTCCCTTGTTGGCCATGTTGTTTACTCCTTAAGGCCGGATGTGCGATGCAGCATCCAGTCGACGACCATGTTGACCGCTACGGTGAGCATCGCGATGGCCGCCGCCGGAATCAGCGGCGTAATCTCCCCGAAGGAGATAAGCGTCGCGTTCTCGCGCACCATGGATCCCCAGTCGGCCGTAGGCGGCTGTATGCCGAGCCCCAGAAAAGACAAGCCCGCGACCAGGAGGAAAACGAAGCAGAACTCCAGCCCGAACTCGGCGATGAGCGGCGACGTTGAATTCGGCAGGATTTCCTTGCGGATAAGGTACCACATTCCTTCCCCGCGCAGTTTCGCGGCTTCGATATAGTCCATCACAACGACATTGCCCGCGACGGCTCGAGTAAGCCGGTAGACTCGCGGCGAATAAATGATCCCGATGATTATCACCAGGATGATCATGTTCGTTCCGAAAATGCTGAGTAGAAGCAGTGCGAAGATGAGAGAGGGAATCGACATGACGACATCGATCAGCCTGCCCATGATCTGGTCGAACCATCCCTGCTTTACGGCGGCGATCATGCCGAGAAGCGCGCCGATTACGAATGCGATCGCGGTCGCCATGAGGGCGAGACCTACTGTGTTCCGCGCGCCGTAGACGAGGCGGCTAAACATGTCGCGACCCAGCTGATCGGCGCCGAGCAGCATGTTTTCGTCCGCAGGCGCGAATGATTGCGAAATGACCTCCGCTTCGCCGTACGGTGCGATTATGGGCGCGAAGATTCCAAGCACCGCGTACGTGAATATCACGAACATCCCGAAGGCCGCCGTTAGCGGAGCGGTCCGCAAGGCGCGCGCGGTAAGCGGGCCGGAAATGATGATAAGGAATTCTCTGAACGAATAGGCGATACCGGCGGCGAGGGCCAGGAGGCCGGCGCCGATCGATACGGCCCAGAGCGCGCTTTCCCGTCCTACGATGCCCATCACAAAGGATGCGAGAGTCAAGGAAAAGAGGAGGAGGAAGATCTCGCGCTTCTTGTAGTGAGCAGCGAGGCAGGAACCGCCGATCAGCAGCGCATAGTAAATGATTACGAAGTAGTTCATTGCTTCCTCTCACTATTTCGGATGACGCAGGCGCGGGTTCGTTAGTATGGAACCTATGTCCGCAGCCAGATTGAGAAGGATGAAGGTCGCCGCGAAGATCAGGCAGCAGGCCTGCACGACCGGAAAGTCCCTTTTCGTGACTGCGTCCACGAGCAGCTGGCCGATTCCGGGGTAGACGAACACCACTTCGACAAGAACGACTCCGGTAACCAGGTAGGCCAGGTTCAGCGCGACGACGTTGATAATCGGAGCCCATGCGTTCGGCAGAGCGTGCAGCGTGATAACTTTCCAGCCGGGCGCGCCCTTAAGCCGAGCCATTTCGATATAGGGCGATGCCAGAAGATTGATGATCGCCGCGCGGGTCATCCGCATCATGTGGGCGACGACTACGAGGACCATCGTTAGCGCGGGCAGAAACGTCCGTTCGAGAAGCTCGAAAAAACTCATGCCGTCGCTGACCTTGGCGATTGACGGGAACCATCCAGTTTTAACCGAAAAATACAGAATCAGGATGTAGCCGAGAAAGAATTCAGGCGACGAGATGGAGGTGAGCGTGGCTATGTTGGCGACCCGGTCGAATATCGTGTTCCGGAACAGCGCGACGATTACTCCCAGCAGTATTGCCACGGGAACCGCGATGATGGCTGCGTAGGTCGCCAGGAACAGCGTATTCGCAAACCTGGTTCCGATCACTTCGGCAACGGGAGATTGATTGAGCAGGGAAACCCCGAAGTCTCCGACCACCGCGCCGGCCAGCCAGCTCAGGTAGCGGACGGGAGCGGGACGGTCGAGGCCAAGCTCCGTGCGCAGCGCTGCCAGCGTTTCCTCGGTCGCGCCTTGTCCGAGAACCGATTGAGCGATATCGCCGGGAAGCAACTCCACGGCGCCGAATATCAGAGCGGATATCACGAGAAGCGTTACGAGGCCTAGCCCGAGCCGCATTAGCACTATTCGTGCTACGTCCATAATTTAATCCTCCATGAACGGTTGGCGAACTGCGTGTGGCGCAACTCGCAATGGAGCCTAGATCGACGTACGCGATCAGACGGAGTCGATACGTCTTTGGAATTTGTGCCTGTATCGGCAGCGCAGTGCAGCTTTTCGGCACACCCCTTGAGGTCAATCGAAGCAAATACGGAATTTGATCCGATGTTCGAATGCCAAATGCTCGGTAGATAAGTGCGGGTTTGATATGATCTGCCGCTAATGCACTCCAAATTGACGGTAATGGGTTCCAAATCCTGAATTCTTCGTATAAATCTAATGGTTCCTCGGAAAACTAACGGAGTAAAGCGAAAATGTCCAATAAATTTAAATCTGACGCGAAAGGGACGGGAGTTCTGGAACGAATTTCCGCCGCTAGCAGACGGAATCGCATTTCGCGCCGCGAGTTCATGGTCGAAGCCAGCTCCGCGGGAATGACAATTGCAGGCGCGTCGGCGCTTTGGGCGCAGAATGCCGCGGCGGAAACTCCGAAGGCGGGCGGAACCTATCGCCTTGGCCTGCATGACGGCAACACTGCGGACCAGATGGATCCCGGCAAATATCAAAGCGTCGGCGAGATTCAAATCGCTCACTCGCATCGCAGCTACCTGACCGAGATAACCTCGGAGAACGGCTTGGGACCCGACATGGCAGATGCGTGGAGCGCTACCCCGGACGCGCAAGTCTGGACTTTCGAACTTAACAAAAACGCCTCATTTCACGATGGTCGACCATTCACGGCGAAGGATGCGATCGCATCTTTGAACCACCACCGCGGGGACAGCACGACTTCGGCGGCGAAGGTATTGCTTGATAGCGTAACGGATATAAGGGCCGACGGCGACCACACGATCGTAATCGAGCTGAACCAGGGGTTCGCGGACCTTCCGTGGGTTATGACCGATTACCATCTGACCATGCTGCCCGCCAAGGACGACGGGACTGCCGACTGGGAGTCCGGGATCGGCGCAGGGCCGTACAGAATTGACAACCATCAGCCTGGCGTGGCCAGCACGCTGGGTCGGCACGACGGATGGCATCGCGAAGGCGGTTATTTCGACAATGTCGAGATTACGGTGCTCAACGACCCGAATGCGCGCCAAACGGCGCTTGTAACCGGAGAGGTCGATGCGATTTCCTCGGTCGACCTCAAGACGCTAGCGCTGCTGAGTCGCAGCCCGAACATTGAAGTTGACAACGTCGCGAGCGGCTCGGCAATTACGCTTCCGATGTTCTGCGACCACGAACCGTTCACGGATGTCAATGTTCGACTGGCGCTCAAGCACGCGATAGACCGCGAGGAAATCGTGGAGAAGATCCTGTTCGGCACCGGGACGCCCGGCAACGACTTCCACGTGTCGCCGACCATGCCCTACTGGCCGGATATCGAGCAGCGGACATACGATCCCGACCAGGCGAAGTTCTACCTCAAGCAGGCCGGAATGGATTCACTGGACGTGGAGCTTTCCGCGGCCGACAGCGTGCTTCCGGGCGCTGTTGACATGGTAGTGCTATACAGCGAGCAGGCGAAGAAAGCCGGAATCAATGTCAGGCCGGTTCGCGAGGCGAACGACAGCTACTGGGCGGATGTCTGGCTGAAGAAGCCGTTCGTATTTGTCAAATGGGGTGCGCGACCCACGCCCGACAACATGTTTACGCTGGCCTACAAGTCGGATGCGGCTTGGAACGAGGCGCACTGGAAAAATGATCGCTTCGACGAATTGCTGCTATTGGCCAAGGCGGAACTTAACGAAACAACGCGAGCCGAGATGTACCGTGAGATGTGCCAACTCGCCCGCGATGACGGCGGAACAATAATTCCGCTGTTTGTGAATTTCGTCTACGCGCGCCGCTCCAACCTTCGCCGCGGCGAAAGCCTAGCGGCGAGCTGGGAATGCGACGGCGCCAGGTCTGCGCACCGCTGGTGGTTTGCATAGGAACATTACGACAAGCGCCCGGCGGAAAATTCCGCCGGGCATTACAAGGACAGGCCTCGCCTGAGAATATGCCCTAGTACTCTTTCAGCATGGTATCGTTGGGTAAAGCGACTTCAGCTTCACGCGAGCGTCCTCTGTCCTGAACCGCCAATCAACGTGCGTTGCCGCGGATTTGCGCCGCGCCTTCCAGGCGGCGATCTGGTGCTCGAGCGTCTCGCGGTTCGGGATGCGCCGGGCAAGGTACTGCCTGGACAGAACGCCGATCTCGATCTTCGCCATGTTGAGCCAGTTTCCGTGCATGGGCGTGTGGTGAACTTCGAAGCGGTCCGCGAGGCGCGATGCCTCGTCGGCGGGGAAGGCCTTGTAGAGGGCGGACAGCTTGTGCGTGTTCAGGTTGTCCATCACCAGCACGATCTTTTTGTCCGGGAAATGGACATCCGCCATGTTCCGGAGAAGATGCGCGAAATCGAGGTTTCGCGCGGCGGTCCGTCACCTCGACTTGGTGCCATCCCGCTAGCGGAGCGTGCACCATGAACAGGTTCGCCGTGCCGTTGCGCTCGTATTCGAAATCGTAGATGGCCGGCTGGCCGAGGCTTGTCGGCAGCGGCGCCCGGGTCTCCCTGGTCAGCTGCTTGCTCGACTCGCCCATGCAAACCAGAACGGTACCATCGTCGAAGTCGCCGTGGTAGACCTTGAGCACGTCCTCCATCGCGAAGGCGAAGTCCACGTTCTCCTTCGGCGGAATGCACCAGCACTCCTTCAGCCAGGGCTTGATGCTGTTTTTCTTAAAGCCTAGCGGTTCGTCTGCGTGCGGCGACCCGGGGCGGCTTCGAGGCCATCTAGGACGCAGCGGCGGCGCACGCGCTTAACGGTCCCGACGGCGGCGTCGAGTACCGAAGCGATGCTCCTCGCATCCGCCATGGCTCCGTCCTTGCTGTTCTCGTCCGCAAGGAGCAGGATATGGGCGCGGCGGCGGCGCTCCTTCGATCCCTGTCCGTCAACAACCGACTTGAGCTCGGCGCGCTCCTCGCTCTCCAGCTTCACGCGATACTTCTTCCTGCCGGCGACCTCCATGGCCTGCATTCCCTCCGCGCCAAAGCACGGAAGCTGGCTCAACATGGCGGAGATCGAGATCGGCGTTCTGTCCAGGCAGTGCCTCGCCCGGCGCATCCCGGACCGCGAGACGCTCGAGCGCCAGATCGCCGCCTGGCAGGCGCGGCGCAACGCCGCGGCGACGCCCGTCGATTGGCGATTCAGGACAGAAGACTCTCGAGTGAAGCTGAAGTCGCTTTACCCAATAATTCCATGTTGAAAGAGTACTAGAATAGCTTTTCTACAAAAAATCGGAAAGAAGATCAGGTATTTTTCCGCGTTGCAATAATTCGAATGCATGGAGCACAAAACGTTGCGTGCGATATTCCCCAAATTTTTTTAATTCATTTCGTTTAAGAACCGGGAAGGACGCGCTAGGGGGATCGGCATTGAGAATCCATTCGAGGTCAGCACGCTCCAAACCGTACATTTGAGCTAGGATTGCATCGATTTCGCACTTTAGGCAATGGCGACGACTTTCATTCCAAGTATATGGTGGACCGTCGTAACCGAGCTCAACCGCCACTGGACGCATGGCTTCAGCGGTATAGACCAATTCTAATACACGAGGGATTATCAAGTTTGCATAGGTTAGTTCGGCATTGAATTTCTCCAAAAAAGCCGCAGGCGGAAGTACTGGAAGCTGCTTGATGATGAAATAGCTAAGATCAGTTCCACCAATCGCTGTTCGCGCTGCAAAATCCAGCACCAAGCTGTTCATATTGGCAATTAGCAGCGCAACTTTTTCCGCACTGGAAGTGCTTAGCAGGGGTGCTCTATCACTCATTCCTACTTGACTGACGGCAGATGCGATGACAGTTCGTTCGTCGGTTGAACGTGCTGTTTTCCGGAAAGGCATAAGCCAGTTTGGACTTGAATTATTGCCCCTTTGTGGCCAAGCGCAACTAGTGGAATCATCGACGTAATTAATGTCCGTTGGTTGGTCGCCGTAGTAATCAATCTCAATGCCACTTGCCAATTCCAATTCGGATAATGGCTCCCTTGTGTCCAAGTGCCGAGTTTGGAAGGAGAGCGCAGAGCATCGGTCTGGATTCCGTTGCTCTCGCGATGAGGCGGATTGCGACGTAATAGTCCACCGTCCGCCTGCTTGATTCTGCTTGATTCTGCTTGATTCTGCTTGATTCTGCTTGATTCTGCTTGATTCTGCTTGATTCTGCTTGATTCTGCTTGATTTGTAAGTTTTTTGTGCTTGTCTAGCCTATCTGCGACATGTTTTTCCCCAATCCAATATCGCGGTATTGAAATCGTTTTTGGGTTCGCCTTCTCCTTTGCAAGCATTGATCGGGCGTTTCCATTCTTGATATCTCGCTCGGAGACACCTTCGAATGTGGCGAACCGGTGGTCGTATTGATGAAATAGCTTGGCCTCGTATAACGGCAGATAGCGTTCGTCGCCCCGTACGAAAATGTTACCGGCAAGTTCCCATCCGTCGGCTAAAAGTTCTGCGTGGGTACGAAAAAGACCAGAGTCGCTTGTCATATTGAACATCTGCATGAAGCTTATGCCCCAGGGATTCGACTCTGCTTGCTCGGGTTTCGCTTCCCTCCAAAGAACACCCGCCCGGCGATACATCTTGCGAGCAATTTCCATGTCGCGCCTAGTTCGGAATATCGGGCAGGTCCGTGTATTTGGATTGAACATCGAGAAATCTTCATTGGAAAGCGAGAAGCGGCGTTCTTTCTCCTTCAGTTGCTCAGTCTGATGCAAAAAAAATGCAAACTCGGCTTCGGGAATTGGATTTTGTTCGCCGCTCAGCGTAAGAAGGCAGAATTTTATCCGACTATCAATGCTAGGAAAAACCTTCTCCCTGTTCTCAAAATCAAAAAGACTGACAAGTTTCTGGCGAGTAACAATATTTTCGAAAAATGCTTTTGTGGAATGGTCCGTGGCTATACCAGTTGGCACGATTAACCCGGCTCGACCTCGCGGGCTGACGAGTTGTGTGAACGTTTCAGCAAAGAGCGCATAGTTGTTGAGTTTGCCGTAGTTGCTCAGCGAATACCGATTGCTTCCTCGGCAAAAACCGCTTTTAGCTACGTAATTGTGTAATGCACCTTTAAACTTTTTCCAAAGAATTGGATCGTCTTTTTCGAGACTAGCAATCGCTTGTTTACGAGATGCACCGGCTAGTTTGGCAATTCTAGGTGACATAATCGAAAAAAATTCTACTTCATTAAGCTGAGAAACTTCCCAAGGCGGATTGCCAATTACGACATCAAATCCACCGCACTTCATAATTTCGGCGAAAGCAATATGCCAGTGCAGGAAGTGATTAATGCCTTTCACCCCTCTAACGAAAGCTTCAACGCCTTGTCGCTTCGGCATGTCGCTACGTAGCCTATCAAGGTCTTCGGTCAGAGGCACGACATCTCGGGTTTCGCTCGTTTTTTGCGACAAAAATGCTCCGACGAAGCAATCGGCGAGTAACTCTTCTCGCGCACGGGTTTTATCCGCCTGCAATCCTTTCCATGCAGCGCGTTTCCGTTCGATGTCTTCAATGGTTTCCTCGGGCATGGAGTCGAGGTTACCTCTTGCTCCGGCGATTTCAATTAAAGCGGCCTGATCGGATAGACTAAAATTCCAAGGCTCGCCATTTAACTGCCTAAGCCTTTTGCAAACGAACCTATCATCTCCCGTCAACTGTTTGTAGGCATCTGCAGGAATACCTCTTTCAATGATCTTGGGATCAAGAATTCCAATTAGGCTGTCGCCTTGTATGATGTTTGAATCAAGAAACGAAAGTGGTTTGCCTGGTTCGACGGTTTCGATCCAAAGGGCGGTCTTGCAAAGCTCCACGGCAAGTGGATTTCGGTCCACGCCGTAGATGCAGTTTCGCACAACGTCTCGCATTGCGCGCTGTCGCAGGGTTTCGTCAGATTCGCCGACGCTCGATTCGATACGCACGATTTCGAAGGCAAGACGACGTGCGGCCGCTAGAAGGAAATGCCCCGAACCGCATGCTGGATCCACGACCTTCAATTCGAGAATTGCACCGCGCGGATCGTTTGGCCGGGAGGCGACCGACTCAGAGATAACCGGTTCTAGCGTCGACTTGATTAATTCGCTGACGAGGGTAGGCGGCGTAAAATAGGAACCGGTTAATTTCCGCTCGGATCCCTTGGTTCGTTCGCCATCACTGTCGCCGAAGAATGCGAATGTCCAAGGAGAAGCGTCAACGTCTATGACCGGCTGAATTTCCAGAAGGCTTTCGTAGACGGATCCCAATTCCTCGGTGTCCATATCTCTGTAGTTAATGCGTGCAAGGCTGCTTCCGGAACGAAAGTAGGAGAGGCTGCGGACAGCCTGGAGAAGGCTTTCGTTCGCGATGGCCGCATTGTCGAGGTTGGGGCACAGGTCGGAGCGAAACAAGCCGCCGAGCGGCGGTAGTCCAAGACCGGGAGCACCATCCGCCAGCGACCGGAAAGTGATTTGAAGCCCCTGCCAGAGGTCGCTGTTACGGTCGTAATGTCGCCGCCGGAGGGCGCGGTCTCGCAGCCGGGACAGGGAGTAGCCCTCTAGGAATATCGAGCGCTGTCCCTCCGTTGCCCGAGGGGCGTGAAGCAGGTTGCGTTCTTCTACGGTAAAGAGAAAGAGCAAGCGGTAGACGAGCCGGAGTAGTTGCTGAAAGTAGCCCTCAGGCGAGAGCGAGCCGCAATTTAGTTCCTTGCGAAGATCGGCATTTGCGTGATGCTGCAGGAAGCCGTTTCCGAAATGGAGCAAGGCATTGGCAACGCCGTCGCGGAGGTTTTCCCGGATGCGTTCTCCGTTTTCGTGTGCCTTGGCCCGCCAGGATTCGATAATGCAGTTCGACGGCTTGTCGTCGACGGGTTTCAAGCGGCTTGCGTGCGCGGTCAGCCAAAGCGCGGAAAAGTCCGGGTAGAGTTCTTCGTTAAATAAGAGATCGAGGTCTGCCTCGATATAGGATGGCTTGGTCAGGCTCGTATTGTCGCGCAGTATGCGAAGTTTCGATCCGTTGGAGACGATTCCCCACAGCGCGGCATCCTGAGCGTTGAGGTATTCCTGCATCGTTACGTGAGGAGCCTGGCGGCGGCCGTCTATTCCGAACTCCTGAACGGCCTTGTCGAGATCGAATTCCTGGTTGACAAGCAGGAGCGGCACGGCCCCGTCGCATGCGTTGTGCGTCAGCTTGAATATGCGGTCCTCAAGCATGACCTGGTTGGCGGAAGTCAGATCGCCATAGCCGAGAATCGTGCGCAGAAAGGGGATTAGCCATTCGTCGATGCAGACCAGCGATGCATCGAGGTCTGTGCGAGGTCGGCGCTCGGCATAGCGTTCGTAGCTATCGTTGGCGATGCTCCAGTATCTAGCGAGCTCTTCCTTGATCGCGAGCGATTTCGAAAGACCGTATTCGATGCCGGTTTGTCGCGGAGCTTCCAGCGCGGCAATTGTCTGGAGAAACTCCGGCGGGAGGATCCCGCCTTCGATCCTGAGCGCCGTGAATCCTCTGCTTCTTCGAGTGCTTGCCATGGTTAAATATTGGCCAGGGGCATGAAGACATAAACTCCGATCTTGTCGACAGGAAGGGACGGAGTGACGCTATAGCGCAGGCCCCTGGCATCGCTTGCTGTCCGGATGCGTCGATGATCCGAAAGCAGCCGTTGAGCCCGCTCGCGGGCCACGTTATTGAAAATTTCTTCCATGTTCGGCATGTCGCTTAGAACCTGCCGAACAAGATGGCGCTTCTGACTGTCCATCATATTGCGACTCGGCTCCAGGGAGAGGAGCGACAGAGCATCGTTCTCGGTAAGCATCTCGGGTCGTGTAGCGCCGCCGCGGATCGCAATGCCGAGGCATTCCTCGGCTAGAAGCGTTCTTTTCGTCGAGTATCGTCCGTCTGAACCGCGCTGCTCCACTGAAAGCTGGCTGCGAAGGCGCAATAGGTAAAGCGTGGTGCGGGTGTCGACTTCCCCCGTGAAGATGGCGCTGGCGCGGGCGCCGATGGCGGGCTTGGAGCTATCCAGCGCCTCCTCGGCTACGTAGTCGGCAAGTGCGGAGACTAGCGGGTGAGTGCGATGAATGTAGGCGGCACCTGTTGGCGCAGGCTGCGAGAATGCGATTTTTGCCGAGCCGGCGAAGCCGATGGCATCGAGTCGATCCTGGAGCGGTTTCGGGCAGTGCGCGACCGGAAACCGGTAATAGCCGTTCCGCGCGTCGAGGGCCGCTCCAATCCTTTCGGCCGACAGGCGCACGAAGCGGGCGACATCGTCCGGTCCGCCCAATGCGGATACGGCCTTTCGCCATTCGGGCAAAACGTCTTCAGGGGTCAATCTACGCTGAGCGAAAACCGTGCGAGATATCTGGTTGCCGGCCTTCTGCCAGACATCTTCCGCCTCCGATTCGGCGAGCCCTAGGTCGAAAGTCATCTGCGAGGCTCGGTAGGCGGGACCGCCGTGAAAGAGGACCGCCTTCATGATTGCATCGACCACCTTGTTGTTGTCCGCCGGCAAAGGCACGGCGATGCCGAGTTCTTTCCGAATTTTTTCCGCCTTGCGAATTATCACCCGAAGGATGGCGCCGTCGACGGGATTGTCTTCGCCGTACAGCATTAGCGCGCGAACGATCGGGGAGGCTTGCCCGAATCGGTCTGAACGGCCCTCGCGCTGCTCGTGGCGAGTCGGGTTCCAAGTAAGGTCGTAATGGACGACCGCGTTGAAATGGGTTTGAAGATTGACCCCTTCCGAAAGGCAGTCGGTCGCCACAAGAACGGGCGCGACATTGTCTTGGAGGTCTCCTAGCTCTTCAATCCGCTCCTCTCGCTGGTCGGAGGTGAGTTCACCGGTGATTACGACGATTTTCGTCTTCGAATTGCCGAGCGCTTTCACGAGCTCCTGGCCGACATAGTGCGCGGTTGCGATGAAGCGGCAAAACACGACGGGCCGGTATTCGGCGCGCATTAGCCCGCCAACCTCTTTGATCAAAGCCTTGAGCTTGGGATCCTTCGCCGGACCGCGTAGCGCATCCGCGCGGTCAATTAGCCGGCGAAGCGACGAGGCGTCTTCCGGCTCCTCGACTGTGCCGGCGGGAACGGTTTCGGTGTACGTAAGCGAGTCGTCGGTCGTCTCGTCCATAACGGCTTCGCTTGCCGCTCGATTCAATTTCGAAAGCCGGATGTGCTCGGTTTCTCCCTCCGACGCCTGAAGTCTGGTTCGTAGTGCCAGCGACGCGGCCGCCGGGCTTGAGGAAATGCAGCGCAGGAGAGCGAGCGCGGCCCACCAGGACATGCGCTGCTGAAGCTTGCTTCCGCCTTCCGCTCGCCGCACCATGGTGCGGGCGTAGGCGATCACGTCGTCGAAAAGGCCGCCCCAGTCGCCGGCTAGACGGTAGGTCGCTTCGCGGCTTTCTCGAACCGGAAAGCCGGTCTCGTCCTTCCACTCTTCTATGTCGCCGCGGCGCCGCTGTACGAAATGCCGGGCTAGTTCGTCGCGCAGGCGGCTTCTTTCGTCTCCCTCGGGCGCTTCCGCCAGGCGCGCGAATTTGGGCTCCAGCAGTCCGAGCAAGTTGTGGAAAGCCGCATCGTCTCCCGAATGCGGCGTGGCGGTTAGAAACACCATGTTGCGCCGCGGTTCGGATTCGGCGAGACCCCTCAGAAGCTTGTAGCGCTGGTGTCGCGTGTTTGTATTCGACTGCACGCATGTGTGAGCCTCGTCGACGATAACGAACTCTGGGCAAGCGCGCAGGAAGTCGCTGCGGCGTCTGTCCGACTTGATGTAGTCCAGGGATACGACGGTATGGGGATAAACCTCGAACACGGATTCGTCCGGCCGCAATCCCCGTTCAAGGCGCGTGGCCGTGCCGGTGCGCACGACCTCGGCATCGATGGCGAATTTTGTCGCGAGTTCGCGCTGCCACTGTTCGCACAGGTGCGGCGGGCATATAACGGCAATTCGCTCGATCTCGCCTCGATCAAGCATCTCCCTTGCAATCAGGCCCGCTTCGATTGTCTTGCCGATGCCGACATCGTCGGCGACGAGCAAGCGGACTATATCCAGTTTGAGCGCCATGAGAAGAGGCACGAGCTGATAGGCTCGCGGCTCGACATTGAGGTTTCCGAAGCTCCGGAAGGGCCCGGCTCCGGCTCGGAGCTTTAGGCGAAGCGCGTCGCGCAGCAGCAGGGCTGCTTCCTGCGTGCCCGCGGCATCGGGATTCGGGAGGTCGAAAGTTGCCGGCCCCGGCATCTCGGGCTCCAGAGGAAGATAAATGAGCGTCGCATCGTCTTCCGCCCCTCCTAGGGGGCGAAGCCGCAGGAGATTGTGGCGCGGCTCCGGCAGAACCACCCATTCTCGATCTCGCGCCCGGACCAGATCGCCCGGCTTGAATGCTATCGCCTCTGCCATGCCCCTCTCTATAGAAAATTAGTCGATTTGCGAATCCGCGCCTGAACCGAATATCCAGGCGTATTCGTCCAGAATGCTTTGCCAGGAAGATTGATCTTCGGTGAATCGCACGACGGTATAGCCGGCGTCTTCGAGTTGCCTAGTGATGTCCGCGTCGTCGGACTGTTGGCGCTTGCTGCGATGGTGGGGGCCGTCGATATAAACGAGAGTCTGTTCGCTCGTGTAGGCAAAGTCGGGCCTCGTGTTGAATTCCTTCAGATAGGGCTGTCCGCGGTCGGGAAGGCGACTGCCAATCGTTTTTAGGTGGTTCAGCCAGGCTTTCTCCAAGCCCGAACCGGAGATGTTGATCAATTCGTCGAAGCTGTCGTTGCCGGTCTGCGAGTGTCCATTGCTCTTGCGCTCGCCGCGCGCAAGTCGGCAGAGCAGGTCGAGCATATCCGGATCCCGCCGGTCGATCTGCCGATGATCCGGCTGGTTGTAGTAGCTCAGCAAGCAGCGATAGCAGCCGGCTTCGCAGTCTTTGTCGCGATCGACCAGATCGTCTCGATCGATCCAGTTTCCCGATAGCGATTCGTAATGGCATACTTCAAGCGCCTTGCGGGCAATCCTGGCTAGCGCGCCGGGGTCGCTGGCCAAGCGGGTTAGAACCCCCGCGCCGCCCTCGGCGGCTTCATAGAAGAGAATAGTGGCGCGGTTGGCGCGATCGGGCAGCGGCTCGGCGGCGAGTTCTGCCTCTTCGAGCTGGTACTCCTGCTCAATTGCGCGTTTAATGGCGTATTGCAGCGATACCATGGCCGTGTCGGTTAGCGCGACCTCGGGACGAGCAATTAGTACGTTTCGGGTATCCTCAACGAACGGCGTTATGCGCTCGATATTTTTTCCTTCCCTTACGCTATCGTCTTCTGCATCCGTAGGCGCTTGCGGGTCCTTGGTCCAATCGCCGGTGTTGGTATCCACGCTAAAACCGTAAACGGATTTTGCTTCGCGGCGCCGCCATCCGAGATTGATGCGCCAAAGAGTCGCGGCCGGGCCGTATCGCAACTCCAGCAAAGTCTCGCCGTTCTCCTCGATGGCAAGCTCCTCGACTCTGGACCGGCCTTTTTCTTCGCTGAAGCGAAGCGTCGTGATCATCTCGTAGCCCTGGCGCTGGCGTTCCTCTTCGTCGGAAGTGATGCGGTTCGCTCGCCGGGTCGACACCTGCTCGATTCGAAAGAGGTTTCCGATGGCCTTGCCGCCGTTGAGCGGAGACTCGCAGCTAACGCAGCGCTCGTAATTCACCTGGTCGGCAAAGTGCCCGTACCCGCATTCCGGACAAATGCGCGCGGCCCGTACCGGGAGATTGAACGACGAAGTCGCGTCCGAGTCGTCGGGAATCGAGAGGATGGCGCGCCCCACGCGATAGGTGCTGCCTTCATGATAGATGATCGACTGGGGGCCGAATTCCGTTAGTCCGATAAACCTGGGCCGGCTAAGAAACGAGTCGCGGGCCACCTTGCCGCGTCGGCCCCGAATGAAGGCTAACAGCGGCAATCGCGGGAAGTTGTAGCCTGGAAGGAACCCTGCGGCCGCTAAGTATCGGTACGTGGCGAAATCGGAATGGCGCAAGTTCTTGCTATTTAGAAGCAGTTCCTTTTGTATGTGGGCTTCATCGTATCGGGCTTTGGCTTCCCGGCGCTCCCGTTCGGTCGCCGCGGCGTTGTTGACGGCGCCGTTGGCAACTTCCATCTGGTTTGTTGTTGCCTTGAAGAGTGAGCGCCATCGATCGAACGCCTTGAGAAAGCGCCGCTCCGCAGAATTCATTGCGCTCGTTAGCCATGTGCCGGTGTACCAGGGAGCGACCGACTCGGTAAGATCGTTGGCAAGAGTCTCGAGAATTCGGTTTGCCCGATCTAATGCCTTGGACTCCGCGCGAGAGGCGCGGATCTGCAGTGCGACCTCGTCAATCAATGGCAACTCGTCTGGCTTTTCCAGATTAAGTACTTCCTTTACGTACGAGCCGAGCTTTACTCCGGTTTCCGCGAGCCAGACCGCGTGCAGATGGCTGCGGATCAGGTCCTCGTTGGCGAGGTCAATATTCGGAGGATTGACCGCGCCGGCTACCATTCGCGCCGGTTCGGAAAAGAAATACTGGTCATGCGGCGACCTCGCCGCGCAGTAGGTGACGACTAGCGCGGGCTGGCCGCTGCGCCCTGCGCGCCCGCTGCGCTGGGCGTAGTTCGCCGGAGTTGGCGGCACGTTGCGCATGTAGACCGCGTTGAGCGTAGATATGTCGACGCCGAGTTCCATGGTGGGCGAGCAGAAAAGAATCGGCAGCCCGGTTGGCTCTAGCCCTCTGCGGAAGCGCGTTTCGCGTTGCTCGCGTATATCTGCGTCAACCTGCGCCGTGTGCTCTCGGGCTTCGAGTTGGTGCAGGAGGCGATCGTCCCGGCCGAGCAGCGCCGCAACGTTTTCATACAGATTTCGAAAAAACACATTGGCTTTGCTCGTTTGCGAGCCGGCATTGCCGGCGAGGCGCCATTCTAGAGCCGTGCTGTCGATGCGGAAGCCTGTGCGCCCGCCGTCGAGTTCGGCCCGCTCGACATAGCCGTATACCGTAAGTACGCTCAGGATATCGTCAATTACGGCGTTGTACGCATCCTCGTCGAACTTCTGCGGATAGCTGCGATTGTCCGCCCCCCAGAGCGTCCGGGATTTAAGCTTGCGACCGAAGGCCGACCGAAATGAGATATTGAGAATACGGTAGTCGAGCCTGCGAGCGCGATTGCCCGGCCTGGGAATCATGAAGGCGTGAGAGACCAGCCGCTCTTCTTCCGACAGTCCCCACGGCTCCTTCAGCTGGTTGTAGCTTCGATTGCGTATTTGCTCCTGGAAATTCGGATCGAGGTAAATCGTCTTGATGCAGAGGGCTCTGCGCATTCTATCCAATAGCTCTCGAACGATATCGTAGCGGCGCCCGGGGCCGATTGAGCCTAGGAGAGGGTGCCGTGCGCGCCATTCATCCTCGTCTTCGCAGCATTCCATCAACCCCTTGAACCCAATATCCAGAATATCCAGCTGTTCGAGATTCGGGTTGTTGATCCGCCAGCCGCGCTGCAGGTCGAAGTAGAGCCGGTAACCGAGGACGTCGCGCAGCGTATTAACCGTGTTCCTGGCCTTGAAGCCCTTAACCTCGGAGGAGTTTGCCGCGTAGTCCTCTGCGTCCAGCCTCAGATGCGCCAGCACGCGCTGCGTCAGAATGTCGTCGGTGAGAATTCCGGCGCTGTCGGCTCGAATTGCAGCGACCAGCGCCCCTCTCAATAGCAGGATGTGAATGAAATCGTTAAAATGTCCGGCTTGAAGGCTTGCGTCCTGCCGGTTGTCGGTAAACGCGAGGAGTTTCTTGGTGCGTTCGTCGAGATCGGTGCCGATGAGCTGTTTCAGCGAGGACAAGGCTAGCACGGTTGTCGCAGAGCTTCTTCCTTCGCTCGACAGTCCCGAGAGCTTTGTCAAATCGCTCCGCACGCTGCCATCGAAGTAGGCGTTGCAATCCGGGTTCAGGCAAAAACGAAACGATTCCGGGATGAACCACGCGGGCAGGCCATTCTCGGCAATCTCGCCTAAGGTATCAACTTGCACCCGGACGGGGCTGTAGCGCCGAAAATGGTATTTTAGCCTGGGCTCGTCGCCGCGATATTCAATCCAATCATCGGGAAACTGGGAGTCTTGCCTCGAAGGATCGAAAATCCCGTTTGAATCCGGCATGAGATAGCCGAATTGGATGTCTTCGCCGTCATTGGAGCGTTCGGTTAAATCGCGCGGCTCGAATGCCTGCGGCTGCTTGCTGGCGAGGTTGGCCCAGACGGGGAGATATTCTTGACCGCATGACCGGCAGAAGCAAAGCGTAAATAGAGGTCGATTACGGTCTCCCGGCTTAAACTGCTGTCCATCCAGCGTAAGATACCGTTCTCCCGGCGCTTCCATGGTCGAGTAGGCATTCCACGCGCCGCTGATGAACTGGTGCAGCCGAAAAGCAAAAAAGCTTTGCCCCCGTTCGTTTCTGCACCGGTGGGAGGCCAGCAGGAATTTCTCTAGGAATGAACGGCAGGACTCAATGCCGAGTCCGCATTCATCTGCTAGGCATTTGGACGCGTCAAGGATCGTCTTTGGACGCGAAATCCGAACTAGCTTCCCGTCGATATCCTCAAGGCCGAGGTTTTGTTCGATCCAAGCCGCGAGCGGGTGCGCCGCAAGAATCTCGTGAGAAAGGCTCGCAGGCACGCCGGCTTCGATGGCCGCTCGCAATTCAGGTCCGCCGAAGTTCGAATCGCGGTCGGTTGCCGGTCGCAGCGATTCGGACACGATATTTTCGGGATTGACGGTCGCGCCGAACAGTCGGCTTGCGATGTCCGCAACCTTTGCGTCGCGGTCGCCCGGCGACCCTTCCGAGGCCATGGTCGCGGATGTGCCAACGCACAGAAGTTCTTCGTTGAATCGTTCGCGAACGCGCCGAACAAGCATGGCGACATCGGCGCCCTGCCTGCCGCGATAGGTGTGCAGCTCGTCCAGCACTAGAAAACGGAGGCCCGCGGCGTGATTGCGAATCGCCTTGTCGGTCTCAAGGAAACGCGTCATGATCAATTCGAGCATGACGTAATTGGTGAGCAGAATATCAGGAGGGTTCTTAGCTATTCGCTCGCGTTCTTCCTGTGATTCCTGCCCGGTGTAGCGGGCGAAAGTGACAGGCTGGCCCGTTTCGCCGTATCCGAGCCGCAGGTACTTCTCCAGCTCTTCGCGCTGGCTGTTGCAAAGAGCGTTCATCGGATACACGATGATCGCGGTTATGCCGTTGCAAGGGTCGCCGGCTCTTTTTCGCCTCAGCACGTCGTCAACGATGGGGATGAAGTAGCCTAGCGATTTGCCGGAGCCGGTGCCCGTAGTCAGCACGTAGCTCTTTCCCCGGCGGGCGATTTCGATCGCGTCGGTCTGGTGACGATGCAGGAGGAGGCGCTTGCCAACAACGTCGCTCTCGGCCTTGATTCGGAAAATATTAGCGCACTCGGCATCGAGAGTGCCATTGGCGACGAGGGCGTCGACATATCCGCCCGGCTCGAAATTCGGATTAAGCTGGATGAGCGGAGCAGGCCAGAAATGCCCGGCCCTATAGGCCGTATCAACCATATTGGAGATATCTTCGGCCCGAATTGTGGTGAAGCTTCGTGAAAAACGTTCGTATTCGGCGACAAGATTGTCGCGAATTTTGAAAACGTCCATCGGCTGCCTCTCCCCAACTTTAACCGCGCGTTGTTCGCGGGCCGCTGAATGGCCGTTTTTTCGACCGGACCGTCCTGAAAACTAGCTTGCTCGACCGCCCTTAACAAGCCGCCTTTTTCCCGGGTGCGAATGAGTGTTTGCGATCGATGCGCCGCTCGCCGCTGGAAAGCCCGGGCGTTCGCCTCGCAGAATTGACATATTGCTTGTCGATCCAAAGCGGTATTTCTACGGCAGGTGAAGCGGCCGCGTAGACGGCATCGCCGAGCAGCGGGGCGTTGTCGGTCATTGATCAAGGCTATCACAGAAAAGCGCGGCCGTCGGCAAACGGAAAACTCGGTTTGCGAATTATCTAATCCAAGCGCGGAGGCGCATTCGATTCCTATATCGATGCGCAAGCCGTCGCTTGAAGCGAATCCGGGTTTCTTTGCCAGCAATTCCTGTTGAATTGGGCGCATGACTTTGGATTCGGAGTTTTCGCCGAACTGCACTTTTTTCGGATACTTGCTGCTGCGCATCACTATTTGTCTACAGAACATTTCAATCAGAATTGTCGCGCCGGCGGCGCGAGGCGGCGAACACGCATCTTCGATTCGACTTTCTGCTCGACGAAGGCGGGTAGATTGGCTTTGACGTTCCCCTAGAGGCGGGCACCCGCTCAAACGGAGCGCGGGCATAAATTGTTCAAACATCGGCAGTGTAATTTCGAACAATGATCCATCGGAGGCTCGGGCTGGCGGGTGCGGAGAAACTCGCCGACTCCGAGGCTCCTTGGCTACTGCGCTTCCACCAACTCGACATATTGATTTATTTTCTAAAACCTTCATGACTTTCTGCGTTTACTTACCCCGGAGCATGAAACTCGCGTGCGGCTGACGGTGTCCGGGACGATGTCGTGAGGTGCCGCTGTTGCCGGGACCGGAGTATCCTGTGGCCCATGGATCGGGTGCCGGAGGTCAGGGGAAAGTGTGCCCAAAGCCCGAAAAGAGTTTCAGAGAAAATTTCAAACTTGAGGCGGCTCGCATAATGAAGCGACCGTCGAGCGCGCGCCCTGAGTGCGCCGACTATGCTCGGCAGAATAATTTTCTTGGCGATTGTCCGATGGAACCGCCGATAATCTTCCTTTCGACTTCTTGCCAAAAATCAATTGAATCCATAAATGCCTTCGCGATGAAGCAAAGCAGGCCGCCGGAAATGCGAAGCGAAAAACGGAGCGTCCAATTCATCGCCCGTCGTTTGCCAGTCGCGGAATGCGTTGCGATTAATCGGCCCTAAGGTAACAAAAGAGATAGAGATGTCCGAATGGATTGACGCTTGCAGCACCGATGAAGTCGAAGAAGAAGATCTTATTAGATTCGATCATGGTGATCGAACATTCGCCATCTACCGTTCGCACAAGGACGAGTATTTTTGTACGGACGGGCTATGCACGCATGAACAAGTGCATCTGGAAGACGGGCTTGTCATGGATTACATAATCGAATGCCCGAAGCACAATGGCCGATTCGACTATAGGACCGGCGAGGCGAAAGGCGCGCCGGTATGCGTCGCTCTCAATACATACCCGGTCAAAGTTGCAGGCGGTCGAGTCTTGATCGAAATCTAGTGTTTGCCTTTCCGGGGCTTGCTCGCGGCTGATCGTCAACGGCGAGGTCGAACTGGTCGATGCGCAACCGTTCGACTCTTTCGGAGCAATTTGGGGCAAGAACCCCGAAATGCCGGCTTCGGAAGCGTGTTCAGAAAATTCCGCCGGAAAGCCAGCTTTGAATCCGTTTAAATCCTTCAGCCAAATCGGCTAGATGCAGCTGCCAAGGCGGCCGGTTGCAAGAGCGTTTCGGACAGGCGCTGGCGGAATTGGACATGTGCGATTCGACGGATTGTCGGCTCCGAGCCGCCGCAGTAACTCCGACGCACCGCAGTTTAAAGCTTGTGACGCGCGGCGCAGGCGAACGCGAAATCTTCGGGCCTTGGATAGCAGGGCGCGACGGGTTATTATTCTACTGCAAAGCAAGGAGCCCGGCATGTCAAAAAATACCTTCGGGCGGGTATTCCAAGTAACGACATGGGGCGAAAGTCACGGGCCCGGCCTCGGTGCAGTCGTGGACGGATGTCCTCCGGGAATAGCGCTGGAAAAGGAATTCCTCCAGCGCTGGCTCGACCGCCGCAAGCCGGGCCAATCAAGATTCACGACCCAGAGAAGAGAAAAAGACGAAGTCGAGATCCTGTCCGGCGTCTTCGATGGCAAGACTACGGGAACTCCTATACATCTGATGATTCGGAATACGGACCATCGATCGAAAGACTACTCGGAAATCCGAGACAAATTCCGTCCCGGGCATGCGGACATTACGTATTGGCAAAAATACGGTCTGCGCGATTATCGGGGAGGCGGCAGATCGTCCGCGCGCGAGACAGCGGCGCGCGTCGCCGCCGGCGGCGTGGCGCGAGCCGCGCTGGATTCGCTCGTTCCGCAATTCTCCATCAAAGGATATCTTGTTCAGGTCGGGCCTCATCGGGCCAATCGGCAGAAATTCGATCTGGGGCAGATTGAAAAAAACGCGTTTTGGTGCCCGGATGCCGAAGCGGCGATGCATTGGGCGGCTTTTCTGGATGAAACGCGCAAATCCGGCAATTCAGCCGGGGCCGTCGTCGAAGTCGTCGCGTCGGGAGCGCCGCCCGGATTGGGAGCGCCCGTATACGGCAAGCTAGACGCGGATCTGGCCGCCGCAATGATGTCGATAAATGCGGTCAAGGGGGTCGAAATCGGCGCGGGCATGGATGCTGCGTGCCTGTCCGGAACCGAGAATGCCGACGAAATTTCAATGGGACCGAATGGCCCGGTCTACGATTCGAACCGCGCCGGCGGAATTCTGGGCGGGATTTCGACCGGCCAGGACATCGTCGTGCGATTTGCCGTTAAGCCAACCTCCTCGATACTGACTCCAAGAAAAACGATCGATCTGGCGGGCGAAGAAACGGAAATCGTTACGAAGGGCCGGCACGACCCCTGCGTCGGAATCAGGGCGGTTCCCGTGGGGGAAGCGATGATGGCTTGCGTGCTATTGGATCATTTTTTGCTAGATCGCGGGCAAACCGATTCGAAACGAGGAAAAATCGGCTGATTCGATGCCGATCAGGGTTTCCGCGCGGGATCGCAGGTGGCTTGCGCGCGCCGGGGCGCCGCTAGCGTCCTAGGTGGGCGTGCCGCGAATGAAACCGGCGCCAGGTGCGCTTGGCGAATCCCGCCCGGACTGCGATATCCGAATCCTTCCTCCGAGCCAAATGCGGGACGGCTCCGGCGAAGGACGATTCCATAGAGATTCGCGGCTTGCGGAAATCGCGCGCCGAGACGGTCAGCCGCCGGCCATTCTCGGCAGCAGATAGATTTCGCTGTTTTCGTCGATGGGCTGAAACGACGGAGTATTGTGAATCACGCCGTCGATCGAAACCGCGATGCCCCGGTCGACCTGCGACTGCAGGGCGGGATATTCGGCGGCGAGCCGCTGAAGCAGCTCGCGCGCGTTTTTCGCCTCCAGCTCCACCGTCTCGACTCCGTCCAGAACGGACCGCGCGGAGCTCCAAAGATGGACCTTGACCATCTGACGTGCCGGCCTAGCCGCCGCTGACGGCTTCGAGCACGCGTGGCGGAGACATGGGAATCGTATCCATTCTCGTGCCGATCGCATGGGAAAGCGCGTTGCCGATAGCTCCCAGCGGAGGCACGATGGGCGTTTCGCCGACTCCGCGGACGCCGAAAGGATGCCCGGCGTTCGGAACTTCGACAATTTCCGTTTCTATCATGGGCACGTCGGAGCAAACCGGCATTCTGTAGTCGAGGAAGCCTGCATTCTGCAGTCTACCGTCCTCGCCGTAGATGTACTCCTCGTTGAGCGCCCAGCCGATGCCCTGGACGGCGCCGCCCTGGTACTGGCCCTCGACATAGCTGGGATGTATGGCCCGACCCGCGTCCTGAATCACGGTATACCGCACGATCTTGGTGAACCCGGTTTCGGGATCGATTTCGGCATCGGCGATATGGGTGCCGAAGCTCTGTCCGACTTTTCCGGCTTCGAACTCGCAGTGCCCGGCGATCGCCCCTCCGGTTTCGTGCGCCTTTTTTGCGATATCGGCCAGCGACATGGGCTCGAACTCGCCGGCGTTCGCGCCCGACGGGCGCGCGTGGCCGTCCTTCCAGTCGACCGCGTCCTCGGGGATTCCCCAGATTTTCGCCGCCCGCCCGCACATGACCTTGATGGCGTTCTCGGAGGCGTAGACGGTCGCCATGCCGGACGAATGCGTCGTTCGGCTTCCTTCGGTCGTAGCGCTGTAGGGAAGGAGCGACGTGTCGGCAATGACGCAGCGAACGTTTTCGTAAGGTATGCCCAGCGTTTCCGCCGCCATCAGGCACATGGATGCGCGGGATCCGCCGATGTCGGGCGTGCCGACCGTTACCATAGCCGTTCCGTCGAGCTCGATCTTGATCGATGCGCTCGTCGTGCCCCCGAAGTTGAACCAGAATCCGCAGGCTATGCCGCGCCCCTGATTGGGTCCGAGAGGCGAATTGTAGTGATCCGAGGCCTTTGCCGCCTCGAGCGTCTCCTTGAGGCCGATTCGTCGGAATTTCGGTCCGAAAGCGGCTGTCGACCCCTCTTCGGCTGCGTTTTTCAGCCGGAAGTCGACCGGATCGATTCCGATTCTCTCGGCGAGATCGTCAAGCCCGCTCTCGACGGCGAATGCGGCCATCGGCGCGCCGGGCGCGCGGTAGGCGGCGCTCTTCGGGCGGTTGACCACGACATCCCAGCCGATCGCCTTGACGTTTTCCAGATCGTAGCAGGCGAAGGCGCACATGGTGCCCAGATCGATCACGGAACCCGGAAAAGCGCCGCCCTGAAACCAGAGCTCCGCGAATCCCGCGGTTATCACGCCGTCCTTGTTCGCACCGATCTTAACGTCGACAACGCTGCTCGGCGTAGGCCCGGAAGCGCGGAATACCTCGTCCCGATCCATGACAAGCTTGACCGGCCGCCCGCACTTGCGAGACAGGGCGAGCGCAACGGGCTCGATGAAAACGGTCGTCTTTCCGCCGAAGCCGCCGCCGATCTCCGAAGCGGTGACCCGCAGCTTGGAAAGCTCCATTCCAAGCAAGGCGGCGCAGGCGCTGCGAACCATGAAATGCCCCTGCGTGCAGCACCAGATCTCGGCATGCCCGTCGCTGCGGTAGTCGGCGAGGCAGGCGTGCGGTTCGATATAGCCTTGGTGGGCGGCTTCCGTGCGAAATCTGCGTTCGAAAATGAAGTCCGCCTTTTCGAATCCCGCTTCGATATCGCCGTGTCCGATTTCCATTCGCCTAGCGATATTCGACGGCTTGTCCGGTTTCGGATCCATGTCCTGAGTGTACATGTCTTCGCGAATGACAGGAGCATCCGGCGCAATGGCCTTTTCGATATCGGTAACGTGCGGCAGGACCTCGTATTCGACATCGATAAGCTTGAGCGCCTTCCTGGCGATGCTTGCCGAGGTCGCGGCAACGGCGGCTACCGCATGGCCGTCGTAGAGCGCCTTGCCGCGCGCCATGACGTTTTCGAGGACGTGGTCCATATCGTCTTCGAGATCGTCCGCGCCTTCGCCCGGTTGCAGGTCGGTCGAAGTCAAAACCGCCTTGACGCCGTCCAGCGCCTCGGCTTTTCCGGTGTCGATGCTCAATATTCGGGCATGCGCGTGGGGCGAGCGCAGGATTTTCGCGAACAGCATGCCGGGCGCGTAAAGATCCGCTCCGAACTGCGCCTTGCCGGTTACTTTGTCGAGCCCGTCCGGGCGGACGGGGCGGGAGCCGACGTATTTGTACTCGGTCCCTGAAATGTCGTCGATTTTATTCATTTTAGCGCCTCATTTCTTCAGCAGTATCCATTACAGCCCTGACAATCTTGTCGTAGCCGGTGCAGCGGCACAGATTGCCGGCGAGCCAATAGCGAATTTCGGTTTCGTCGGGATCGGGGTTCTTATCCAGCAGCGCCTTCGCGGCGACCAGGAATCCCGGAGTGCAGATTCCGCACTGAAGCGCGGCGTGCTCGAGGAATTTCTGCTGCAGCGGATGGAGCTCGTCGCCGTCGGCGAGTCCCTCGATCGTTTCGATCGCGCGGCCGTCGGCCTCCGCGCCCAGTACCAGGCAGGAGCAGACCAGCCTGCCGTCGAGAACGACGCTGCACGCGCCGCAGTCGCCGGTGCCGCATCCCTCCTTGGAGCCGGTTAGGCCCAAGCGGTCGCGAAGCGAGTCCAATAGCGATTCGTCCGGCTCGCAAAGATATTCCACCGCGTCGCCGTTGACGGTGGCGTTGACATGAATCTTGCTCATTGTTCCCCTCTCGCGCGGCGATAGGCTCGAGCCGCGACTCTTTTCGCGAGAGCACCCGCGACCTTGATGCGAAAATCTATGGTTCCCCGCTTGTCGTTGATCGGACTGCAGGCCTCCATGGCGGCGGCGGCGCACTTCTCCAGCGCCTCGTCGTCCAGCTTCGTTCCGACCAGCGCCCGTCCCGCGTCTTCGACAAGCAGGGGCGTAGGCGCGACGGCGCCCAGCCCGACGCGCGCGGCGGTTATCCGACCGTCCGAATCCGTTTCCACGCTTACGCCGACGCCGACGACGGCAATGTCCATTTCCGTGCGCGGGATGAACCGCTCGTATGCATCGGAAGCGTTTTCCGGTCGTGCCGGCAAGTTCAGAGAAACGACGATTTCGCCGTTTTCGAGAACGCTTCGGCCCGGCGAAGTAACAAAGTCCTCGACGGCGACTTCCCGAGTGCCGCCGGTCCCCGCTACGGTGGCGACCGCGGCGGCGGCGATCAAAGCCGGAACGCTATCGGCTGCCGGAGAGGCGTTGCATAGGTTGCCAGCGGGCGTCGCTCGGCCCTGAATTTGAGTCGATCCGATCAAGTTGACGGATTCGACGACGCCGGGCCATGCGCTTGCCAGTTCGCCGTGCTCGGCCAATTGAGCGCCGCATACGGCTGCTCCGATCCTGAAGCCGCTGCCGTCGCAGCGTATCTCGGTGAGATCGCTGATTTTCTTGATGTCGACGATCAGGTCGGGCTCTGCCAGGCCGGTTTTCATCTGCACGAGCAGATCGGTTCCGCCAGCGAGAATCCTGGATAGACCCGGTTCCGCCGCCAACGCCGAAACTGCTTCACCGACACTTGCCGGCGCCAAATATCTCATCTTTCGCATTCCTCCTGTAGGTGGCGAGACACGTACTCCATTTAAGCTCTTCTTTTGCCTTTGGAAAGCTGTACCAATAGAATTCCCGCGGAAATCACGACGACCCCGCCTATATCGCCGACATCCAGCGATTCGCCAAGAAGCACGGCGGCTACCGCGACTCCGAAAAAGGGATTGAGAAAATGGAACGCGGAGGCGTGCGTCGCGCCTATCCGGTCGACAAGCCGAAACCAAATCCAGGTCGCGATCAGGCCCGGAACCAGAATCGAATAGGCGAACGCCGCAGCCAGCTTCCAAGACCACTCCACATCCCAAGTTTCGAGCATGGCGGCGGGAACGGCGAGGATTCCGCAGCCCACCAGCATCTGAATGCCCACGACCATGAGCAAATTTCCGCCCGATACCGCATTTCGCACGGTCAGAGTCGCGATGCTCAGACCTAGAACGCCCAGCGCGCATAAAACTACGCCCAGAATCTCGGCCGAGGCGTCAAGGCGACCCGAAACTACGAGGACGGCGCCCGCGAATCCCGCGATCAAGCCTAGAATCCCCATCGCTCCGATTCTCTCGCCGAAGACGGTTCGGTTCAAAAATGCGACGGTCAATGGCATCGTGGACGCGATGACCGCCGCCAGCGATGCCGTTATCCATTGCATCGCGACGAAATTCACGCCCAGATAGATCGCGTTTTGCGATATGCCGAATACGACCGTTGCGCGCCATTGATCGCGAGTTAGTCGAACTGTCTGGCCAAGGCAAAACGCGATCGAAATGCCGATCGCCCCCGAAATGGCGAAGCGAAGCGCGAGCGACATGAGCGGCGGGGCTTCAACCACAATGATTTTGGCCGAGCTGAATGCGCTGGACCAAATGAGAGCAAAGGCGATACCGCCCGCGAGGGCGCGATAATCCAGTGGTCCGCTAACGATTGGTGACTTGGGCAGTTTGGCAGCTAGCGAGTTGGCGGACTATTCCGAAGACCCGGCCGCGTTCGATTATCAGCTATTGACGGCATCCTTGAAGGATTTGGACACCCTGACCCTCACTGCGCGGTCCGCGGGTTTCTGCATGGTCTTGCCGGTTTGAGGGTTTCTGATCTGTCGCGCGTCGCGGTCCCGGCACTCGAATTTGCCTATGCCGGGAAGCAAGACCGCCTTTCCGGCGAGCACTTCGTCTCGAATCACAGCGCAGAGACCGTTCAATGCGCTTGCGGATTCTGCTGCCGACAGGCCTGATTCTTCCGCGATCTTCGCCACGAGTTCAGATTTTCTCAGCGTAACTAGTGCCATTCGGCTTCCTCCATAAAGTGAGCTAATTTCTGCCATTCGCGAGTTAAAGTGCAATTTTTAGAATTCAATTGCAATCCCTAGCGCGAATTTCCTTTCGCCCCGCCTCCGGCTCGGACTCAAAGGAAGGCAGTCTCGTCAAAACTCCTGAGTTTTCGCGAGTGCAGGAACTCAAGCGGCATCGCCCGCAGCGATTCCAGCGCCTTTACGCCGATCTTAAGATGCTTGCGAACCTGCTCGGCATAGAACTGGGTGGCCATTCCCGGCAGCTTGAGCTCTCCGTGGAGCGGCTTGTCCGACACGCAAAGCAGCGTTCCGTACGGAACGCGGAAGCGAAACCCGTTCGCGGCAATTGTCGCGGACTCCATGTCCAGCGCGATCGCTCGCGACTGGCTAAGACGCGTTATCGGCCCCGACGCGCTCCTGAGCTCCCAATTTCGATTGTCGATCGTCGCAACGGTTCCCGTTCGCATGATTCTCTTCAAATTATAGCCGGAGTATTCCGTCACCTCCTCGACGGCGCGTTCCAGAGCGATTTGGATTTCCGCGAGAGCGGGCACCGGAATCCAGACTGGCAAGTCCTTGTCCAGAACCTGATCTTCGCGCAGATACCCGTGCGCAAGGACATAGTCGCCAAGACTCTGGCCGTTTCGAAGCCCCGCGCAATGCCCGAGCATCAGCCAGGCCCGCGGGCGCAGCACGGCGATGTGGTCGGTCGCCGTCTTGGCGTTGGAAGGTCCCACTCCGATGTTGACGAGGGTTATCCCTTTGCCGTCCTCGCGGATGAGATGGTAGGCGGGCATTTGCGGCATCCTCGGAATCGCGGGAATGCCTTTCGAGGGATTTTCGAGCACGTGGTCGCCGGGAGTTGCGAGCGATCGGTATTCCGAACTTTCGTCGGCGATGGCATCGATTGCGTACTGGATGAACTCGTCTACGTAGAATTGGTAGTTGGTAAATAGGACAAATTGCTGAAAGTGCCTTTCGCTCGTAGCCGTATAGTGCCTGAGGCGGGCGAGGGAGTAGTCCACGCGCTGGGCCGTGAACGGAGCCAGCGGCTTCGCGCTTTCGCCGGCGGCAGACGGGTTTCCGTTGACAATGTCATCGTTGGTGCTGCCGAGGTCGGGTACGTCGAAAACGTCGCGCAGCGGGAATCCTATCACGCCTTCATCGGCGGATCCCGAGAATTTAGCTTCCGAATCGTCGCTGATCGCGAAGTGGATGGGCAGCGGCGTATCGGACTGCGCGACGGAGACCGGAACGCAGTGGTTTTCCATTAGCAGGCCGATCTGCTGCAGGAGGTATTCGTTGAATAGATCCGGCCTCGTGATGGTCGTCGCGTAGGTCCCGGGCTCGGATACATGGCCGAACGAAAGCCTGCTATCGACCTGCGCATAGGAGTTCGTCTCGATTCTGACTTCCGGATACCATGCGCGGTAGCGCTTTTCGCTTCCGCCGCGCGCGATCGCTTCTTTCAGCCCTGCGCGCAGGAAGCCGGTCGATTCCGCGTAGAGATCGTTGAGCCGCGCGACCGCTTCTTCGGCCGAATCGCAGAATACCGGTTCGCGGCGCGGCGGCGACTCGATAGGAAGGATGCGCGAAACCGGTAATTTCATTTTTCCTCGACGAATAGATCTACAAGCTCGAATCGCGTTGAATCGACAAGCCCCAAGTCGGTAATCCGCAATTCGGGAATGACCGCTAGGGCGAGCAGCGAATGCTGCATGAAGGCATTGTTGAGGCTGCACCCGCAGGCGGCCATGGCTTCCTTCATTCTTTCCGCATCCGCCGCGACTTCCGCCGCCGGGCGGTCGGACATGAGGCCGGCGTACGGCAGTCCGACCAGCGCCAGTTCCTCGCCGTCGCGCCAAACAGTCACGCCTCCGTCCGATTCGGCCAGGCGATTCCCGGCCAGCGCCATGTTCTCGAGATCGGTGCCGGCCACGATCATGTGATGGCTGTCATGCGCCACCGTGGATGCGATCGCCATCGCGCCGACGTAGCCGAATCCGCCGATGAATCCCTTTACGATCCTTCCCGATGCGCCGTGCCTGTCGACCAGAGCGAGATAGCAGATCCCGCGGCTCTCGTCGCACCGCACGTATCCGTCCTCAACGTCGAGCTTCTCGACGAGCGCTTTCGTCGGCGCCTGGTTCTCAATGATGCCGATAACCCGGGCGCTGACCGAATTCGCTCCGGCCGGAGCCGGAATTCGGAAATCTTCCGGTCCGAGCGGCCGGCCTATTTTGACTGACTTTCGAGCGCTTTCCGGCCACGCCAGGCGCGGGGCCTCGACAAGAAGCTCGCCGCGGTCCGCGAGTTTTCGGCCTCGCGCATAAACCTGGAGCACGGGCAGTTCGCCCAGGTCGGAGGTCAGCGCCGCGTCGGCCCTCCGACCCGGAGCTATCGAGCCGAGCTCGCGCTCCATCCCGAAATGCGTCGCGGTGTTGATCGTCGCCATTTGAATCGCGACCAGCGGGTCGCAGCCGCAGGAGATCGCATGCTTGACCACCCTGTTCATATGCCCTTCGTTTACGAGCGTTCCCGAATGGCAGTCGTCGGTGCAAAGGATGAAATTTCGCGAGTCGAGGCCGCGTTCGGTAACGGCGGTGATCTGGCTTTCGACATCGTACCACGCCGATCCCAGCCGCATCATCGCGCGCATTCCCCGGCGAGCCCTGGATACCGCGTCGATTTCGCGGGTGCCTTCGTGATCGTCCGCGGGCCCTGCGGCGAGATAGGCGTGGAAGGCCGGTCCCAGGTCCGGCGACGCGTAGTGGCCGCCGACGGTTTTTCCCGCCCTTTGCGCGGACGCTATTTCCGCGAGCAATTCGGGGCTGCCCGCGACGACGCCGCCGAAATTCATCATTTCGCCGAGTCCGGCGATGCCCGGCCACCGCATCGCTTCCTCGACATCGGCCGGCGTGATCCTTGCGCCGGGCGTCTCCAGCCCGGGGGCCGAGGGCACGCATGACGGCATCTGCACGAACATGTTGACGGGCTGGATCATGGCTTCGTCGTGCATCAACCGAACGCCGCTCAGGCCGAGCACGTTGGCGATTTCGTGAGGGTCGACGAACATGGTGGTCGTGCCGTGGGGAATTACGGCTTCCGCGAAGCGCGCGGGCGTCAGCATTCCGGATTCCACGTGCATATGCCCGTCGCAGAATCCCGGCAGCGCGTAAAGGCCGTCGCATTCGACAATGTCGGTGTCGTCGCCGATGCAATGCGACGCATCTGGCCCGCAATAGGCGAATCTGCCGGCGGCGATCGCCAAATCCGTAGCTGGAATGATTTCGCGGCTTTGGACGTTGACCCAGCGAACGTTTCGCAAGACCAGGCTGGCAGGCTTCCTTCCTGCGGCTACCGCGACGAGTTCGCCGGCGGCTTCCTGCCATGAAGGAATTTCAAAGTTTTTTTCCATGCCGGGAGTTCGCACGAATTAAAACCGCATGGCAAGTGCTTTCGCGTTTCCGCTACAGTCATTTTGCGCGCATTGCAAAAACGAATTCCAAATGCGGCTTGCGCCGCTATTGAAACGCAATGCCTCCGATTCCGAGCCGCGCGCTGGTCGCGATCGGAGCCCTCGGGCCGGGAAAGGTCCAGCTAATTCGCGCCAAGGGCGCGAATTCTCGCCGCTTCATCGGCTGGATATGGATCGCATTGATGGTCCAAGTCGCCGTTTCGGGACTGTCCATACGGGAAATCAGGACATTCGGAAGCTACAACCCGATTCATATACTATCCTTCGTCCCCCTGATATCGCTAGCCCTGGGGGGCTCGCCGTCCGCCGCCGAAGAATCGATGCTCGCAGGATGACCATGATAAGTCTGTTGTTCGCGTGGTTAATCGCGGCGGGCCTCTTTACGCTCTATCCGGGGCGCGCGATGCATCAAGTCTTCTTCGGCTGAATTCGGGCTCGGCGCGGACTTCTTCGCCGACCGGGCCGTTCGAGAAGCTTAGATTCTTTCGAACGCCAGCGCGATTCCCTGGCCG
>Ga0209021_1000639_pt1 | contig 42034 bp, 34 predicted proteins | sample PinacodermFT_FD_187299 | JGI IMG/M metagenome (GOLD analysis project Ga0209021, IMG submission 187299) | Host-associated microbial community of the marine sponge Aplysina aerophoba from Gulf of Piran - sponge pinacoderm, lysed by freeze-thaw... | ecosystem: Host-associated > Porifera > Sponge >... | reverse complement strand
AGGTTCTCGGCTGGCTTACAGCGCCGATTCTGGGGGATCCCTCGCGTTCAGCCGCGGACCCCCACCCCGCTCACTCCGACCTCAAACGCGAAGCGCCGCGAACTCTCGGTGACCTTCCCAGACACGAACTCAACCAGCCCGTCGAGGTCTTCGACCACGAGGCCATCGACGGCCGACCGAGGGTTCCGGACCTTGTGGGTCCGGAACTGTCGCGCGGCCGACTCCCACGTCGACGGCACCGACGGCACCGACGGCACCTGACCCTCAGGATTGATGAACACGATCCGTCCGTTGTCGTCGCCCTCCAGGGGCCAGGCCCAGCGGAGCAGCTGGAGTCGTACGACTTGCTCGATGAATGAAAGCTGCCCTGACTCAAGGTCATCGAACACATACTCCAGCAACCCGGCCTCGACAAGACGTGCCGGCGACCAGCCATAGGGATGAGTGTCGCCACGATCGCGGACAGAGATGTCGGCCACGGGATCATGCCCGGGGGCAGCCTCCTCTGCCGGCGCGTAGACGCCGACGTCGGTGAAGGGGCCCGGGTTCGCCCGACCCACGAGCAACTCCCACTGAGCCATTGCGTCCGCGCCGATCTCATCATCCGCGTGGAAGCGATTGTTGGGCTTGTCGATCACACAGAGGTCCGAGCCCTTGACCGAGAACACCACCGCCCGGTCGTGGCTCGACCCAACGCGGGCCGTGGTGCCCCAGTCGCTCTCGAACAGCATGTACAGGAGGAAGAGGGCGTAGCTGGTCTTAGTAGCGACGCCGGACTTCCCTGAGATCGACACGTGAGCACCGCGATCGCCATTAAGGAAGCTGTATGGCAGGAAGACAAGCTCGTCGTTCATGTCGAGGCCAATGGGAATGGCCTCGCCGTCGGCCATCTTGTCGAGGAAGAGCGCCCGGCGGCGGTGAGTGTCAGCGGCTACCCAAATTGGTGCCCCTGACGAGGGCGGCAGGTAGCGCTCAGGGTGGGTGCGGATCCAGGTCACCTCCGCCCGTCGGAACCGCTGTCCGGGCAGGGTCGACGCAGCCAGGCGGGCGGTGTCGGTCGCCATCTCGGCACCTTCGATCCGACCCGACACCTCGGTGACGATGCCGTAGTGGAACAGTACTGAGTCGTCGACCAAGCGCTGGGGCGACATCACGAACGTGTCGAGGGTGAGATCGACAGCGTCGTCCACGATGACGTTGGCGGTCTGCGTCGAAGCGTCGGTGGAAGCGTCGACAAGCCCCACCGGATCGCCGCCCGGGATCCCGTCGAGGCCCTCGAGGTGGTTGCGTCGGTCCTCACCGGTGACGTCGCCGACCCTGGTGAGCGGAACGAACTCGACCTCGGCGGCTACACCCGTCACAGGATCGGGCGAGACATCAGAGCCAGCGGGAGGGAATGTGTTCTGCTCGGTCATTGGTTAGCTCCGGAGATGATGGCGTCACGGGCGACACGTGTGGCATAGGAGGCGCGTCCAAGGGTCTGACTGAGGCGGCGCTCGAGGTTCTTGACCGGTGTCAGGTTGACGGGCGCGCGGTCGTCACGGTGGTGGACGCCGGCGTAGCCGGGAAGGGTGGTGGCGAGCACCGATGCGCGTTCCGCCACGCTGACAATTCCCGCGGCGGATGGAAACTCAAGCCGCGCGACTCCCGACCAGGGAGATGCACCCGGCCCGCGGCTCCCCACGCGCGTGTAGCACGTGTATCGATCAGACCCGGCGGTATACATCCGCGTCCGCTCGCCGATCGCGAGCAGCGGAACGGCGGCGTGTGCGGCCTCCGGCAGGATCCGGCGGTGGTGCGACTTCACGTACCCGGCCACAAGCCCGTGGAGTGCACGAATGCGGTTGAGTGGGCCATCGAGCACCACGTTCCAGCCCGCGTCAGCCGCGTCGAGGGCGAGCTCGCCTTCGGCACGGCGCATGCGGTCCTGGAGATGCGCAAGACACATGTCGGGGTCGACATCCGTGATCGGCGTAGAGGCCCATGAGTAGCCCGTGCGCTGAGAGATGATGTCGCCCGTGTGACCTCCTCCCCAGATAGCGAGGCGCCCGACGCGGATCCCACAGAACGATGCCGGGCCGTCGGGCCTCACCGTGACGGCACCCACCGCATAAGCACCGGCGAGGCCAGGAACGCGTGTGCCACTCCCGGCATGTTCGGCCCACACGAGCAACTCAGCGCGACGGGTCCCGTCGATAAAGGCCAGCGGCGCGGAGGACGGTGCGATGCGCTCGACATGGCCATCGCCAGGTTCGGCTTGCTCGACATCCTTAGACGCATCGATCTCGAAGTCAGCACTCGTTCCGTACGGCGGTGCCCAACCTTCGCTGTAGACGCTCCATCCGCCGTCAGTCGCGACGACGGTTGGGAGGCGGTCGCTCACGACTTCATCGCCCCGAGCACTGGCCGCCGAGTGTTGGTCGATCTCGTTGTCCGTCATGGCGTGATTCCAGCCGCAGGTCGCACAGTGCCTGCCCGCGACGGTACTGAGCGGGTGTGACACGACTCGTTGTGATGGGCGACCGCCGGACACGAAACCGCGACGGGCCAGCCGAGCGAGGAAGCGTTGCCGCCAACTGTCGCTGGGGCCTGGAAACGCCCACCAGACTCGATGGTCGATCGTCCTTTGGCGTGTTCGCACCGGAGATGCTCATAGGTTCATAGGTAGAGCCCGTTCGGAGTGTCCGGCACGTCGTCGATCTCTGCTGGGTCAAGCATCTCGGAGCATCGGCCCACCAGCTACTTCGCCGGGGCCACTTGTACGACGGTGCGCAGGCCTTGGGCGTTGCGGAGGCGGTCGAAGCCTTCGTTGACGCCTTCCAGGGGCACGCGATGCGAGATCATGGACTCGAGATCCAGCTCGCCCCGCTGCCACAGACCGACCAGCAGCGGGATGTCGCGGCCGGGCCAGGAATCGCCCAGCAGGCTTCCCAGCAGCCGCTTCTGCTGGATCATGAACAGGGTGGTGGAGCCGATGTCGGTGGTGTGCTCCGGTGACGGCGCGCCCACCACGACCGTGGTGCCGCCAGCTCCGGTGAGCTCCAACCCCAGACTCACGAGGCCGGGCACGCCGGCCGTCTCGAAGGCGTAGTCGGCGCCCCGGCCCCCGGTGGCGTCTGCCACCGCGGCCTTCAGCTCGGCGGGGTCCGCGCCCACGGCATCGGTGGCTCCGAGGCGCAGCGCAGCCTGCCGGCGGGACTCGACCGGGTCGGACGCGACGATGCGCGACGCGCCCGCGATGCGGGCTCCCTGCACCGCCGAGATCCCCACGCCGCCCAGCCCGGTGACCACCACCGTGGCCCCGCGCTCCACCGACGCGGTGTTGAGCACTGCACCCACCCCGGTTTGGACCGCGCAGCCGATCAGGCAGGCCACCTCCAGGGGCACGTCGTCATCGAGGCGGACCACGCCGGAGGCCGGCACCACCGTGCGCTCAGCGAAAGCGCCCACTCCCAGGCCCCGGTGCACCAGCCGGCCTCGGTGCGAGAACGGCGACGAGGCGTCGGGCCGGGTGCCGGCCACGAAGCTCATAGCCTGCGTGCACCGGCTGGCCTGCTGGCGGGCACAACCGTCGCAGTGCCCGCACGGCGCCAGCGGCGTGACCATCACCTTGTCGCCCACAGACACATGGTCGACCCCGTCGCCGACACCGACCACCACTCCGGCCGCCTCGTGGCCCAGCACCGCAGGGAACAGGTAACCGCCCTCGATGATGGTGAGGTCGCTGTGGCAGATGCCGCTGTGGCTGACCGCGACGCACACCTCGCCGGGGCGAGGGTCGGACAATTCAAGGTCGCCGACCAGCTCCAGCGGTGACGACGGGTCGGACAGCAGGGCGGCTCTCACAGCGACGCCAACCCTAGCTTCCAGCCGAATTGGCAGCCCAGGGCTCCCAAACCGGCTCACAGGGCTGCCGATTCACGCTAGACGCCCAAGGGCGTCCGCTAATCGGCGAGAGCCCCTCGCATCGCAGCGGTGTCATTCCCGCTCTTGTTCGCTGCGCTCACGGGCCGCTCGGGCCCCGGCCTCGCGCCATGGGCCGCGTGGTCCCGCCCATTCGCTCGGCCTCTAGGGATCGCCCACCGTGGTGGGGCCCACCCTGGCCATCACCAGCGACATCACCCTGTGGGCCGCGTCGACGGCCGCGACCGGGGTAGCTCCGGCCCGGCGCGACATCAGGTAGCCGGCCACGAACCCGTCGGTGGCCCCGGTGCGGTCCACCACCGTCGTCGGCGCGCTCGACCGGCGGTGCTGGAGGCCGTCAGCGGTCATGACGGCGGTGCGCTCGGGCCCGATCACGACGGTGCTGGAGCTGCCCTCGACACCCTCATCGGGGTGGAGTTCCAGGCGGGCGTGATCGCGCGCCGTGAAGATGACGGCGTCGGGCCTCAGGGTCGCGACCAACTCCAGGAATGCAGCCGCCCCGAAGTGGGCTACCTCGTCGGCGGAGAGGCCGGTGAGGGTTATGGGAACGCGGCGCTGCTGGGCGGTGGCGACGATGCCGTACACCACGGCCGCAAGAGGGTCGGACAGCAGGGACCGGGTCGGCACGAACAGCTGCACCACACCGTGGAGCACGTCGTCGTCGACGGAGTCGAGGTTGGCCGAGGCGCCGCGGTCCACCAGCGTGGTGCGGTACCCGGCCTGCAGCACGTTGATCGCCGCGCCGGTCACGCCGTGGGTCCTCACCCTGGCATCCACTCCCCTGCGCCGGAGATCGGAGATCAGCGACTCGCCCACCGCGTCGGCGCCTACCTGGCCCACGAAGCGGGCCGCCCCTCCCCTCTCGCAGGTGATGGCCGCGACGTTGGCCGCGGACCCGCCGCGCACCCTGACGGTGGTGGTCTCCGCGGTGCGGCCCCGGCGCATCCCTTCGGGGAGCTCGACGGTGAGCTCCTCGACCAAGTCTCCGATAGTCAGCAGCATCGCTCTCTGAGGCGGTCGCCGTAGAGCCCGCTGTCACTGTAGAGCCCACGAGGGTGGGTGCAGTCGCTGCCGGTCTCCGCTGTAGTGTGCCGTCGTGGTCTCAGAGCTCTTCGATCCCGAGGCCTGGCGGACCGTGGACGGTTTCGACGACCTCACCGACGTCACCTACCACCGGGCCGTCGACCAGGGCACGGTGCGGGTGGCCTTCGACCGCCCCGAGGTCCGCAACGCCTTCCGGCCCCACACCGTGGACGAGCTGTACCGGTGCCTGGACCACGCCCGCATGACCAGCGACGTGGGCTGCGTGCTGCTGACCGGCAACGGGCCGTCGCCCCGCGACGGCGGCTGGGCCTTCTGCTCGGGCGGCGACCAGCGCATCCGGGGCCGCGACGGCTACCGGTACGCCGCCGGCGAGACCGGCGACACCATCGATCCGGGCCGCTCGGGCCGGCTGCACATCCTCGAGGTGCAGCGGCTGGTCCGCATGATGCCCAAGGTGGTGATCGCGGTGGTGCCGGGCTGGGCCGTCGGCGGGGGCCACAGCCTGCACGCCGTGGCCGACCTGACCCTGGCCGGCGAAGAGCACGCCCTGTTCAAGCAGACCGACACCGACGTGGCCAGCTTCGACGGCGGTTTCGGCTCGGCCTACCTGGCCAAGCTCATCGGCCAGAAGCGGGCCCGGGAGATCTTCTTCCTGGGGCGCACCTACTCGGCGCAGGAGGCCCGTGAGATGGGCATGGTCAACGCGGTGGTCCCCCACGCCGAGCTGGAGGCGGTGGCGCTGGAGTGGGCCCGGGAGATCAACGCCAAGAGCCCCACCGCGCAGCGGATGGTCAAGTTCGCCCTGAACCTGGCCGACGACGGCCTGATCGGCCAGCAGGTGTTCGCGGGCGAGGCCACCCGGCTGGCCTACATGACCGACGAGGCCGCCGAAGGCCGCGACGCCTTCCTCAACAAGCGCCCCCCGGACTGGTCATCCTTCAGCTGGCACTACTGACCCCGGGGCACTGCTCACCCTTGGGCTACTGACCCCAGGGGCGCTGCCCAGGAGCCGGGGCTCGGGCCGGGGGCTAGCGGGGTTCGCGGGGAAGCTGGAGGACTCGCTCGCCGAGGATGTTCCGCAGGATGGCGGACGTGCCGCCCTGGATGGTGTAGGCGGGGGCGTAGCAGATGGAGTTCGGCACGCTGTCGCCCACCGTGGCGGCCGGGCCCAGCACCCGGGCCGCGAACTGGGCCACCCGCTGCTCGTGCTCGGTGCAGTACGCCTTGGTGCCCGCGCTGAAGTCGGCGCTGCCCTCGCCCAGCGCGCCGCGGTAGACCATGAGCCGTCCGAGCCGGTAGCCGGTCTCGATGGCCGCGATCTCCTGGCGTGTCCGCGGATCGGCGAGGTCGGCGTGCTCGAGGGCGAGGTCGTACAGCGGCCGGTTGGACACCAGCCGGTCGATGCCTCCCCGCTCGTAGCCGAGCTGCACCATGGTCTGCTTGAAGGCGCCGCCCTCGGTGCCGACAAGGTTCTCCGCCGGCACCCGCACGTCGGTCAGGAAGATCTCGCAGAAGTGTGACGTGCCCACCATGTCGCGCACCGGCCGCACCTCGATGCCGTCGACGTCCATGGGCACGATGAGCTCGCTGAGGCCCCGATGGGGCGGACCGTCGGTGCTGGTGCGGCAGATCAGGTAGCAGTACTCGGCGCTGGCCGCGCCGCTGGTCCAGATCTTCTGGCCGTTGACGACGTAGTGGTCGCCGTCGCGCACTGCGGAGGTCTTCAGCGAGGCCAGGTCGGACCCCGCGTCGGGCTCGCTCATCCCGATGCACCACGTGGCCTCGCCCGACAGCATCCCGCCGAGGAACTCGGCCTTCTGGCGGTCGGTGCCGTAGGTGTAGATGGACGGGCCCATCTGCCGGTCCGCGAACCAGCTCGCCGCGATCGGCGCGCCCGCGCTGATCATCTCCTCGGCCATGATGATGCGCTCGATGCCGGGTCGCCCGCCCCCGCCGTAGGCGACCGGCCACGTCATGCCGATCCAGCCCTCGGCCGCCAGGATCCTGGAGAACTCCTTGGAGTGGCCGTTGATCCACGAGTCGTGCCACTGGCCGTGGTCGGCGACGCCCTGCGCGGCGACGGCCCGGGCCCGGGCCCGCAGCTGCTCCCACTCGGGCCGCATCGAGAAGTCGAGGCTCACGGCACGCTGAGCGGCGTCGGGACTACCCGGCGGTGTTGTTGACGAAGGCGGCGACGGTCTCGATGTGCGACGTCAGGGGGAAGAGGTCGACCACGGTCCAGCGATCCAGCGCGTACCCGGAGTCGACCAGGTTGCGGGCGTCCTTGGCGAACGACGACGGGTCGCAGCTCACCAGCACCACCAGCTGCGGCCGGCACGACAGCAGGGGACGCACCGCACCGTCTCCCAGCCCGGAGCGGGAGGGGTCGGCCACCACGACGCTGGCCGGCGACGCCCGCCACTTCTCCACCGGGATCTTCAGCACCTTGGCCCCGTTGCCCAGATTGACGCGGGCGTCGGCCGCGGCGTCGGCGCCGCGCTCGATGGCGGTCACCCGGCGGCCGTCGCCCACCGTGCCCGCGAACAGCCCGACTCCGGCGTAGGCGTCGACCATCGGGCCGTCGGTGGCCAGGGCCTCCACCATCTCGTCCACCTCGGCCACCAGCGCCTCCGCGCCTGCAGGCCGGTTCTGGAAGAACGACCGGGCCGAGATCCTCCAGCGACGGCCCGAAACCTCCTCGTGGATCCAGGCCCGGCGGCTGGAGTCGAGCTCATCGGTGCCGACCACCATCACATCGTCGGGCACCGACACCTCCCCCACCGTGGGGTTCACCACCACCATCCGCTCGCCGGTGCGGGACCCCACCCTGATGAACACCCCGTCAGCGTCCCCGTAGCGGCCCTCCACCAGCAGCTCCTCGGCCGCGTCGTTCACCGCCCCGCAGTCGTCGGGCACGACCACATCGTGGCTGGCGCGGGCCATGAACCCGGCCCGGCCGTCCACGACCCGGGCCCGCACCGTGGTGCGGCCCCGGTCGGCATCCAACATCCTCAGCTGGGGAGCCGGTGCGTCGACGCCGTGGCGGGTCAGCTGATCCACCACGATCGAGGCCTTCATGCGCATCTGGGCACGCGCGTCGACGTGGAGCATGTCGCATCCGCCGCAACCCTCGAGATGATGCTCGCAGGCCACCGGAACCCGGTCCGGCGACGCCTCGATCACATCGATCAGCCTGGCTCTAGCCCAGCGCCGATCTACGGTGTGCACCTCGGCGGTCACCAGCTCGCCGGGCAGGGCACCCTCGACGAAGACGACTCGCCCGTCACAGCCCCTCGCCACCCCGACGCCGTCGCGCGCCGTGGCCGTCACCCGCAACTCCACGACGCGACGGTATCGGCACCACCGGCGATAGCGGCCAACCTCCCGGACACATGTGTCTGCGGCAGCCAGCCACCCGCAGCGACCAGGAACGGGCGCGGGTAGGTGAGCCACCCCGCGGTCCGGGGTGGTGTTTCCCGCTCTTGCTCGCTGCGCTCACGGGCTGCTCGGGCCGCGGCCGCGCCCGTATGTGCCGGATTCGCTCGCCTGTCCGCGCGGCCTCTGACCGCCCCGTCGGGTCCAGGCTCGTCTAGGGTGCGAACTGTGGTTGTGGAGATCGCTCCCTCGATGCTCGCGGCCGACTCCTCCCGCCTGGGCGACGAGTGCCGGAACATCGCCGAGGCCGGCGCCCACCGGGTCCACTGGGACGTGATGGACGGCGTGTTCGTGCCCAACCTCACCTTCGGTCCCGATGTGGTGGCTGCCTGCCGGCCGGCGGTCGACCTGCCCTTCGAGGCCCACTTGATGGTGGTGAAGCCCGACGAGCTCGCCCCCCTCTACATCGAGGCCGGCTGCGACACGGTGCTGATCCACGCCGAGACCTGCCCGCACCTGCACCGCAGCCTGGCCGCAATCTCCGAGGCCGGCGCCCGCTGCGGCGTGGTGATCAACCCCCACACGCCGGCGTCGAGCATCTCCGAGGTGGTCGGGATGATCGACGAGGTGCTGGTGATGACGGTCAACCCCGGCTTCGGGGGCCAGCGCTACATCGCCTCCGTCGAGTCGAAGATCGCGGCGGTGCGGGCCATGATCGACGCCTCCGGGCGCGACATCGACCTGGAGGTCGACGGGGGCATCACCGCGGCCACCGCTCCTGCGGCGGTCGCGGCCGGGGCCAACGTGCTGGTCGCGGGGTCAGCCGTGTTCGGCCACCGCGAGGGCCCGGCCATCGCCATCAAGGAGCTGTCGGCCAACGTCTGAGGCGAACTGGCAGCAGAACGCACGCCATCCGTGCAAAACGCTGCCAATTCCCGGCGGTCGCCCAGCCCGTCGATCGAACTGGCAGCAGAACGCACGCCATCCGTGCAAAACGCTGCCAGTTCCCGGCGGTCGGCCTCTAGAGCATCTCCCCGCGCTTGACGATCACGTGGTCGATGATGCCGTAGTCCATGGCCTCTTCGGCCGTGAACCAGCGATCGCGGTCGGAGTCGGCCTCGATCTGCTCGACGGTCTGGCCGGTGTGGTGGGCGATGCGCTCCTGCAGCAGCTTCTTGGTGTAGGCCATCTGCTCGGCCTGGATGGCGATGTCGGTGGCCTGGCCCCGCACCCCGCCGAGGGGCTGGTGCATCATGATCCGGGCGTGCGGCAGGGCGTAGCGCTTGCCTGGGGCGCCCGCGCACAGCAGGAACTGGCCCATCGACGCGCCCAGCCCGATGCAGATCGTGCCCACCTCGGGCTGGATGAACTGCATGGTGTCGTAGATGGCCATGCCCGAGGTGACCGAGCCGCCGGGGCTGTTGATGTACAGCCAGATGGGCTTGCTGGCGTCCTGGCCCTCCAGGTACAGCAGCTGCGCCATGATGAAGTTGGCGATCTCGTCGTTGACGTCGGAGCCGAGCACGACGATGCGGTCCTGCAGCAGCCGGTTGTACACCTCGCTCTGGCGGTTGGAGGCCCCGCTGGGCGTGTCGAATCCGACTCCGGCGGGATCGGGCCGGAGCTGGGGCGGCGGTGATTGCGAGCTCATGGCGCGCAGGCTACCGCCGCCATCCGGCGATCCCCCCGAGTCACCAGGCACAATGAATTTCTCTGAGTTTTCAGTATGTTTCAGTAGTGTTTGTCGCACCCTGGCTATATAGTTACATGCATGGAATTGTCGATGGATCCAGATGTGCGCCTGGATGTGGAGCTCGCGGGCCTGAGCGACACCGAGCTGGCCGATCGCATGGCGGTGCTGGGTCGGGAGCGGTCCCGGATGGACGCCCGGCTCGCTGAGACCGCCGCTGAGATGCACCGGCGTGCCGGCGGCAGGGCTGCCGCGGCGATGATGCGCGAGCGGCTCAAGGTCTCGGCCCGGCAGGCCACCGCAGAAGTCGAGTTGGCTGCTGCTCTGTCCGAGTTCCCGGCCACGCTTGAGGCTTGGTCCACCGGCGAGATCACCGCGGGGCATGCCCGAGTGATCGCCCGCGTGGGGGCGGACCCCGAGCACGCCGATGAGCCGGCGTTACTGAAGATGGCCCGGGGCTATCCGGTGGACATGTTCGCCCGAATGACCCGTGAGTACATGAGTTCGCAGGACTCGTGCGAGGAGCACCAGCGCCAGCGCCAGAACCGCTGGGCGTCGATGGTGCAGGACCCCGACGGTTCCTGGCGGCTGTCGGCGTACTTCGGCTACGACCTCGGCAAGCTCGTCAACTCGGTGTTCAACCAGATGGTGCGCACCATGCGCAACAGCCAGAGTCCCCGCGACCCCACGACCTCGCAGCAGCGGCGAGCCGATGCTCTGGCCCAACTCATCACCGGTGAGGGCCCCGACCGCCGCCCCCAGGCCACGCTCCTAGTGATCGCCGACTACGACACGGTGTCGGGCGAGTTCAAGAAGCTGCGCTACGACGACGGCATGCCTGTCCCTGCTGACCAACTCGCTCGGCTGGCCGCGGACGCCAAGATCCTTCCCGCCATCTTCAGCGCCGACGGCGACCCGCTGTGGCTGGGATGCTCCCAACGGCACGCCAGCGCAGGCCAGCGGACGGTTCTCGCGGCCCGTGACGGCGGCTGCGCCAATTGTGCGGCCCCCGCGGACGGGGGCGAGCCCCACCACATCGAATGGTTCAGCCGGGGCGGACCCACCGACATCGACAATCTCGCGCTGCTGTGCGAACGCTGCCACCACCTCATCCACGACGACGGATGGCAGTTCCACCGCGACAACGGCAAATGCACGATCCGGCCGCCGGCACAGCAGTCGCCCGAGCCCGACACTCGCGCCGAGTCGGAGCGCAACCCGATCCTGCGAACCTGACGCTCCGGCGCCGCGGGCTAGCCTGACGGGCCTCGCGGACGTGGCGGAATCTGGCAGACGCGCTGGGTTTAGGTCCCAGTACCCACCAGGGTGTGGGGGTTCGAATCCCCCCGTCCGCACTCACTGGGTCGATCCTGACCAGGAAGGCTCATCGATCCAGACCAAGGAGGCGCGCGGTCGTCGCGGTGCCGTGTCAGGCAATCGGCCTATTCGGGACGGCTGCGGGATCGTGCGACAGACGGTCAGGCCTCCCCGTTGTGTTGCAGGCGAGCGAGACGTCCAGACTCAGCCGCGATCTAAGCCGGCCTCATCTGCAGCGTTGCCCAAGCGGCTGGCGACGAGCCGGTCCGTCAGTTGCACCGTCGCGAGGAACCAGTAGAAGATCCAGTCGAGAAACTCATCGTCGTAGTCATCACGCTGGTCTGCTCGCTGGTGGCGGATGTGGAACTTGTTGGCGATCTGGAACAGCGCACCCTCGTCCTTGCTGAGCAACTCGTCCGATAGAAGAAACCGCCGCTCTTCGAGGATGCCAGCGAGAGCAACTACAGCGGACCGTTTCGTCTCCCGTGTCCCACCGCGTTGGCGGAATAGCGCGATCGCATGATCCACCTGGGTTTGCGCCGGTGCGTCCGCTCGGCTCATGTCGTCGATGAGTGCGCCCAACTCGCCGGGCATGACCCGTGTCATGCGACCGATGTCCCCGCCGGAGTCCGCAAGCCTCAACCCAATATGGGACTGGTCCAGGATCCGATTGATCCGCCACCGATACAGCGCCTGCCCAGAACCCTTCGAGAACTTCGTAGGGTGCCAGCCGCACCCCGAGTATTGGTGAAACCAGCGCTTCGCGGGCCGCGACGCCAAGTCGTGGAAGACCTCCAAGAAGTCGCACAGGTCGGCCTCGGACCACGACTCTGGTTCCGCCGACCACAGGTGGGGCTTGCCGACCCGTCGTTCAAGCTCGCCTTCGGGTGAGGAATCGGTCTCCCCGAGTGCATCCAAGCACTCGAAGCCGAGCACCTCGGCGAAGAGATGCTCCTCTTGCATTTCGCGCACTGTCACTAGCGCACGCCTTACGAGCGGCGCGAACGAGACCGCACCAACGGCATGCGCATTCGAGCCGCGCTGCGAATAGTGGGGGCGAGGCTCCTGCTCCCTGGACAATCCGGCCGCGACGCTCGCCAGATCGCTCAGCCAACTCTGCTTAGAACGGCTCGTCATCGCTTGTGGATGGCTCGTACCGATAGTGTGGGACCCGCCCGAAGTCCTCGGCTGGAACCGACGAGACGAATGCCTGCCGCAACAGGAGATCGACCTCCTCCTCCCAGTCGCCATCTATGCCGAACAGGGATCCTCGCCGGACAAGCAGCCGCACCTCCTTGGCGAACACCTCAGGCGGCCACCTCAGCGTGTAGTCGGCGTTGTCCAAGAAATAGTCGGCACTCAAGGCTGCTCCTAGGGACACCCCCGCGCCGCCGGGGCAGCGGGCTGGGCCACTGTATCCAGGACAATCCTGGTCATATTCGCAAGCGCGAAAGCAGCGCCATGCCACACGAGTCCGACCTACTTTCCTGATCCCGAAGGTGAAGGTTAGAGTCCAGGGCATTCGCCTCAGGTTCGCCCGCACGTTTGGGCCTCTCGCGGGTGGCGGCGACCGGAGCAGGCAACCGGCGGACCCGTCTCTGCGGGCACGGCCCGACATCCACGGCCTCTGCGCTTTGTCCGGGCACTCCCAGAAGGGGCGGTACCGTAGTTGAGAAGGATGAGGGAACGTGCGCCTAGCTGTACTCGGGCACAGCGAGAAGGCGAGAGGCTGGATTGACATGACCGATGGCGGCTGCGGCACCAATAGCCGGATCAGGAGACAGGCGGTGGACTGTCAAAGACGAGTGGCGGGTCATGGCAGCCAGCACGAGTCATGCGGCGTCGGCATGAGCGCCCGACTGCGGAATGGCGACGGTTGATAGCTATGGGCACGCACCTCGGATCTACGCAGACCGCCGCGGCGCTTGATCAGATCTCTGCCCGCCGAGATGATCCCGGCGACGGGATCTGGTTGGAAGAGGCTGTGGCCGCAGCCGCGCCCGAAGTCCGGGAATGGGACTTGGGGGCCTGCTGGAGGTGGAAGGAATGGCCCGGACGCGAGGAGGTGTTTCCCGGTTCGTCGCAGGCGGATGACGGGATCGACGCCGTGGGCGTCCGGCGATCCGACGGCGGGCTGGTCGCGATTCAGTGCAAGGCCCGCAAGCTCGACCTGACCGGGACGGGCAATCCCATAGGGAAGGACGAGCTGGACTCCTTCGGGCATCACGCTGCCGGCGACGAATGGCAGGAACGCTGGCTGATCACGAACGGCAACGCACCCCTGAGCGCTCCCGCCAAGCGCACTCTGGCATTGTCCGGCAAGACCATCAAGGTCATCAACTTCGCAGCCGACCTGGAGGCGCAGACCGCGGCCTCAGCCACCGACGGCGACTGCGAGCACTGCGCCGAGGACGCAGACCCGGGTGCTCGCCGCTCGAAATCCTGCATGCAGGCCGAGGCGCTCTCGGAGAGTGTGACGACACTGCGAGACCACGCAAAGAGCACTACCGGCGGCAGCCCCGAGGGACGCGCCCGCGGCAAGATCGTGCTGCCATGCGGCACAGGCAAGACCCGCATCTCGCTTCGGATCGTTGAGGATCTGTGCGATGCCGGCGACACGGCAGTGGTGCTGTGCCCGTCGATTGCGCTGGTCGCGCAGCTGCGCCGCGAATACCTGGTCCACGCCACCCAGCCGATCAGGTCCCTGTCGGTGTGCTCGGACCAGACGGCCGGGCATCTCGCCGAGGGCGGTGCCGAGCCACTGCCGGGCATGGGCGGCGGCAAGCGCCGCAAGCCCGCAGAGGAACGCCATCTCAACGCGTTGCGAGACGATCCAACCCTGGACCTGAGCCATGTCAGCGCGTCGGAGATCAAGGGTCGCGTGACCACCGACCCTGGCCAGATCACCGATTGGCTCACGTCGCCCGACGGCAGCGACGGCCTCAACGTGATCTTCGGCACCTACCAGTCCAGCCACCGCATCGGGGAGGCGCTGCTCGCCGCAGGCGCAGAGGCGAAGGTGCTGGTGGCCGATGAGGCGCATCGCACCGCCGGGCTGCGCCGCACCGCCAAGGCCGACGAGGAGAAACTCCGCGACTTCGCTGTCTGCCACGACGACGAGCGCTTCCCGGCCGTGTACCGCGTTTACCAGACCGCCACACCACGGGTCTATGACGGGCAGGCCCGCCCGTCTCGCGGCGGCGCGAACGGCTGGGTTGTGCGAGACATGGACGACGAGGCGACGTTCGGCGTCGAGCTGTACCGCCGCACATACACCGAGGCGGTCCGCAACGGCTGGCTGGCGGACTATCGGATCATCGCTCTGGGTGTCAACGACCCGGCCCTGTTCTCTCTTGCGAACCAGCTGGCCCGCAGCCAGCCGAAGACTAAGAACGCGCTGTCGACCGCCGAGTTCACCAAGGGGCTGGTGCTGGCGCTGGTGCTCGGCGGAGCGACCCGCGCCGGCCCGGAACAGTTGGAGGGACAGCTGCCGGTCGTCGAGTCGTGTATAGCGTTCTTGAACTCAGTCGAGAAGTCGAAGTCGATGGCGGCGGCGCTGCAGACGACCCAGGTGACCGAGTGGGTCGCCCGGTGGATGGCCGACAACGACGCGGGCAGCCCGGTTCCGTTCACCTTGGAGCATCTGGACGCGTCCAGCAGCGTCTCTGAGCGCGACGAGGCGAAGGTGCATCTGGCGCAGGCCACACCCAACGCTCCGCACGCCGTCACCAATGTCGGCATCTTCGGAGAGGGCACCGACAGCCCGAACCTGTCGGCGGTCGCGTTCCTGGCGCCGCGCAAGAGCCCCATCGACGTGATCCAGGCAGTCGGGCGCGCCATGCGCGCCACCCCAGGCAAAGGCATCGGCTACATCGTCTGTCCCGTGCTGATCCCGCCCGACCAAGACGCCGAGAGTTGGCTGCAGATGTCGGGTCCCGAGGACGGCTGGCAGGAACTCGGGCAGACCCTGCGGGCGCTGCGGGCGCACGATAGCCGCATCGAGGACAACCTGGCCGAGCAGATGATCCTGTGCCTGCCGCCCCCTGTCGCGATGGACACAACGGTCGTCACCGTCGTGGCCGTCGCTGGCGGCGAGACGGGCCGGCTCTCGCACAGGCTCCACGTCGGTAAGCCCGGCGACGCCGCGAACGCCGTCGAGGACGTGGCAACGGGACGCAAGACCCTCTCGGAGCCAGAGTTCCATCCGTTCACGCAGGCAGCGCTGGACGCGGTCACAGCCACGACCGGCGAAGCCGACGACGAGGGCGATTCGCTGTTCTCTCAGGGCGCGGTCTCAGCGGTGGTGACCGCCAAACCGGTCGCCGGCCCGGCCGGCGAGTCCGGCGTCGAGATCCGCACCGCGGGAGTGGCCCGCGACAAGCCGTCCGGTGACGGCACGCTCGGCCCGGTGAACATCGACAAGACGAAGAAACGCGCCCGCGGCATGGTCAACAACGGCGAAGGACAGCGGATGCCGCCCCGCAGCGAGCGCCGCAAGCGCCGCACCAAACAGGACCTCCAGGAAGGCCACGCAGCCCGGCTGCTGCGCCTGTCCGGCATGGCCGACGGCGGCAACGCCATCTGCGCGAACCTGCTGTCGAAATCAGGACTGGCCCGCCACCGGATCGAGAGAGACGCGAATCTGCTGGAAGACAGCGTCCGCGAGGCGGCACGGCACCTGCGCTCCGACACACTGACCAGCGCTTTGAACGGGCACTACGGACTGGACCGACTGGCCGCCGACAAACGCGCCCAGCAAGCCGACGGATGCACCATCGCGGCGCTGTTGATGATGAACGCCGCGATGCTGCACCAACGGATCGCGGCGGGTGGGTGGCTCTCCGACGTGCCCGGCTTGGGCACCATTAAAACCAGCACCAACCCGGTCCGTGACATCGACAGGGCGTGGCAGACCATCCGCAGCCACGACTTCGATCCCGTGATCCGTCCGGCCCTTCAGGCGGTGCATGCCATCGAGGACACCGGCCGCACCGCGGGCCTCGAGCGGGCCCTTCACCACATCGCCGCCGACGCGGAACGGCTCGCGGAGACCTACGCCGACTTGGGCGCCGACCACGCCGGACCGCTGTTCAACAAAGTGATGGGCAACCAGGCATCTGACGGCGCCTACTTCACGAGACCGGCCGCGGCGACGCTCACGGCGCGGCTCGCGCTCGACGCGTGCCGCGGCGACAACAACGAGCCCGACTGGACCGACGAGAGCGTGTGGAAGGACCACAAGGCCATCGACTTGGCCTGCGGGTCCGGGACGCTTCTGGCGGCGCTGCTGGCCGACATGAAGCGACGCGCCCGCGCCGCCGGTGCCTCCGAGCTACAGCTAGCGGATCTGCAACGCACCGCCGTCGAGGATGTCATCAAGGGCATGGACATCAACCCCGTATCGCTGCAACTCGCCGCAGCGCAGCTCACCCAGGGCAACCAGGAAATCCGGTACCGCAAGATGGGCCTTCACCTGATGCCCTACGGCGACGCCGACCCGTATTCGGGCCGCAGCGGCTCGGCCGGCAGCCTGGAACTGCTCGGTCAACGCAAGTTCATGGCACGTCCCGGCGAGCTGTCCTTCGACGGCGAGGTCGGCGGAGAGATCGGCGAACAACGGTTGGCGCTCGGTGACGACCTGTCCGACGACGCCGAACTAGAAGATGCGGTGGAAGCGGCGCTCGGCTGCCGGATCGTGACCATGAACCCGCCGTTCACGAACCGCACCAAGATGGGCGAGAAGTTCGAACCCGTCACTCAGGACAATCTCCGCAACCGATCCGATCACCTCCAAGAGTTTCTCTGCGAGGCGGACCCCTCAGTGGATGGGGTTGTGGACAAGAACTCCATCCGCCCTGTGTTCGCGATACTGGGTGAGAAATGCCTTGCCGACACCGCGGGAGCGGTCCTGGCCATGATCTCTCCCATGATCTTCGCCACCGCCGCCTCCGGGCTTGCGGAGCGCCGCTGGTTGGCGTCGCGTCTGCACCTGCACACAGTCTTGACGAACTTCGCGACGCGTGACGGGAACCTGTCGCAGAACACAGAGATCAACGAGAGCATCTTCGTGTTTCGACGCTGCGACGGCCCGCATCCCCCGACACGGGTTATCGCGCTGGACCGGTTCCCCGCAGACGACCACGACGCCGAGGCGCTGCACTCGCATCTGCGATCCGGTGAGACGGGGATGCTGCCCGACGGGTGGGGAGAGGTGTCGATATGGCCCGCCGAGAGGATCGCTGAGGGCGACTGGTCTGCCGCGGTGTGGCGCTCCCCCGAACTCGCAGCCGCAGCCGCGGAGTTCGCCGGGCACGACGACCTCGCAGCGCTGTGCAAAGCGAGAGAGAGAGAGAGAGAGAGAGAGAGAGAGCGGTGCACAAGACCGGTCCAACGCTCAGCGACCAATACCGCAGAATCAACGACGCTGCAGGCAGGGACAGGTGATGGTGCACGCCACGCTGCAGACGCTCTACGGCGAATACCGCAAGACGGCAAGTCGCCGAGCAGCGGACAGTTAGCAGTACACGCGACAGGACAAACGATGCGCGGCGACTACAGCAAGCAAACCAGCGGCGGCTCTCAGCCGTTCCCCGTGCTGCAATCCAAGGGAGCGGACGGCCAGCAGCGGATCGAGGCCCAACCCGACGCAACGTGGGAGTGGAAGAAGCCCGGCAAGCCGCCGATCCTGGAGAAGGCGGGACATCTGCTGGTGTCAATGGGGCATCAACTCTCGACGGCCCGGCTCACGGCGGTAGCGTCCGACGAGCGCTTTGTCGGGCAGGGCTGGATGCCCGTCACCGGGCTGGACGCGGCGCAGGCGAAGGCGGCTGCAGTGTTCCTGAACTCCACCCCCGGCCGATTGCTGATCCTGCGGTGCCCGGGCAAGACGCTGAGATTCCCGTTCTACAATCCCGCCGTCTGGCGAGACCTCCCGATCCCGGACCTGGAAGACGACCACATCCGTGAGACGCTGGCCGCCTGCTGGGAGGCGACCCGCTACACAGAGGTGCCGCAGTTCCGTGACGGCTACTGCGATGTGCGACGCCACTGGGATGAGGCGGTCGCGTCGGCGCTGGGCTGGGATGCCGGTCGTCTTGCCGAACTCGGCGACCTGCTCGCTCAAGAACCTCCTGTGAGAGGACTCGCGTACGGGCAGTACGCCGACGCGGCCGAGGAAGACCAGCCTGAGTGATCGGCAGCAGCACCACCGCCCCCACCGAACTCACAGCCGGCAACTAGTCACCGAGGCTCAACCCCAGATTCCGCCACGCCACGGGACGCCCCCGTTCAGGGCGAACGGACGCTCCAACAGATGCTCGTCAAGGTGTCCCATCTCGGCAGCTTTCGCCATGGCCTGAACGAGAAGACAGAAGTCCTCGGCCCTGAACCCTCGGGCAGCGCCACCAGCAGAACTAGGAATCACCTCGGATTCGGTTTAGACGCTCCTGCTCTTCGGCCTCGATGCGTGCCTGTGTGAAGATCTCCACGCCGGACTTTCCTACGGCTGACACGCTTGGGTCGTCAGCATCAGCATACGTGCTGAACTGCTCGATGAGACCTTGGTAGCGAGCCGATTCCTCGCCCGACCAGGAGCCTGAGAAGGCCAGACAGGCGATTGTTGACGGATCGATTCCGCGCGGAACGAGCAGCTTCGCCATCTGATCGATTGGGATGCGTCCGTCGAGGCCTCGGGCGTGCACCGCTTTCTCAGGCGTGACCTCCCCGCCGTTCAGCAGCTCTTCAAGCCAGTCCACGTCAGGGCCGACGAGATGCCGCAACAGAAAGCTCCGATGAGTTTCGGGGACGGGGAGGGCCTGAAGGAGATGCGTCTTGTTCGCTCGGGGCAGCACGTGAAGAGTCCGCCACATGTCATAGCCGAGCGCCTCGTACAATCCGGCGGGCGGTGCGTCCTCCAGACAACGTCGAATCAACTTCTCCAGTGTGTCGGGATGTCTCGCCGCTAGGAACTGAACGAGGTTGATCAGCTTGTAGCCAATGTTCCGGTTCAGCTCCGTCGGCCGGATCTCTTCGACTGCTGAGAGAAAGCTGTCACGGAGATCCGCCGACATCGACTCTGTAGGGTCATCAGTCTGCCCGGCAAGCACGACGGCAAAGGCACCCCGTGCAGCCGCGCATGCGTCCACGAGGATCTTGTGCTGGACTTCGCTGTGCAGCTCATGGCTAGTCATGAGGTGGTTGAGCCGGCCGTAGTCCCCGGGGGTCAACTGCGACACGGCGAGGTGGAGAAGGTCGTCATCGGGCGGGTTGGACAAGAGCGCCGCGAGCATGGGCCATCTGGCGGGGGCGTTCCCGAGGCATTCCTCAGCCAGTTGTCGAAGCTCAGGGGGCTGCATCAAGACGAGCCGATCCGCGAGGGGGCCCGCTTCCGGGAATAAGCCATGAAGAAGTGATGCCGCTACCCAGGCTTGTAGATCATCTACTTGTTCAGCGAGAGCTTGGCAGGCTATCCACACTCGATCAGGCCACGAGATTCGCGCTGTGTTGAGCTCGTTCCGAAGCTCCACGAGACGACATACGACCTCGTCGGCAGGTTCGAGCGCCCACCCCGCGATCCAGTCCGCTATGTCGGCTTGTAGTTCCTCTTCCGCGACCTGCCAGCCGTTCAGTCTGTCGATGGCACGGAAGAACGGGTCTTGTTCTTTGTCGGGGGTCAGCTCCGTCGGAAGTTCAATGTCCAACATCTCTGCGTTGCTCTTGATTCTCGCTTCGAGGCCGGGCTTGCCTCTGCTCAGCTCAATGAGGTCGGCGAGCATCGCTCGCCCTACGGCATCAGCACGCTCGATTGCGTCTTGTGGATGGTCCTGTCCGAACGGATGGTCGTACCCGCCGCCTACCCGCAACCACTCGTGGACCAGATCTGAGAACTCAGCTACCACTGCCGTCGGCGCCGATCCAAGTTTGTCACGGATGGGCGGCCAAAGCTCCTCGTGGATCAGGCTCGCATGGTCTGGAGCCACGATCGTCTCGATGATGCTGAACTGGTGCACGTTTTCTGGCACATTGAATGCTCCCCTTGCGTGCGGTGTAAGAACGCCCTGCGCTGCGGTTGCCCATACACGCCAATGGGCGTCGGTTGGCTCGTCGGGAAGGAAGTTCCCAAGGGCAGAGGCAACGAGGGCGCGATGGTCGGAAATGGCCTGTATATCCGGGTGAAATCGGGTACACAGGTCAGCAAGTTGCCGGAGTGGATGCTCCGGGTTGGGGTTGGTCTCTCGTGTGTCATAGATCGCCATCTCCAACATGAGGCGAACCGCCAGTCGGTCGAAGTAGCGAGCAGCAGCCAGGTGGAGCAGCTCGACCGCGGGCTGGAGGCCGTAGCCGTTGCGCTTCCCGTTGTCGTCAAGCCCGTTGAACTCGTCAGTGAGCCATTGAACAACACTGGCAGCGCAACACTCATCGACAAGCAGATAGTTCCTGTAGACCAGACTGACCTCACGCGGTGTGAGATGCTCCTCAAGAGTCTCGCCGACAAGCTCATCGATCATCGCCCGTGCACGGTCGGATCCGAACCGCGCCGCCGTACACACCGTGACGACCAGATCGACTCTGCGCTCAGGCCAAGCCTCCACAAGGCCGTCGATGTCCCCGAGTGGGACATCGCCCACCATGTAGTGCTCCGCGGCAACGGCATCGGCCAACATCGGCGGCCGGACTGAGTACATACAGTTGGTGCCGTCGACAGTTGGACGCTGCTCGACGTCCACCAGGCCACCCTTAGCAACCGCTCGCAAGAGCCGGCTGGCCTCTGGCCTCGAAACACCAACCGTCATAGCGAGGGTCGTCAGATCCCCTTCCTCGACACCGCGGAGCGCGGACACGACTGCGAGTAGATCCCGGGCACTGACGCTCAACTGGGATCGCCTCAGATAGCCGTCGACCTCCCCCAATAGCGCCCTGCCAGTCACGAGATCCTCCCAGCCGGATCGCAGCAGGAGATCGGCCAGGGCCACTGCCCAGCCCGGACGGCCCTCAGCCTGATCAAGAATCTCCTGTCGTGCCATCACGCCGGTGATTCCCATGGCCCGGACGATCGCGTCGATGTCAGGCCGTTCGAGAAGGTCAAGCTCAATCTCCCCCGCGCCTGGCAAGAGATCCCGGGCTACATCAATCTCGTAAGGCCAGCACACCACGACAAGCCGGACATTCAGCCAGTCGGCCTCCTGTCGGCGCAAACGCTGAACGAAGCGAGCCAGCCTGGGGGCTTGACCGACATCGTCAACGACGATCACCTGTGGTTCGATCCATCTGATGTCGTCAGCCAAGCGGTCTTCGGCAGCGTCAGGGTCCACAAAGACGATGCCAGGAACCTCCGCGAGCAGGCGGGTCTTGCCGACACCCGGCTTGCCGAAGAGGACGACGTCACCATCACCCGTCACCAGTCGGTTCAACGGGTCTTCGCGTCCGACTAGGGGCAGCTGCGACCAAGGGCTCTCCGCAAGCCGCCAAGGCGATCTACTGACCGTGATGGGGTCACCCGACAGGCCGAGGAGCCGTTGCCGCCACTCACCATCCCGGCGCAGACGGCTTGCAAAGAATCCTCTGTCGTACACCGCCTCGAGGCGTGCGCCATACCCAGCCGCTGCCTCGCGTAGCTTCCCCCGCTGAATCTCGCTGAGCCTGCCCGGATTGGCGATGACAACTCGGTCGACAGACACGGAGTGCTGCTCCAAAGACTCCAGCCCACCGACCATGTTCGAGCGGATGTCGGAGTAGTTGCGGGACTTCGTGATCATGAGCCGTGGCGGTGTAGCAGCACCGTCATGAACATCGGCGTCTCGACCCCAGTCTGTTCCACCAGGCACAGGCGAGAGACCCGGATACGTCTCAATAAGCAAGTCCTGCGCGCACCGCTCAAGAAGGACCGGGTCAAGATCGTTGTGGGCGAGCGCGTGCTCGATTCGCTCAAGCTCATGCATGGCGCCACTCTAAGCACTCGGACTCACCGGCTCCGGTTATCGCTAACCGCTGAACTGCACACCTCCCTGCTCGATCTCCTAGCCAATGCATCGACCCGTGGACGAGGGCAAGGACAGGCCGTCTGTGAGCACAGGAGAGTCCTCGTGGGTGAACCGCCCCTGGATTCTTGGAGGTCTGGTGTACCCCGCGTATTACGTAGTCGGCGCGTGGACAGGCTGGCTAGAGCCGGAAGCGGCTGGGGCCTCGCCGCTTCCGGTAGGTGCACACGCAAGCAGTTACCCTCTTTGACCTGGGGAAACACTGCATCGATCCTCTCTAGAATGGGCGAACGCTGCACCTGTTCCGGCCCAGCGAACGGGGAATCACTACCCCCAAGAACGGGGAATCTCGAAAATGAGGGTCAAAGCGCCTTGGAATTGCAACGGTTTCGGAGGTCAGGATCGACCCACTCACCCACCAACCGAATGCCTTACGGGGTTCGTGGACGAAGCCAAGATTCATCACGACTTCAAGCCGGACGTGCCAAATGGCGAGGCATACCCAGTGGACTCCGGATCGAAGGCATGAACAGGCACTGGCACAGCGCGCCTTGGCTGAACCGGCTCTGGTGGCACCGGTTAGTCCCGCTGCCGCTGCTGTTCGAATCGCGCGATGACCTGTGCCTGTGCCTTGTCTGTCATGAGTTGAACCCCGTCAAGATCCAACTGGAGAGGCTTCGGCCGGTGCCGCCATCCGGCATCGAGGAACTCTGGCGGGGCCTTGTCCCAGCACACGCCCGGATGGGTCACCATCAGCCACAACGCAGTAACTGCTGCCGTCTGGACGTGCTCGCGGTACTCGGCGTCTAAGTCCGGTCTGAGACCGTCCATGACGATGAACTCGTCGGCCAGCACCACCGCCGCATCATGATCACGCACGATGGGATGCTCCTCCAGCTCCATCGACGCTCGACAAACACGATCCAGCCGTTCGACCCAAGTGTCCTCGTCCTCGGTGAGCAAGAGCCCGGTCATGTTCCACCAGATTTGGTGCAAGCCAGGCGGCAGAGGAGCAGAAACGATCCTCGGCACGGTCTCCGGCTCGCTCGACTCACCGTCGATCTCGCCAGAACATGCTGGAATGATCCCGATCATGGCCGCAAACAGGCAACATGCCCTTCCTCGTGCGGTTGAGGACTCGATGCGGTTCGGTCTCATGTCTCAGGCGAACGGGCTGAGGCTAGAGCCGGGGGTCTATGGGTTCGCTCTCGAGGGCGAGCACGCCGAAGACGCACTCATGCACGCGGGCGAGGTACTCGTTGGCTACGAACCGGTCGAGGGCCTCGATTCCTAGAGCGAACTCGCGTCGGGCCAATGACGACTTGCGGCCGAGCGACCGCTGCTGCAGCCGCTTGAGATTGGCCGGTTCTAGATACTCGGGACCGTAGATGATGCGCAGGTACTCCCGGCCCCGGCACTTCACGCCGGGAAGGACGAGCCCGCGGCCGCTCGTCACGATCGGTTCGGCGGGCTTGACGACCACTCCCTCGTGTCCGTCGTCGGTCAACGAATGCCACCAGTTCGTCGCTTCCTGCACCGGTGTGTCGTCACCCAGGTTGACGAACCGGCGGTCGGTGCGGCGAAGCGTCCCGGGTTCGTGGTCCACCAGCGCATCGATCCGTTCGAGATGCCAGCGGTGGGGTCGGCGGGCCAGCACCTCCCCCTCTGCCGCGAGGATCTGGAATGGGGCAATCTCGATACCGTCGATGCCGTCGACATCCCAGCAATACTGCCGGTACGCATCGACATAGGCCGCAACATGCCCGGCTCGGCCGGCCGTGCGTGCCGCGAGAGCCTCGACGTCGACGCCGCGTCCCATCGCGCCGGCCATGAGGCTGCGTGCGGCACCGAGCGAAGCGGTGCCGGCCGCGCCGGTTGCGGCATACAGCTGCTGGATCAGAGCAGCTGCCTTGGCCGACCATGGCAACACCTCCGCATCGAGGATGATCCAGTCGGTAGCAAGGCGATCCCATAGACCGGCCGCGGCAATCGCGGCGCGGACGCGTTCGAGCAGGGCACCATTCAGCCCAGCCTCGGCGAAGAACGGCCTGCCCGTGCGAGTGACGATGACGCCGGCTTCGGCGTTGGCGATGCCGAAGCGCGAACGGGCTGCGTCGACGTCGCGGGCGACGACGAGCACGGCCCGCGAGCCCATGTGCTTCTCCTGGACCACCACCTCGTCGACGCCGGCCTTGCGGAAGTACGCGAACACCTCGTCGGGATGCTCCAGGTAGTCGTCGCTGCCCGAGGAAGCCGCCGGTGCCATGGTCGCAGGCAGATGGACAAGCCAGCGCGGGTCGACCGCGAAGCGGCTCATGACTTCGAGGGCGACGCTCGACCGTTCGGCCTCGACCAGGACACGACCCGCCAGCGCCGTCTCGACATGGTGCTTGCCCAGCACATCGCCCACATCGAGCAGCCGCGACGGCCGCGACGGCCCGTCCGCTGAGGAGTCGACAGGCCGGATCGGCTCATAGTGCTCGGCTGCTGCGGGCACCGAGACCAGTTCGCGCTCCGGCCAGCGCAGGGCGGTCAGCTCGCCCCCGAAGACGGTGCCGGTGTCGACGCAGATCGTGTTGTTGACCCATGTCGCCACCGGCACCGGCGTGTGGCCGTAGACGACCGCAGCCTCGCCGCGGTAGTCCTCAGCCCACTGGTACCGCACCGGCAGCCCGAACTCGTCGGTCTCGCCGTCGGTGTCGCCGTACAGGGCGAGCTCTCGCACACGGCCCGACGAGCGCCCGTGGTACCGCTCGGGAAGGCCTGCGTGGGCGACCACCAGACGGCCGCCGTCGAGGACGTAGTGGCTGATGAGGCCGTCGATGAACTCGGCGACTCGTTCGGCGAACTCGGGAGGGCGCCGCTCCAGCTGTTCGAGCGACTCGGCCAGCCCGTGCGCGACCGTCACGTTGCGCCCCGCGAGGGCCCGGCGCAGCTTGTTCTCGTGGTTGCCCGCGATGCAGAGCGCACTGCCCGCAGCCGCCATGGACATCGCGACGTCGAGCACTTCAGCGACGGCGGGGCCGCGGTCGACGAGATCGCCGAGAAAGACGGCGCGGCGACCCTCCGGATGCGCGATGGGGTCGGCAGCGGTGTCGTAGCCCAACCGGTCGAGCAGGCTCAGCAGCTCGGCATGGCAGCCGTGGATGTCGCCGATGATGTCGAACGGGCCGGTGTCGTCGCGGCGATCGCTCCAGATCCTGGTCCGAGCCACCTCGACCGAGTCGAGTTCCTCCGTCGAGCCGAGCGTGTAGACCCTGGTGAAGCGTTCCTTGCGCAGCCGCTTGGCGCTGCGGCGCAGCGTGTCGTGCTGACGCTTGATGGCGTGCGGCGGTGTGCGGCGATCCTGTCTCTGCTCGTTGTGTTCCAGGCACGCAGCCAGCGAGAGGTCGAACACGATGGCGGTCGCGAGCACGTCCCATCGGCGTGCGAGCTCGACGATGGACTTGCGGTCCTCGGGCTTGGCGTTGGTTGCGTCGACCACGGTGAGGCGGCCGATCTCGAGGCGCTTGCCGACGATGGAGTGGAGCAGCTCGAAGGCGGCCGCGGTGACGGACTGGTCGGTCTCGTCGTCGCTGACGAGGGCCCGGCACTGGTCGCTGGACACGACTTCGGTGGGGGCGAAGTGCCGGCGGGCGAACGTCGACTTGCCTGAGCCGGATGCGCCGCAGAGCACTACGAGCCCGACCTCGGGAACCTCGATGCGGGAGATCGAGCGTCTCACGCCGGCCGTCTCACCGGCGGAACACCGCCATCTGCGTCGGCGGCCCGTGGACCGGGTCGACGGGGCCGACCGCGCTGATCTCGACGCCGTAGCCGAAGCGCTCGGAGATGCCGCGGGCCCACGCCTCGAACTCGCCGCGAGTCCATTCGAAGCGATGATCGTCGTGGCGCAAGCCCCTGGCGTCGAGGCGTTCGAAGTTCGCGTTGTACTCGCGGTTCGGAGTGGTCAGCACCACCGACGCGGCGGAGACGTGACCGAAGACGACCTCGGCGAACACGTCGAGTCGTTCGCTGTCGAGATGCTCGACGACCTCCACGACCGTCGCCACATCGAAGCCCCGCAATCGCGAGTCGGTGTAGGTCAGCGCGCCCTGCAACAGCTGGACCCGCTCCCGGCGACGCTCGGACATCTGATCGAGCCTCAGGCGCTTCCCGGCTCGCTTGAGCGCTCCCATCGACGCGTCGACTCCCACCGCCGATGTGACTGCCGGCTCGACGATCAGCCGCTCCAGCAGCCGGCCTTCGCCGCATCCGAGATCGACGACCCTTCCCGCCCCGACGTTCCGCACCGCTTCGAGCACCGCGTCGAGCCGCTGCTCGCCCAGGCGGATCGGCAGTTCGGCCGCCTGCTCGGCTGCGTCGCGTTGCGAGTCGAGGAGGTCGGCGTCCTCGCCGGCCTCGGCGAGGCGCGCCAGAGCCTCCCGCGTGAATGTGGGAAGACGCAGGTACCGGCGAGCGATCAGGTCGGACTCGGGATGAGAGGAGAGCCAGTCGCCGCCCCGGCGCAGGAGCTTGTCCACCTCGTCGGGACCGATCCAGTAGTGCTTGGCGTCGTCGAGCACCGGGAGCAGCACATAGAGATGCTCCAGGACCGAACGCACGGTCTGGCGGCCGGCCAGGCGAGCCGACACGTATGGGCTGTCTCCCCACGCCGGAAAGACGGAGTCGAGCGCGATGGGCGAGCACTCCACCTCGTAACCCAGTGGATCGAGCAGGCGCCGCAGCATCTCCGGCCCGCCCCGCAGCGGCACGACCGGCAGGTCGACCTCCAGATCGAGCGGCTGCGCGACCAGTTCGGGCCGAGCCTCGCATGTGCCGCTCATGGCCGTGCCGAACAGCCGGCCCAGAGCGACGCTCAACATCGACGACGCCGCGTACGGCCGATCGTTGACGTATGGCTCCAGACCTTGGGCTCGGCGCTCCTTGCGATGGCGCGTCGGGCCGGAGGAGTCGACCTCGACATACGTGGTCGCCGTGCAGCGCTGCGCGGTGGCCTCCGGGTAGAAGACATGGGCGCGCCCGAACCCGACATCGACCGAGCGCACACGATCGGGGTGCTTGTGCAGCAAGTACCCCAAGTCGGTCGCGACAGGCGTCGTCGAAGTCAACGAGACGAGCATGGATTCAACCTAACGGCACGCTCCGGGCGCAAGGCTCCACCCGCCGGATGTGACGGCCCGATTCGCCATTGCACGGGCGTCGCCGAGCACTATTGCCGTGTCGCATGGGAGGAAACTCGGGATCCAGACTTCCCACTCACTCAATACAGTGGTTGGCTGGTGGCTGGCGAGACATCCAAGGAGTCGGGCAGAGCCGCCCAGAAGGCTGTTGCCGGGCGGGCCGGCGACAAGCCGGTGCTCCTCGCGGGTGGCAACCCGCAGATCGCGAAGGCCGACGGCGACGCCCCCGTGCAGGCGTACATCGCGGCCATGCCGGGCTGGAAGAGCGGTGTCGGGCACCGGCTCGATGATCTGATCGAACGCACCGTGCCCGACGTGCGCAAGGCCGTGAGGTGGAACTCTCCCTTCTACGGCATCGAGGGCCAGGGGTGGTTCTTGAGCACCCACGTCTTCACCCGCTATGTGAAGGTCACGTTCCTGAATGGAGCGTCGCTGCAACCGCCCCCACCCGGCTCGGGCAAGGACAAGGATGCACGCTGGATCGATGTCCACGAAGGCGAATTCGACGCGGAGCAGATGGAGGCCTGGGTCCGGCAGGCGGCCGCCCTGCCCGGCTGGAAAGGGTTCTGACGACCAGCGAAGCTGGAGACCTGCCAGACGCTCGAGGCCGCCACGGGCTGCTAGCAGCTCGCCGACGCCTGGACCCCGAGCGTCGTACACCCACCACGAGGAGGCAAACCAATGCCGACGGCAATCGTTACCGGAGCTGCGAGAGAACTGGGTCGGGTGTACGCGGTGGCGCTGGCCGGCGCCGGGTTCGACATTGTTGTGGCCGACCTGCTCGACGGGCAGGAGACCGTCGACGAGGTCGAGGCCGCTGGAGGCCGGGCGATCAGTTGCCGCACCGACATCAGCTCGGCGGCGGACAACGACGCTCTCGCCGCGGCGGCAGCCGACGCGTTCGGCACGATCGACGTCCTGATCAACAACGCCGCGTACTTCTCGCAGATCGTCCGGCGCCCGTTCAACGAGGTCCCGCTACAGGAGTGGGACCGGACCTTCGAGGTCAATGTGCGAGGCGTCTGGCTGACCTGCTGCGCGGTCTACCCCTACATGCGCGACCAGGGATCGGGGAAGATCATCAACATCTCCTCCACCACCTGCTTCAAGGGCACCCCCGGCTTCCCTCACTACGTGGCCAGCAAGAGCGCGGTCATCGGCTTGTCACGCTGCCTCTCCCAGGAGCTCGGCTCCGACGGCATAACGGTCAACACCGTGACCCCCGACCTGATCCCCAACCCGTCGCTTCGTCCCTCGGACGCCCCCAGCGATCAGTTCGTGGTTGCTGCCCGGCCCATCAAGCGCAGCCAGGTGCCACAGGACATGGTCGGAACCATCCTGTATCTCGCCGGCAGCGGCTCCGACTTCGTCACCGGCCAGAACATCGTCGTCAACGGGGGCGCCTTCTGCCAGTAGCTGCCTGAGAGTGGGACAGGTGGAGGCCTTCGTCGGGCTCGACCTCGGTACGACGGGGGTCAAGGCGGTCGCCTTCGATGGTTCGTCTACCGAGGCCACCTCCCTGGGCGCGGCACACCTCGCCCGCCGGGACGCGGAGGGCGGCATTGAGGGCTTGACAGGGCCTCGCCGACAATCGCTTCATGTCGACCCACAACAGCGAGCATCCCACCGAGTTCGGCGCGCTGCTCTCGGTGGAGTCAGTGGACGACCTCTATGGCAACGCTCCTCGCTGACCGCGTCACCGGCCTCTACAGGACCGAGCCGATCCTCGGCCCCCGCTAGGAGACTGCTGAGCAATGGACGGCTGGGCGGGCGCAGCGTAGCTATCAGCCGATCTGGATTGAGGGCCGGGCGGAGTTGGCCGCGGCTCTTACGGGGTGCCGAGGCGGCGGCGTGCCGCTAGGAGCGCGCGGGCGGGTAGCGGTACGCTGATCGCGTGTACGAGCGGATCCACATCGACAACTACAAGTGCCTCGTCAACTTCGATTTGCATTTGAGCGAGACATCATTGCTCGTGGGCTCGAACGGCTCCGGCAAGACGGCCGTTCTCGATGTGGTCTTCGGACTCCGGAGGCTGCTCGCCGGTGAGGCCAAGGTCAACGACCGGATCGCGTTTCATCCCTCCACCCTGACGCGCTGGCAGCCCGGTCGCGAGCAGTTGTTCGAGATGGACGTAAGCGCCTACGGCGAGAAGTATCGCTACCGTCTCAAGGTCGAGCACACGCTCGACGAGCGGCAGTCGCGCGTGGTTGAGGAGAGCCTGGTATCGCATGGCGACACACTGTTCCGGTGCGACTTGGGCGAGGTAAGGCTCTACCGGGACGACGGCTCCGAAGGCCCGGCCTACCGGGCCGACTGGAGCGAATCGGCACTTGCCCGCGTTGCGCCCCAGCCCGCCAATACTCGGCTGACGACCTTTATGGAACTGGTGCAATCGACGGTGGTGTGCTCGATTAGGCCCGCGCTGCTCGGCGCTGAGTCGGAACGCGAAGCGAAGTACCTCGGCCGTCACGCCGAGAACTTCGTGGACTGGTACCGCCACGCGGTCCAGGAGAATCCTGGCTCGGTCCGATCCCATGTGGAGGCGTTGCGACCCGTCGTCGAAGGGTTCGACAACGTGCACCTCCAACAGGCTGGTCTCGATAAGCGCGCGTTGATGCTGGACTTCCGCGCCAAAGGGGCCGCGCCGGACGGCAGTGCAAGGCGGTTCAAACTCCGTTTCGACGAGTTGTCCGACGGGCAGCGGGCGCTTGTCGTCCTATACGCGCTGCTGCATCTACGCGACGAGGAGCGTGGAGCCGTGCTGTTCCTTGACGAGCCCGACAACTTTGTGGCTCTCGCCGAGCTACAGCCCTGGCTCCTCGCCTTGGTCGAACTGTGTGAGGAAACGTCCTCACAAGCCGTCTTGTGCTCGCACCATCCAGAATTGATCGACTACTTGGGACCTGACAGCGGGCTGCTGCTACACCGAGAAACATCTGCGGTGACCGTAGCTCCGCTCAGATCGCCTGACTTACCCGATTGCGGCCTCAAGCTGTCCGAACTGATGGCGCGAGGCTGGGAGCGGTGAGCCGCAGTGTCCGCATCGTGCTGCTCTGCGAAGACCGTCAGCACGAGACATTCGTGAAGCAATTCCTCTTGAGAGACGGATGGAACGTGCGCAACATCCGCCCCGTAATCTCCCCGCATGGCCGGGGATCGGCTGAGCAGTTCGTCCGCGAGCGGTTTCCGATCGAACTTCAGGCCGTTCGCGCCAAGCGCGGGGAGCGCGTATGGCTGATCGTGATGATCGACGGCGACGACCAGGGTGTTCTTGCTCGCCGCGCCTCCCTCGATGACGCCTGCACGGCTCGGGGGATCGTACCCGTAGGCCGCAGCGAAAATGTGCTCATCGGTGTGCCGACATGGAGCATCGAGACGTGGTTCGCCTTCCTCGACGGAGAGGACGTCGACGAAACTCGACGTGACTATCCGCGCCTGCCCCGGGTCAGGCACTGCCAGCGCCACGTTGATGAGCTGTCCGAGAGATGCCGACAGGACCGCCAGAGCACACCGCTACCACCGTCACTAGAAGATGCCTGCGTTCAGTACCGGCGCCTGCCGTTGCGGTAGTAGCCATGGCCGCGAGATTGCCTGATCCGATCTCTCCGCCTCCATTGCGCTTGTCGCCTTCGAGTTCCACGAGGCGTCATGGAGGCTTCGTATGAGAGACGACTGAGCCTTCGCGAATTCGTGGGGGGCGGGGTGGTTGAGGGTCCCTGAGTAGGTGTCGAGGCCCTGCTCGGATCGGTGATGTTCAACGTCAACGATCCAGGAGGGCCTCGATGGCTTCCGATGTTATGTCGGTGCGGCTTCATCTGTCGCAGATGCGGGTGCCGGGGGTGGTCGAGGACACTCCGAGCGCTCTGGTGGCGAGCGTGGAGTCGGCGCTGAGGCGGCTGCGCTGTCGCCTGTGCAGGTTTCGGCTGTCACAGGGTCCATGACCGCCGCAGCAAGAGGGTGAGGGACTTGGAGGTGTCGGGTCGGCCGACGACGCTGGTGTGGATGCGGCGGCGCATGAGCTGCGACAACTGCGGTGAGCGGTTGTTGGAGGACCATCACGCCTTCGAGATCGTCGACACGTTCATCGCCTGGTCGGACGAGATCCTCGCCTGGCACCACACCGGCCGGCCCTCCAACGGCAGAATCGAGGGCAACAAGCCAACAACCTGCTCCAAGTCCTGCGACGCACCGCTCACGGCTTCACCAACCCCACCAACTTCAAGGCCCGAGACCTGCTGATAACGTGACCAGCCGACCGGTCCTAGCGACCTCTCATCCCACGCTCACACGAAGGGCCAGCAAGTCAGCTGACCGGGCGCGGCTCTAGTCGATCACTTCGATGCAGCACCACGGGGATCGGCACTCATGGCTGCGTGTCGTCGCGGGGCGGGCTCGCCGGTGCGTCTTCGAGGATCAGCTGGCCGACCGCGGTGTTGCTGGCGGGCACGTGGTACAGCCGGTGGACCTCGGTGGGTGCGCCGCCACCGGCGAGGTCGGCCATGGCGCCCCGGGCCACGAGCCACATCACGAGCTCGATCCCCTCAGACCCGGCCTCGCGCACGTACTCCACGTGCTCGACCGAGGCCTGGCCCTCGGGGTCGTTGATGATCCGCTCCAGGAACTGGCGGTCCCACGGCTGGTTGATCAGGCCGGCGCGGGGCCCCTGGAGCTGGTGGCTCATGCCGCCGGTGCCCCAGACCTGCACGTCGAGGTCCTCGTCGTAGCTCTCGACGGCACGACGCAGCGCCCTGCCCAGCTCCAGGCAGCGGCGCCCCGACGGGACCGGGTACTGCACGACGTTGACGACCAGCGGGACGACCGCGCACGGCCACGCGCCGGGCTGCCCGAACATGATCGACAGCGGCACGGTGCAGCCGTGGTCGACGGGCATGTCGTGGACGAGGGTCAGGTCGAAGTCCTCGCGGATGACCGAGTGCGCGATGTGCGCCGACAGCGCCGGATGCCCGACCACCGGCGGCACCGGCCGGGCGCCCCAGCCCTCGTCGGCCGGCTCGTACTGTGCCGACATGCCGAGCGCGAAGGTCGGCACCATCTCGAGGCTGAAGGCGTTGGCGTGATCGTTGAAGACCAGCACCACGACGTCGGGCGTGTTGGCCGCCATCCACTCGCGTGCGGGCTCATAGCCGGCGAACAGCGGCGCGTAGTAGGGCTCGGAGGTCTTGTCGAGGTCCATGGCCACGCCGATGGCGGGCACGTGGCTCGTGTAGACGCTTGCGGTGATCTGAGCCATGGTCAGCGGTGGCCCTCCCACTCGTGCAGGTAGCGGTTGCCGTCGGGCGAGCGGCCGCCACCGATCATCATCTCGGTGTGCGCGGCGGCGTCGTTGGTGGTCATCGAGCTCACGATCTGCACGTAGTTGAGCCCGTCGGTCGCGCCGATCTTGGCCAGGAAGTAGATGTTGCCGCCCAGTTCGATCATGCGGTTGTAGTCCCGTTCCCGCACGGCCCGCTTCTGCTCGCCGGTCATGGGCCACTCGTCGAGGTAGGCGTCCTCGTCGGCGGTGAACCGTTCCCGGTTGGCGGCCTTCATCAACGACATGGCGAACTGGTTGAGGTGGTAGCCCTTCGCGGCCTGGTCGGTGTCGAAGACGGTCGTCCCCGGAATGTCGAGGTACGGCTTGTCGAGTGCCATGGTGCTCCCGCGTGTTGGTCGTGGGGCGGGCCGACATACTGCCTGGCGAGCGCCCGCTGAGCGTGCTCAGAGGATGCCAGAGTTCTGGGGGCGCGGCGGAATTGCGCCGCCGGGATCGCAGGAACCGAAGGAGTGATGCGAGATGGTCAAGGTGGCGATGGTCGGCGTGGGCGCATTCGGGAACAAGCACCTCGACGGCCTGGCGTCGATACCCGAGGCGCAGGTGGTCGCGGTCGTGGATCCGGTGGAGGCCGCGGCCCGCAAGGCGGCAGGCGCCCGCGGCATCGAGCGGGTCGAGACGAGCCTGGACGCCGTGCTGGCCGACGACAGCATCGACGCCGTGATCCTGGCGACACCCACCCCGGTGCACGCCGAACAGGCCGTCGCCTGCCTGGAGGCGGGCAAGCACGTCGAGGTCGAGATACCGCTGTGCGACAACCTCGCCGACGGCCGGGCCGTGGTCGAGGCCCAGCGGCGCTCGGGCAAGGTGGCGGCCTGCGGGCACACCCGCCGGTTCAACCCCAGCCACCAGTGGGTGCGCAACCGCATCGGGGCCGGCGACTTCTCGATCCAGCACATGGACGTGCAGACCTTCTTCTTCCGCCGCGCCAACACCAACGCACTCGGCGAGCCCCGCAGCTGGACCGACCATCTCCTGTGGCATCACGCCGCCCACACCGTGGACCTGTTCCAGTACCAGACCGGCAGCCCCGTCGTGGCAGCCCAGGCCATGCAGGGACCGGTCCACCCCGAACTCGGCATCGCCATGGACATGTCGATCCAGCTGCTCACCGAGGCCGGCCAGCTGTGCACGCTGGCGCTGTCGTTCAACAACGACGGGCCCTTCGGGACGTTCTTCCGCTACATCGGCGACACCGGCACCTACGTCGCCCGCTACGACGACCTCGTCGACGGCAACGACGAACCCATAGACGTCTCCCGCGTGGACGTGTCGATGAACGGCATCGAGCTCCAGGACCGGGACTTCATCGCGGCCATCGTCGAGGGCCGCGAGCCGGTCGCCGGCGTGGCCTCGGTGCTGCCCTGCTACGAGGTCCTCCACCGGCTCGAACAGCAGCTCCTGGGCGGCTGACCGCCGACGAGTGGCTCCTCGCCGGTCACCGCGGCGGATGGCGCCTTGGAGGCCGAGCCAGTTGGCAGGCGGATGCGCCCCATACGGCCGAGGCCGTCGCCCGAGCGGCCCGTGAGCGCAGCGAACATGAGCGGGAAACACACCTACGCAACGCGACAGGCTCTCACCCCGTCCTCGAGATCGACAACAGCATCGCCGTGGGCGAGGAAACACACCTCCGCAACGCGACAGGCTCTCACGCGCCTGCGGGCGCTCTGAGCACCTCCAGCAGCGCTCTCAGTGCCCGGCCGCGGTGGCTGAGGGCGTTCTTGGCTTCTGGGCCCATCTCCGCGAAGGTTCTGCCGTCGCCCTCCGCAGGGACGAAAACCGGGTCGTAACCGAAGCCGCCGGAGCCACGGGGCTCGACGGCGATCACGCCCTCGACGACGCCCTCGGCGGCGAGCTCGGTGCCGTCGGGGAAGCACACCATGGCCACGGTCCGGAACCGGGCCGTTCGCTCCCCTGGCGGGACGCTGCGCATGTCGGCCATCAGGCGGGCCAGGTTGTCGGCGTAGCCGGCGTCGTCGCCGGCGTAGCGGGCCGAGCGCACCCCGGGCGCTCCGCCGAGCGCGTCCACCTCCAGCCCGGTGTCGTCGGCCAGGGCGGCCGCGCCCGTGAACTCGCACACCGCCTGCGCCTTGAGCCGGGCGTTTCCCATCAGGTCGTCGGCGTCCTCGACGACCTCGCCCACGGCTGCCGGTCGGGGGAGCAGCACCGCGTGGCCGGCCAGCACGTCGGCCATCTCGGCCACCTTGTCGGGATTAGCGCTGGCGCAGACCAGCTCGATCATCGAGAAAGCCACCGGCCACCGGGCACGGGACTGGCGGCCGCCGCCGCGCAGACCAGCTCGATCATCGAGCCGCGGGCGGTTCGGCCAGCACGGCTCGCTGGGCGGCGACGATCTCGGTGATCCCCTTGGCTGCCAGGTCGAGCAGCCGGTCGAGCTGGGCCCGGTCGAAGGTCCTGCCCTCGGCGGTGCCCTGCACCTCCACCAGCCCGCCCGAGCCGGTCGTCACCACGTTGAAGTCCACGTCGGCGCGGGCGTCCTCGGCATAGGGAAGGTCCAGCAGCGCCACGCCGTCGATCAGCCCGACGCTCACCGCCGCGCACTCGTCGATGATCGGCGACGAATGCAGCTTTCCGGCCTGCATCAGCCGGGTGATGGCGTCGTGCAGGGCCAGATAGCCGCCGCAGATGGCCGCGGTGCGGGTACCGCCGTCGGCCTGGAGCACGTCGCAGTCCACGATCACCTGGCGCGGTCCGAGGGCGTCGAGGTCCACCACCGTGCGCAGCGAGCGGCCGATCAGGCGCTGGATCTCCTTGGTGCGGCCCCCCACCCGGCGGCCCACCCGCTCCGGCGACGAGCCCGGCAGCATCGAGTACTCGGCCGTCAGCCAGCCCGAGCCCCGATCCCGCATCCACCTGGGGACGTCGGCGTCGACCGAGGCGGTGCACAGGACCCGGGTGCCGCCGAAGACGGCCAGCGCCGAGCCGTCGGCCATCGTCGTGTAGTCGCGGCGGAACTCCAGCGGCCGCAACTCATCGACCCGGCGCCTGTCGCCCCGGCGCCCCGCAGCATCGATCACGCTCACCTGCAGACCACCCTCCGAATCAAACCGTCAGCACCAGACCGGGCCGGGCCACTGCGATGTGGCCGTCGAAGGACTCGCTGGCCTCGGCCAGCTGGGCGTCGGGGTCGCATCCCGGCGCCAGGTGGGTGAGCACCAGGCGCTCGGCTCCGGCCACCGACGCGGCCCGGGCCGCCTGGCGGGCGCTCATGTGGGGGATGCCCTCCCCCTCGTGCTCGCGGCCGTGGCTGGCGTCGCACATGGCCATGTGGATCCCCTCCCCCAGCGAGCGGAAGTCCCAGCCGGGGCCGGTGTCGGAGCTGAACGCGAGGCTGCGGCCACCTGCGTCCACCCTCGCGGCCAGCGTCTCCACGGGATGGTCGGTGAGGGCGAAGCGCCACCGCTGGTCGCCGATCGTCAACTCCGAGGAAGGATCGATGACCGTCCAGGCCAGCGGGTCGGTCTTGCCCGAGCGCATCACGGTGATGGACTGGTCCATGGCCCGGGTCTCGGCGGTGCCGTACACGGGGACGTCGCTGCGGGGCACGAACCAGATGAACACGTTGCGGATGACCGGCAGCTCCAGCCAGTGGTCGGGATGGCAGTGGGTGGTGACGATGGCGGTGACTTCGGCGAGGTCGATCGCCTCCTGCAGCGGCCCGAGCGTCCCGGGCCCGCAGTCGAGCAGCACCGCGGCGCGGTCGCTTCGCACCAGATAGCCGGTGCAGGGGTTGTCCGGTGCGGCGTAGGAGCCGCTGCAGCCCAGGACCGTCAGAGTGAGCGCCACCGGAGATTCCTCGATTCGAGGCGGTGCGGGCGCTGCGGCCTAGCGCTCCTCCTTGAAGACCACGTGTTTGCGGATCACCGGGTCGTATTTCTTGAGCTCGATCCGGTGGCGGGTGTTGGTCTTGTTCTTGGTGGTCACGTAGGTGTAGCCGGTGCCGGCGGTGGACCGCAGCTTGATGATGGGACGCTTGTCGCTGGCCATCGCCGTCTCCTCGCTGTTAGATCTTGCGGCCGTTGCGGCGCATCTCTGCCACCACGCTCTCGATGCCGCGCCTGTCGATGGTCTTGATGGCCTTGGTGGTCAGCCGCAGCTTGATCCAGCGCTTCTCGCTGGGCAGGTAGTAGCGCTTGGTCTGCACGTTGGGATCCCAGCGGCGGCTGGAGCGGCGATGCGAATGCGAGAGCTGCTTGCCGAACTGCGGCTTCTTGCCGGTGACCTGGCAGATCTTGGACATTCGAAGAAGGGTAGCGAGCCGAAGCGCGCCCTCCACTGGTCGCCGGCCCAGCGAGCGACTGCCCGCTCTGCGCTAGAAGTAGACGATCTTGGTGGCCTGCTCGACCACGTCGTCGAGGTCGCCGGTCCAGGCCTGGCTGGACAGGTACTTCCACCCGCCGTCGGACACGATGAACACGACGGTTCCGGCGTCGATCCTCTCGGCCAACCGGCACGCCCCGGCCAGGGCCGCTCCCGACGACAGGCCCGCGAATATCCCGGCGTCGGCCAGCCGGCGGGTCTGCTCCACCGACTCGCGGGGCCGCACGATGCGCTTGCCGCTGAGCAGGTCGGCTCCTCCCCACTTCTCGTAGACGGGGGGGATGAAGCCGTCGTCGAGGCTGCGCAGGCCGTCGACCAGCTCGCCGGCCGGGGGCTCCACCGCGTAGACCTCGATGTCGGGGTGCATCTCCTTGAGGTAGGTGCCCACGCCCAGCACGGTGCCGCTGGTGCCGAGGCCGGCCACGAAGTGGGTGACGCCGGGCACGTCCCGCAGGATCTCGGGGCCGGTGGTCTCGTAGTGGACCCGGGGGTTGGCCTCGTTGGCGTACTGGTACAGGAACACCCAGTCGGGGTGCTCCAGGATCATCCGGCGGGCCAGGCGCACCGCGCCGTTGGAGCCCTCGGCGCCGGGGGACGGGACGATCTCGGCGCCGAACACCTCCAGCATCCAGCGGCGCTCGGGCGAGGTGTTCTCGGGCATGACGACCGTGATCGGATAGCCCCGCATCCGGGCGATCATGGCCAGCGCGATGCCGGTGTTGCCCGAGGACGGCTCCAGTATCCGCTTGCCGGGGCCGAGGGTGCCGTCGGCCTCGGCGTCGAGGACCATGGCCTTGGCGATGCGGTCCTTGACCGAGCCGGTGGGGTTGGCGCTCTCCAGCTTGGCCACCAGGCGGACATCGGGGTTCGGGCTCAGCTGGGACACGTCGACGGCGGGCGTGTTGCCGATCAGGTCTAGTGCGTCGCGCTTGACTGGCATCCGGCTGGTCCCGTGGCGGTTGCTAATCCCGAGTAATCCGATCAGGATTATAGCTGCGGGACAGCACCATTGCGGCGGGCACGGTCAGCGCGGAGATGGCGGCCAGAACGCCCAGCGACCACGCGTAGGCCGAGGACAGGGCGTCCGCCAGCGTCGTGTCGACCGCGGCGGCGGAGTCGTCGAGCAGCCCCCGGACCGCTTCGACGTCGCCCGCTCTGCGCTCCACGACCCAGAACAGGACCATCCCGGCGACGGCGGCGCCGTAGGCCCATCCGAGGGAGCGGATGAACTGGTGCGCCGAGCTCACCCTGCCCATCTCGGCGGGGTCGGCCTGGTTCTGCAGCAGCGCCAGGCTCGACGTCGTGATGGTCCCGATGCCCCATCCCAGACACGCGAAGGCCGCGAACAGCAGCGGGAACGGGGCCGTCACGCCGGCCGCGGCCGTGACCGCCACCGCGCTGGCAGTGAGGATGAAGGATCCGATCACGACGACCTGCTGGGCGGGGATGCGCTCCTGCAGCTTGCTCGACGCCCACGACGCGGCCGCCCACCCGACCGTCGGCCACAGGACGGCGAAGGCGGCGAACGACAGCGACGTGCCCCGCCCGCCCCTCAGGTACAGCGGCAGGAAGACGCTGGTCCCGGTGCCGCCCGCGATGGACGCGACGGCCACGACGTGCACCGGCCACCACTGGCGCCCGGTGATGTGGGCGATGTGGACTATCGGCCCCGGCCGGCGGCGGGCGTGGCGCACGTAGAGCCCGTACAGCAGCGCGGCCAGCGCTATCAGCGCGACGCTCGACCACCGCAGCGTCGATGTGGCCACTAGCAGGGCGGCCGCGATCGCCGACATCAGGGCGAGGCCTCGCCGATCGAGCGGCTCGGCCTTCGCCATGGCCTCCGCCGGAACGCGGTTCCAGCCTGCCGCGGCGGCCACCGCAGCCACCGGAAGGTTGACCCAGAAGATCGACCTCCAGCCGAGAGTGCTCACCAGGACCGCGGCCACAGCCGGTCCGCCCACGCCCATCACCCCCCACACCGACGCCACCAGGGCGTACGCACGGGGCCTGAGGTCGGAGCCGTACGCCAGGCCGATGCAGGTGACGGCGGTGCCGATGAGCGAGCCCGTGAACAGCCCCTGCAGCAGCCTGGCCGCCACGAGCACCTCCATGGTGGGCGCGGCCGCGCACAGAGTCGAGGCGGCCGCGAAACCGGCGATGGCGAGCCGGTAGGCCCTCCTGACCCCGGACCCGTCGATGAACGGTCCGATGGCCAGCACGGCGATGGCGGCCGCAAGCAGCTCGACCGTGATCACCCACTGCGTCAGCGCGACCCGTCCCAGCTCGGCGCCTATCTCGGGGAGGGCGGCCGTGACCGAGGTGGCGTTGTAGAAGGCCAGCGCCATCGACGCCATCACCGCCAGCGAGACCGCCCGGTTCTCGGGCGCAAGCAGGCCTCGGGCGGGGCGTCTCATCTCTCGGAGCCGACGCTGCTACCCGGAGCGTTCCCGCCCTCTGGCCAGGGCCAGGGCGGCGGGCACCGTCAGAACCGAGAGCGCCGCCATGGCGCCCAGCGACCAGGTGTAGGCCGAGCCCAGCGCGTCGGCCACCTCGGCGTCCACCACCGCGTCGGTGTCGCTGAGGAGGCCGCGCACCAGCTCGGCGTCACCGGTGCGGCGCTCGACCACCCAGAACATCACCAGGCCGGCGATGGCGGCCCCGTAGGCGAACCCCAGCGAGCGGATGAAGTGGTGGGCGGAGCTCACCCTTCCCATCTCCTGGACCTCGGCACGGCCCTGCAGCAACGCCAGACTCGACGTTGTGATCGTGCCGATGCCCCAGCCTGCGCACACGAACGCGGCGAGCAGCAGGACTACGGGGGCCTCGATCCCGGCGGTCACCGTGATCGCGACCGATCCGACCGCCATGAACACCGAGCCGATCACGGTCACCGTCTGTGCCCGCAGGTGCTGCTGGAGCTTGCCCGACACCCAGGCCGCGACCGACCATCCCAGCGTGGGCCAGATCACCGCGAAGGCGGCGAAGGCCACCGAGTAGCCGCGACCCGCCTTCAGGTACAGCGGCAGGAAGACGCTGGCGCCGGTGCCGCCCGACACCGCCAGAGCCCCGACGAGATGGATGTTGCGCCAGCGAGAGGCGACTAGGTGCGAGAGCCGGACGACCGGGGCGTGGCATCTTCGGGCGTGGCCGACGTAGAGCGCGGCGAGCACCGCACCGAGAGCGACCAGCACGATGCTGTACCACTCCAGGTACGAGGTGGCCACCAGCAGCACGACGGTGAAGGCGCTCAGCACCAGCAGCCCCCGCCGATCGAAGGGCTCGGCGACCGCTCGGGCCCCGGCCGGAAGCCGGTTCCATCCCACCGCCGCCGCGATCGCGGCGACCGGGAGGTTCGCGAAGAACACGGCCCGCCATCCCAGCGTGCTCACCAGCACCGCGGCCAGCGCCGGCCCGCCGATGCCCATGATCCCCCACACCGAGGACATGAGCGCATAGGCCCAGGGCCGCGCCTCGTCCTCGTACACGAGCCCGATGGCGGTGAGCGCGGTTCCGATCAGCGCTCCGGTGGCCAGGCCCTGAAGCACCCTCATCGCTATCAGGAGCTCCATGGTGGGTGCGACCGCGCACATCGCTGACGACGCCAGGAAGGCCAGCACCGTGATCCTGAAGGACCGCTGCACGCCGGCCCCGTCTATGTAGGGCCCCACGGCGAGCACCGCGATGGCGGCGGCCACCAGTTCCACCGTGACCACCCAGGGAAGCAGCGCCACCCGACCGAGGTCGTCGCCGATGGCGGGGAGGGCGGCGGTGGCCGACAGGTTGTTGTAGGAGGCCATGGCCACGGCCGACATCAGGGCCAGCGATGCTGCCCGATACTTGGGGCCGAGCAGGCCGGGAGCATCGGTGCGCGTCACCACCCGAAGCTATCGGCGCTGCCCAGACGATAGAAATACGGCCGATGCGCGAGCCCACCGTGTTCTTCGAGGACTTCACCCCCGGTGATGTGATCGAGCTCGGCACCTACGAGATGACCGAGTCCGAGATCATCGACTTCGGCCTCCGCTTCGACCCCCAGTACTTCCACACCGACCCGCAGGCCGCGGTGGACTCGCCCTTCGGGGGGTTGATCGCCAGCGGCTGGCACACCTGCTCGGCGTGGGCGCGGCTGTGGATCGACACCGTGCTGGCTCAGGCCGACGGGCGGGGCTCCTCAGGGATGCAGGAGGTGCGCTGGCACGAGCCGGTGCGTCCCGGCGACTCGCTGAGCGCGACGGTGGAGATCCTCGACGCCCGACCGTCGGCGCGCCACGCCGACCGGGGAACGGTGTTCATCAGCTGCGTGATGACCAACCAGCACGGCCGGGTGGTGTTCACTTCCCACGGTCGAGGCTTCTTCGGCCGGCGCCATCCGGCCGTCGAGACCGCCGCGAGCGCGTCCGCCACCGACACCGGGGCTGCGTCCTCGGCGACAGGTGAAACCCTCGATGTCCTCTCTGGCGACGGCGTGAACTTGAAGTTGAGGATGATGGGAGGATCGGGCCCTGACCTGCTGGTATGTCACGCCACCGGGTTCCACGGACTGGCCTACCGCCCGCTCGCGCAAAGCCTCAAGGAGCACTTCACGGTGTGGGCTCTGGACTTCCGGGGCCACGGCGCCTCGGGCCCGGCCCCCGATGGCGACTACGCGTGGCGCGGCATGGGAGCCGATGTGGCGGCCTGCGCGGCAGCCATCGGCGCCGAGCGGCTTTACGGCTTCGGCCACTCGATGGGCGGCGCGGCCCTGCTGCTGGCCGAACGGTCCGCTCCGGGCATGTTCGCAGGACTGTTCCTGTACGAGCCGATCGTGCTGCCGAGGGGCTTCTTCGACGCTCCGGGCGCCAACCCGCTGGCC
>Ga0209021_1000636_pt1 | contig 42113 bp, 31 predicted proteins | sample PinacodermFT_FD_187299 | JGI IMG/M metagenome (GOLD analysis project Ga0209021, IMG submission 187299) | Host-associated microbial community of the marine sponge Aplysina aerophoba from Gulf of Piran - sponge pinacoderm, lysed by freeze-thaw... | ecosystem: Host-associated > Porifera > Sponge >... | reverse complement strand
CGCTGGGTCTCGATCCAGCGGCGGATGACGGTGTCGAGGACCGGGAGCGTGACCGGGCCGTTCAGCAGGACCGCGTCGTGGAAGGCGCGGACGTCGAAGGCGTCGCCGAGTTCGTCCTCGGCGAGGGCGCGCAGCTCGCGGATCTTGAGTTCCCCCATCTTGTAGCCGAGGGCCTGTCCCGGCCAGGCGATGTAGCGGTCGGTCTCGGTGGTGATCTCGTGGATCGAGAGCGCGGTATTGGAGGCCAGGTAGTCGAGTGTCTGCTGCCGCGTCCAGCCGAGCGCGTGCATCCCGGTGTCCACCACCAACCGGCAGGCCCGCCACATCTCGTAGGTCAGCCGGCCGAAGTTGTTGTAGGGGTCCTCGTAGAAGCCGACCTCGAGGCCGAGCCGCTCCGAATACAGGCCCCAGCCCTCCCCGTAGGCGCCGATCCCGTAGTAGCGCCGGAACTCGGGCAGGTCGAGTTCCTTGGCGAGGGCGTTTTGAAGGTGGTGGCCGGGAACCGCCTCGTGGAGCGAAAGCGCCTCCAGGGTGTAGAGGGGCCGGCTGTCGAGTTGATAGGTGTTGACCCAGTACCGCCCCGGCTGGGTCGAGGTGAGCGCGGCGCCGACGTAGCGGCCGCCGGTGTACTTGGGGGCGATGGCGTCCGGGACCGGCTCCACGGTGTAGGGCTGGCGCGGCAGCCGGCCGAAGAGCCGCGGCAGCGCGCCGTCCATGCGCTTCACGATCCACATCGCCTCGCGCAGCAGTTCCTCCGGGGTGTCCACGTAGAAACGGGGGTCGGTGCGCAGGAACTCGAGGAATTCCGCGAAGGTTCCTTCGAAGCCCGTGGCCGCCATCGCCTCTTCCATCTCCGCCCGGATTCGTTCCACTTCCCCAAGTCCGACCTGGTGGATCTCTTCGGCGGTCCGGTCGAGGGTGGTGAAGCGGCCAATGAGGAACGCGTAGTACTCACGCCCGTTCGGAAGTTCCGAAGCTCCGATGGTGGTCCGCGCGGCGGGCCGGTACTCGTTCTCGAAGAAGTCGAGGAAGGTCCGGTAGGCCACCACGGCGCCGGCGAGGATCGCTTCCGAGCCGCTTTCGCGCAGCCGGGCCTGCTCTGCTTCGGGGATCCGCTCCGGGAAGGAGGCAAAGGGAGCGTAGAAAACACTCGCCTCGGGGTCTTCGAGGACGTGGCTGGCGATCGTGACTTCGTAGCCTTCGAGCACCACCCGCGGCACCGTCATTCCGAGTTCGATCCCGCGCCGCATGAGCGCGATGTGCTCGTCGAAGTAGCGGGGGATGTCCCCGAGGAGCGCGATGTAGGCCTCGTAGTCGGCCACCGTGCGCAGCGGCAGCGAGTTCGGTAGCCGGGCCATCCCGATGTGGAACCCCGAGTCGGCGTTGATCGGCAGGAAATGGCCACCGAAGCGCACATCGCCGATCCGCTCGGCGAGCATCGCCTCGAAGATGTCCCGGTGCACGAGATCCTGATCCGAGAGCCGGTCCCGGGGGATCTCCAGCAGTCGGTCCCGGAAACCGCTCATCGCGTCCGCCCGCCGCTCGATGTCCCCCTCGGTCATGGAGCCGAGCGTGGTGGGGGAAACGCCTTCGAGCGAGGCCGCAAAGCGCGGCTCTTCCTCCCGCCGGAAATCCATGAACTCGTCGAAGAGGGCGTGCAGTTCGGCGTCCTGCGCCGCGGCCGGGACGGGAGCGAGGGAGGCGGCAAGCGGGATGAGGATCGCGAGGGTCGTGCGGAGGGGGATGGACGTCACGGAGGCGATGCTACCGAAGCGATACCTCCCTGCCCCGATAGACTCGCAAATCGAGGTGGCGTGATGAACAGGACCAACAGGAACGAACACGCTCGCAGGAATTTCCTCGCCTGGTTCTCGGGCGCCGGGCTGGGCGCGACGCTCCTCCCGGGCGTGCTCTGGGCCCGCATGCAGGAGGCGGGGCCGGAGGGCCTGACCGTCGGCATGATGAAGGAGGCCGCGGCCCTCGCCGGGCTCGAGTTCACCGACGAGGAATACGACCTGATGGTGGACGAGGTCAAGAAGAACTTCGGCCACTACCAGGACATGCGGCAGCGGCGCATCGACAACTCGGTACCGTCTCCCCTGTACTTCAACCCCGCCGTCCCCGGGATGACGTTCGACCGCTTCGAGCGGGAGCTGCGTCAGGGCGCGGCGCCCGAGGTGTCGCGCCCCGCGGATCTGGAGGAGGTCGCGTTCTGGCCGATGACCCACCTGGCCCGGCTCATGGAAACGCGCCAGGTCAGCTCCGTCGAACTGACCGATATGTACCTCGGCAGGCTGGAGCGGCTGAATCCGGTCCTCAACTGCGTTGTGACCCTGACCGCGGACCGGGCGCGCCAGCAGGCGCGGGAGGCGGACGAGGAGATCGCCGCGGGCAGCTACCGGGGCCCGCTGCACGGGATTCCCTGGGGCGCCAAGGACATCATCGCGGTGCGCGGCTACCGCACCACCTGGGGCGTCGGCGCCTTCGAGAATCAGGTCATCGACGTGGACGCCGCCGTCGTGGAGCGCCTCGACGCCGCGGGCGCGGTGCTGGTCGCCAAGCTCACCACCGGCGAGCTTGCTTTCGGCCACAACTGGTTCGGCGGGCGCACGAACAACCCGTGGAACCCGGAGGAAGGCTCCAGCGGGTCGTCCGCGGGTTCGGGATCGGCGGCCGGCGGCGGCCTGGTGGGATTCGCCATCGGCACCGACACCGGCGGGTCCATCCTCTCGCCCTCGATCCGCTGCGGCGTGGTCGGCCTCCGCCCGACGTTCGGCAGGGTCCCCCGCTCCGGGGTGATGGCCGCGGGGTTCTCGCTCGACAAGATCGGGCCCATGACGCGCGGCGTGGAGGACGGCGCGCTCATCCTGCACGCCATTGCCGGCCCCGACGGCCAGGACCTCGCCTGCGTCCAGGGGGTTCCCTTCAACTGGGACGGCGCGGCGTCCGCGAGCGGGCTGCGGATCGGCTATTTCGAGTCCGCGTTCGAGCAGCTCGAGTCGGAGAACGACCCCGAGAACCTCGAGCACGCCCGCCGGAGCCTCGACACCCTCCGTTCCCTCGGCTACGACCTGAAACCCGTCGAGATACCCCGCGACCGGCTCATCTACTTCATCGAGTACGTCGAGCGCTCCACCGGGTTCGACGAGTTCAAGCGGAGCCGCCAGGACGTGAACCTGGTGCGGCAGGGGCACCGCGGCGAGCTGCGCGCCTCGCACCTGGTGCCGGCCGTCGACTGGCTGCAGGCCAACCGGATCCGCTACCTGTTCATGGAGGAGCTTGCCGGCATCATGGAGGGGCTCGACGCCGTGGTGTCCCCCTGGCGCGCGATCAACGCGCTCACCAGCATGACCGGAAACCCGGTGGTGACCGTGCCGAACGGATTCGACCCGGACGGCACCCCGACGGGCATCGCCCTCCTGGGACAGGTCTACGGCGAGGAGCGCCTCCTGCTCCTCGCGAAGACGCTTCAGGACGCGACCGACTTCCAGACCCGCCGTCCCAACCTGTAAGGCGAGCGGATTTGTGACCGGGGTTCGAGCGGCCGCCCTCGCGGTCCTCCTCGCCGCCGTCCTGACGTCCGCCGCCACCGTCCAGGCGCAGGAACTGCCGGTGGTCAAGCTCTTCACCACCGGCGGCACCATCCAGAGCCTCGGCAAGGATCGCCTGAAGCTCGCGGAGTACCGCGAAGGGCGCATCGATGGCGACACGATTATCGAGGCCGTTCCCGAGGCGTCGCGGCTCGCCCGCATCGAGGTGCAGGCGATCTCGGCCGTCAGCAGCGTTCAAATGGGCGCCGAGCAGGGGTTGCCGCTTGCCCGCCAGCTGACGGAGGAGCTCGCGCGACCGGAAGTTGCGGGAGCGATCGTCACCCACGGGACCACGACCCTTGAAGAGACGGCCTATTTCCTCCATCTCACCGTCAAGTCGCCGAAACCGGTGGTGGTCATCGGTTCCATGCGTCCCTGGACCGCAGTCAGCCGGGACGGGCCGCTCAACTTCCTGGGCGCGGTCCGCACCGTGCTCGCCCCGGACGCCGCCGGGAAGGGCGTCATGGTGCTGCTCAACGACACCATCCATTCGGCCCGCTTCGTGACCAAGCGGCACACCTACCACATCGAGACCTTCGTCTCCCCGGGCGTCGGCCCCCTCGGCTACGCCGACACCGATCGCGTGGTCTTCTACCGCTCGCCGGTCACCCGCCACACCGGCGCGAGCGAGTTCGACCTCGACGAGATGGAGTCGCTGCCGCAGGTGGATATCGTCTATGGGTACCAGGAAGCCTCCCGCGCCCCCATCGACGCGCTGGTCAAGGAGGGTACGAAGGGCGTCATCCTGGCCGACAGCGCGCCGGCCCACCGGAATGCCGTGCTGGAGGCGCGGGCCGCCGGCGTGGTCGTGGTGCGGAGCAGCCGCAAGGGCGCCGGCCGCGTGGTGCTGAGCGATCGCACCGCGGCGCGCGGCGAGATCACCGCCGACAACCTCCACCCGCAGAAAGCGCGCATCCTGCTTCGTCTCGCCCTCACCCGGACGACCGACCCGCGGGAGCTGCAGCGGATCTTCAATGAGTACTGAGGGACGCCTGCCGCGCCTGAGCGCCTTCGGCGGCGGCGTCGCGGCGCTGCTGCTGGCGGCCGACCTCGGAGCGCAGGAGATTCCGCCGCTGCCGCCGCCGGGAATCGATCTCCCGCACGTGGTGCTCGTGTCGCTCGGCGGAGAGATCGCCACGAATTGCGGCTCTCCGCTCGAACGCGCCGGTTGCGAGTCCGCCACCGGGACCTTCCCCCCGGAGACCTGGACCCGCGACCTGCCGGATCTGGGCCTCGTCGCGCGGGTGACGACGGACGATCAGCGAGCCCTTTCGAGTATGGGCGACGCCCCCGCCACCGACCGCTGGCGCGCGGTCGCCCGGCGCCTGCAGTCGCTCGGCGGGGACCCCGAAGTGGACGGCGTGGTGGTCGCCCACGGAGTGGAGGGGCTCGCGGAAACGGCTTTCTTCATGAACCTCGTCCTCGAGACCCGCAAGCCGCTGGTCTTCGTCGGCGCCCAGCGTCCGTGGAGCGCGGTGAGCGGCGACGGCCCGCTCAATCTGTTCGACGCGGTCCGGGTCGCCGCGGACCCGGCCGCGGGCGGCAAGGGGGTGCTCGTCGTCCTCAACCAGGAGGTCCACGGAGCGCGGGACGTGAGAAGGACGAGCTCCTACCGCATGGACGGCTTCGGGAGCGTCGATCTGGGACTGATCGGGGTCGCGGACCCGGACATCGTCAGGTTCTTCCTCGAGCCGACCCGGCGGCACACCCACCGCTCGGAGTTCGAGCTCGCGGCGCTGCCGGAATCGCTTCCCAGGGTGGAGATCGTGACGGCGTATCCGGACGCTGCGGGCGGCCTGATCGACGCGCTGGCGGCGGCGGGAACGAGGGGCCTCGTGGTGGACGGAGCGGCCCGCCTGTCGCGGGACCAGCTCGAAGCCGTCGAACGCGCCCGCGCGAACGGAGTCGTCGTGGTGGCCACTTCACCGACGCGCGGCGGCCGCGTGCAGGAGACCCGAGCGCTCCGCGGGTCCGGCATCGTCCCCGGCGACAACCTGACCCCGGAGAAGGCGCGGACCCTGCTCCAGTTGGCGCTCACCAGGACCTCCAACCCAGCGGAGATCGAGCGCTTCTTCGACGAGTACTAGCAGATCGTGGCGCCTGCTCTGCCGCCGGAGCCCGGACAGCACCCTGCGATCAGCCGCGACTACGAATACCGGCGTCACGGGACATTCACCCTGATGGCGGGGCTCGACCTCCGCACCGGCCACGTTCACAGCGCCGTCGTGGACCGCCACCGCAGTCGCGAGTTCATTGCCTTCCTGAGGCAGTTGGACGCCGCCTACCCGGCGCCGACCCCCAACCCAAACGACCCCTTCCCAACACGCCCAGCCCCACAAAACACCACTCCCCGTGCGTAAAAGTAGGTGTCTCCCAAGCGCGCAAAAGTGGGTGTCTCATGACAGCTGTCGAGGAGGGATGGGCTATCCCGTTCCGCTGCGCTCTCGCGACGTGGGCGCCGGCGCGGGAGGCCGGCGTTTCAAGCCGTTTCTGCGGTCGGGGCAAGTGGGGTTGCCCTCCGACTTTCCTGTCCTGGTGCATCGTGGGGTGCGGTTTCGACCGCCTCTCGGCGGTCGATGCCGACCGGAGGGCCGCTGCTGTATCGCGATAAGTCTTTGTTTTGTCTGTTTGTATGGATAAACGAGTTCTTTTGGCTTCTGGCGATCTTGGACACTTCGCTCCACCATCGGACGCCAGACCTCTCTTACAAGAGACTAGGCGAGCTGCGCAACATCTTGGCGAAGGCCGACTCTACACAGAAGAGGAGCGGTATCGGGAGCGGCCCCAACATGGCACGCTACGAGTGGCTGCTCTTCGAGAAAGTCGAGGCTGTCGAGTGGCTCCAGCTTGACTTTGCTTCGGTCCGGGACCAGTTTTCGAACTGACACTGGCGCCACTTTGGCTGATAGGCCAGCCGACCCAACGTGCGTACATTGGGCTAGCGGGGGGCCGCTGCGCATCCCCTTCGAACCCCTTCCGGCCGGCCGCGCCCCGAACGGCGCTCCCCGGTTGGCGGTTCCCGGCGGCCTCGCGCCGGTGCTTCGTTCCTCGGTCGTCCAGCGACATCGACAACTGGTCAGGGCAGCAACGCCGCATAGACTATGGTATGACCCTCGGGCGCTTGAAGCACTCTCGTCTCCGGGTCGAATGCAACAACTTCGAGCTTCAGCGAATGTGCGCTCGCCGGCTTGGGCTCAATGGTGATACTCAGCAACGCATCGGCAGCAGAGCCACGGCCACCGCCTGCTTTGGGAAGTCGCGCCATCTCCTTGGTCGGGAACCGGCACTCAACGTGTCCGTTTATGGCGGGAACGGCGACTGAGGTTCTCCTAATCTTCTGTGAGAGCTCCGTCAGCCAACGAGAGAACCAAGAGATTCGGCGCTTGAGTTCGGAGGAAGATCGACCGGACCCAACAGAATGAACGAGGCTGTTACGCAGTTCAATCACATCGAGATGATGAAACTCGCCAAATCGCTCCCAGAACCAGTCGATCTCACGGCGCGAACCGCCGACAGAACCGAGCAAGTGCCTTGTGCGTACCAAGTACCATTTGATAGCGGCCAAGCAGACTAGACCCTCCCGCAAGACTCTCCGATCATCTGGATGATCCGGAACGGCATTCTGGGGAAGCTCGATGGCCCAAGCCGCCTCGTCAAGGTATCGTTCGAGAGGCGGATCGACAGTATCAGCGCGGACGATCACCAACTTGTCTTTGGCGTATTCGAGAGATTCTGCAATCTCGGCAACCTCACGAAAGACCTTCCAAACACTCACCAGAACATCGACCCGCTCCACTGACCGAATCAGGTCGGCCTCCGACAGCGTCTCCGACGACGACGCCCGCAACTTTTCCGCGACTTCCGACGGGCCCAATCCCTCATTGACCATCAGATGCGCTGCTGCCTCGTAGATCGAGCAATGGGTACCAGCCAACAAGGCTCCAGCGCGAATGTCATCGAGCATCGCCATCTGTCTGCTCCCGCGATACGGATCCGACTGACCGTGGGATGCACTGGGCACTCACGGACGCCCACCAAGCACTTCGAACGATTGCGGATCGTACCTCTCCCAGCGGTCGCCGCACAGCGCGAACGGCGTGGCCGGTCCTCCCCGATCCCGTCGGGAACGCATCGCTCAGTGCCGTGAGCACCGTGTTTGCCGAGACCCCATTCGCGGGGGTCTCCGCCGGTCAGAATGCAGTTCTCGACGTCGCGCCGCTGCGTGCGTTTCCTCGAACGCGTCGGAGATGTACTTGAGGAAGATGAGCCCGAGGACAACATGCTTGTATTCGGCCGCGTCCATAGTGCCGCGCAGCGCATCGGCCATCGCCCAGAGTTCCGCCTCGTAGCCGGAGATCGTCCCTCCGGTGGCCGGTTTGGGCTCGCTATTCGGTGTCTTCGGGCGGCTGCGGGGCATTACTTCAGGGTCCACCGGCAATTGTCACCGATTTGCGACCTCGATTGTCGTTCGCGACCGGCAGACGACCACCCTTCCGCGCGCCAGCGGGCGGGCGATGCGGTTGCACAGCGAGCGAGTGCCTCGTTCGCCGATGTTGTGGGCCTTGTAGATGAAGATGATGTCCAACCGGGCGCTGTCTAGATACGGTCGGGAAGGGGTCAGCGCACGGTGTCAGGGCGGCACGGAGAGTGGCCCGGATTCACGAGGCACCCGGGTGTTGTCCGGGTGGTGGTCGTCGGTGATAACGAGGGGTGTCCCGGACAAGAACATACTCCGGGGTGCGCTCGATGACCTCCAGGACGATCGCGGTCCACGAGTGGCGCCGTCGGTCGGTAACGACAATGCGGCGGCCCGTGAGGGCTGCAGGGTGGGGCGACGGCCTTGAGGACAGGGCCGTCAGGCGGGGATCGCGGCCGGGGGCCGTGCAATCTCCTCGGCCGCACGAGCCGACGGCAGGGTGGAGGGCTCGCCGGCGGTCCGCACGATCTCGGTGGCGACGGGCTCGAATCCGGCGAGCGCGCGGGTGATCTCGCCGGGACGCGGCGCCGAGCCGGTCCCCGTCAGCACCGTTCGGAACCGGAGCGTGAGCCGATCGGCCGAGCACCCGAGGAACGCGGCTTCGGACCCGGCGGGGGCGAGGTGGACGCATTCCACGAAGTCCCGCAGGTCCACTTCCACCGTTCGCTCGCGCGGCCCGGCGGGCGCCCGCGGACCGCGGCGCCGCGATTTCTGCTTCACGCGCCGGGTCAGTTCGATGGGCCAGGAATCGGCGGCCCGGAACGCCTCCAGACGGGCCTCGACGCTCGCCGGCTCGAGGTCGGCGGCGAGCAGCACCGCGTAGCGGAGCGCCGCGATCCAGCGGGAGAGCTTGGGTTCGCCCGGGTGGACGCGCACCAGCTCCGTGAACCGCAGCCCTTCCTCGGAAGCTCCTCGCAGCGCTGCCAGAACCTGAACTTCGGGTAGTTCCTCGGTCAGGGCGAACTCGCAGAACTCACCGAGCGACTGGACGCCGAGCGGCAGGGCCGGACCGAAACTGAGCTTCGGCCGCGGCGAGAAGCCCTCGCTGAACCGGATCGGGAGGCCGGCGCGGCGGAGAACCCGCGGCAGGATGCGGATCAGCTCGCCGTGGCCCCGGAGCGCCATCGGTCCAAACTTGTCGAAACGGGCCCGGTAAACGACCGGATCGCCCTGGAAGGCGCGGACGGGGGGCGCCGGGCGGCGGTGGCCGGCCGTGGACGCGGGCGGCGCCGCCGCCGCGACCACCGGGAGCAGGGTCTCCGAGGCGCTCCGCGGTTCCTCGGCGCCCATGCTCTCGAGAAACTCGATCCGTTCGGTTCGCATTCCGTCGAGGTCGCAGGCGACGCCGCAGTGGTAACAGACGAGCTTGCGCCGGTCGGCGCGGGCATCGGCGAGGTTCGTGTGGTGGACCTGCATCGAGACCGGCTTTCCGCACGGCGGGGAGGCGCGGTCCTTGAGCGCCCGCCGGTACTCGCGGAGCAGGAAGCCGTCCGCGAGTCCGACGTCCACGTGCTCCCAGGGGAGCCGGCCGTCCACCGGGATGGTGCCGAGGTAGTCCCCGCGAGTCGCGCCGGTCTCGGATTCCCAGCGCTCGAAGGCCTCTTCCCAGAGCTCCCAGCGGAGCTGCTCGTCCCAGCCGTCGAAACGGGCGCCGAGCCGGAAAGCGATCTCGACGAGCCGCGCCGTCCGGATGTCGCCCCGCGACAGGATGCCTTCGAGATGGCTCACCCGCCGGTCGTGAGTGCGCAGCCGGAAACCGTCCTGGCGGGCGCGTTCGTGGAGGAGCTCCTGCTTCCGCTCGATGTCGGCCATGGAGTCCTGGGCGCACCACTGGAACGGGGTGTGGGGCTTCGGCACGTGGCTCGAAACGGCGACCGTGATCCGGACCCGCCGCTTCGCCTCCCGGTCGCCGATGTGCCGGGCCTGCCGCCCCATGTCGGCGATCCCGAGGACGTCCTCGTCCTCTTCCGTCGGGAGCCCGATCATGAAGTACAGCTTGGCCCGGTCCCATCCCCGCGAGAAGACCCGCCGGCAGGTCTCGTAGATGTCCTGCTCGCTGACGTTCTTGTTGACGACGTCGCGCATCCGTTGCGAACCGGCTTCGGGGGCGAAGGTGAGGCCGGTCGCCTTCACCTGCGAGATGTCGTCGAGCACTTCCTCCGGGAGCCCGTAGGCGCGGAGGCTCGAGATGCCGAGGGAAACCCGGCGCGGGATGAGTTCCTTCATGACCTCCTTGATCAGGGGGGCCACACAGGAGTAGTCGGCGGTCGAGAGCGAGGTGAGCGAGGCCTCGTCGTAGCCCCCCTTCTCCACGGCCGAGACGACCGTGTCCACGATCGCCTTCGGGTCGCGTTCCCGGACCGGGCGGTAGATCATGCCGGCCTGGCAGAAGCGGCAGCCCTCGGTGCAACCGCGGGCGATCTCCACCGCGGTGCGGTCGAAGATCGCTTCCGCCGCGGGAACCGGTGAATCGTCCGGGAACGGGAAGCGGTTCACGTCGTCGAGGAAGGCGCGTTCGGTGCGGAGCGGGACTTCCGGGTGCCGCGCCCGGGAGACATAGGCGAGGCCGGACCGCGGGCAGACGTCCCGGTCGTAGAGCGCCGGGCAGTAGAGCCCGCCGCCGGCTTGCAGCCGGACCAGCATCTCCTCGCGGTCTTCGATTCCTTCCTCCCGGACCCGGGCGTGCTCGCGCATGAGTTCCGGGAGGCGCTCCTCGGCGTCCCCGATGAGGAAACCGTCGATGAAGGGAGCCATCGGCTCCGGCTGGGTCGCCACCGGCCCTCCGGCGATGACCAGCGGGTGCTCCGGTCCCCGGTCGTGGCTTCGGACCGGAATCCCGCCGAGCTCCAGCATGTTGAGGACGTTCGTGAAGGTGAGTTCGTACTGGAGCGAGAACCCCACGACGTCGAAATCGGACAGCGGGCGGCCCGTCTCGAGGCTGATGAGCGGCAGCTTGTGCTCCCGCAGCTTCGCCTCCATGTCCGGCCAGGGACAGAAGGCCCGCTCGAGCGCCAGGTCGGGCTGGTCGTTCACCACCTTGTAGAGGATCTTGGTGCCGAGGTGGCTCATCCCGATGTCGTAGACGTCGGGGAAGCAGAACGCCATCCGGGAAGCGATCCCCTCGTCCGACTCCTTCACCACCTGGAAGCGCTCGCCGCCGCCGTAGCGGGCGGGACTCTCCACCTCGTGGAGGAAGGCGGCGTAGGGGTGGCGGGTTTCAGGCATGGCAGGGGCCGGGGCGCGCATTGTAGGTGGGGAGCGTGAAGGAGCGCCGGCCTCCGGACCGGCATCGTTCCGCGCAGGGGGGCGAGACTCCCACCACTCCGCCCACGTGGCGCATCGTCCCCCAGCGCCGGCACCCGGCGCCGGAGGAGTGTGGTGTGACTAGTTCGACCCCCCGTCGCCGGCTTCCGACAGGAAGCCCTGATAGATCCGGCGGGCTTCGTCGAACTGGGCGAAGACGTGAGCCCGCTCCTTCTCGGAGCGCCATCCGGGCCATTCCTCCGCCATCGCCCGGAGCTTGTCGATCCACTGGATCGAGTACTCGGCCGAGGCCCGGTCGCGCACCGGTTGCCCGGCCACCGTCACCCATACCGGGTTGGTGAACCCGAGCGCGAAGTTCGCGTCGAGAGGGAAACGCTCCTCGTTCCTGCCCTCGACCCGCAGGTGGAACCACCCGCTCCCGCTGACCGGGTAGGACTTCGACAGGTCGAGTTCCATGCGGTCGCCGGTAAACGGGATCTCCTCGACAACCTCGCCGTTGAAGATGACGTAGGCCTTGTCGAGCGGCGTGATGCTCCGCACTCTCCCCTGGAGCTCGACGGTGCCGCTCGCGGCGAGTTCCACTTCCTCGCCCGGAATGCGGCCGTTCACGGTGAGCTCGACCAGCGGCCCGGTGCTGACGAACGCGTTGCCGTTCCGGAGCCCTTCGAGCCACGCCTCCATCGTCAGACCCTTGCCGCCCGTATAGACGTAGGTCCGCACGGAGCCGACGAGCTTGCTGCGGTGGAGGTTGGAGATCGAGTCTTCTCCACCGACCGCGGTGGTCCGCAGTCCGTTGTTGAGCGTGGCGTACCACGGGTGAAAGCCCGCGCGGTGCGCCTGCGACCACTCCACCGCATCCGTCGTCTGGAGCGCGGCGTCCACCATGTAGCCCTTGCCGCCGCCGAGGCTCCCCTCGAGCGGGTCGGCGTCCCCGCCGAACGCGTGCACATAGCCCACGGTGGCGCCCTGCGCCTTCGCCTTCCGGAACATGTCGGTGTTGCTCGGGTAGAGACTCTCGATGGCGGTGCCCTCGTAGCCCGTCGTGTAGGGCGAAATGAGGTGGTCCCGCAGGCCGAACATGAAGACGTGCCCGTAGAACGGGGGCCGGTACTCCTGGCCGACGACCAGCACCCGGTCCTTCGTCGACAGCGGATGCGCGCCCCCGCCGGGAACGAAGAACTGGTAGTCGAGAATCCGGTTGTCCTTGTTGGCGACCTGCTCGAGGACGATGTCCTGATCTTCGGCCTCCGACATCATCATCAGGTTCTCCAGCGTGTTGTGCAGGTTCCCCGCGTAGTTCATGTGCACGTGGGTCGAGCCGCTGTACCAGCCCTTGGCCGCCATGTCCGTCATGGGCTGTAGCTCGACCGTCAGTCGGGTCACTTCCCCGGCCTCGATCTCGACTTCCTCCCGCACCGGCCAGAACTCGAAGCCCTTGACGATGTCCATCGTCAGGGCGCCGGCGGGAACTTCCACCCGAAACTCGCCCGGGTGATGGAACATCGGATCATCCATGCCGCTCGTGCGCGCATACGCGTCCGCCGGGGCGTAGAACTTGCCGTCGGACGCGGTCAGGTGCACCCGCGAACCGGTCACTTCACCTGACCCCGCGACCGTGGTCCGGAGCGAGAACACGCCCATGGGGCGCTTCCAGCGCCGGTCGGTGATGTGGACGGTGATCTGCTTGCCACCGTAGGTCTCGAGCAGCGCCAGTTGCGGGAGCCCTTCCCGGTTCGAGATGTAGGCGATCCACTCGCCGTCCGGTGAAAAGCGGGGGTGGAAGGCGTCGTGATCCAGGAACGTCATCTTGTAGGGCTCGCCGCCGATCGTCGGCTGCACGTAGAGGTTGCTGAACTGATCCGCCGATCCGCCGGTGGACGAATAGATGAACCGCTTGCCGTCCAGCGAAACGTCCGGCCGGGTCCGGTAGAGCGTCTGCTCGGCAAGCACCGTCGTCGCCTGCAGGAGTCCGTCTTCCTCGGCCGGAATCCGGAGCACGTTGCCGGAACCGAGCGGCACGCCGCGGTTGGAGATGACGAGCAGCTCACCGCTGCCGGGAAGCCAGGTCGGGGTGATCGCCATGTCCCAGGGGCCGAAGTAGAGCCGGTTGTTCCCGTAGTTGTTGTCCCTGGTGATGGGGACCTCGTCTCCCGCCCACTGCCCGTCTTCGATCGCACGCACGTAGACGTTGAAGTTGCCGTTCGGCTTCGTGGACACGTAGGCGAGCCGGCTGCCATCCGGGGAGAACACGGGATCCACGTATATCTGATCGTCGTCGGTGAGGGCGTGGCTCTCGCCTGTCTCGAGGTTCAGGACCTCGAGCTGGATCGTCGTCCCTCCGTCGTCGGCCGTGTAGATGAGCCACTTCCCGTCGGGCGAGATGTCGGGCAGCGAGTGGTACTTCTCGTTGTAGGTGAGTTCCCACGCCTGTCCCGTGTGCGTATCGACCTTCCAGATCGATCCGCTCATCGCCACCGCGATCCACTCCCCGTCGGGCGACCAGTCCGGCGCCCAGGGCGTCGAACTCGGCGCCGGCGGGAAGTAGAAGTTGTGCATGTAGTTCCCGCCCTGTCCTGCCGCCGGGTAGGTGTTTCCCCGTGGCGGTTGCGCCAGCGCGGCGGAAGCAAGAGCCGTCGCGACTACGAGCGCCATAGCAACTCGGCGGTTACAGATTCGAACCATCAGGGGCCCCTCCACTGGTGTCAGTGCGAAACGCCGGATCCGAGCTCGGCGAGGCTCTTTCGAATGTCGGGCTGCTCGGGGTCGATCGCGACGGAGCGTTCGAACGCTTCACGCGCCCTTGCCTGGTCTCCCAACCGAAGGTAAGCGTCACCCAGCGCGTTGAGTATGCCGGGCTGCGGCGGCCTCAGCGAGACGGCCTTTCCCAGGTGGGAGACCGCCGCGGCCAGGTTTCCCTTCAGGTAGAAGCCGAGACCGAGGCCGACGACCACCTCGTAGCGATCGGCATGCTCGTACTGGAGGGGCAGGAGGAGACGCAGGGCCGATTCGGCCTTTCCCGAGCGCAGGTAGGACGCGGCGAGCTTCCACTGCGCCTCGGGGACTTCCGGATCCCCTTCGGCCACGGCGTGCTCGAAGAGCCGCTCCGCTTCGGCGAACTTCTCCATCGCCCAGTACTGGTCGCCGAGGACGACCGCCAGCAGGGCGCCGTTGCTCGTGTCGAAGCTCCGGCGGGCAAAGAGCCCGGGCCGGGGGATGGCGGCCCGCGGCGAGATCGAAAACGGCGCCGTCTTTTCGGCCAGCACGCTCCCCTGAGCGTCCTGGAGTTGCAGGCGGAGTTCATACCGATCGGCGACCGCGCCCTCCAGGCTGAACCGCTCCTCGATGAAGCCCGGTTCCGTCCCGGCGACGTCGCGGGTGCGTTCCGCCACCACCTCCCCCCCACGGAGCAGAGCGAAGTGCAGCCCGTGCGACGTGTCGGCGGAGAGCAACTGGAACACCGCGTTCAGGTTTTCGCTGCCGGCGAAGACGCCGCCGACCGCCGGGTGGACCCGCGCCGAACCAACCTGAAACGTCTTGAACGCGTCGGGCCCGTCCTCCGGCATCACCTCCGTGCGAAAACCAACCAGCAGGTCGCTCAGCGCCGGCTGGCCACTCGAGAAGTCGCTGACGCGAACCGAGTGCTCCGCCACCGTGTATTGACGCGACACCCGGTTGCGCAGGATCAGCATCACCTCGTAGTCGCCCGGCGCCAGCGGGACGCCGTCCTGGTAGGCGAACGTCGAGCCCCGGATCGCGCCCAACTGGGGGGTCTTCAACTGGACGAAGGCCTCCTTCTCGTCCGTGAGGACCAGGCGGCCCTTCGGATCCCGTACCTCCAGGCTGGCGTCGAGGGTCGTGAACGAACGCGAGGCATCACCGCTCGTGTCCATCGGGAGGTTCTCCAGGTCGAGCTCGATGCTGAAGTGGAGATAGGCGGTGCGATCCGGACCGGCGAGCACCGCGAAGGCGCCCTCGCTGGGCACGAAGTTGAAGGAGTACTCCGACGACACCCGGCTGCCGTAGCGCTCCCAGGCGTCGAGGTAATCGGTGCGGACCGCGTACCGCGGCGACGCCTCGATACGCGCCATGGCGGCCTGAGACCCGAGACCGACGGTGCCCCCCATGATGTCGACCGGCTCCGACGCGTCCACCGCGAGCGCGGCGCGCGCCAGCTCCGGCGAAATCCGGAGGAGCTGTTCGATGTTCCGCTCGGGAAACGAGCGCGTCGAGCCGCGAATCAGGTCGCCCGGCACGTCGGCGCCCGGAATGAACAGCCGATACTGCGTCGCATCCAGCCTCTTGAAGAACAGCAGATAGAAAAAGGACGGCATGTTCCTGGTCTGATCGCCCTGGTAGAACCACAACTGGCTCGTGTAGAGGTTGTTGTAGTTGTCGAACGTCTCGACACTCCGGGGCGGTCCCAGGATGATGTGCATCCGGCCGCGGTCCGTCTTCCACCCGGGCGCGAAGGCTTCGCCCCGCAGTTCACGATTGGCGTACTCGAAACGGCGGTAGTGCTCCTCCCGAAACTCGTTTTGGGGCGTTCCCGGAACCGGGTCGCGTTTCCGCCAGAACGCTTCGATGAACCGGTCCCGCTCGTCCACCGTCCCGAGCGTGAGAAATACGTCCGTTTCGCGTTCGGTGATGAGGTAGGTCACCTCTTCCTCCAGCCACCGGCGGTGGTCGGGAGTGAGTTCCTGTGCCGGAGCGGCGTCCGATGCCGCGGCAACCGATAGCAGCAGGACGAACGCCAGCCGTCGCGCTCGCCAGGATCTCTTCGACATTCCCCGTTCGCAACCTAGCAGACCCCGGACGAGAGCCGCAACCGGAGATGGGTTGACCGCACGATTGGAGCGGGTGAATAAATTGTATGTAACCCATTCATTAAAGGGTGTTTATTTGCTGTTTGACATCCGTCTCCGAAGAGCCTAACGTTGCGGGTTGGCTTGTAATCCACGAAGGACATCCGGAAGGAGACTCTCATGCAGTTCTTGACGCGCCGGTGGTCGGTGCTCGCCCTCATCGGCGTTCTACTGCTACCTGTCGCCGCCCTTGCGCAGGAATCCGCGACGCTCTCCGGAACGGTGGAAGACACCTCCGGCGGCGCTCTCCCCGGCGTGACCGTCACGGTCGTGGACAACAACACCGGGCGGCAGAGTGTGGCGGTGACCGACGCCTCCGGTTCGTTCCGGGCGGCCGCGCTGCCGCCGGGTGCGTACCGGGTGGAAGCGACGCTCAGCGGCTTCGCCAACATGGTCGTCCCGGAGATCGAGCTGCTGGTCGGTCAAAACGCCAACATCACGATCCAGATGGCGCTCGCGGGCGTCGAGGAAACGATCACCGTCACCGCCGAGGCGCCTCTCGTGGACCTGGTGTCGTCGGAAGTGGCCGGCAACGTGGATCGCCGCATGATGGACGATCTGCCGGTGCAGGGCCGCAACTGGATGGAGCTCGCCCTGCTCGTCAAGGGCATCACTGCCAACGACACCAACAACAATCGTCCGGGCATCACGCGCGACGAGAGCTTCCAGCTCAATCTGGACGGCCAGCAGATCACCCAGCAGGTGGCGAGTTCCGGCTTCGGTCAGCCCAAGTTCAGCCGTGAAGCCATTGCCGAGTTCCAGATCGTCACGAGCCAGTTCGACGTTACCCAGGGCCGCTCCTCCGGAGGGCAGGTCAACGCCATCACCCGCTCCGGCACCAACGACTTCACCGGCAGCATGTACGGATACTTCCGGGACGACCGCTTCAACGCCGAGGATCACATCGCCGAAGAAGTGCTGCCGTTCGAGAACCAGCAGGTGGGTGGCGTCTTCGGCGGCCCCATCGTGACCGACAAGATCCACTACTTCGTTTCTTACGAGTACGAGCGGCAGCCGGGCAGCGTTTTCGTCCAGCCAGCCCGCCTCCCGAACCAGGAGTGGGTGTTCGAGACGCCGGAAACGCAGAACAGCTTCACCGCCCGCGTCGATCACACCGCCTCCGACAACGATCAGCTCTCCTACCGCGTCTCCTACTGGGACTTCGCAACCGACTTCTCCCTGTCGAGTTCAGCGCACCCCTCGAACGCCCGGGCGCGCACGCAGGATTCAACGAACGTGCTCGCCACCTGGAGTCATCTGTGGAGCCCGGAGGTCTTTACCGAGCTGAAGGTCGGCTACAACGGCTTCGAGTGGACGAACAAGCTGGCCGATACCGCGATTGGCGGCTGTGACCAGACGTTCGGCCAGCAACAGCAGGATCAGTCCAGTTGTCAGCCGAACTACGTCTTTCCGGGGATCACGTTCGGCGGGCCGCGGAACTTCCCGCAGTTGTTCACCCAGGATGTGTTCTCCGCCCGTTTCCAGTTGAACTGGGACCAGACGGCCCACGACGTGAAGCTCGGCGCCGAGTTCCTGAGTTGGAAGGACGGCGGCGAGTGGCACCTGCTCGAGAGGGGCGAGTTCATCTTCAACGAGCGTCCCGCCGATCTCGAACGCCGTTTCCCCATCGAGTGCGCCACCAACCCGAGCTGCTGGGACGTGAGCGGGCTCGACCACACGGTGGCCCGATTCAGCCAGAACGTCGGCAACTGGATCATCGATATCCCCCGGCCAACCTGGGCCGCCTGGCTGGCCGACACCTGGCGGGTCAACGACAACCTGGTCGTGAACTTCGGTGTCCGCTACGACCTGGACTGGGGTGCCCTGGCGCCGCCGGGCAACGACATCATGACGCCGTTCGCCGGACCGAGTGCCGGCCGGTCAGCCGGAGACTCCCTCTACAAGTGGGACATCCGCGACACGAACAACTTCGCGCCCCGCGGCGGCTTCGCGTATGACGTCGGCGGCACCGGCGACCTGGTCATTCGCGGCGGATCGGGCATCTATCACACGATCAGCTCGTCGAACGTCACGTTCAGCCAGCAGTCCTTCAACGGCCAGCGCATCCTGGTGAACTCGTTCCCGAACGACGGGATGCCCGGCTTCCTGCAGGATCCCACCCGGGGCGTGACGCCACAGCAGATCCTGAACGGTGAAGTGCCGGTCCCGCCGCAGGCGCCGCGGACGATCGCCCACAACTTCGCGCTGCCGTACACCTGGCAAACCTCGATCGGTTTCCAGAAGCAGCTCGGCACGCTCTGGGGATTCGAGACCGACCTGCTCCACTGGACGGAGACCAACACCCCACGCGCCACCGACCCGAACCAGATCTACGACCCGGTGACCGGTTACAACATCCCTGGCCGGCTGGATCCCAACTTCACCCGGATCCGCTACATCGAGAGCACGGGCAAACAGGACTACCTGGGGCTCTCCAGCGGGCTGCGGCGCCGGTTCCGGGACAACTTCCAGATCAACGTGACGCACACCATCATCTTCTACAAGAATGACAACACCCGCGGCTGGTTCGACTTCCCCAACAACACGTTCGATCCGGATGCCGAGTGGGCTTCTTCGCTCGACTTTCAGGTGAACACGTTCCGTATCAACGGCATCTACCAGCTTCCCTACGACTTCTCGATCTCCGGCGCCTACTTCTACGGCTCCGGCAACCGTTTCGATACGACCATCGGCGGCCGGCCGTACGGGAAGAGTGCGAGCCGGAATCGCCTGAATCTTGGAGATCCGATCCAGGTGAATCCGGACGTTCTGGATCGTTTCGACGGACCCTCCTCGATCGGCACCGGCCCCGGCAACGAGGCGCCGAGGAACGCGCTGCTGGGCGAGGCGCTCCACAAGGTGGACGTCCGCCTTTCGAAGGTCTTCAACTTCGGACCGGTGAGAGCCTCCGCCATCGCCGAGGTCTTCAACCTGCTCAACCACGAGAACTACGGCGCCTACAACGGGACCATCGACTCCAGCAGTTTCGGCTCTCCGAGGCAGGTCACGTCCACCGCCTACGGGCCCCGGGCCGCGCAGTTCGCCTTCCGCCTGGAGTTCTAAGCGGAGATCGTCCCGGCGGAGCCGGCCGCTGACGCGGCCCGAGCACCGCTGGGACCCCCGGCTGGGAATTTCGCCCGGTCCTCCCGCATGACATTCCCGTCGTCCAGGGGGCCGTCGGACCGGCGGCGCGGCCACCGGCCGCGAAAGCGCGTCCGGCCAGTCCGCCGAACCGCGCGCGCCAGCAGGTAGATTCCCGTCCGGATGGCGCCGACCCGCACCGAGATCCCCGTTCCCCCGGCACTCGGCCCGGAACCCCTCCGCATCCACCATCCGGAGGGCGCCTTCGTTCCGACGCCCGCCAGCCGGATTGCGCTGGAGGCGATCGCGGCCCACGCCGGCCGCTTTCGGGGACGCGGGCTCGACTGGGGCAGCGGTTCCGGACTGCTCGCCATCGCCGCTGCCCGGCTCGCCGGGGTGGAGGAGGTGCTCGGGCTGGAACTCGACCCCCGCGGCGTGGCGGCGGCTCAGGAGAATGCCCGCGCGAACGGAATCGGGGGCAAGGTCCGGTTCGTCGAATCGGACTCCTACGACCCCGTCCACGCCGACGGCAGGCAGGCGCTCGCCGGGTTCCGGGGCTCGACCGACTTCATGATCGCGAACCCCCCGTCGTCCAGCCCGGTGGATGACGGTTTCGGGATGCGGCGGGTCGTGGTCCGGGGTGCGGTCCGCTACCTGAAGCCGGGCGGACTGCTGCTCCTGAGCGTCTCGGCCCAGTACGGCGAAGGACGGGTGGCGGGGCTCCTGCGCGAATCCCCGGGGTTCCGGCACGACGGAGTGGCGGCCTCCACGGACCTGGTTCCCTTCGACATGGGGCGGGCGGACCTCAAACGCGACGTTCAGACCTACGCCCGCGAGGAAGAACTCGGCGGGCTGCCGTACGCCTTCCGGAACCCCCGGAGTCCGGGGACGCATGTGACCGCGGTCGAGGCCTGGGAACATTTCCAGGCGACTGGGGAGAGCCCGCTCTCCCGGTGGCAAAGCCACCTGCTGGTCTGGCGGCCGTGAGGCTGCTTGCCTGGATCGCCTCCCGTCGGTGTTTTGGGCGGTCCGGCTACCGAAACAGATCGAAGAGCCCAAGCCCGCACCGCTGCGCCGCCGTCAGTCCCAACGGCCCCCCGTTCGAGGCCGGATAGATGCGGGCGCGCGCCCAGTCCTCTTCGCGAAGGCCGGTGGCGTTGCCCACCTTGACGCAACGCTCGCCAAGCGCTGCGAGCAGGGGCTTGGCTTCGAACAGGAAGACCTCCCTGATGCCCCAAGGACTGACGGTTCCCCGGGAAGTCGCAGCCGCAGACTTGGGGCCTGCGAGCACGAGGTACACGTCAGGCACGAATTTCCCGATGTCGAGCGTTCCTTGTCTCTTCGGATACCACTTCACGTTTACCGATTTCCCCGCGAAGCGGCCAGAGCGAAAGCGGCCGCTGCTCCCCGGATTGTTCGCGCGCCTCGCCAATTCGATATCGAAGATGCGGGACGCGATGTACTTGGCAATGTGACTGGGGTGAGCCGGCCTCCCGGTGATTCGGCTGATCGCAGTTTCGTTCGCGTTGCGAGCCCGGATCAGATCCGCGAGGCGTTGCAGATCCCTGCTGTCCTCCGGATGTCCGGTGAGTCGGCTCATTGCCGACTGCTCCGCTTCGTAGGTACAGCAGTGGCAACCTAGCCCGCGTCAGACAGGAGATCCGAAAGACTGGCGTGTTGGCCGATCCGCCAACTGATGTTCATACCGCGATGTGACCTGCGGCCGGTCGCCACAACCGACGCTGTGTGTGTCGCCTGCTTGTCCAGCGCACGCCCATCTCGCTCGTACAGGACCACGTAGTAGACCTCCCGGGGCAAAGCCTCCGCCGGGTCACCATCTGGCGACGCCACCGTGCGGGCCAGAGCAGCCAAGTACTCCAGAATCGACACCGACTGGCGCAGTTGTTCGGAAGACGATGAATCGTTGGCCTTCGACTTCTTCAACTCAATCAGGATGACATCAGAAACGGCGCGATCTTTCCGATCCAGGAACAGTGCGTAATCACACACTTTCCAGCCGTCATCCAGCATCGAAGAATGGCTGAACTTGTCCATTCTGACGGCAGCGACTTCCGACTCGTCGACCAGAAGCGTGACGGTCTGTGGAGCGCCGTGCTGCTCCCCCCTCTCCTTCAGGACGACCTTCCCGGCATCGGGCTTCTCCAACGCCTCCGCCTTCAGGAGGCGCCGAAGCGCGTCCACGAGGGCCATCGGGCCAGACTAACGGACGACCCGAGCCGCCAGCAGGTTGGCGGCGTTGTTGATGCTGTCTATTGTCTCGTCGAATATCGGCATGTTCATGCCGTGAATGTCCACCTCGCAGCGAGTCAATCCGCCATTCTCGGCGACGAACGCACATACGGCGTCCGCCGGCAGAGAATCATCCTGTAGATAGCCGAGATTCTCGATGACCGCCTTCTTGTCTTCGAAGCTGCGGCTCAGCATGATGAGGTTGTTAAGTTCCTTGATCAGATAGTCGCTGTGGGTCGCGATCAGGATCCGGACTCCGGAACGGACGAGACGCGCGAGGACTCGTGCGAGCCGAACCTGATTCGTCGTGTCGAGGGACGCCTCCGGTTCATCAATGAGAACGAGGTTCTCATTGAATCCCTCCGTCAACGCGGCGTGGTACAGACCAGCAAGCGACCTGACTGAAGTCGAGGCCATGGGGAGCGGGATGCGGAAGTCATGTTCCGCCCCCTGACGCGAGCGGAAGAACACCTGGTTTCCGTCTGTCTCGTATTCGCCGTCCATCATCCGCGGAACTGCGTCGCGTAGCACAGGATCGTACGCTTGTTTGGTCGCGGCGAGGTTTCTCGCGGAATCTATGGAATCCCTCACGAGCAAGCCGTAGCGACTTGTCGCCTTGCGCAGGAAGGATGAGGCGGCCACCTCGCGCTCCTGGGGAGGAAGGTCGAAGTCCCGCAGCAACTCCACAATGCGGTTCCGGTTGAAGTCCACATCCGGCTGGAACAACGTGACCGCGGCGGACTCGGCAGGGTACCCGTGCATGCCGAGTCGAAGTTCCGGGAAGGCAAACACAACATAAAGACGCATCAGGTTTTCCAGGGTGGCATTCGAGCCAGATGCGTTCGAATCCGGTTGTTCGGGCCCCACACTGGTCTCGTCAGGTGCTCCATACGTCTCGATCTGGATGCCCTCGATCCGCTCCAGCGCGATGCCATCGGACTCGCTGCGGATCACATAGGTGGATTCGTTGTCACTCCGGCGTTCGAATCCCTGCGCGATCAGGCTGTTCTTTCGTGGTTCATCCAGGTCGGCCCTCACGGACCCGCCCCGGAAGCTGCCGGCCGGCGCACTGAAGATCCGGTCGAGCGCACCCGAATACGCGGCCGACATAGCGTCCAGAAGGATCATGCGCTCCTTGTGAAAGACGGCAAGGGAGACCTTGCGGTGGGCGTAACCGCTCTCCGCCGCGTCGCGCAGAAACGCCATCGCCGCCGCGAGTGCAGGGTCCTCGCAGAACGAACGACGCATGGCCTCGATCTGGCGCCACATGACGACAAAGCCGTAGAGCGCGTTGAGAAGGTAGGTCTTTCCCGTGTTGTTCCGGCCGGCAATCACCGTAAGTCGCCCCAGCTCGACTTCGGCATCTCGGATCGGACCGATCTGACGGAATCGGAATCGCAGTGCGGGAGAGTTGCTCATGGGGCCCGATCAGGGGTGTCCGATGATTCTTCCACGGCGACCCGCACCGCGCGGGAGACCGCCGCCTCCGTCAGGCCGAGCCGCTCTGCCACCTCCGCACCGGGGGCCGAGGCGCCGAAGCGGTCCACCCCGACTACCCGGCCGTCCCCCACGTAGCGCTCCCAGCCGAGGGTGGCGCCGGCTTCCACCGCGACCCGGGGAACCCCGGCGGGCAGCACGCTCTCCCGATACGCCGGCTCCTGCGCCTCGAAGAGTTCCCAGCACGGGAGAGAAACCACCCGGACCCCGACGCCCTCGGCATCGAGTTGCTCGGCGGCGGCCACCGCCAGCGACACCTCCGAACCCGTGGCGATCACCACCGCCCGGAGTTCCGACTCCGGGTGCCGGAGCGGGTAGCCGCCGCGGTGGAGGCCGGCGGCCCGTTCCGGGGTGGTCAGGGTCGGCACCTTCTGGCGGGTCAGGACCAGCGCGGTCGGCCCGTCGGTGCGGCGGAGCGCGTGACGCCACGCCTCCACCGTCTCGTTCGCGTCGGCCGGCCGGACCACGTGGAGGTTCGGCATCGCCCGGAGCGACATGAGGTGCTCGACGGGCTGGTGGGTGGGCCCGTCCTCGCCCACCCCCACCGAGTCGTGGGTCCACACATAGACCACCGGCAGCCCCGAGAGCGCCGCCAGCCGCACCGAGGGCCGCATGTAGTCGGCGAAGCAGAAGAACGTGGACGCGAAGGTGCGGAACCCACCGTGGTAGGCGATTCCGTTCGCGGCGGCGCCCATCGCATGCTCGCGGACCCCGTAGTGGAGGTTGCGGCCGTGCGCGTCGGCCCCGGACTGGGAACCGAGGCCGACGAGTGCGGTCTTCGTGGAGCACGACAGATCCGCGTCGCCCCCGAAGAACTCGGGGATCCGCGCCGCGAGCGCGTTCATGGCCTTTCCTGACGCGTCCCGGGTGGCGAGCCGGTCCTCGGGACCGAAGGCAGGAAGTCCTTCGTCCCAGCCGTCCGGCAGCCCGCCCCCGAGGCGGCGCTCCAGTTCCGCGGCTCGTTCCGGCGCCTCGGCCCGGGTCTGGCCCAGCGCCCCGTACCACGCGTTCCGCGTGGCATCTCCCTGCCTCGCCCGCGCCGCACAGCGCTCGCGAACCGTCTCCGGAACGGCAAAGACCGCGTCCGGGTCGAGCCCCAGCGCCGCCTTGGCCGCCGCCGCTTCCCCGGCGCCCAGCGGAGCCCCGTGCGCCGCCGACTTGCCGGCCTTGTTCGGCGCGCCGTAGCCGATCGTGGTGTTCACCACGATGAGCGACGGCTGCTCCGTCTCGGCCAACGAGGCCGCGATCGCCGCGTCGATCCCCTCCAGATCGTGGTCGCCGTCGGCGACCGTCTGCACGTGCCAGCCGAGCGCGCGGTGGCGCGCCGCCACGTCCTCGACCGAGAAGGAGAGCGATGCCGGGCCGTCGAGGGTCACGTCGTTTTGGTCATAGAGCCAGACGAGCCGTCCGAGTCCGAGCTGGCCGGCGAGCGACGCCGCTTCGCACGCCACCCCCTCCATCAGGTCCCCGTCCGAGACCAGCGCGAAGACCCGGTGGTCCACGAGGTCCGGGAACTGCGCCCGGAGCACCCGTTCGGCGATCGCCATGCCCACCGAGTTCCCGGCCCCTTGCCCCAGCGGCCCGGTCGTCGCTTCGACGCCGGGGGTGGCGAAGGTCTCCGGATGGCCGGGGGTGCGGCTCTCCCACTGCCGGAAATTCCGGATGTCGTCGACGCTCACCGGATAGCCCGCGAGGTGCAGCAGGGCGTAGAGCAGCATCGAGCCGTGCCCCGCCGAGAGCACGAAGCGGTCCCGATCCGGCCAGCCGGGATCGCTCGGGCAGGCCTTCAGGTGCCGGCTCCAGAGCACCCAGGCCATCGGCGCCGCACCCATGGGAAGGCCGGGATGGCCTGAATTCGCCTTCTCGACGGCGTCGATGGCGAGTCCGCGGATCGCGGCGATTGCCTGGGAATCGACTTCGTCGAAGGGACGGCGGGAAGGAGCGGAGCCCGGCAAGAAGCGCCGGACGGTAGCACGTTCCGGACGCGTTTTGGCCCCCTGGACCGGGCGAGGGCCGGTCCCCGTTTTCCGGGTGGAGGCTGTTAAGCCGGAACCGCGCTCAGGACCTCGGCGAAGGCGCCGAGCGCCTCCTCCACGTCCTCGTCGGAGATTCCCAGGTGGGGGATGACGCGCATCGCGTCCGGCGTCGCCGGCAGCACCGCGACCCCGCGGTCGAGCAGCCCTTCGGCGAGCCGGAAGGCGTTCATTCCCGGAGTGCGGAACCGAACGATGTTCGTCTCGACCCCGTCCACTTCCACCGCGATCCCGGACAGCTCGTTCAGTCCTGCGGCCAGCCGGCGCGCCCGGCGGTGATCCTCGGGGAGTCGTTCCCGGTGGTTGTCGAGGGCATGGAGGGCGCCGGCCGCGACGATCCCGGCCTGGCGGAAGCCACCGCCGAAGAGTTGGCGGAAGCGGCGCGCCCGCCGCATCAGGGGCGCGGGGCCCGCGAGGCAGGAACCCATCGGTGCGCCGAGAGCCTTCGAAAAACAGACGCTCACCGTGTCGAAACCCTCGGCGTAGCGGCTCTCGGGGATTCCGGTAGCCGCCGTGGCATGCCAGAGGCGCGCGCCGTCGAGGTGCGTGCCGAGCCCGAGACCGCGCGCGGTGTCGGCGACATCCTGCAGGACTTCCAATGGCCAGACCGCGCCGCCCGCCCCGTTATGGGTGTTTTCGGCGGCGAGCAACCGGGCCACCGGATAGCAGGCCTCCGGCACCATGGGGTGCGGCGTCCGGACCGCGGCCCGGACCTGTTCGGCCGAAAAGACGCCCCGTTCCCCCTCGAGGCCCAAGATGGTGGCGCCCGAGAGCGCCGCGGGGCCGCCGCTCTCCACCAGATAGGCGTGGGCGCGCCGTTCGGCGAGGATCAGATCCCCGGGTTCCGTCTGGCACCGGATCGCGATCTGGTTGCTCATCGTTCCCGTGGGAGTAAAGACCGCGGCGTCCTTCCCGAGGACCTCGGCGGCGCGTTCTTCGAGACGGCGGACCGAGGGGTCGTCGCCGTACACGTCGTCTCCAACCTCGGCGGCGGCCATGGCGGCTCGCATCTCCGGGGTCGGGAGCGAGACGGTGTCGCTGCGAAGATCAATCCGGACCGGGCGTCCGGCGGCGGTCTGGGGCATCTGGCTTCCTCTTGGGGTTCCCCCGGCGGTTAGCGGGTAATGCGGCGGAGGGGAGCAAGGCGGCGGCGGACGGCGTCTCCCAGATCCCGGGACTCGACGAGTTCCCAGAGGCGGTCCACAAACTCCCCATCCGCGAACCCGGCGGGCGAACCGCCGCTCTCGGGGGTGGAGAGTCCGAACGCCTCCCGGCACGTGTCCACGGCGCCGGCGAGTTCCGCGTCGAAGATCCGGAGGGCGGGACTCCCGGAATCGCCGCCTTCCCCGAGCAGGTTCGCATCCGCAGCGCAGCCGCCCTCCGAGATCAGGATCCGGAGCTGCACGACGTCGCTGCCGGCGAACATGGTGAGCGTCCGGTAGCCGAGCTTCTGGCTCACCGCGTCGTGGATGCGGCGGAGTTCGGCCACCGGCGTCGCGTGCTCGCAGACATTGATGTGCGTGGAGATCCCGTCGTCGCGCCGCGATCCGCCTTCTCGCGGATCCGCCACCAGGACGCCGGCCGATTGCCGCCGGCCGCGCCGCGCGTCGCCGCCCGTCGCCTGACCGGCCTCGAGCGCGGAGATGAGGCGGTCGGCGAGGGACAGGCCGCTACCCCGCGTACGTTCGAAATCCTCGGCCACCGTGTCCACCACCTCGGGGCCGACGAGCAGGTTCCCCTGGGCCGCGTAGTCCGGGCCGGACCGGTGTCCCGCCCAGTAGCGGGCTTCGGAGCCGGTGTGCTGGGCTACCCCGCCGGTGAGACCGACCACGCCGACCTGGCGGTAGGGAGCGCCCTCGTCTTCGGCGAGGCGTTCGCGGAGGACCTCCTCGGCCGACATCCCCGCGGCCAGCCGGCTGAGCAGTTCCTCGCCGTACTGGGTGCGCGTCCGCGCCTGGGTGGCGACCGCGCCCACGCCGACCCGTACCCACGGCACCCCGTTGGCGACGCACGGGTTCCGCGTCGTCACCGCGACGCCGGACTCTCCCGTCTCGGGATCGACGGCGGCAATGGAGAACGTGTGGAAGACGGTTTCTCCGGGGGGAAGCTCTTCCTGGGCCGCGGCGGGGAAGACCGCCAGCGGAACCAAAACGATCAGCGTCGCAAACGAGATTCGGGGCACGGGGGCAATCGTACTCTTCCGGGGCGGACCCGAGCGCCGCGCGAGCGGCCGGGTGGGGTTTCGCGGCTTGCGGCCGCGGGTGCCGGTGTGAAGGTCGGCGTGCCAGGTCGGGATGCGGTGAAAGAGCGTGGGGGGTGCGATTCCGTTGGGCTCTCGCCCAGCGGGTGCCGACCGGAGGTCTATACCTTTCCGGGCATCACTTTTTCATGGGGCAGACACCTTGCGCACGACGGACGCCGGCCGGGGTGCGTTGGGGCCCGGCAGGTAGCCTGGAGGCGGCGGCGTCCCGTACCGGAGGCGCTGTGCGGGTGAGGGGGGTTCCCTCAACGCAGAAGGCGGCGTTCGGCGGCGAGGGCGCCCTGTTCCCGGAGGAGTTCCTCCTGTTCGGCGCGGAGCCGCCTGGTGTCCAGCGGGCTCTGGCGCCGGTTTGGGTTGCGCTGCGCGTAGGGGAGTCCGCTGGCTCCAATGGCGGTCAGCGAGGCCTCGATGTCCAACAGGCGTTCCCGGATCTCCGCTTGCCGCTCGGTGATCTCGCTCAGCCGGGCCTCGATGTTGGCGTGGACGTCGCTGCCCGCATTGGCCGGATCCTCGCCCGGATCCTCCACCGGAATATCCTCGCTGGAGACGGGAGGATCGAGGAGCGCGCGGCTCTCGAGGGGAGCCGCCGGGTGGTCCGGCGCTTGCGCGCGCCCGCCGGTGAGATCGGCATCGCTAAACCGGGGCGCCGGCCCGTGTCGTTCCCGGCTGGCCGCGACGCGGGCGCGGTTCTCCCGGGCGGCTGCCGCGAGCGAAGGCTGAGCCCCCGAAGCCGGCTGGGCGCCGCTGGCAGCGCCTCCGGCGATCAACAGGACGAGGGCGAAGACCGCAGCGGGAACCACGGCGGGCCGCTCAGGCCTTGACGGGATTGCCGAAGCGATCCCGGAGGACGTAGGGCGGCAGGCGGTATTCCTCGCGGAACATCTGGGTACGGACGGAACCCGTGACATGGGACGCGATATCTCTCCCGGTGAGCAGATAGACGACGGTGGGGCAAAGGTCGCGCCGCATCACCTGCTCCGGGAACACTGCGCCCTTCCGAAAGTCGGGGCCGACCCCGAGCGTCCAGACGTTGTGCGCGTAGTAGTTCCCCTGCGAGTGATGGAGCTGTCCGTACACGTTGACCTCATCGTCGCGCCCGCATTCGGGTCGAAGCAGGATCGAGGTGGTGTCACGCAGGTACGGGTCGTTGTGGATGAAGTCGTAGAGGTTGCCGATGAGTTCGTCGGTGGCCGCGATGTGCCGCCGGTACTGCTCGTAGTCGGTGTCGTAGTCCCAGAAGCCGGCGTCGGCGTGGGCGTCGTCGAGCGCGAGCATCTGGATGGTGATCAGCCTGGGCCGGAAATCGCGGAGCAGGTGCTTGGCGATCTCGAAACACTGCCCGTCCCCGAGCGGCACTTCGCGGTCGACGAGCGAGGTCTTCGTTGACGCCGGAACATCGGTCCGCCGGGACACGGCGTCGGCGAGCCAGTCCTCGAGGTCCTTCCGGGTCTGCCGGGTGTGGCCGAGCCCCGGCTCGATGTTGGCCTTCACGAGCGCCGCCGCCGACTGGTCCTGATCGTCGTGGAACAGCTTGTTCATGGTCAGGGAGTTCGCGCCGAACTCGAGCCCCCCGTCCGGGTGGGCGCTCCAGTGCTTCCGGTCGAAGACCCATGACCGGTAGTAGCTGACTCCCTGCAGCATCCAGTAGTCGTTCACGGAGCCGCCGAGTTCCTTCCGCACGGTCTCCGTCCAGGTCGGATAGAGGGGGTGTTCCGAGACCGTCTCCCGGCCGGTCAGCATCTCGGTGTACATGTAGCCGTGGAGGTTGGCGGTCTCGCCGAAGTCCTCGGTGAAGACGCTCCCGGCGTCCATCATCCGGGCCATTTGCGGGGCGTGCGCCCGGTCCTCGACGGTGTCCTTCTTCCGGCAGCCGTTGCCGTAGAGGATGACGACGAGGTGCTTCGTCTTCAGGCTCACGTCGGGAACGATGGAGGCGCGCTCGGGCGCGGCGGCCAGCAGCCGGTTCGCGCTCCCGCCCAGGCCGAGGGCCGCGGCGCCGGCGGCGCCGAGAAAGTGACGGCGATTCATGGTCATGGCTGTCTCCTGGTCTCCGCCCGCGTGCGCTCCTTCTTCTCGGGCAGGAACTGCACCTCCAGGCCGCGGATCGCTTCGTCCCGCACCGGATTGAGGTTCAGGTAGTTCTGCGCTCGGTCGGAGATGTTGAGCCGGGACACGGTGTAAACGCCGCGCTCCTGCCACTTTTCGAGCTTCAGCGTGCCGCGGAACACGTTGGGCTGCGGCACCAGCGAGGGCCGGTTGAGCGGCGGATTCCGGCTCTCGAGTTCGACGCGGACCAGATCGGCGCCGCTCGGGCTCTGGAAAGAAACGTAGACCTTGTCCACCCCGCTGAGGTTGTCCTCCACGAGCGCCGCGACGGGAACGGACTCGCTGGCGAGCGCCTCCCGCTGCGGCAGTTCCACGGCGAGCAGCACCGGGGCCTCGTCGTCGCGCTTGTCCGGGTTTTCCGCGATGAGCACGGTCAGGTCCCGGAGCACCGGCGAGGTGGCGGCGAAGAGGAGTGCGCTGTTCCGGGCCGCGTCGTAAAGCTCGACTTTCTGCACCTTCCAGAGGCCGCCTTCGTACCACTCGGGGACCGCAAAAGCCCCGAGAAAGCGGCCGGGGCGCCGCGCGTCGCCGATCAGGTCCGCGCGTACCGCGCGCTTGCCGGTGGGGCTCACGAAGACGGCCCGCGCCTGCGTGGGGCCCGCCAGATTGTCCTCGGCGAACGCTTCGACCCGGATGGTCTCGCCTACCCCGGCCTCCGGGGTCAGGATCTCCAGGGAGCGGAGCGTCGGCGGGGTTACGTCCGCGGCGGGATTCTCGGACACCACGAAATAGGCGGGACTGCCGTCCGGCGCCCGCATCACCGGGTTGAACTCGGTGGAATACGCCTTCTTGTGGCCATGCTCGTCGGTGATCATGGTCGAGCCGACGTTGTAGCGGCCGCCCGGGTGGTGGCGGTCCACCTTGCCGCGTCCGAGATAGAGCTTCTTGTCCTTCTCGTGCGGCTTGAAGTTCACGTAGATGACCGAGGCGCGGCCGTATTCCTGGCTCCAGAACTCGGCGACGAACCGCCGCCCCTTCTCGAACGCCGGCTCCACCCTGGCGATCGCCCGCACGGTGTCCCCCGGGTCCACGGCCCGATCGATGACCCGGAATTCGGTCAGCGCCGTGGAACGGTGGTCACCACTCAACTCGCGCTGGGCCGGCTGGGCGCCCCTCCGGCGGTACTGGAAGACCTCGGGGATGTAGTCCCCGTCGGTGACGCCGAGCTGGCCGGTCACGTCGGCGCTCGCCGGCTCGGTCCCCTGGGTTACGTCCTCGACGATCTCGAAGGGATAGGCGGCCGGGTCGGAGGGCTCGTCGGCTCCGCGGGTCTTCTGATCGCTCGCTTCGGCCTCTTGTTCCTGCTGCTCCGCAGGCTGCCCGAGGGCGTGTGCAGGTCCGGCCAGCAGGAGCGCCAGCGCCAACCGTGCGCCCTTCATCCCGTGCATTGGAGGGTGACGTCGAACCGCAACGCAGAAGGGCACGCTCCGGAACCGGAACGGGGACCATCCCGCAGACAGGCCATCCAGCACACCCAAAACCGCGACCGGCCAATATAACATCCGCCCCCCGGCGCTCGGCTCCCCGCGGTAGGAGCCCATTTCCCCGGTGCCGCAGACAGACAACATGCCTCTTTTTGCCCGGCGTTTCGGCCACCTGGGAACCGAGAACGCGTTCAAGATCGGGGAAGACATGGCCCGCGCCCGGGCGCGCGGCGTGGATGTCATCCCGTTCACCATCGGCGAGCCCGACTTCGACAGCGCCCCGCACATCAACGAGGCGGGAATCGCGGCCATCCGCGCCGGGGACACCCACTACACGGACCCCGCCGGCATCGCTCCGCTCCGCGAATCGCTCGCCGCCCATGTGACCCGGACCCGCGGGATCGACGTGACCGCCGACCGCATCATCATTCTTCCCGGGGCCAAACCGGCCATCGGCTACACGATGATGGCCTACGTGGATCCCGGCGACGAGGTGATCTACCCGAGTCCCGGATTCCCGATCTACGAGTCGTGGGTCACCTATCTCGGCGGCGTGCCGAAGCCGCTCGTCCTGCGCGAGGAGCGCGGGTTTTCCTTCACAGCGGAGGATCTGGACCGGCTGCTCACCACCAGGACCAAGGTCCTGATGCTCTGCTCGCCGTCAAACCCGACCGGCGGCGTGCTGCCGAAGAGCCTTCTGGAAGAGGTTGCTCAGCTCGTGAAGGAGCGGGGCCGTCCGGACATCCGTATCTATTCGGACGAGATCTACGAGCACATCACTTTCGACGGCTTCGAGCACACCTCGATGGCTTCCCTGCCGGGCATGGAACGGCACACCATCATCGCGAGCGGGCACTCGAAGGGGTACGCCATGACCGGCTGGCGGCTCGGCTGGTGCGTGCTTCCCACCGCCGAAGAGGCCCTCCGCTTCAAGCAGATCAACATCAACACGGTGAGTTGCGTTCCTCCCTTCATCCAGCGGGCGGCCCGCGAGGCGCTCGAGAATCCCAAGACCCTTGAAGTGGTCGGCTCGATGGTCGCGGAGTTCAAGCGGCGCCGCGACTACGTGGTGCCGGCGCTGAACGCCATCCCGGGGATCCGCTGCGCGAATCCGCTCGGGGCCTTCTACGTGTTTCCGAACATCACCGGTGTCTGCGAGTCTCTCGGCGCCACGGCGTATTTCGAGTCGTTGCCGGATTCCCGGAAGGCCGGCACCAGCCCCGCGACCCTGATTTCCAGGTTCCTTCTCTACTACCACGGCGTCGCCCTGGTGGACCGCCGCAGCTTCGGCGTGATCGGCAGTGAGGGGCAGAACTTCCTGCGTCTCTCCTACGCCGCGGACATGGACTCGATCCGCGAAGGAATTCGCCGGATCGCCGCCGGGGTCGCCGACCACGACGGATTCGCCCGCTTCCTCGACGATCGAACTGCCCTGGGAATTGCCGCATGAGTCGCATCTTCGTTACCCGCCCCATCCCGGAAGCCGGCCTCGCCATCCTGCGCGCCGCCGCCGAGGTGGAGGTGGCGCCCACCGCCGACGGCGATTCGACGCCCCGGGACCAGGTGCTCGCCGGCGCCCGGAGCGCGGACGTTCACGTCTCCCTCCTGACCGAGGCGGTGGACCGGGAACTCATGGAGTCCGCTCCGCAGTTGCTCGGCGTCGCCAACTACGCGGTCGGCTTCAACAACGTGGACGTGGCGGCGGCCACCGAACTCGGAGTGCCCGTCACGAACACCCCCGGCGTCCTCACCGATACGACGGCGGATCTGGCGTGGACCCTGCTCATGGCGGCGGCGCGCCGGGTGGTTCCGGCAGACGCCTACATGCGCGGCGGCCGGTACCGGATCTGGGGTCCTTCGCTGATGCTCGGCGCGGACGTGAGTCCCGGCGGCGACGAACGCCGCAAGGTGCTGGGAGTCGTCGGCTTCGGGCGCATCGGGCGGGCGATGCATAGGCGCGCCCAGGGTTTCGACATGGACGTGCTGGCCTTCGATCCGCCCATGAAGGCGATCATCGAAGCCCGCCCGGACGTGGAATACGCCGGGTTCGACGAGCTGCTGGCCCGCAGCGACTTCGTCACGATCCACACCGATCTGAATCCTTCGACGCATCATCTGTTCGATGCGGCGGCGTTCGCCCGGATGAAGGAGACCGCGATCCTGATCAACACGGCGCGCGGCCCCGTGGTTCACGAGGCGGCGCTGGTGGATGCTCTCAAGTCGGGCCAGATCGGGGGGGCGGGACTCGACGTCTTCGAACGTGAGCCGGCCTTCCATCCGGGACTCGCCGAGTGCGACAACGTGGTGATGCTCCCCCACATCGCGAGCGGCAGCGTGGCCACCCGGGACCGTATGGCCACCATGTGCGCCGAAAACGCGGTGGCCCATTTGAACCGCGAGCACGCGCCCAACTGCGTGAACCCCGAGGTCTACGACACCGAGGCGTACCGGCAGCGCGTCGCGCGCTAGCAACACTTCGTGCAGCCGGCTGAGGCACCGCGCCCGGAATCCGGCAGCGGTGCTTCGGCTGTGAGGCGGCGATGAGCCAGACCTTCGTCATTGTCGCCGTCTGCGTCTACCTTGCGGGACTCCTGTTCCTGGGGGCGGTTGCCTCCACGCGGATCCGGAACGCGACGGACTTCGTGGTCGCCGGCCGCCGGCTCGGCCTGGGGCTTTGCACCTTCACTCTGTTTGCGACCTGGTTCGGGGGAGGCACGCTCATCGGGGCGGCAGGAGCCTCCTACGCCGGCGGCCTGAACGCCGTGGTGGCCGATCCCTTCGGCGCCGCGCTCTGCCTGCTGCTGGCCGGAGCGTTCTACGTGCGGATACTCCGGCGTCTTCGGCTCCTCACGGTTCCGGATTTTTTCCGCCGCCGGTTCGGCAAGTCGGCGGAGATCCTCTCGGCGCTCTCGATCCTCCCGGCGTACATCGGCTGGGTGGGTTCGCAGTTGCTGGCGGTCGGCACCGTGCTCTCGGCGATGGCGGGCCTCCCCTTCGTCGCCAGCATCCTCATCGCCGCCGCCATCGTGCTGGTGTACACGGTGCTCGGCGGGATGTGGGGCGTGACCCTCACCGATTTCTTCCAGGCGCTGGTGCTGATCGCCGCGATCTGCGTGCTGCTGCCGATCGTGCTCGGCGCGGCCGGCGGCGTCTCCGCCGTGCTCGAAGCGCTGCCGGAGGGCCGCACCCGCTTCCTGCCGACGGGAGGGCTTCTGGAGTGGCTGTTCTTCGTGCAGGCGTGGCTGCTGATCGGCCTCGGCAACCTGCCGGGCCAGGACCTCATGCAGCGGGCGCTGAGCTCGAAGAGCGAGCGGGTGGCGCAGTGGGCCGCCTACTTCGGGGGTTCGCTCTACCTGGTGGTGGGCCTCGTCCCGGTGGCGCTCGGGATGGTCGGCTCCGTGCTGATGCCGGGGCTCCAGAACCCCGAAGAGATCGTCCCGCGTCTCGCCATGGAGTACCTGCCGCCGGCTGGCCTCGCCCTCTTCCTGGGGGCGCTGTTCTCGGCGCTCATGAGTTCGGCCGACAGCGGCCTGCTCGCGCCGGCGAGCGTCTTCGGGCAGAACATCATGCGCAACCTCGCCCCCGACCTCAAGCCGAAGGAGGTGCTGGTCGCCGTCCGGGTCGGGGTGGTGATCTTCTGCGGACTGGCGCTGGCGGTGGCGCTCTGGTTCCAGAGCGTCTATTCGCTGATGGTCGAGTCGTGGACGGTGATGATGGTCGGCCTCTTCGGCCCGCTCACCCTGGGGATGTACTGGAAGCGGACGAACGGTCCGGGCTGCGTAAGCGGCATCGCTGCGGGACTGGTGGTCTGGCTGGGGCTCGTCGGGGCGGAACTGGTCTCGGGCGCGGTTTCCCCCGGCAGCGTGACGGAGCTGCCGAACGCCCTCATCGCCACCCCGGTTTCGCTGCTGGTGACGGTCGCCGTGTCCCTGCTGACCGCGAAGAGCCACCCGCCGCGAGTGCTCACCGACGCCTCCGGCGACCCCATCGAGACCAGGGGGCGTCTCGGGGTCCTGGGCCTCCGGCCTCCGGCCGGCTGAGCGTTGGCGCTTCCCACGGGTCGCGGCTGGAGAGTCGCGCCCACCGCGCCTGCCCATGCCGGAGCGCTGGCTGAACTCCAGCGCGTCGTGTTCCCGACGCTGGACCCGTCGGAACGTTTCGGAGCGGACCACTACCGGCGGCACGTCGAACTCTTTCCGGAGGGTCAGTTCGTCGCTCTGCCGGACGAGCCCCCGTATGTCCCCATCGCAGCGACCACAACCCTGCGGCTCAACCTGGATCTGTCGAATCCGCAGCATCGGTTCCCGGCGTTCGTGGGCGGGCTGTCCCTCACCGCCCACGATCCCGAAGGCGAGTGGCTTTACGGAGCCGATGTCGGCGTCCATCCGGACTGGCGGCGCCGCGGCATCGCCCGGGCGCTCTACGCGGCCCGGCAGTCCACCGCGGTGCGCCTCGGACTCCGCGGCCAGCTCACCGTGGGGATGCTGAACGGTTACGGGGCGGCCGCCGGCCGGATGAGCGCCGGGGACTACTACGAGCGGCTGGTGGCGGGGGAGATCCAGGATCCGACGGTGTCCGCCCAGATGCGGATCGGATTCCGTCCGGACGGCCTGATCCCCGACTACGTCCACGATCCCCGCTGCCGGGGCTACGGCGTCCTGCTGACCCTGCCGGCGGACCAGCAGGTCTCCCTCCGGTAGCGAGTCGTACCGCGCATCCCTTGGCGCGTGCTCCTCCGCTTGACATCGGGATCAGAGTAATCTATAAAACAGACTACTCTGAACGGAGGCCACCCATGGACGAGACCACGGCCCGCCACGACCTGGCGCTGGTTGACCGGATCCTTCGGGACGTTGACCGCACGCTGAACATGCCGCCGCTCATCCTCCTCGCCTGGGGACTGTTCGCCGCGATCGTCAACGGAGTACAGCAGGCTCGGGCACTCGGCGTTCCGGCGCCGTCCGACGGGTCCTTCCAACTGCCGCTGATGCTGCTCGCCATCGTCATCAGCGTGTGGGCCGCGCGCCGTCATGACACCGGACGCGAAACGCGGACCGACACCCAGGCGGGCATCACGTTCGGCGCGGCGTTCGGAGTCCTGTTGCTGGTGAATCTCACTGCCCAGCACCGGGTGATTCCCGCGGATGCGATGTCGCTGTTCTGGGCCGGGGGAATGAGCATCGCGCTGCTGGCCGTCGGCCTGCAGGCGAGCCGGCCCCTGCTCCTCGGCGGCATCGCGCTGCTCGCCGCCGCGGCGCTCGCCAGTCTCGTACCGGCCTGGTTCCACGGAACGCTCGCCCTCGGCTGGGTCGCAGGGCTCGTGGTCCCGGCCGTCGTGCTCCGGACCCGCCGCACTCATGGATGAACTCCTGCTGTCCCGGGTCCGCCTGGCGGTCATCGCGGAGCTGGTCGCGGTGGAGTGGTCCACCTTCACCGATCTCCAGAAGTCGGTCAAGGCGACCAACGGCAACCTCAGCGCGCACCTCGGAAAACTGATCGCGGGCGGCTACGTCACGGAGCGCAAGCGCTTCGTGCGCCGCCGGCCGCAGACCCGTTACCGCCTCACGGACGCCGGCCGCGCCGCCCTGGTGCGGCACGTCGAACGGTTGCAGACGCTGGTTGCCTCGGAGCGGTGACCTGCCGCCGCGCCCCGCCGGGCCTTGTCGGTAACATTCGCGCGCCACGCACGTATTGAAAACGTAGCCTGCGGAAGTTCTTTGGAAATGAGGGCCGTCCGTCGCCGTCCGAGAGCCGGAACCTTCTCGAAAGACGCCACGTAGGTCCGTGGTGACTCAAGATGAACCCTCCGAAACCCGCTGACCGGCTCGCCGAACTCAAGATCGGCGAGGAGCAGCGGGGTTCGCGTCCCTTCGCGCTCATCACCGCGATCATCGGTGGGCTGCTCGTGATCGGCGGCGGCGTTGCGGCCGTCTTCCTGCTCGGGTCGGAGCCGGAGGCGCTCGCGGTGCGGACGGGGCGGGTTCGCTCGATCTCGGTGGACGCCGGCACCACGGTGCTGAACGCGAGCGGTTACGTCACGGCGCGCCGCCAGGCCACCGTTTCGTCGAAGACCGCGGGACAGATCACCGAAATCGCCATCGAAGAGGGCATGGAGGTGACCGCCGGCCAGGTGCTCGCGCGGCTCGACTCCTCCAACCTGGAGCGCACCCTCCGGCTCGCGGACGCCCAGACGGCGGCGGCCGGAAAGGCGGTTCTCGAAGTGGAGGCTCAACTCGCCGAAGCGAGCCTGCGCCAGGAGAGGACCCGGCGCCTCGTGGAACAGGAGGTCGCCGGACAGGCGGACCTCGACCAGGTGAACGGCGAGGTCGCGACCCTCGAAGCGCGCATCGAGCGGCAGCACGAGGACGTCCGCGTCTCGGAGCGGCAGGTAGAGGTGATCCGCCAGCAGATCGAGGACATGGTGATCCGGGCGCCCTTCGACGGCGTGATCACCGCGAAGAACGCGCAGCCCGGCGAGATGATGTCCCCGATCGCGGGCGGCGCCGGGTTTACCCGCACCGGAATCGGCACCATCGTGGACATGACCTCGCTGGAGATCGAGGTGGACGTCAACGAGGCCTATATCAACCGGGTATCGCCGGGGCAGCCGGTGGACGCCGTCCTCGACTCCTACGACGACTGGACGATCCCGGCCCGGGTGATCGCGATCATCCCGACGGCCGACCGCGACCGGGCCACGGTCCGGGTGCGGATCGGCTTCGAGGAACTGGACCCCCGGATCCTGCCGGACATGGGGGTCAAGGTGAGTTTCCGGTCCGCCGAAGCGAAACCGGAGGAGGCCCCGGAGGGCCTCCTGGTCGAGGCGGAAGCCGTGTTTCAGGACACTGGCCGGGACCTCGTCTACCTGCTGCGCGACGGACGCGTCCAGCGCCGGGCGGTGCGGCTCGGCGACCGGCGCGGGTCCGACGTTTTTGTGCTCTCCGGACTGGTCGAGGGCGACCGGGTCGTAGTGGAGGGCCTCGAGGGTCTCGAGGATGGCGCGGAGGTGGTGGAAGCATCCGCAGCTCCATGAGTAACGGGAGACAACCGCATGAGTGAGAAAGACATGGCCGAAACACAGAACACAAACGGAGCGACGGGCGAAGCCATGGTGGATGTGCGGAGCGTCAGCCGGGTCTTCCAGCGGGGCCGAACGCCCGTTCCGGTCCTGAAGGACCTCAGCCTCCGCATGGCGAATGGCGAGTTTCTGGCCCTCATGGGACCCTCGGGTTCCGGGAAGTCCACTCTCTTGAACCTGATCGCCGGGCTCGACCGGCCGACCGGCGGAGAGGTGATCGTCGGCGGATCGCCGATCCACAGCCTGTCCGAACGAAAACTCGCCGGTTGGCGGGCTCGCAACATCGGCTTCGTGTTCCAGTTCTCGAATCTGCTCGGCGCGCTGAACGCGGAGCGGAACGTGGCGGTGCCGCTGCTGCTGACCTCCTTCTCGGCTCGGGAGCGGCGGCGCCGGGTCGAGATTGCGCTCGAAATCGTGGGACTCTCCGACCGGAGCAAACATCGTCCCCGGGAGCTCTCGGGCGGCGAGCAGCAGCGGGTCGGCATCGCCCGTGCGTTGGTGAACGATCCGGCGCTCCTCGTCTGCGACGAGCCGACCGGGGATCTCGACCGGGCGACGAGCGGCGAGATTCTCGATCTGCTGGTGGCGCTGAACCGCGACCAGGGCAAGACCGTCCTGATGGTGACGCACGACCCGGAGGCGGCCGAGCGGGCGTCCCGGATTCTCCACCTGGTGGACGGTCAGCTCGCCGACTGCGGACACGAGGGCACGATCGTGCTGCCCGCCCACGAACCGGCGGGGGCGGCCGTATGAGTTCGTTCACCCTGATTAGCGCGGCGCTCCGCCGCAAGAAGACGCGGACCTTCCTGACGTTTTCGTCGGTGGTGTTCGCGTTCCTGATCTTCGGGGTGCTCTCGATGCTCCAGACCGCCTTCTCCATGGGCGTCGACATCGCCAATGAAGACCGGCTGGTGGTGCGGCACCGGGTCTCCCTCTTCCAGCTTCTGCCGCAGTCCTACGAGGCCGACATGGAAGAGGTCCCCGGGGTCATCGACGCGGTGCACTTCACCTGGTTCGGCGGCGTCTACCAGGATCCGGCGAACTTCTTCATGCAGTCCCCCGTCGAGCCCGCCGAGTACCTCGACATGTATCCGGAAGTCTCGGTGCCGGAGGAGGCGAAGCTCCGCTGGATCGAGACCCGGAACGGGGCCATCGCCGGCCGCGCGCTCGTGGAGCGCTTCGGCTGGGAGGTCGGCGACCGGATCCCGCTCCAGCCGACGATCTGGCAACAGGAGGGTCGTGGCGACGAGGCCTGGGAGTTCGAGCTGGTCGGCGTCTACGAGAGCGACGTCGAAGGCTTCGACGAGACCCAGTTCCTGTTCCGCTACGACTTCTTCGACGAAGCCCGTTCCTTCGGGCGCGGGCAGATCGGCTGGTTTGCGGTCCGGATCGCGGATTCCGATCGCGCTGCGGAGGTTGCCGCCGCGATCGACGACACGTTCCGGAACTCCGCCGCCGAGACGAAGAGCGAGTCCGAGGGAGCGTTCGCCGCGGGGTTTGCCAACCAGGTCGGCAACCTGGGTCTGATCGTCACCTCCATCCTCGGCGCGGTCTTCTTCACCATCCTGCTGGTCGCCGGCAACACCATGGCCCAGTCGGTGCGGGAGCGGATCGGCGAGATCGGGCTGCTGAAGGCGCTGGGGTTCACTTCCAGCCGGGTGCAGCGCCTGGTTCTCATGGAGTCGGTGACCCTGGTCACCACCGCGGGATTCCTGGGGATGGTGTTGGCCGTCGGGCTCGAGCGTGTCCTGCGGCCGGCGTTGGCGGCGTATTTCCCGGGCCTCTTCCTGCGGCCCGAGGACCTGTTCCTCGGGCTCGGACTGGCAGTGGTCACCGGCCTCGTGGTCGGGATCTTTCCCGCGCGGCGGGCCATGCGTCTCGAGACGGCGCTGGCCCTGCGGCGTCTGTAGGGGGGCAGGGACCATGGGACTCGGATCGCTCGCACGCCAGTGCCAGGCGGTGACCCGCTACAACCTCGAAACCATCTGGGAGCGCCGCGCCGTTTCGGCCGTCGCCATCTTCGGCATCGCCGGGGTCGTCGGGGTCCTGGTGGCGGTGCTCTCGATGGCCGCCGGATTCCGGTCCGTGGTGACCGGCCAGGCCCGCGACGACGTGGCGGTGGTGCTCCGTTCGGGCTCCACCGGCGAGTCCGCAAGCATCCTGAACCATCAGGACATCCAGGTGCTGTGGGAGGCGCCGGGAGTGGCGCGCGGTCCGGACGGACCACTCGTCTCGCCGGAACTCTTCGTCATCATCGACCGCAAGAAGATCGGCGCGGGTACCGACGCCAACGTGCCGCTGCGCGGGGTCGAGGCGGCCGGCTTCGCGCTGCGCGAGCAGTTCGAGATCGTCGAAGGACGGAACTTCGAGCCGGGCCGGAACGAGGTCATCGTCGGTGACGGCGCCGCCGGCGCCTTCGAAGGCCTGCTCGTCGGCGACCGCATTGACGTGGGCCGCGCCTCCTGGGAGGTGGTCGGCCGGTTTACCGCGGGAGGCGGGATCGCCGAGTCCGAGATCTGGACCGACAACCGCATCCTCCAGCAGATGTACCAGCGCGGCAACTCCTGGAACGTGGCGCTGGTGCGCCTCCGGGATGCCGATGCGTTCGATGCGTTCGAGGCGGCGCTCACCGACGACCCGCGCGTGAGCCTCGGCGCCCAGCGGCAGACCACCTACCTGGCCGCGCAGTCGGAGCCGATCGAGGTGTTCATCTCCGTCGTCGGCTGGATCATCGTGGTCATGATGTCGGCGGGCGCGATCTTCGCGGCGCTCAACACCATGTACGCGGCGGTGTCGTCGCGCTCCCGGGAGATCGCGACCCTGCGCGCCCTCGGGTTTTCCCGCCTGCCGATCGTGATCTCGGTGATGATCGAATCGCTCGTCTTCGGGCTGATCGGCGCAGCGGCGGGCGGCGCGGCGTCCTGGTTCCTGTTCGACGGGTTCCGGGCGGCGACGATCAACTGGGCCTCCTTCAGCCAGGTGGCCTTCGCCTTCGAGGTAACCCCCGAACTCCTGACTCAGGGAATCGTGCTGGCCCTGGTCATCGGCGCCATCGGGGGCTTCCTGCCGGCGGTGGGCGCCGCCCGCCGCAGCGTGATCGGAGCGCTGAGGGAACAGTAGGAGGGTGCGGGCCCGGAAGGGCGCGCTCCGAAGACTCCGTGACCCGCAACGGGATTGTGGACGCGCTGTGACTACATCTCTAGAATAGGGCTGATCGAGGAGGACAACATCGTGGAGTTAGCCCTGCGAGACGCCAGAACGCGATTCTCCGAACTGGTCCATGCCGCCGAGGCAGGCGAGCGGGTCGTCATCACGCGATACGGCCAGCCGGTGGTGGAACTCGTACGGTGGCGGCGGTGCGGCGGTCTCGACTTTGGCCGACTCGAGCAGGTGTGTCGGGACCACGGTATTGAAGAGGCGCCGCCGGACGAGGCCGAGGCAATGATTGCCGCGCTTCACGACCCGGCGCTCAGCCGCAAGGTCCTGGGACTCGATCAGGACAGCGACTAGACGAGAGGTGCGGGGTGGGGATTCTCCTGGACACCTCCTACCTCTACACGCTGATGAGGGCCCGCGGGAGGCTGTCGGACCGCGAGCGGCGCCTGTTCGAGCGTCAGGACACCCCGCTTCATGTCAGCGCGGTGTCGGTGTGGGAGATGCGTCTCAAGTACGAATCCCGGAACCGAACGGGCGAGCGAAAAAGCCCTTTCGATCCGCGAACGGTGGTTGCCGCCTTGGGGAAGCTGAACCTGGTGTTGCTGCCGCTGACGATGCGCCATGCGGCCGAGCCACTCCGCACACCCATCACGCACAGCGACCCATTCGACGAGTTGCTCCTTGTCCAGGCGCAGGTCGAGGGTCTGCGGCTGCTCACGACGGATGAGCGCCTGGTCGGTCATCCGCTGGCGATCACCGCATAGGTGGAACGCGACCGCCGGAACGGAGTTACCGGCGGAACCGGAGAACAGGCCCCGGAAACTCAGTTCAGGCCGCGCCGCCGGAGTAGCGGCTCCACGTCCGCATCCCGCCCGCGGAAGGTGCGGAAGAGATCCATTCCTGACTTTGCCGGTAGGTTTGTGGGTAAGCGAGGGGTAGTGGCGGAGTTTCAACGGGTTACGAGAGGCGGCGGCGGGTTTTGGCGATGTAGTATAGTGATGCGGTAGTTGTGGTATGCTGCCCGGCGTCCCCGGG
>Ga0209021_1000630_pt1 | contig 42393 bp, 31 predicted proteins | sample PinacodermFT_FD_187299 | JGI IMG/M metagenome (GOLD analysis project Ga0209021, IMG submission 187299) | Host-associated microbial community of the marine sponge Aplysina aerophoba from Gulf of Piran - sponge pinacoderm, lysed by freeze-thaw... | ecosystem: Host-associated > Porifera > Sponge >... | reverse complement strand
ACTCTGCGCCCGCACCAGGCCAGAGGCCCTTGGCATGCACATCCAGCCTGAAGACAGATTTGAATCGGCACACCGGCGCAACGCCGCCAGGCCACTACTGCCCTGTTATCACATGGGTGTCCGGCGGCGTCGTTTACAGGCCTCCACTACCGGCAAACAACGCCCCGACTGGCAGAATCTGTAGCAAGTACGGCTCCTGGGGCCTGTGACCCGACACCTGGCCGCATCCGCCCGAAATGCCCGGCGGGAAGACGCTTGAGGGCGTGACAACATGGTCACAAAGCGGCAACAACAGACGGCCTCTGAACTCCAAGTCCCAGTCCATCTGCACCGGAAAACCTCCATGCTGCTCTTTTCCACACTTCCCCCTGCGCCAACGCCACTGACAGGGCATGGCAAGCCGCCGTCCCGCTCCGGCAGGAGAGCTCTCACCCTGCGTATCGGCCCTGATGACTGCGCCACAGCCTTCAACCGCTACCACCTGAAAAAGCACCGGAGAAACCGCAGTGGAAGAAAACTCTTTGTCTGTCCACATGAAGGCTGTGAGCAAGCGTTCTCATTCTCAAGCCATTTGAGGCGACACGCGCGTATCCACTCAAAGACAAAAACCTTCTCCTGTCCACACGCAGGCTGTGGCCATTTGGCCAGCCGGGCACATGATCTGCAATGTCACTTGTACGCTGTTCATGGCGCAGAAAAATCTTTTGTCTGCCCCCGTGCAGGCTGTCGCTATGCGACCGTCCAGCGCTCTGATCTGGCAAAACACTGGCGTGTCCATTCAGGAGAACGACCCTATAGCTGTCACTATGCAGGCTGTCGACGTTCGTTCAAACAGTCCAGCGCCCTGACAATGCACTTGCGTATCCACTCAAAAGCAAAACCCTTTGCCTGTCCTCAAGAAGGCTGTGGCTATTCATCCGTACGCGCAGGCGACCTGAAGAAACACACGCGCATCCACTCAGAAAAAAGAATCTGGGCTGGTTCACAGGAAGGCTGTACAGGTACCTTCGGGCGACGAAGTACCCGCCAAACCCACAGGCACTGCCAGTCAACAGCAAAACCCTTTGCCTGTCCTCGAGGAGGCTGCGGCTATTCATCCGTACGCGCAGGCGACCTGAAGAAACACACGCGCATTCACCTGGAAGCAAAAACCTACGTCTGTCCAGATAAAGACTGTGGACGTGCGTTCAAACGCACATCCACCCTGAGTACCCACTACCGTATCCACTCAGGAGAAAAACCTTTTCCCTGTTTGCATGGAGACTGTGGTCGTGCTTTCGTCCAAAAAGGTGCTCTGATATACCATTTGCGTACTGTTCATACCAAAGAAAAACCTTTTGTTTGTCCCCATGATGACTGTGCACGTCCGTTCGCCCACTCAAGCCACCTGACAGCACACTTGCACACCCACTCAGCAGCACGACCCTACGTCTGCCCTTATGAAGGCTGTAACTCTTCGTTCAAACACGCAAGAAGCATCAGGACACACTGCCACATCCACTCCGGCAAGAAACCCTGGCCCTGTCCCTATGACGGCTGTGGCCATTGGTTCCGGCAGCCAGGCATCCTGACCCGACACCTGCGTACCCACTCAGGAGAAAAGCCCCTGGTCTGTCCACATGAAGACTGTGGACGTGCGTTCGCCCGCGCATGGAGTCTGACAGTACACTTGCGCGCCCACCTGAAAAAAACCTCCGGTGCCTGCCCTGACGCGAGAACAGGCGACAGTCATGGCGCCACAGCTGCGCAAGAAACAATCAGCGCCAACCCGCCAGGGCACCGCTGCCATGTCATCGCAAGGGTGTCCGGGGGCATTGTTTACATGCCTCCACCACCGGCACAACACCCCCGTCACTGGCCGCGCCTGTAGCGGGACACTGTCAGTCGCTCCCCGACTGTCAACGCCTGACATGTCTCCACTGCAGCAGTCTGAGCTATCCGTTGCAAGGATGCTTGATCAAGATAACAGGATGATCACAGGAGCGAATCAACAAGGGCAGGCTGGGGATGGCGGGCCAGAAAAGGTTCCAGCGCAGGGACAAGACTGTCACCCGGACGAATAGAAAAGACAGGTTGAGCACTCCAGACACCACTCAACCTTCACCGGACACCATCATGCTGCACACCCGACCACTCTCCCCTGACGCCAGTACCCTGTCTGCAACAGGCCAACCTGGGCACCCAGCCCCAGGCGCCAGTCGGAAAAAGCGCAAACGCTGCGTCTGTCCGTACAACGACTGCGGCAAAATCCTCAGTCAATACAAAAGCCTGAAGATGCACCTGAGAACCCATACCGGCGAAAGACCCTTTGTCTGTCCCCATGAAGGCTGTGAACATACATTCACGCAGCGCAGCGGTCTGACATACCATTTGCGCGCGGCTCACTCCGGCAAAAAAAAATTTCCCTGTCCACAGCAAGACTGTGGACAGGCGTTCGCACAAGCAAGCGATCTGACAAAACACTTGCGTGTCCACACGCGGGGAAAGCCCTTTGCCTGTCCCTGGCACAGCTGCGGAAAGTCGTTCGCACAATCAGTCCACCTGAAACTCCACTTACGCACCCACACGCGGGAAAAGCCCTTCGTCTGTCCACAGGAAGGCTGTGGTTATTCATGCAGGCAGTCAAATGACCTGACAAGACACTTGCGTGGCCACTCAGGGGAAACCCCTTTTCCCTGTTGGCATGAAAGCTGTGGGCGTGCATTTTCACACGCACACGCCCGGCTCTACCATTGGCGTAGTGTTCATGCCAGGGAAAACCTTTTTGCATGTTCCCATGAAGGCTGTGACTATTCGTGCGCACAATCAAGCTACCTGAAAATACACAAGCGTCTGCACTCAGGAGAAAAACCTTACGTCTGTCCTCATGAAAGCTGTGGTTTTGCATGCAAGCAGTCAAGTTCCCTGACAAGACACTTGCGTCTCCACTCAGGAGAAAGACCTTTTCCCTGTTTGTATGAAGGCTGTGGACGTGCGTTTACACAATCAAGTGCCCTGATCTACCACTGGCGCGGTATTCATGCCACAGAAAAATCTTTTGTATGTTCCCATGAAGGCTGTGGACGTGCGTTTGCACAGTCAAATGCCCTTCTCTACCACTGGCGGGCTGTTCATGCCACAGCACAATCTTTTGTATGTTCCCATGAAGGCTGTGGCTATTCGTCCGCAAGTTCCGGCAACCTGACAATCCACCTGCGTCGGCACTCAGGAAAAAAACCTTTTGTCTGTCCGTACGAAGACTGTGGGTACGCGTCCGCACAATCATCCAACCTGAAAATGCACGAGCGTCTGCACTCAGGAGAAAAACCTTACGTCTGTCCCCATGAAGGCTGTGGTGATTCATTCAGGCGGTCAAATGCCCTGACAAGACACTTGCGTGTCCACTCAGGAACAAGACCTTTTTCCTGTTTATCTGAAGGCTGTGGACGTGTGTTTCCACAGTCAAGCGCCCTGCTCTACCACTGGCGGACTGTTCATGCCAGAGCAAAATCTTTTGTATGTTCCCATGAAGGCTGTGGACGTGCGTTTCCACAGTCAAGCACCCTGCTCTACCACTGGCGGGCTGTTCATGCCACAGAAAAATCTTTTGTATGTTCCCATGAAGGCTGTGGACAGGCGTTTCTACAGCCAGGTGCCCTGCTCTACCACTGGCGGGCTGTTCACGCCACAGAAAAATATTGTGTCTGTTTCCATAAAGGCTGTGGCTATTCGTGCGCAAGTTCCAGCAACCTGAAAACGCACTTGCGCATCCACGTGCGGACAAAGCCCTTTGTCTGTCCACATGAGGGCTGTGGTTATTCATGCAGGCAGTCAAATGACCTGACAAGACACTTGCGTGTCCACTCAGGAGAAAGACCTTTTCCCTGCTTGTATGAAGGCTGTGGACGTGCGTTTGCACAATCACGTGCCCTGATCTACCACTGGCGAGGTATTCATGCCACAGACAAATCTTTTGTATGTTCCCATGAAGGCTGTGGCTATTCGTGCGCAAATTTCAGCAACCTGAAAAGACACCTGCGTCTGCACTCAGGAGAAAAACCCTACGCCTGTCCGTACGAAGACTGTGGGTACGCGTCCACACAATCAGGCAACCTGAAAAGACACCTGTGTCTGCACTCACACCTGCGTCTGCACTCGGAAGAAAAACCTTTTGTATGTTCCCATGAAGGCTGTGGGCATTCGTTCGTACGACCAAACCAGCTGAAAAGACACCTGCGTCTGCACACACGCAGGAGAAAAACCTGACGTCTGGCCACATGAAGACTCTGGACGTACGTTAACCTGCCGGGAGTCGGACAGCGCACTTACGCGTCCGCCTGAGAAGAACAAGCCGGTGCCTGCCCTGGCGAGAGAACACACGACAGTCATGGCGCCACAGCTTCGCAAGAAACAATCAGCGCACATCCGCCAGGACACCGCTGTCATGTCATCACAAGGGTGTCCGGGAGCATTGTTTGCATGCCTCCACCACCGGCACAACAACCCCCTCACTGGCCGAGCCGGTAACGGGGCACTGTCAGTCGCGCCCCGACTCTCAACGCCTGATATGTCCCACTGCTGCAGTCTGCGCTATCCGTTGCAAGGATGCTTGATCAAGATAACAGGATGATCACAGGAGCGAATCAACAAGGGCCGGCTCTCGAGGGCGGGCCAGCAAAGGTTCCAGCGCAGTGACAAGACTGTCACCAGGAGGAATAGAAAAGACAGGTTGAGCACTCCAGACACCAGTCGACCTTCACCGGACACCACCATGCTGCACAGCCTGCCACTCTCCCCTGACGTCAGCACCCTGTCTGCAACAGGCCAACCTGGGCGCCCAGCCCCGGGCGCCAGTCGAACAAAGCGCAAACGCTGTGTCTGTCCGTACAACGACTGCGGCAAAACCCTCAGTCAATACAACAGCCTGAAGATGCACCTGAGAACCCATACTGGCGCAAAACCCGTTGTCTGTCCCCATGACGGCTGTGAACATGCATTCACTCAGTACAGCGGTCTGACATACCATTTGCGTGCGGCTCACTCAGGCAAAAAACCCTTTCCCTGCCCACAGGAAGGCTGTGGATATGCGTTCGCACAAGCCAGCGATCTGACAAAACACTTGTATGTCCACTCCGGAAAAAAACCCATTGCCTGTCCTTACAAAAGTTGTGAACATCGGTCAGCGCGACCGGGCGAGCTGACACGGCATTTACGCACCCATTCGAAGACAAAACCCTTTCTGTGTTCCGTTGCAGACTGTGAAAAGTCTTTCACAAGAGCCAGTGCTCTCAGACACCACTCATGCACTGTGCATACCAAAGAAAGGCTTTTTTCCTGCCCCCGGGATGGCTGTGTCTATGCGTGCATAAAATCGACAGACCTCACAAAACACTTGCGTATCCATTCAGAAAAAAGATCTTTTATCTGTCAGCATGAAGGCTGTGGACGCGCATTCAAACAGTTCAGCGGCCTGATAAACCACAGGCGTATCCACTCAGAACGCAGACCCTTTGGCTGTTTACATGAAGGCTGTGGCCGCGCGTTCAAACAGTCCGGTGGTCTGGCACACCACCTTAACATCCACTCAGGAATAAAACCTTTTATCTGTTGGGATAAAAACTGTGATCAGGCGTTCGCACATTCGAGCACCCGGGCACACCATTGGCATGCCCGTCATGGCCAAAAAAACTCTGTTGTCTGTTCCTGGGAAGACTGTGGATCTTCCTTCACACAAGCGGGCAATCTGAGGTACCACTGGCGCAGCGTCCATATCAAAGAAAAGCGTTTTTCCTGTCGTCAGGATGGTTGTGCCTATTCGTGTGTACACGCCAGTGCCTTGGCACGACACTGGTGTATCCACCTGGAAAAAAGACCTTTTATCTGTTGGCACGAAGGCTGTGGACGCGCGTTCAAACAAAACAACGGCCTGATAGCCCACAGGCATGTCCACTCGCGAAACAATCCCTATGTTTGCACACATGAAGGCTGTGGATATGCGTCTACTCAATCCAGCAATCTGAAGAAACACTTGCGCGTCCACTCAGGAGAAAAACCCTTTGTCTGCCCGCATCAAGACTGTGGATGTTCTTTCAGCCAATCACACAATCTGAAATATCATTTGCGCATCCACGCCGGAGAAAAACCATTTAGCTGTTGGTATCAAGACTGTGGCCATTCGTCCAGACAAGCATCCAATCTGGAACGTCATGTGCGCGCTGTTCATCGCAACGAAAGACGCCTTGTCCTTCCACATGAAGGCTGCGACAACGCCTATGCAGAATCCGGCAAGTTGAAAAAACAGGTGCGCGACCATACCCGGGAAAAGGCCTTTACCTGCCCAGACGGGGACCGCGCAACACAGCTCACCCTGTGCACAAGGATGAAAAGGCCACTGAGCCCCCACAACGGCGAGCAACCTTGCATCGAGCCTTACGAGGGCCATGAAGACAGGTTCACGCACAAGCACTTGCTGCACGCGCAGGTGCTGGCCCATACCAGCGCAAGGCGCTGTCCGCTGGCGACAGGCGAGCGGCCCTTCGTGCCGCAATCCACCTTGAAGACACCCCTGCGCCAGCATGCCCGTCAACAACCCGGTCTTTATCCTGACGAGAGTGCTGATGACAAGGCTGGCACAACCATCACAGGACACAGGATGTTCCCAGCCCGGGCTCAGGTGCAGGCCAGTGCCTCACAGGCCCCGCCTGCAAACTGCGGCACCTGCGCCACCTGCCCAGCAGACACCGGCCTTGCATGCCTCAAAAGAGGCCAACAGACTGCTCAGGCGAACATACATGGCCGTCACACCGCACCAGCTTTGGGAATCGCCACCAGACACCAGGGGGGCCACTACCGTTCTGTGATCGTCCGGGTATCCGGCGGCGTTGTTTACAAGACCTCACCACCGAAACAAAAACCTGGCTGGCCGACACTGTAGCAGGAGACGTCCACCCGTCTGACCAGTGCGACAGATAACAGCTGCCGCCCCTTCTGGTGAGCCATCACAGCAAGCGCCGACCCGGAATGACCAGCGCCAGAACGCCCTGGCACAGTAACAGGGCGGTCACGAGGATGGATACATGACGACGGCTTCTGCACTCCAACCACCAGCCACCAGCCACCAGCCACCAGCCAGACTCCACCGGACACGACCATGCTGCGCACCCCGACCTCTTCCCGCACCAGATGCTCGTCTGTGACAACCCCACCAGGACGTGCAGCCCCCCGCTCCGGTCGCACAAAACGCATCGCCCGTATCTGCCCGTACAACGACTGCGGCAAAATACTCAATCAGTACAGCGACCTGAAAAGACACATGAGAACCCACACCGGCGAAAAACCCTTTGTCTGCCCCCATGAAGGCTGTGGACATACCTTCGCTCACCCCGGCAGTCTCATATACCACTTGCGCGCTGTTCATTCCCGGGAAAGACCCTTTGTCTGTCCCCATAAAAACTGTAGATGTTCGTTCATACAATCAGGCGACCTGAAAAAACATCAGCATGCCCATTCAGGAGAACAACCCTTTGCCTGTTACCATGAAAACTGCGGGCAGTTGTTCGCGCGCGCACGCGAGCTGAAACGACATTTGTACATCCATTCAGAAACAACTCTCTTTCACTGCTCCTATGAAGGCTGTGGATCTGCATTCAGACAAAAGAGCGGTCTGAGATACCACTTGCGTGCTGTTCATACCAAAGAAAAACCTTTCATCTGTACCCATGATGGCTGTGCATTTTCGTTCGCACAATCAGGTGACCTGACAAAACACTTGCGTGTCCACACCGGAGCCAAACCCTTTGCCTGTTTCCATAAAGGCTGCCGACATGCGTTTGCACAATCGGGCAGCCTGGCAAAACACCTGCGTACTCACTCAGGCGCCAGACCCTGGCTCTGCTCCCATGAAAGCTGCGGACAGGCGTTCGCTCAATCCGGTGACCTCCTGAGGCACTTGCGCGCCCACTCCGGTACGACAGGCTTTACCTGCCCCCATGAAAACTGTGGACGTTCGTTCACACGATCACCCAGTCTGAGATATCACTTGCAGGCTTCTCATGCCTCTGGAAACCCTCTGCCCTGTCCCCGCAGTGGCTGTGGACAGGCTTTCACACACGCCGCCAGCCTGACAAAACATGTGCGCGCCCATACCCGGGAAACAGCCCTTGTCTGCCCGTGTGAGGACTGCACAACACAGTTCAGCCGGGCAGGCAACCTGAAACAGCCCCTGAGCTCCCGCACCAGCGAGCCTGCTGGCGTCTGCCCTGACGCCAAGGATGGCAACACAATCAGACGACACAGGATGCTCAAATCCCAGGCGCGCGCTCACAGCCCGGCGGCGGCTCTGCCAGGGCACAGCGGTCGTGGTTCACACAATCTGCGGCCATGGGATGCGCATCAGCGCCAGCCAACAGGCAGGGGCACCCTGGCCACCAGCACTACGGACAGCGGCCATCGGCTCATGAAAAAAGGCCAGCAGGTGACTCAGGCGAGAACATACAGCCGTCATGGCACCGCGGCGGTCCATGAGATGGCCAGCCGTCGCCTGGCAAGCCACTACCGTTCTGTGATTGCCTGGGTATCTGGCGGCGTTGTTTACACAGCCGCAGCAGCGGGACAACACCATCCTGGCCGACCCAGGCTGTAGCAGGAAACGGCAAGACGCCAGGTCACAGTGACAAGGCTGTCACAAGAACGGATACAGGAAAGTACCTGCGCACTCCAATCCTTGAGCAGTCTCATTGGACAAGACTATGCAGCACAGACCCACAACGGCTCCTGGTGCCAGGTCCCTGCCTGTGACAGCCCCGCCATGGCGAGCTGTCTCCCGCTCCCGGCCACAAACAACCGCCACGCGTATCGGCCCTCGTGGCCATGGCGGCACCAGCTTCCATCACCGCACCGACCTGACACGGCATCCGGGAGCCAGGAGCTGCGCAAAGTTCTTTGTCTGTCCCAGGCAAAGTTGTGGGCATGCGTTTACACGCTCTGGCCATCTGACAGAACACTTGCGCATCCACACCGAAGAAAAACCCTTTGTCTGTCCCAGGCAAAGCTGTGGACATGCATTTACACGCTCTGGCCTTCTGAGAGCACACCTGTGCATCCACACCGGAGAAAAACCCTTTGTATGTCCCCATGAAAACTGTGGATATGCGTCCGCGCGATCAACCGACCTGACAAAACACTTGCGTGTCCACTCCGGCGAAAAGCCCTTTGTCTGCACCTACGAAGGCTGCAGCCATTCGTTTGCGCAATCCAGCAGCCGGAGAAGACATTGGCGTACCCACTCCGGGGACAAACCTTTTGTCTGCCCCGATGCACACTGTGGACATGCGTTCGCGCGCTCCGACGAGCTGAAAAAGCATATGCACGTCCACACCGGAGCAAAACCCTTTGCCTGCCCCCGGGAAGGCTGTGGGTATAGATGCACCGCAGCGCGTCATCTGAAAAAGCACTTGCGCGTCCCTTCAGGAGAACAGCTGCTGGTCTGCCCGGGCGAGGGCTGTGCACAAGAGTTCGGGCAACGCCACTGCCCCGGAAGGCAGCCTTGTTGTCCACATCTATCCAGAGCGAAAACAAAACGCTGACCGGTCAGACCTGTGACAGAAGACGGCAAGCCCCTTCCCGCTATGAACACGGCCGGTCAGCGCGCCCGGGCACTGTGCTCATCCCGGGCCCGGGCACCCGGGCGTCCGACATCGGGCAGCATCCGTCACAGATGCCCGTCGGCAAAAGGGCCGGTCAAGGTAACAAGCGGATTCCAGGGGCGGACACATCATCCGGCATTGCGTACTCAACCCCCCAACAGGCTTCACCGGACAGTTCCATGTTGCACAGATCAACAATATCCTCTGCCACCACCCGCAGATCTGAGAGAAGCAGGCCTGAGCGGGCTGCCCCCCTCTCCCGGAGAAACACAACCGCTGCGCGTATGTGCCCGCATAACGGCTGTGGCACCAGGTTCATTACCGCCGGCGACCTGAAAAAACACCTGAGGGCTCACTCCCTCCAAAAACCCTTTGTCTGTTCCAGGGAGCGCTGTAGACGTTCGTTCACAACATCAAGAAACCTGACACAGCACTTGCGCGTCCATGCCGAAGAAAAACCCTTTGTCTGTCTCCATGAAGGCTGTCTGCGTTCGTTTGCAAAAAAATACAATATGAACAGACACTGGCGCGTCCACACAGGAGAAAAACCCTTTGTCTGTTCCCGGGAAGGCTGCGGGCGTTCCTTCGCAGGCTCAACCGACCTGAAAAGACACTGGCGCATCCACACAGGAGAAAAACCCTTTGTCTGTCTCCATGAAGGCTGCGGGCGGGCGTTCACGCAATCAAGCTCCCGCAGGGCGCACTGGCGTCACCACCGGGGGGAAAAACCCTATGCCTGTCGTCATGAAGGTTGTGGATACGCAGCCACAACATCAGGGGATCTGACGAAACACCGGCATGCTGCCCATTCACACAAAGGCTCTGGAGCGGCGTTCACAAGATCCACCTACCCGATGCCACACTTGCGCATCCGCTCAGGGACAAAACCCTACGTCTGTCCCTGGCGGGACTGTTTTCGTGCGTTCACAGTCTCAAGCCATCTGGCACGACACTTGCGCACGCATTCCGGCGAAAAACCCTTTCGCTGTCGGTATAAAGACTGTGGAAGTGCATTCAGCCAATCCAGCGGGCTGGCATACCACTTGCGTATCCACACCGGAGAAAAAGACTTTGTCTGTCCGCATGAGGGCTGTGGACAGGCCTTCACACAACCGGGCACCCTGACAACACATACGCGCATCCACTCACGCGAAAAACCCTTTGTCTGTCCACATGAAGGCTGTCGCTATTCGGCTGCACAATCGAGCAACCTGAAATCACATTTGCTCAGGCACTCCGGACAAAGAACCTTTACCTGCCCGCGCGAGGACTGCGCAAAAGGGTTTCGCCACATCCAGAGCATGACCCGGCACCTGAAAGCCCACAAGGCGGCACAGCCTTGCGTGGGTCCTGACGCGCACGACAAGAAAAGATTGACGCCCCGGTATCCAGGCCTTGCCCGGATCCTGCCCCCGCCCGATGCAAGCGGCTATCGCTGTTCGCCCACAACAGGCAAGCGGCCCTGCAGGCTGACGCCCAGCCTGAAAGCACGGCGGCACCGGCACGCCAGTACAGCTCCTCGTCCTGATACTGACAGGTCCAGTGCAACAAAAAGCACAGGTACCAGGATGCTCAAACCCCGGTGTCGCTTGCGCACCCATGCCCCCCAGGCCCCGGGTTATCCGTTTCTGAAAAGAAGCCGGCGGCATGCCCGGCTGAGAATACACAAGTGTCATGACACCGCACCTGCCCGGGATGTCATCCACAACGGCACGGCAAACCACTATTGTTCCGTGATCGCCTGGGTATCCGGCGGCGTTGTTCACCACAGCCGCCCTCCGGAACAACAAAAACCTGGCTGACCGCCTCCTGGACGCAGGATTGGCAACCGCTCCCCGCTTTGAACAAGCGCATTCCGGACTGAGCACACCAGAACGGCCCTGCGCAATCCGGCTGCCGCAGTCTCCCGTACAGGCGGCCAGGAGCCCTGTGTGTCCGTGAGCCTGATCACTGCAACAGATGACGGCAAGCTGATGGCATGATGAAACGCGACAGCAATCATCACCGGCAACCGCACCAGGGCCGCTGGCCTGTCCCTTGTTACCCGACACCGGGCACAACCGGCCAGAACTCTCCGTCGGCAAGATGCTGGATCCAGGTAACACAACAGTCACAAGGGCGGATAGAAAAGACAGCTTCTGTACCCCAACCACACAATACCGATCTGCACGGGATAGCCCTATGCAACCCACGCCGACAACATCCGTTATCACCGCCTCCGTGCCTGTGACCGGGCCACCGCAAGTGCTCCCCGTCCCACGCCGCACCACAGCCGCCCGGCTTGCCTTCCCGTATAACAACCGCCGCACAGCATCAAGCCAACCCGACAGGCTGGAAAAACACCCGAGGATCCATTCCGGAGCAAAGCACCTTGTCTATTCGTACGCCAGTTGTGAAACAGCGTTTGCACAATCAGGCAAGCCGGGCTCGCACATGCGCATCCACACAGGAGAAAAACCAGGAGAAAAACCCTGTGTCTGCTCCTGGGAAGGCTGTGGCTATTCATCCGCACGACCTGGCGACCTGAGAATACACAGGCGTACCCACACCGGAGAAAGGCCCTTTGTCTGTTCATATGAACACTGTGGACATGCGTTCAAACAATCAAGCGGCCGGATAAGGCACTTGCGTACCCACTCAGGACAACGCCCCTTTGTCTGTCCGTACGCCCGGTGTGGAAAGCGCTTTATAGAATCAAGCAAGCTGAGAATACATATACGCATTCACACAGGAGAAAAACCCTTTGTCTGTGCCTGGGAAGGCTGTGGCTATTCGTCCATACGACCCAGTGACCTGGTAATACACAGGCGTACCCACACCCGGGAACAGCCGTTTGTCTGTTCCAGGGAAGGCTGTGAACATGTGTTTGCACACGCCAGCAGCCGGGCCAGACACTTGCGCACCCACTCAGGTCAGCGCCCCTTTGTCTGTCCGCACGCCAGTTGTGAAAAACGGTTTGCACAAGCAGACCGGCTGAAAATGCACATACGCGTCCACACGGGAGAAAAGCCCTTTGCCTGTCCACATGAAGGCTGTGGCTATGCGGCCGCACGATCTGGCGACCTGTCAGTGCACCGGCGTACCCATACCGCAGTAAAGGCCTTTGCCTGTCCCTGGCAAGGCTGTGGACAGTCGCTTACGCGACTGTGTCACCTGACAGAACACTTGCGTCTCCACACCGGGGAAAGGCCTTTTGTCTGCCTGTGGGAAGGCTGTGGATACGCGACTGCGCGCGCCGGCGACCTGGCGACACACAGGCGTCTGCATACCGGAGACAGGCCCCTGGTCTGTCACTACGCAGACTGTGGACAGTCGTTCGCGCGAGCCGACCATCTGACAAGCCACTTGCGTGTCCACTCGGGGGAAAAGCCCTTTGTCTGCCGCTGGGAAGACTGTGGATATTCGTCCGCACAATCGAGCAACCTGAGAAGACATCGACGCCTCCATGTCGTAAACCAATCTTGTGTCGGTCCAGGGAAAAACTCTGGCCATGCCAGCGCAGCATCCAACCAGCGCAGATCACAGTTGTGCATCTCCACGACGAAACAACCCTGTGTCTGTCCGTACAGGAGCTGCGCCCAATCGTTCAGCCAGTTTGCCAGGCTGCGCGTCCATCTGCGCTTCCACGCCGGGCTGAAATACTTTATCTGTCACTACGAAGGTTGCGGACGTGTGTGCACAAGATCCAGCCATCTGGTAAACCACTGGCGCACCCACACCGGGGAAAAACCCTTTGTCTGCCACTACGAAGAATGTGGATATGCGTCCGCAGAACCTGGCAACCTGAAAAGACATTTACGCGCCCACGCCTTGCACAAATCCCGTGTCTGGCGACACGGAGGCGGTGAACATGCGCCCGCAACGGCTGGCCAGCTGAAACACCTCGTGCGTGCCCGGACCACGAACAAAGTCTTTGTCTGTTCACAGCAAGACTGCGGCTATTCGTCCACCAAATCAGGAAACCTGACAAGACATGGGCGCATCCACCGGGATAAAAATCCTTTGGCTGTTCGCGTGACGGCTGTGGCTCTGCGTTGTCCCAATGCACCTGGCTGCAAACGCATCTGAAAATCCACAAAGGCCAGCGACCCTTGCGCCTGAGCCGCCAGGGGCTGGGACAAAAGGTTTACACCAACCGCCGCACTCCAGGGGCCTGGCAACGAAAGACGCTGCCGCGGTTGTGCGCGACACACGAGCGCTCCTTCTTGCTGAAATGTCCCCCTGAAGACCTGCTGGCACCGACTCTCTGATAAACAGCCGTGTTTCATGCCCGACAGCAAGAGTGCACAAAGAGAGCCACAGGACTCCGGACAGCTGCCACCAGCGCCAGACGCCGACCACAAGGATGATCCGGATAACACTATGGTCACCAGGCCGGTAACAACAGACGGGTTCTGCATTCAAAATTGCAGGCCTTCTCTGCTGGACATGCCCATGCTACATACGATCACACCTGCGTCCGCCCCCGCCGCAATGGCGCAAGCCGGGCCACCAGAGCGGGCCGGACACCGCCCGGTCACCAGAGCCATGACAGCTCGCTCAACCCGCCTGGCCGGCCAAACCGGCCGCCCCCCGGATAGCGGCCGGCACAACACTCATGCCAACCCGCCGCGCGCATCCCGCAGGCGCAAGAGGCCCACGAAGGTCCCGACCCAGGCGCGCCCCTTTGTCTGCCCACACGAAACCTGCGGCAAACGGTTCCCACAGAAATACAATCTGAACCTCCACCTGCATACCCATACCGGAGAGCGACCCTATGTTTGCAGTCAGGACGGCTGTAAAAAACGGTTCAATGTGAAATCAAACCTGGCCACACACATGAGGTCACACAGTGCAAACCCCAGCTATGTCTGTCCCTGGAAAAATTGCGGCACAAAAATCAGGTACAAGAGCTCGCTGAAAAGGCATATGTTCATCCATACCGGGGCCCGACCATGGCGCTGCCCGATGGACGACTGCGGCAAAAGTTTCGCCCTGAGCAACTACCTGCACTCTCATCTGCAATCACACGCTGGAAGAAAAAACTATTCCTGCCTGTGGGAGAACTGCGGCAAGACATTCGTACACGCCAGAACGCGCACCCGGCATATGCATGTGCATACCGGGCAAAAGCCCTGTGCCTGTCATTATCCAGGGTGCCATATGAGCTTCTGGTTCCCGTCCCGCCTCAGAGAGCACCAGCGCACCCACACCGGCCAGAGCCCTTGTGCCGGCCCCCGGCCCCACTGTGACAAAAGGTTTGCACCAAGGTACCGACTCCGGAGTCACACCCGCAGCAAAGACAAGAGCTATCGCTGTCCGCTTGAGACTTGTGCCTGGCCGTCCCGAGCAGGATCCTCCCTGCGGACACCCCGGCGCCGCCACAGGGACACGGCCTCTTCCCTGTGTCCTGCCCGCAAGAGCGGGAGGACAGTCTCCCGTAACAAGATGCCCGCAACACGCAGTCAGGTTCGCGCCGGATTCATGCCAGGACGCCGGCCGGCCCGTCCCCGGCGTATCAGCGGTGCCTCATACAAACAGCGGTCACGCAACAAACGCCCGCGCTGGCTGGCACGCGGGCGACCCAGGCCCGCTGCTGCCCAGCCCCTCACTGCATCCATCACCACCGGCCAGCTGAATGGGCGCCTGCCAACAGCCAGCAGCCACAGCAGCCTGCCGGCCCAGGAGATCGCCTCCCGGGGCCACGCAAAGCACTACCGTTCTGTTATCGCCTGGGTGTCCGGCGGCGTTGTGTATCTTCCATCCAGGCTGCCAGCAGGGGCCGGCAGGCCGCGCCCGGCTGTGCGCAAAGACAGCTCATTTCATCGGACACAAGCGGTTGCGCACCTGAACCAACAGCCTGTCCCCGCCCGTAACAAGGGAGAACGGGCCACAGGCGTCCGTCAGTCTGATGACTGCAACAGATGACGGGGGCTCTACAGCCGGTGCCCGGCCGCGCCCGACCGCATGGCGAACCAAGGTCGCGCACCAGCCAGACGGGCAACGGGTGCGCCCCCCCCGGTGGTACGACCTGCCGGGCTGGCCACCAATAGCCCAGTACGCCATGGCTGTGACAGAGGGCAGATTTGTCTGGCCCTGGCAGCTGTCCCCGGTTGTGCGGTCTGCCGCCCCCGTCCTCCTTGTCCTTCCTTGCGTTGCCGCCGATGACGCTGATATTCCTGCATGGGTAGCCAGGCGCTGATTGCCAGGCTGTCTTGCCGGACAGGAGCTGGCCTGGGCGCCGCCCGGCTGCGAGTAGCCGGACGTTTCCGCCGCCTGATGTCCGGTGCAACTACCGGGCCGACGTCTGGCTTCGCACCCAGCCCGGACGCGTCTGCAACAGGGCATCGCCCCTGCCTGTGCAGGATCTCTTTTTTTACAAAAACTGGTGCATCCTCCGTATATGAGCGGACCTGGGTGCGGGCTCTACTGTGGATGCGCATATGCCGTTCCAGATTCTTTTTCCGATTGAAGGCTTGTCTACAGCCCTCCTGTGAACAGACAAAGGGCTTTTCTTCCTGATGGCAAAGCCGGTGCAACCTCAGGCCACCACCTTGGGAAAATCGTTTGCCACAGTCCTCGTAGGTACAAACAAAGGCCCTGGCGCCGCTATGAAGATACAAGTGGGATCGCAGGCTGGCGGACTGGGCGAACTTTTTACCGCAGTTCTCGTGGGAACAGACAAAGGGCTTTTCGCGGGTATGGGAGCGCACATGCTCCCTCATGTTTCCCGCTGTCGAAAATAGCCTGGCGCAGCCCTCCACTGGACAGACAAAGGGCTTTTCCCGTGCGTGGGTGCGCAAGTGCGATTTGAGTCCGCTCGATTGCACAAACCGTTTGTCGCAGTCCGCGCGGGGACAGACAAAAGGCTTTTCGCCGGTATGAAGACGCCAGTGCTCCTTCAGGTTGCTCGCCATCGTAAATCGCTTGCCGCACCCTTCGTATGGACAGGCAAAGGGCTTTTCTCCAGTATGCGAGCGCAGATGGACTACCAGCGTGCTGGTATAGGCAAACAGCCTGTCGCAGCCCTCCCATGGACAGACCTGTCTCTTTAGCAATGTGCGGCAGCGCGGGGGTCTGGCCGGACGGACACGCCTGCGTCCTCCTGACACGGACGGCTCCTTCGACCTTGCCGTTGCCAGCGGACACAATCGCGACCTTCGGTGACCTGTTCTTTGGGAAACCCTGTGCATCAGAAACCTCGCAGAACCCATCAGTAGCGGGGGTTGGACCGCCGGCACAGTCTGTGTGTCCCGGCAGCCAACCAGACTGTCAGCCCGGCCATGCAGCCACGGACCTGTAACCGGCGACAGTCTTGTCTGTGTCTATGACATCCAGCGCCCTGCCTGCCCGCTCAGCGCACGAAATTTTCACGTCGGGTCCCGTCCAGAAGAAGGTCCCGGAAAAAAGCGTCTGCCTCCTCAGCCGATGGTGCTGGCACAAGGTCTTCGGGCACTGCGCCTGCGCTGTGCCATGGCCGCAACAACAAGAGGCGTTCCTCCTCGTTGAGCGGCAACAGCGCCTGGCTCATGACGCCATCACCAGCAAGCCTCGCTTGTGCCAGGCACTGCAACTCCTCCCAGGAAACCGACAGCGCGGGGAGCAGGGCGTCAGGTGCCAGCCATGGGCCAGCTGACATCTGATACGGCTCGCCTGCCCCCGTCCTTTCGTCGAACGGCCTCCCCTGCTGGCTCGCTCTGCGGGCCTGGCCACAGCGGCCATCCCCCCCGGCACGGGTGCCGAGCGCAAAGGGCTGCGACACTTCCCCGCTACGCGTGTGCACCGATCCTTGCAAGCGGCTGCCCGGGGCAACCATGCTGTCACCACCGGGTCCCGCACAAGCTGAAGCTGAAGTTTTGTTGCTGTGGGGCCTGTGCGGATGCCGATACCAGTCGGTTGTTTGTCTGAGGACAGTTCCACAGCCGTCAAGCCCGCACACACAGCGGAAGCTTTTGTGAAGATGCCGGTGAGCTGTCTGGTTTCCGGATTGGCCAAACCGCTCCGGGCAGTTGTCGCAGGGACAGACAAAGCGGTTTTCTCTGGCCCTGGTATGAATACGCCGGTGCGCAATCATGTTGCTGGCACGAACGAATCGCCGGGCACAGCCCTCCTGCGGGCACACAAAGGGTCTTTCTCCGGTATGGGTGCGCAGGTGCCGTGTCAGTTCCAGCTTGTTGACGAGCTTTTTTCCACAGTTTTCATAGGGACAGACATGGCACTTCTCTCCTGTGTGGCGACGCTTGTGCATTGCCAGACTCTTTGGTTGGACAAACCGTTTCGCACAACCCTCGTAGGGACAGATACAGCGCTTTTCTCCCGTGTGGCAATACATATGCGATGCCAGACTCTCCAGGTTGAAATAGGTTTTGTGGCACCCCTCGTAGAGACAGGCAAAAGGCTTTTCTCGCGTGTGAAAACGCCTGTGCACTACCAGACCGCCTGACTGGGAAAACTTTTTTCCGCACCCCGGCCAGCAACAGACAAAAGGCTTTTCTCCCGTGTGCAGACGCAGGTGCAATGTCCGCACGCCGGCCCGGGTAAACCGTTTGCCGCAGTTCTCGTAAGGACAGGCAAAGCGTCTTTCTCCGCTATGCGTGCCCATATGCGTTTTCAGACGACTCTTTACGAAAAACCGTCTTGCGCAGCTTTCCCATGGGCAGATCAGGCAATTTTCACCCGTGTGGCTACGCACGTGCGCTGTCAGGGAGACCGGATGGGCATAGTGTTTGCCGCAACTCTCGTAAGGGCAGGCATACGGCTTGTGCCCCCTGCTGCCATACCGGTGCTCCTTGAGCCGACGCGCGCTGTCCAACGGCTGTTCGCCATTTTGTTGTGCGCAGGCAGGAAGTGTTTTCCTGGTTTTACGGCCGCGCCTATGGCCGCTTCCCCCGCAGCCGTGTGCCGTCCCTTTTTTACAGGCTGGATGAGGGCTGTCTTCTTTGATAGCAGCAGCGTGCCAGACACCCCCGCCTTCCCCTGCACGCACAAGCCCTGCCTTTCTTGCTGACGACAGCCGGCGCGATTGCGGCCTGGCGTGATGCGTTTTTGTCTTGGGTACGAGCATCGGAGACTCAACGAATAACCGGTTGTAACCCTGGGACAGCAGCCAGGCCCCTATGACACCCGCCAACCAACACCCCTGTCGGCTTTGCTGTCCAGATCCTGGCGCGCGCCTGAGGCTTTTGCTCCCGCAGCATTGCGGCAACAGGCGCGCACAAGACGCCCGCCACCTGCTGTTTCAGCGCGCTTCAACCGTCTGCGCCCGGGCCCGCGCCATGGCAGACGCATGGCTGCCAGCACGGGTTCGCGCTGGCAGTCGCGGCCAGGGCTGGCTGATATTCTCAGCCGGGGGTAATACCCACAGATCCCGGGACAACACCTGCGCGCTTTCCCATGGTCGCCGAAGCAGGGGCTGCATCGCCTCAGCCAGTGCCTGCTGCGGGCTGCGTATAACAGAATCGGTACAGGCCCTTGCCTGTCCCAGACGCTGCAACTCCTCCTGGGACAGCCGCAGCAGCGGAAGCAGGACGCCAGGCCCCTGCGCTGGCAGCGGTTGTGGTGCGCCCGGTGGCATGGCTGGCGCCTTTGCTTCGCCAGCCAGTCTTGCGGTCGTACGCCCCCACCGGGTACAGCTGCCTGACTTTCTCAGCGAGGTTCTGGCCCTGACATAGCCTGGCCCTGGCACAGCGAACCTCGGCGGCGGTGCGGGCCGCTCGCCAATCCCGCCCTTTTTCCCCGGTGCGCGCACATATTCTGCGGGGCCGGTTGCCTCGCCATACTGACACCTGGCCGGCGCCGACCCCGGGTCTGGCACCTGTCTGGTCTGTGCAGTGAATGCGTATGGAGCAGTACCGGTCGGCTTGAGCCCTGTGTTCTTGTGCGCACTCCCAAGGCACGCAAACCGGACCCTGTGGTGGCACCGATGAACGGCCATATCAGCGGGTTGGGCGAACTTTGTCCCACAGCCTGCACAGAGGCAGATCAGGGGCTTTTCTCTCCCGTGACGAAGCTCGTGTATTTTCAGGGCGCTGGACTGGGCGAAGTGTTTCCCGCAGCCCTGGTATGAGCAGGCAAAGGGCTTTTCTCCCGTGTGGCGACGCAGGTGCACATTCACGTTGCTCATGGTAGAAAACTTCGTGTCGCAACCTTCCCATGGGCAGGCAAAAGGCTTTTCTCCGGTATGGCTACGCAGGTGCACAACCAGACCCGCTGAACGGACAAACTGTCTTGCGCAATCCTCGTAGGGGCAGGGCTCAGACTTTTTTCCCACATGAACATACGACACGTGCATTCTGACGCCGCTCCGGGAAGAGAGCCGCTTGCCACACGCCTCCCACGGACAGACAAATACCTTTTTTTCGGCGTGTGCCGCCTGCCAGTGCACGGTCAAGCTCCCTGACTGGGTGAACCGTCTTGCGCAACCCTTGTAGGGACAGCTAAAGGGCCTTTCTCCCGTGTGGATGCGCCGATGCGCTCTCAGCACGTTGGAGCGGGTGAACAGTTTGCCACAGCCCTCCCAGCGACAGACAAAGGGTCTTTCTCCGCTGTGCAGACGCAAGTGCGCTGTCAGAGACTCTGGCTGGCCGAACCGGCTGGCACAACCCTCCCAGGGACAGACAAGAGGCTTTTCTCCCGTATGGGTGCGTAGATGCAATCTCAGCCTCCTGGGCCCGATGAACTGTTTTCCACAATCCTCACGGGTGCAGACAAAGGGCTTGGCTCTGCTACGACGCCGCATCGACTGCCTGCTGTTCTGACTACCCGGATCTGTGGCTGCCACCGCTTTTTTACAGTCGGGACGAGGGCTCATCCCCCCTTGCCTGGCAGCAGAGTACCGTCGGACGCGCCGCCTTTTTCCTGTTATGGGAAGCCCGTCCCCGGGTTCGGGCGAGCGGCGGCCAAGCCGCGTCTTGTGATCTGTTCTGGCAGGTGGTACGTGCATCGGAATGGGGTCGCTGACCAATAGCAGGGCCTGGACACCAGGCACAATCTGTCTGAGGCCCCGCAGCTGACAACCTCGACGCTGTTTCCATCCAGGTACACCAGGCACAGACCGCCCGTGGAAACTACGGGGTCTGTGTATCCGGGCCTTGCCATGGCCGCAGGAGTAAAGGGCGCAATACAGCGTCCAGCACCAGCGGCGCGGGTGTCGCCAGCCATGGCATCGGACAACGTAGCTCTTCATCCAGGAGCAACAGGACCAGCAGCTGCCCTTCATACTGCTGCTGCCGGCCGCACCGCACCTTTTGTGCCGCAGGAGTGCTCCAGGATTCAGACCCGCGTGTCTGAACAGTACTGCGTTGCCCTTCAGCAGCGGCACAACTGCGCTCTCGCGGGGCAGAGCTTGCGCCACATCTTGTCTGCGCGGCAACAACAGACCTGTCCCCCCTGCCAATGCCCGGCTGAGCCGGCAGGATGGGTTCCGTTGGCAAGACTTCGCCAGCGTTTGTGCATGAATCGGCGGGCAGCTGTGTTCCGGGGTGGACGCGCATGGCAAAGAGGGGCGCACAAGAGCGCCATGCCCACACTGCCAGCCGCAGCCAGGCGAAAACCTGCAGCTTGCCCGTCTGGACGTCGCCGAAAACACAGAGGTTCTGGCACAACACAGCCCCAACCTTGTCTCAAGGTGTATCCAGTAGCTCTCATGGGTCTGGCTCCCGGCGCTCACATCTCACAGCTGCACCTGTTCGCCCTGTCAGTCCCGGCCAAGGCGCATTGATGTCCTGAGCCGATGACGATCGAGACAGTTCCGGAGCCTGGGCGTCCGAACCTTGCCATGGCCGCAGCAGCTCTGAGAGTAACGCATCGTTCACCACTAACGGCGCGGCCGTTGTGGCCAGAGGCTGTGTCAGACGGTCCAGCTCAGCATCAGATAGCGACAGGACCGGAAGCATGACATCAGCACCTGCTGGCCTGTGCCGCTGTTGTGGTGCGCCCGCCGGCGTGGCTGGCAGGGGCCTTGCACCGGAACCACTGGCGACAACCGATGGCCCTGGCCCGGGGTACAAACGCATGGCCTGGTCACCGCAGCTGCGCTGCCCGCTGGGCATGACGGCAGGGAGGTCCGGCGGCTGGGCCGGAAGGTTACCGCTACCACCCACAGACCAGCAGCGTCCTTGCGCCACCGGCGAACGCTGCTGTTGATGCCCGGGTGCCCGGGCATGGCTTCCCGGGTCTTGACCTCCGACAGGCCATAGCCGCACAAGGGCCCGGGTGGACAGCCCCCTGCGCGGACGTCTTGCGTCACCAACGGCCTGACCTGGACTTGTGTTCAACCCTGCCAAAGGCGCGCCTGGCCTGGGGATACCCGGGTGAACCGGCACAACAGCTGTCTGTACACCGCCCGCGCCAGGCGCCTTGCGTGACCGGACAAAGCACCTTGTATCGCCATGAACAACACGCGCATGCCGGTTCAAGTGGCCGCGTGTTTCATAGGCTTTGCCACAGCCCTTCCAGGCGCAGAAAAGCAACTTCCTGCCGGCGTGACCGCGCAGGCACACATCCCTGTCGCGCGCATAGGCGTATCGCTTTGCGCAGCTCTCCTGTGGGCAGACGAACCCTTTTTTTCCGGTGTGAATACGCAGGTGAACTTTCAGACTGCTCGATTGGCCGTAAGTTTTTGCACAACCCTCATAGGGACAGACAAAAGTTTCTCCTGTATGGATCCTCAGGTGCCTTACACGTCCGAGCAAATCGGCGAACGCCTTGCCACAGCCCTCGTAGAAACAGATATAGGGCTTTGCGCCGGTGTGATAACGCAGATGTTGCTGCACATTAGCCCGGACGGAACACCGCATTGCACAGCCCTCGTAAGGGCAGGCATAAGGTTTTTCGCCGGTGTGAACGCGCAGGTGAACTTTCAGGGCACTGGATTGGCAAAACGCTTTGGTGCAGTCCCCGTATACACAACGAAAGGGTTTGTGCCCAGCGTGTCTGCGCAGGTGCAATATCAGCTCCGATGAACGGGCAAACGCCCTGGTGCAGCCTTCCCGTCGACAGACAAAGGGTTTTTCGCCGGCATGGAGACGCCTGTGCTGTCTTGCGCCCGCAGTGCTGAAGTAGCGTTTTGGGCACCCCTCCACTGGACAGACAAGCGTTTTCCGGCTGCTGTGGGATCTGAAATGGTATGTCCTGTCGCTGGACCGGATGAAGGATTGCTCGCAGCCCTCGTAAGGACAGACAAAGGGTTTTTCACCAATGTGGCAACGCCAGTGCGCCCGCAGGCTGCTGGCATGACCGAACCGCTTTTGGCAGTCTTCCCGTGGACAGCAAAAGGGTTTTTCGCCGGTGTGGTGACGCAGGTGTACTTTGAGTTCACCAGATTTGAAGAACAGGCGCTCACAGTTTTCATAGGAACAAGCAATGCGTCTGTCGCCGGTGTGGGTACGCAAGTGGTCCCGCAAGCTGCTTGCGTGAGCGTACCTCCTTGTGCAGCCTTCCCGTGGGCAGCGAAAGGGTGGGCCACCGGTGCGGCAACCCAGATGCGATGCCAGAGCAGCGGAGCGGACGAGAGCTGTTGCGTAGTCAGCGTAGGGACAGGCAAAGAGCTGTTGGTTGGCATGGCGACGCAGCTGCCCCCTCCGGCTGGCTGGACAAGCATCCCGCCTGGCCGCGCCTGGCAGCGGACAGCCCAGGTACTTGTGCGCTGGCTGGCTGCGCTGTTTTTTGGTCAGATTCCATCGGCACGCCATCCGTTTTTTACAGCCAGCATGAGAGCAGGGCATCCCCTCCGGGTCCGCAGCAGGCTGTCGGACAGGCCGCGCTCCTGCCGGCCTGCCGGCCGGTGCCGCTGACACAGGACGCAGTCCCGATCCCTTGTTTGCTGTCACTGGAGATGGTCGGTTCATCGAGGGTCACCAAGGCTCATTGCCATCCTCCCCGCCCTGAAGGACAGAGAGGATGGCAACGGCCCTCATCAGAAAGTCGCACCCGACGCGTCTTCGCCTTGCCAGGGCTTCAGCAGTCCTGCGAGAAACGCATGGTCCTGCAACAGCGGCGCGATGCCTGCCAGCGAGTGCGTCAGGCCAGCCAGCTCCTCATCGGCGAACGACAGGACGGGAAGCCCGCTGCCAGAATACAGGCCCGGGCTGGGCTGTCGCTGGTGCAGTGCGCCCACTGGCATGGCCGTTATTTGTCCTTGCCCGGGGCTCGGGCTCATGGCGCAGGCCCCCCGGCTCCCGTGTTGCACGACTGCGGCAGCAAGAACATCTTGCCGGGCGCAGAAGACATCCCCGCCTGTTCTGGCCACAGCCTGACACGGCGTCCCTTGCAGCGCAGGCGGGTGCAGCCCCCCCCGCCGACCCGGGTGTGCCCACGCCAGCTCACGGCCTTGCACCGGCTCAGCCAAAGACCTGTGTCCTTCAGCAAGGCCCGGATGCGCCGGCACGACAGGCGGTGCAACCAGGTCTGCTGCCTCGTCGTATGCCGGAACAAGGGGCTGCGTTCTGCCAGGGATGCGCGTCTGTCGTTCCGGACAATTTCGTCGTCTGCAGGCTGTTGTACAGTCCTTGTGCACGCGGCCAGCTGTTTCTGGCTGGGCATGGTGGCGGCGCTTGTGTTTATTGATGTTGCTCGTGGTAGAACATCGCGTGACGCAGCCCTCCACGGGGCAGCCAAAGGGCTTGTTGCCCCTGTGGTGACGCAGGTGCGCGCGCAGATTCCGGAGCCGTATGAACGGCTGCGCGCAATCCTCATAGGGACAGGCCGCGAACTGGCCGTCGCTGCGCACATACAGATACACCCTCATGCTGCCCGCCTCCATGGATTGGCCAAGGTCGCTGTACGCCGGGTGTCTGCCGGTTTTCTTGCGCGCATGGCAGCGCCGGTGTCTGGCCAGTTGTCCGGCGCAGACAAAGCGATGGCCGCAGCCCTCGTGCCGACAGAAAAAGGGCTTTTCGCCGGTGTGCGAACGCCGGTGCACACTCAGATCTCCGGAGCGTATGAACGCTTTCGTACAGCCCTCCCAGAGGCAGACAAAGGGCTTTTCGCCAGTGTGGGTACGTCGGTGCACAATCAGATCGGTGGATCGGGTGAACGCGCTGGAACAGTCCTGCCAAAGGCAGACAAAGGGCCTGGTGCCGCTATGGGTGAGCAGGTGTTCCCTCATGGTGCTGTAGTGAGTGAACCGCCTGGCGCAACCTTCCCATGGACAGACAACCGTTTTTTCCCCGGCGTGAGCACGCAGGTGGATTTTCAGCGCCGATGCTGCCAAAAACTTTTTCCCGCAGCCCTCGTGTGAGCAAACATGGCCCTTGTCACTCCGGTGGTAACACAGGCGGCACCTGTCCGCGCGCCCATCGCTTGCTCCACAGCCTTGCTGTGGACAGGTCCGGCATTTGTGGGTACGCCAATGACCGGCCAGACAACCGGGCCGGGAAAAAGATTTTGTGCAGTCCTCGTACGGACAGACAAAGGGCCTTTTGCCAGTATGGACGCAGCGGTGAGCTCTCAGCTCGGCCTCACGGCCAAATCTTTTTGCGCAGTTTTCCTGTTCACACACGAAGGGCCGTTCGCCAGTATGGGCGCGCAGGTGCTCTCTCAGCGCGCTGGGGTAGCGCCACACTTTTGTACAGCCCTCATACGGACAGACACAGCACTTGTCGCCGCCCTGTCTACGCGGTTTCCTGAGCAGATGCCGTTGACACACCACCCCTTCCTTGCAGTCTGGACAAGGCCAGGGCACGCCCTCGCGCACACCAGTCAGGCGGGAATTTCCTCCCGGTTTCGCTGTCGACAGAGGCTGAGGTCGCGACATGCTGTGACCCATTGGTATAGACGATGGCTGCATCAAACACCCTCAAACGTCAGGCAATCAGTGGGGGTTGGACAGCAGTACCTTGCTGTCTGTCGCCCAGCTGCCAACGAGCCGGTCAGCTCTGCTGTCGGCCGCTACCCGTTGAAAGGCCCGCTGTGTATTTCCACAAGGCCTGTGACAAAAACAAGCGCACACAACAAACGCCCCCCACAGTCAGCAACAAGGCTACAGCCAGCAAAAGGACACAGGTGAGACAACCAGCGTGGTGCCTGTAATACCTGACACCCTTGTCCGCGCCGGTGTCCGGCCACTGCCCTGCGCCACAGCTGCCCTCATCTGCCCTCATCTGCCCTCATCGGCCCTCATCGGCGTCAGAGCGCGTTCCTGTCCCCGGTCGCCAGCGCCAGCATAAAGTCCAGCTCCGCTGTCCCTGGGTGTTGCCATGGCCACAAAAACGCGGACAGTGATTCATCCGCCAGCGGTAACAGCGGGGCAGCGCTCCCCTCTCGTGAAAGGCGGCGCAACTCCTCATCAGATAACGACAGCAGGGGGAACAGGATGCCAATATCAAGGCCAGGGCTGCGCTCTTGTCCTGGTTCCTCCAGGGGCATGACAGCCAGGTGGGCCTCGTCAGATAAACAGGCGACAGACGACTGATGTTCCCCCTGGTGGGGCCACAAGGGCTGGCCATACGGGCCATAGTCGCCCTGCCCCGCCCCTGGCATCGCAGGGCCAGACGCTGTCTGGCCGCGGGCAAGGTCTGCGGCTGTCGGGCCCTCAGGCAAGTGCCAGAGTGTTTCGTCCGCAGGGGTGCACGCATATTCATGCCAGCTTGTCTGTGCGCGGCTGCCTGCACTTTCCTCTTTCGCCGGACCCGGGCCGGGGAATTTTTCGCTACGCGTGCGTAGCTGTCGGCGCAGCTGCCTTGCCACTACCTGGGCCTTGCTACCGTCCTTCTGCGGATCACCAGAAGGCTGGTCCCGGACAGCAATGCGCAGGGGCTTCATGCGGTGTTGGCCTGAACGGACTTTGGTGCCGTCCTCGTGCGAACAGACACCGGGCTTGGTGCGACTGTGGATGCTCAGGTGCCGGTACAGCTCACCGGCTTTCTTGTAGCTTTTGCCACAACCCTCATGTTGACAGACAAAGGTTTTTGGTGCGGTGTGCTGGCGTCGATGCCATGTCAGGCTGGCCGGATGGGCAAACGCTTTTGCGCAGTACGCCTGTGGACCTGCAAGACGCGGCTCGCCAGCCTGACGAGGTTGGCGTCCCCGAGCAGGCGGCGCGGCAGTGTAGTGCCTGGCGCGGTCCTTGCGTGGGTGACGACCGGGTTTGACTTCGACGTGATGACGCAGGTGAACGCCCAGATTGCTGGATTGGACAAACGCTTTTGCGCAGTCCTCGTAAGGACAGACAAAACGTTTGTCGCCGGCGTGACCGCGCAGATGCACTCTCAGGCTGGCGACATGGCGGAACCGGTTTCTGCAGTCCTCATGCGGACAGATAAAGGGTTGTTCACGGGTGTGGACACGCACATGCGCTGTGAGGTCGGCTGAACAGCGCAGCTGTTTGCGGCAGTCCTCGACGGGACAGACAAAACGCTGGTCGCCAATGTGGAGACGCAGGTGCTGCCTCAGCGAGCTCAAACGGCCGAAAGGCTTACAGCAATATTCGAAGGGACAGACAAAACGCTTGCCCGCGCCAGAATCACCCGGGTACGCCTGGAGCAGGGCAGCGCTGAAGCAGGACTGTGCGTTCTCCTGTGACGAAGTCCGCAATCTGGCCCTGGCATGCCAACGCAGGTGAACGCCAAGGTTGCCAGATTGGCCAAACCTGCGCGCGCAACCTTCATAGGGGCAGAGAAAGGGCTTGTTGCCGCTATGCCAATCCTGATGTCTTTTCGCGTCGCTGCGGGTAGCACTGCGCCTTGCGCACCCCTCTACCGGGCAAGCAAAAGGTTTTTTCCCCGTGTGCCGGTGCAGGTGCTCTTTTAACTTGTGGGGCCCTGAAAACGCTCTTCTACAGTGCTCCCAGCAGCAGACAAAGGATCTTTTCCCCGTACGGGAACGCTTGTGCTTTTGCTCAGTGCGGTTGGTAGTGCTGCGCTTGCCGCTGCCCTCCACCGTGAACATCCAGGGGTTTTCTTCAGTGTGCCTGAGCAGGTGCACCTGCAACTGGCTGGAAACCTCGCAGGATATGGGGCAGCCCTCCACCGGGCAAGCAAAAGGCTTGTCGCCATGCCTGAGCAGGTGCTCGTTCAAACTGCGGGCAGTAGCGAAGGATCTGGCACAGTTCTCCCGGGGACACGTAACGGCCTGTCCCACCGTATGAGAATGCCAGTGAACCTTCAGGTCCCAGGCACTGGCATACCGTTTGGTGCATCCCTCCCATGGACAGACATAAGGTCTTCTGGAGGTGCTATGGCTGTATTGTTGTCTGATCATATCTGGACCCTAAAAGCTACAGGACAAGGTCGCGAGCTGTTGTTATCAGGTGCCATTGGTAGGTGCAGCGCGAATCAGGGAGTGGATCAACGATGGATCATGGATACTGGCCACCGGCCACAGTCTCTTTGACACCCGGCCGCTGCTGCTTTGGTCAACGACAGACCCGGGCAGTCAACGCCCCTGAAAAATACGGAGAGAACCCTGCAAGGCCCGTCTTGTTGGCCAGCAAGCGCATCCCCCGTCCGCATGGGGACCATGAACGAAAGCCGGCACGACACAGCACAGACGCCCCAGTCCCTATTTTTTCCTCCCACCAGCGCGCTGGTGCTGTGCCTGCTGCTCAGGCGGCCCCGGTATGCCGGCTGCGGTTCGAACGGACGGTTGCGGCCTGGAGAAGCCCCTGATGTCTCCGCTGAACGGCACTGCCGAAGGGGCGTCCCGGGGCTGCTCGTCAGTGTCTTGCCATGGTCGGAGCAGCAAGGCGCGTGTTTCACCATCCAACGGCACGCTGTGCGTGACACCGGCGGCTGCACCCATCGGCTGTGCCAGCCGACACAGTTCTTCCTCGGCCAACGACAAGAGCGGAAGCAGGCCACCTGGCGCATGGCTGCTGCACGGCGGTCCCTGTTGTGGCGCGCCCGACGGCGTCGCCTGCAGGTGCCCTGGGTCAGCCAGACAGCTGACAGACACCGGGAACAGCCTGTGAGACGAGCGCCAGGTGTGCACATCGGTGCCCGGCATCCTCATGGCTGTGGCGGGGGACAGTTCACTCTGGCGACGGCCGACGCTGCCGCCCCCAGGCAAGCTGCGCCTTGCGTTTTGTGCGGGCCGGCAACCGACCCGGACAAAGCTTGTGCCGCGCTCTTCACCTGGCACGACAAAGGACGGTCTGCCGCTGCATCTGCTCACATGCAGGTGAAGAGCGCCTCTTGACTTGAACACTCTTGCACAGCCCTCACGCGTGCAGGCAAAGTCCCCCAGGCAGGCACGGCTGCGCAGGTGAACTTGCAATATGCTGGGTCGGGTGAACCTTTGTGCGCAGTTCTCCCGGGGACAGACAAAAGGCCTGACGCCCGTCTGTCCGCGCGGCTGGGCTGTCCGGACCCGCGACTGCATGAGTGATTGACGCCAGGCGTTGTAGGGAGAAAAGAAGAGTCTTTCTCCCGCGTGAAGGCGCAGGTGCTCCCGCATGCCTCTCTCGGTAGAGTAACGTCTGGTGCAGCCCCGGCGTGGGCACGCAAAGGTTTTTTGGCCGGTGTGGGTTGCCAGGTGCCGTTTCAGGGAGCTTGATTGCGCGTACTGTTTGCCGCAGTCTGCGTATGCACAGACAAAGGGCTTCTCACTGGCATGGCTACTCAGGTGCGTTTTCATGTTGCCTCTGGTAACACTTCGCGTACCGCAGTTCTCGTAAGGGCAGGCAAAGGGCCTGTCGCCCGTATGACGACGCCAGTGCTCCCTCATGTGGCTCGGGTGCATGAAGCGCCTGACGCAGCCCTCCCACGGGCAGACAAGGTGTTGGTCTTTGCTGTGTCTGCGCAGGTGCGCTTTCAGATTTTCTGTATTTTTGAAGCTTTTGGCGCAGTCCGCGACAGGGCAGACAGAAGGTGGCCTGCTGCTGTGAACCTGCTGATGTGATTTGAGTGTGTCCATACGCACGAACCGTTTGACGCAGTCCCCGTAGCTACAGACAAAGGGTTTCGCGCCGGTATGGTAGCGCAGGTGTACCCTCAGGTTGCTCGCATCATAAAATCGCCTGCCACAAGCCTCCACCGGGCACAGCCGGACGCCCTCTCCGGTGTGCAGACGCAGGTGATACTTCAACCCCGTAGCCTTGGCAAACGGTTTTGCGCAGTACTCCCAGGGGCAGACAAAGGATCGGCTTTTTGTGTGACTGTACAGGTGCACGCTCAGACTCGCTGACTGCGCGAACCCTTTCCCGCAGTCCCCATATGAGCAGACAAAAGGCTTTTCACCCGCGTGGCTACGCAGGTGCGCCTTCAGGGCAACAAAGCTGGAACATCGTTTGACACAACCCTCCCGTGGACAAACCTCGCGCCGCTGTCTGAGGCCATGACAGCGCCAGTGTTCCGTCAGAGGGGAGCAGGATTTCACCTTTTTGTTACAGCAAGGAGACGGCCGCTGCCCTGCTTTTTTGACAGCAACGAATGGCGCGGCACCTTTCCTTTTGCCTGACCCACACAGTTCTCCTGCCGTGCGTTGCGTCTCAAGAGAAAGTCGCGATCTGGCGTGGTCTGTTGCTACAGGCTGCATAGGTATCAGGAATCAGAAAATGATCGACGGTCAGGGTGGGACAACAGGCACTGTCTGTATGATTCCTGACAAGGGGCACGCTTGTTGGCTCTGCTGTCCGGCGACAGGCCGTCCCCGGGTTCTCACAAGGATGGGCACAAGAGATTGCACACCAGATCACCAACGCCATACACACCAGCATCAATCGTAAGGCAGCGGACAGGGCGCAGCGCCAGACTGGCTGCGGTGCACACCCGCACAAGCGCGAGACGTTCCGGTCCGCATAGTGACTGTAAACAAAGGCTGCAAGAAAAAACACGCTCACAGGTTGGGACCGCATCCTCCGCTGCCACCAGCAGGCAGCTGTCGCACCGCAGCAGCCCTGGAGCACTGACAGGCGCCTGGGTGCGGCCTCAATCCTGATCAGAACGCGTTCATGTCCCCTGGCGATGGCAATGACGGAAAGTCACTGAAGTCCTGGGCCAGCGCGTCGGTACCCCACCATAAGGGCAGGAAGCTGAAACCTGACGCATCCTGCTGCGCCAGGCGGCGCAATTCCTCCCCGGACAGCGACAACAGGGGAATCAGACCCTCAGGATCCGGGTCTGGACCGCCCTGCTGAGTATGCGGCCCGCCCGAGGGTCTGACCAACAGGCTCCCTTCATCGGGCACCGGGACGACCGCCTCCACACTGGCCTGCCGGGGCCGCCGCCAGACCTGGCCACCGCAGGTCATCTCGCTGCCGGTGGCCGTCTGCTCACAGGGGACATCCCCACGCCTGCGGCTCACAGGACGGCGACATTCTTCTGCCACAGGAGAACGCTCAAGTTTACGCCTGCGAGCCCGGGTGCTGATTCCCGGGCCTGCCACCCTGCTGCTGCTCTTGTGGGTGTCCCGGTGAACATCCCGGGCCACTTTGTTCGGGAAGACTTTCCCGCAATCCTTGCATGAACAGACCCGGGATGCTGTTGCACCCCGGTTGTGGCGGCGCCCGGGGCACTCCAGCCGACCTCTTTTGCCATGCACTTTTGTGCAGGCCTGCCTGGGACAGACAAGATCTTGTTCGCGGGCATGCATGTGCAGGTGAGCTTTCAGGGGCTTCAGGTTCCAGAAAATTTTCAGGCAGTCATCGTATGAGCACACAAGAGGCTGTTTGCCGGCATGGGAACGCAGGTGCCGTTTCAGGTTGTTCCGGACAGCCCACCGCATGCCACAGCCCTCCAGCGGGCAGACAAAGGGCAGCTCTCCGGTATGCGTGCGCAGGTGCTGCCTCAGGGTGTCCGGGGCAGTGTATCGCCTGGTACAGCCTTCCCAGGGGCAGGCAAAGGGCCTGGCGCACGTATGTCTCAGGAAGTGAAGTTTGAGATGACCCGATTGCGTGAACGATCTGCGGCAGTTCTCGTCAGGACAGACAAAGAGCCGCTCGTCGGTATGGCAGCGCAGATGCCTGTGCATATTGTTCTTGAAAGCCCAACGCTTGCCACAGTCTTCCCACGGGCAGACAAAGGGCTTGGCGGCGTTGTGCAAACGCCGGTGCGCAACCAGACTCACGAAAAAGGAAAACTGCCTGGCGCAACCTTCACGGGGACAGACAAAGGGCTTGTTGCCGCTATGGGAATGCAGGTGATCCTTGAGGCCGCCCGCGCAACTATAGCGCTTTGCGCAGCCCTCCAACGGGCAAATAAAAGGCCTTTCTCCAGTATGGGCACGCAGGTGCCGCTGCAAGTTGGCACTCGCGGTGTACGCTTTGCCACACCCCTCCATCGGGCACACAAAGGGCTTTTCTCCAGTATGGGTACGCAGGTGGGTCTTCAGGAAACTCGTATCAGCGCATCGCCTGGCACAGCCTTCAACCGGGCAGACAAAGGGTTTTTCTCCGGTGTGAAAGCGCAGATGTCTCTTCAGGTTTCCTGAGGTAGAGCAGCTCTTGCCACAGCCTTCCCATGGACAGACAAAAGTTTTCTCTCTGGTGTCAGGTCCGGGCGGGGGGGGCATCAGTAACTTCTCTTTTTTGCGCCCCCGGTATGCGCCCCTGGTTTCTTCCCTGACAGCAACGGGCTGGCGGGCGCGCCGACTTCCGGGTGCCCCGCACCGTACCTGGACTCTTGTTTCCGCCACCAGGCCAGCTTGCGCGCTGGTGCACTCTTGTGTGGCAGGCAATTTTGTGACAGGCAATATAGGCATCGGGCATCTGAAAACTGGGCAACAGTCGCACTTGGACAACAGCGTCAATGCGTATGACATCGACAGTCAACAACCTTGTTACTACCCGTGTCCGGCCATCATGCCAACACCTGTTCGCACTGGCAGTCCTGTTGACATCCTCCCCGCCCTGAAGGACGGGGCTTGCCGCGCACCGGGTCAGGACAAGTCGATATTCTCGCTGGAGGGCAACAGCGAAAAGTCCAGAACCCGCTCCGCCATGCCCTGCCATGGTCGCAGCAGCAAGGGAGCGACATCCTCCTTGAGCATCAGTGCCGGACCCGGGGTAACAAAAGCCGGCGCCAGCGGTTGTGCCAGGCGGTCCAACTCTTTGTCAGCCAGCGACAACACGGGAATCAGGACACCGGAACCCGGACACACGCCGCCCTTGTGTGACCGGCCCGCTTTAGCGCCAGGGACCTGGCTGCATTCCTGGCGCCAGCCGACCAGCGGCTTTGCTCGGGCATGAGAACCCAGGTGCCTCTTCATATGGCACCGGTAACTCCAGCGCTTGCCACAGCCCGGCTGGGGGCACACAAAGGTTTTTTCGTTGGTATGCAAGCGCAGATGCTGCTTCAGGGTGGCCGCGTCGGAACAGCGCCTGGTGCAACCCTCCCAGGGACAAACAACGAACTCATCGCCGGTATGCCAGCGCAGGTGCCTTTGCATGTTCCACAGGGCCGCAAATCTCTTGTCGCACCCCTCCTGCGAGCAGGCAAAGGGTTTTGCGCCAGTGTGCCGCAGCAGGTGCAACGTCAGATTTCCGGCCGAACTCAACCGGGTCCGGCAGTCCTCGTGTGGGCACACAAAGGGCTTGGCACCGGTATGGCAATGCAAGTGTGCCTTGAGGTGCCAGGCGGAAGAAGTCCGCACTGGGCAGCCCTCCAACGGACACGCAAAGGGCTTTTCTCTCCTGTGACTGTGCGAATTCAGATGTCGCCTCAAGCTACTGCGGTCACCATATCTCTTGTCGCAGCCTTCCCACCAGCAAACAAAGCGCCTTGCTCCGGCGTGGCGATGCAGATGCGCTGTCAGGCCAAGGGACTGGGCGAACTGTTTGCCGCACTCTTGCCAGGAGCAGACAAAGGGTTTTTCTCCGGTGTGCGTGCGCAGGTGTTCCTTCACATTGCTCGTGCAAGGCAAGCGCCTGGCGCACCCCTCCCCTGGACAGACAACGCCGCCTGCCCGGGTGTCATGGTCAGGCGGGTGTCTGACCTGTCTGGTGCGGGCGGCAGCTTTTTTTCCGGGACCTGGAGGCGGACACACCATGGCTTGCCTGCCCCCAACGGACCGGCGGACGCGCCGGTTGTCTCCTGAAACGCAGCCGCCCCCTGCTGATGTTTCCGGCTCAGGATGAAGACGCAACCTCTTGCGATGTTTTGTTACGGGCAACATAGGCATCAGGAATCAAAGATTCATCAGCAGGGGGCGTTGGACAACGGCAACACCGCGCATGACGCCGGGAAGCCAGCCGGCTGGTCAGTGCCGCTGTCCGACCGCCGCCCCCCCGGCATCTGTTTTGACATCCTCCGTGAACGGCAGCCCCAGCGACAAGTCCTCGGTCAGTGCCTCTGAGCCCTGCCATGGCCGCAGCAACGCGGAAAGTGACTCACCATTGAGCAATGCCGGCGGGCTCTGCACGGCAGGAGCCGCTCCCGTCGGGTGTGCCAGGCGGTGCAACTCTTCCTCGGAAAACGCCAGTATGGGAAACCAGGCTCTGCTGTCTGCTGGCAAGTGCCCCTCTGCTTCCTGCGTCTGCACGAGCGGGTGAACCTTCAGGATGCGTCTGGCGGGCAAAACTGTTGCGCCGCCCCTGTGGGCATGGACAGCGGCCCCTGTGGCCTGATGAAGGCACCTGTGGCGGTGCAGGCCACGTCTGTACCGGTATGCCTTTCCACAGCCCTCACGCAGGCAAACGAAGGCCTTGCTTTCAGCATGGCAACACAGGTGCCGTTTCAGGGCGCCAAAGTGCGAAAAGCTTTGTGCGCAGCCCGCATGGAAACAGGCAAACGACCTGGATTGCGTATGCTCGCGCAGGTGCTCCATCAGTCTGGCTGCGGCAATATACCGCCTGGGACAGCCCTCCTGCGGGCAGGTAAAGGGTTTTTCGACGGTGTGCAGGCGCAGGTGAGCTTTCAGACTGTCAGCCTGGGCGAACCTTTGGGCGCAGTACCTGAATGAACAGACAAAGGGCCTGGCGCCGGAATGGCAACGCAGGTGCCTCTTCATATTGTGCAGGATGGAGTAGCGCTTGTCGCAACCCTCCATAGAGCACGCAAAAGGTTTTTCACCGGAATGGCGGCGCAGGTGGATTGTCAGACTGCCGGATTGGGTGAACATTTTTGCGCAGTCCTCATGGGGACAGACAAAGCTTTTTTTCGCGGTGTGGCTGCGAATATGCACGGTCAGATTACGTGCAGCAGCCACCCGTTTTGCGCAGTGCTCCCAGGGGCAGACAAAGACATTGGTACGGGTGTGACTACGCAGGTGTACCTTCCTGCTGCTCCGGGCGGTGTACCGCCTTGCACAGCCCTCCCATGAGCAGACATAGCGTTTGGTGCCGGAGTGAAAACCCAGGTGCCTCTTCATGTTACTCGGATCAGAAAATCTTTTGCCGCAGCCCGCCCATGGGCAGACAAAGGCTTTTTCTCCAGTGTGACAACGCAGGTGCGCCTTCAGGCTGACGCAATGGCTGAAGCTTCTCCCGCAATCAGCGTATGTGCAGACAAGCGGCTTTGCGCCGGTGTGACAACGCAGGTGGTCCTTCAGGTGGGTTGCGGTCGCGCAGGATTTTGCGCAGCCCTCCCAGGGGCAGATAATCGCTCGCGCACCGGCGTTACAACGCGGCCGACACCGGACCTGACCGGCTCCCGCCTTCCTCCATTTTTCGCAAGCAGGACGCGGGGATGTCATCTCTTTTTTGGCAGCAGCGCGCTGCCGGACGCGCCTGCCGTCTCCGGCTGCGCAAGATCCGTTTTCTGTTGGTTCCGGCACCAGGCAAGGTCGCGACCTGGCGCCATATCTTGTTGCAAACAGCTTGGGCATCGGGGAGCAGAAAGTGATCAAGAGTGCCGGTTGGACCACAACAACACTGTGTATGAACCTGATAACCAACAACCTTGTCGGTGCTGCTGTCCCACCGCTGGCCGGCGACAGGCTTGCCCTGCGTTGTCATGAAGAAGGGAAAGAGGGCAAATACACTCTGTCCCCAACCACTCCCACCTGCGCCCTGCCATAGCCACAGCAGCACGGAAAGCGCCTCAGCATTCAACCTCAGGGCCCCTTCTGCCGTGACGCTGGCCGAGGCGGTCCAACTCTCCCTCGGCGAGCGACAGTATGGGAAGCAGGGCACCGGGAGCCAGGCGCGGACTGCGTCCCGGATTCTGCGGCCCGTCACCCACAGGACAGACGACAAACGACAGGGTTTCCTGCTGGTACAACCGCCCGGTCTGGCCACCGGGAGTCCAACCCTCAATGCCCATGCCAGGCAGCGGATGTAGCTGGCCATGGAAGATATCCCCGACTCTGTTGTCAGGAGGAAGGCACCAGCGCTCCTGGTTCACAGGCACCGGCTGCTGTACATACCCGGGTGCCCTGGGACCAGGGCGCAGGTCGACGCCAGCGCGAGAGCAGAGCCTGGGGGCTTGCCGGCCCTGGCTGCCCAGTCGCCGCCCCGGACTCTCACGCCGTAACAAGGCTTGGGCACGGCTGCGCCCCGGACGAACAAAAGGCGGGTTTCTCATGGGAGCTTTCACGATGGCTTGTGGGGGAGAAGCCTCTTCAGGGTCATTGTGTGGACCGACAAGGGTGGCTGGCAGACCCTGGTGATGCATACGCGTGTGTTTGTTCAGGCCAGCTCTGCGGGCATACATTTTTTCGCAACCTTTATACCAGCAGACAAAGGGCGCTTTGGCAGTGTGCAGGCTCAGGTGAGTGACCAACTGCCGCATTTCGGCGAAGACGCTTGCGCAGTATTCGTGGGGACAGACGAAGCACCTTGCGCCCGTGTGCCAGTTCATATGACATGTCAGGCTACGGTAATCGGCGAAGTCTGATCCGCAGTTCTCATAGGGACAGGCAAAGGGGTTTGCGTTGCCATGACTGAGCAGATGCGCCTTCAGGTTCACCGAGGATTTGCACCGCCTTGTGCAGCCCTCCCAAGGGCAGGCAAAGGGCCTTTGTCTGGTGTGCCGACGCAGGTGAGCCCGCAGGGTGCTGGGGTGCGAAAAGGCTTTTGCGCAGTTCTCCCAGGAGCAGACACAAGGTTTTTCGCCGGTGTGACAACGCAGATGCGCTGCCAGACTTTCGGCATGGGCCAGGCGTTTGCCGCACGCCTCGCGCGGGCAGAAAACGGCTTTTGCGGCGCTATGGAAACGCTGGTGCCTCTTCATGGTGTGCTCGACAGCGTAGCGTTTTGCACAGTTCTCCACGGGGCAGACAAAGGGTTTGTTGCCGGAGTGAAGCAGCACATGCAGCCGCAGTCCGGTCGAACGGGAGAACCGCTTCCCACAGTGCGCGTGGGGGCAGACAAAAGGCCTTTGGTTACGGTGGCCGCGCAGATGCCTTCTCATGCTGCAGGCGTTGGCGTATCGCTTGCCACAGCTTTCCCATGAGCAGACCCAGGGTTGTTTTTCCTTGTGATTGTCCAGATGCAAGGCCCATCTGTCATGACGTGCGAACTGTTTTGCGCAGTGCTCGTACGGGCAGACAAAAGGCTTTTCCCGGCTGCGACAAGCACCGCGCTCCTTCAGGCGTTGGGCGTGTACGGCTGTGCCGCCTTCCGGTGGGCAGGCACAGGCTGCTGCTCTGGCGTTACGACTGAGACGGCGTCTGCTCAGACCCGGTCCTGGTGTTCCCCCTTCCGGGGAATCTGGCGACGCGCTGTCCTCTTTCTGGTTCTGGTTCTGGCGGCGAGCAACCAGCAGTCGGACAGAGCTGCGTTCTCCTGCCCTGGCAAGGGCGCGTGCCTTTGCGACCGGCTCGCGTCGGCGGCGGGTTCTGGATTGATCTGTTGTTACAAGAGAGATGTTCATCGGGCGTCGGAGAATGGCCAGGGGCGCAGCTTGGACCGCCGGTACAGTGCGATTGATGCCGGACTCCCAACCAGCTAGTCAGCGCTGCCCTCCGGCCCTTGCCCGGCAGCAGCCTGCACCCGGTGCCTGGCAGCAGGCTGCGGTTGCTGCTGCGAAAGTGAAACGGGAAAAGCGCAACGCACCCTGCGTCATCTTCACAGCCCTTGCCAACACCACCAAACTTGCGCTGCCGCTCAAGGCCCTGCCCCCTGCATGCCACTGCAGTTTGAACCTGCTCTGTCATCTTCTCCCTCTAAATGACACCAGCTCACTCATTCATCTTCAGAGACTTTCGGGATACGGCCAGGCGATTTTTGGGGATCCACCACTGGGGGCGGCAATTCATGCAAGCTGAGCTCACGGATTCTGGAAGTATTTAACAGCCGGTGTTCCCGGCGCGCCCCTCTTGACGCGCCCCCTCTTATGGTCGGCTTCTTCTTTTGTAACTCGCCATTCGGCGCAGACTACCTTCATGGCCCCAACCCCGGCTCAAGCGCGATGCCCGCAGACCTGGGCGCAATGAGAGGCGTGATGAGGGGCCCCCTGGAGCTGGAAGTTTCCTTTTACTCCAGTCATTTCCATTGACTCCGCTCCTCGGGATCATGCAACCTGTTGACCAGCCGCACAAAGTCTTCCACAGCTTTTCCCTCCACTCCGGCCTCATCCGCTTTCACAGCAGGGTCATCAGAGCCATCAAAGTGGACCATCGCGTGCAGGTCACCAGAGTAGAGTTGCAATGCACCTGCTTTTAACAAGTTGCGGAGCAAAACCTTGCTACCCAAAAGCTGCCTCTCGTAGTCGTACAAACCGGCGGTTGGCCCTGCATACGAAAACTCGTCGTCAGTTTTTCTTGTGTGGTTGAGAGAGTTGAGATGTTTCGACAGGTTGGCGTAATTGATTGTGACTTCTTTTTGCTCTGTGTCGTAATCGACCTCAACGTCCACAACCAACGGCTCATAATCGGGCGCTCGGCTCGTTAGATCGGATGAACCCTTGTCGTCGAGGAACTCCAGTGCCCCGCTTCTGAGGAATGACTTACGCAGTTTCGCATGCATGAGGGGAAGTATATCCCGCATCACGTCTCGAGTGAAAACTGTACGCAGCACATCTTCATTTGAGATGATATCCAGGCGCATGCGCAATGCCTCTCCCTTTGGCCTCTTGCCCAATTTATTAGTCTTCTTTCGCTTGTCAGCGGCAATTCGCATCTTATCAAAACACAAGAGAAGTGGATCCGCATTACAGTATGGAAAATTTTCCATATCTTTTCTGAATCGCTCGAGCTGTTCTTTATCTTCATCTGAATCTGAGGCACCCAGTCTCTTTGCCTCGTCCTTAAAAGAGTCCGGACCAGCCTCCAGGAATTTGTCTATTGTCACCATACGGTCCCTGAATTCCTTCGTACCCAGAGCATCCAATAAAGACTTACTTTTCTGGTTATCGACACACACGGCAGTTCTCCACTGTCTATATCGCCCCACGCGACTGGCGTGAGAACGGCGCACGCCACCAAGCCAAGCACAGAGGCAAGCCCTCTCCTGCAAAAACCATTGACGTTTAACATCAGGCTCCTCTCCACGCGCACCCAGCGTACGACCATAAACGACGAAAGACTAGTATCATCAAGACCAATGTCAATGTAATTGGAAAAGCCGGCCGCAATCACCAGCCGAATGCGGCGCATACCTGGCGGGAAACGGTGCACCAGCAACCGCTCCAGCGCGTCTGTGTCCTTGTCGCCGCATCATTGCTGTGAACACAAAAGGGTGCAGATGCCACGAGCCAATACGCCAGCTGCTGTTGATGAATTATCGGGAATATTCCTCTGATGCCATGACGGTGTTAGCAGACGGAGACGATATCTGATCAGAGCAAGCTCAAGTGCTACCTTTTTTTACAATCTGGATTCTTGCTTCCCTGCTGGAGGCTGGCCTCTCCTGCGCAGGCCCGGGAGAACATCCAGGATGCGTTGGTGTGGCACGACTTTTGCGCGCTTTTTATAGGGGCGGATTATATGGGCGGACCTGGGATGCTGTTCCTCTGTGTCGGCACAGCATCCCTCATGGCCCAAACCCTGCTCAATCTCGATGCCCGCAGATCCAGGCGAAATGAGAGACATATGAGGAGGCCCCCCTAAAACACGGAAGTTTCCTTTTTCTGCTGTCCCTCCCATTCAATCGGGTTATTGGGGTCCTGCAGCATTTTGACCAGGTCCAGGTCCTGGAAGTCGTCCCTGGCCCCGGGTTCGAACCTGTCGGCCGCGCGCGGTCTATCGGGGGCGACGAGTTCCAATGCCCCTGCTTTTACCAAGGCGCGGAGCGAAGCCTCGCTACCCAAAAAATGCGTCTCCAAGTCGTACCAGGATTCCAGTTCTTCTTTTGCTTCTTGCTTGCATTGCTGTGCTTCACTGGCATAAGAGTCGGAGTATCCTAAGTCTTCCAAGTCTTCCAAGTCTTCTATTATTGCGTCGGAGTCTTCTATGTCTTCTCTGAGGACCTGTTTGCGAGATTCAATCTCTCCGAGAGCTTCGCCCAGCTTGTCGTAATTGATTGTAAACATGTCGTCGAAATTGCCGCCACACCACAGGCCGCTATTGCTACCCCATGCCTCCTCGTTATACTGCAAATACTCCAATGCCTTCTTGCTATACTGCAATGCCTCCTTGCTGACGAGGAAATCTTCCAGTTTCCAAGATCTGGGACATATATTCCGCATCATGTCTACAGTGAAAATTTCGCGCAGCCCAAGTTCCTTCTTTTTTGAGATCTTGTCGAAGCGAATTCTCAATACCCCTGTCCCTCGCACATTCTGGAGAAAAAGGAAGAGTGGATTCCCATTACAATATGGAAAATTTTGAAAATCTTTATCGGGTTGCTTACGTTGTCCTTTATCTTCATATGAATCTGCGGCATCCAGACTCGTTGTCTCTTCCTTGATAAATTCCCGCCCATCCTCCACGAATTTGCGTATCTCATCGCGTATCTGCTTGCTACTCCACGCGGATTTCCACGAATCCACAGAACGGAATAAAGTCTTCATTTTTCTGCCCAGCGACTCACACGGCAGTTCTTCACCAGAGGAGGCTACTCCGGTGTAAGGGGCGCCCCACGCGATTGGCGTGAAAATGGCGCAAGACACCAAGCCAAGCACAGGGACAAGCCCTCTCCTGCACAACCGATTGATGTTTAACATCAGAGCCTCCTCCACGCGCACCCAGCGTGCGACGAAAGACGACGAAAGACGACGAAAGACGACGAAAGACGACGAAAGACGACGAAAGCCGACGAAAGCTTAGTATCATCAAGACCAATGTCAATGTGATTGAAAAACCATCAGCAATCACCAGCCCAATGCGGCGCACACCACGCGGAAGCGGTACACCAAGCCCCGCTCCAGCGCGTCTGAGTCCCTGTCGCCGCTTCATTGCTGGACACAAAGGGGCGCGCATGTCAGCGGATGCCAAAACAGATCTTGACCGGTGATAACCGGTCGAACTTTCGTTGGTGAAAACCGGACACCTCAAACTGATGAAATGAGGACATTTCTAACTGGCGTTAACACCTCTTCCTCAATCATTTCCATTCACTATTATTATTGGGATCCTCATGAAGCATTTTGACCAGGTCCATAAAGTCGATCACAGCTTGTCCTTCCACTTTGGCGGGATCCTCACCCGCTTTCATAGCAGAGCGATCAAACTTGACCATCTCGTGCAAGGCACCGGAGAAGAGTTGCAATGCACCTTCTTTCAACAAGTTGCGGAGCAAAACCTTGCTACGCAAAAGCTGTTGCTCAACGTCGAACCAATTTTGGATTTGCACTCCATAGTATTTTTCAACGGTTAAATCTTTGTTGTTTCTTTTCCCAATTACACGAGAGGTATATTTGCAGGCATCGTTCTCCTTGCGGCGGCGGCTCTGAATGCAATCTTCGAAAATTTTGTACGCCTTGTCGTAATTGATTTTCAATCCCTTTACGCAATCGGCGTCATCGTCCGCAGCCAATGTCTCATCTCTGTTCGGCTGGCTTATTGAATCGGGTGAAGCCTCGTCGTTGATAGCAGATAATACCTGCCTGGCGATGAGTTGCTCACGCAGTGTATCAGGTGCATTCCGAATCACGTCCGGTATCGCGTCCCGCATCGCCTCTTGAGTGAAAACTTTGGGCAGCACACCTTCTTTTGAGATGATGTCGAAGCGAATGCGCAATACCCCCCTCTGCTCCTCTTGATCGAAACTTCGCATTCTATCCAAACAATGGAAGAGTGGCTCCCCATTACAGTATGGAAAGTTTTCCATATCTTTTTTGAGTTGCTCGAGCTTTTCTTTATCGTCATCTGAATCTGAGGCACGCAGGTTTTTTGCCTCTTTTTCGTAAAAATCCCGCCCCTTCTGCACGAATTCTTGTATCTGCTTGATCCTCCACCTGGTTATACTCCTCTTTTTCACCCCCTTCATTCGAACCATAGTATCCATTAAATATCTCACTTTCAGGGCCATCGACTCACACGGCAGCACTCCACTCTTGAAGGCTGTTTCAGTGTAGAAACTCGCGGCCAGGACCTGGGCCCAGTCCAAGGCACTGGCCCGGGCCTCGGCCTCGACATCATGGCGGGCTATTTCACCGAAGCCAAGCGAGCGCGAGGCACCGCCCCACGCGATTGGCGTGAAAACGGCGCAAGACACCAGGCCAAGTACAGGGACCAGCCTTCTCCTGCACAAACTCTTGGCATTTAACATCAGGATCTTCTCCAGTCCACGCGCACCCAGCGTGCGACGATAAACGACGAAAGGCTAGTACTATTGAGGCCAGTGTCAACTTGATTGGAACAACAGCCAGAATCACCAGCCCAATGCGGCGCACACCACGCGGAAGCGGTACACCAAGCCCCGCTCCAGCACGTCTGTGTCCCTGTCGCCGCTTCATTGCTGTGAACACAAAAGGGCGCGCATGCCACCAGATGCCACGAGCCAATACGCCAGCTGCTGTTGATGAATTATCGGGAGTATTTCTCTGATGCCATGACGGTGTTAACAGACGGAGACGATATCTGATCAGAGCAAGCT
>Ga0209021_1000626_pt1 | contig 42527 bp, 44 predicted proteins | sample PinacodermFT_FD_187299 | JGI IMG/M metagenome (GOLD analysis project Ga0209021, IMG submission 187299) | Host-associated microbial community of the marine sponge Aplysina aerophoba from Gulf of Piran - sponge pinacoderm, lysed by freeze-thaw... | ecosystem: Host-associated > Porifera > Sponge >... | reverse complement strand
AAAAAAGATGAGGGAATAAAAAAGAGTTTCAGGCGAACGGCCAACCTGTGGGGTTTTTATGGCCATGAATCCAGGGCCTGCCGGAAGGCCGTTGCCTGTGATGTGACAGGGACCTTTACGTGAACAGTCTTCTGCCAGGCAGCCCGGGCGTCTGGCATCTCTGCATCGCATTCAGGCTGGAGGGCCCTGGTTTCTCTGCAGTCAGACAGCAGAGGTGTCATGGGAGCCAGCCAGTATGGGAACCTCGCGCTACGGTCCTGAATCCAAGGCGGCGTCTGTGTTCTGTTATTCGGTGCTTGTTCATGCTTTCTCCTGATGATCGCAACAGCCGGTCGGATAACCGACCGGCTGTTGCATTGGCGTCCTTTTCTCCCGGGCAGCAGGGCCGGGAGCCTGCCGGTCCGGCACCGGGATTGCGCAAAAACAGTCGGCCCTTGTTGCGCGATCCGACTGTCGGCCGGTGTTGCTGTTGCGTTGACGGCTGCGCCTGGGTGGGCCACTGGCGCGCACTGACAAGGCATCTTCGGGTGCATAGGGAATACAGGCTCTGGCCCTGCCCTTTTGAAGGCTGTGGCAAGCGGTTTCCCTGGCGATCAAACAGGGATACCCATATTCGCACCCATACGGGAGAAAGGCCCTTCCTGTGTCCGTTCGAAGGCTGTGCAAGCCGGTTTGCAACGGCGGGTGTCAGACTCAATCATCTGCGGATCCATACCGGCGAAAGGCCCTATGTCTGCCCTTTTGCGGACTGTGGCAAGCGGTTTGCCCTGTACTCGACCAGGTATTCCCATATTTTCATCCATATGAAGACAATACCCATGCCTTGCCTGGCGGAAGGGTTTACGGCAGCCGTGAGCAGAGGAGATTCCCTGTCGGTCCCTGTAGAAGGAAAGGCCCGTGTCTGCGCTTTTGAAGGTCGCGAAAGGCGGCTTTCAGGCTCCGGGAACCGGAAAGTTCATCTGCGGCTCCCTCCCGGTGGCAAACTCTGGGCCTGCTCTTTTGAGGGTTGTGGCTGGCGGTTTGCGCAAAAGGGCAGCTGGCGACGCCATTTTTGTGTCCATAGGCAAGAAAAGCCCTCGCTTTGCCCGGCCCCGGGCTGCGGGAAAAGGTTCAAGAGCACCTGGAGCCTGACGCGCCACTTCCTGGCGCACCGCAGGGAAAGGCCCTGTTCCGGTCCGGTTCCGGGCCGCACACAGGGCGCTGCAGACTGTACAACAAGCCGTAATCTGCTGAAAACGGTGAAAAAGCGTTTTCAATTCCCGGCAGGAGAAGACCTTGAGCTCGGGGGAGGGCGCGGATTATTACCGGTAAAACCTATGCGTCAATGCAAGTTTATCCCGACCAGCGAAAGGCATTATGCCTGCCTTGTGGAAGGCTGTGACAAGCGATTTGCGAGGAAAACGACGCTGCGAGCACATGCTGCTGTTCATACGGGCGCAAGACCCTGGCCCTGCTTTTTTCCTGAGTGCGAGCGAGGTTTCATCACGGCACAACACAGACAGCAACATCAGCTTGTGCATTCAGGTGAGCGACGCTATCTCTGCCCTGTCGAAGGTTGTGGCAAGCGGTTCGTGCAAAAAGCAACGCTGCGCGGGCATGGCCGGGTTCATACGGGCGCAAGACCCTGGCTCTGCCATTTTCCTGAATGTGAACGACGTTTTGCAAGATTCGCACACCGACAGGAGCATTTGCGATTGCATACCGGAGAAAGGTCCTATGGTTGCCCTGTCGAAGGCTGCCGCAAGCGGTTCGTGCAACAAGCAACGCTGCGCGGGCATGCCCGCGTTCATACGGGCGTAAAACCCTGGTCCTGTCCGGCTCCGGACTGCGCAAGGCACTTCAGGCGCCGGAGTGACCTGCATCGCCATCATGTTATTCATACCGGGAAAAGCCCCGGTCCTGTGCGGCACAGGATTGCATAAGTCAAGCCTGCGGAATCCGCTGCGTCTGGGTGCCGGGACAGGGTGTCTTTCCACAAGGGAGTTGCTCCACAAGATTGTTGGCGACACCGGAACAGGGAGTCGTGGCAAGGGTCTGAGGTGGTGTCATTGCGCCCTGTTCTGTGTTGGTACCTGCCATGCTCCCGCCCGTCTGTGATTTCAGCGGCTCTGTCCCCCAGTTGGCAAGGCTGGCGCAGTCCCGTCAGTCTGGACAGGGGCGGGTGCATTGGTGCGTCTGCCTCCGGGCAGCAGCCCGCTTGTATCAGGCGTGCGGGGCCGTCAGGTGCGGCTGGCGAATGAACGGCGCCAGAAGACAGTCTTGACAGGGGTGTCATGAGCCCGGAACCCTGGTGCCATAATAACGTCCAACCCGGTGCTTGCCTGGCTTGGGGTGTACAGGTCCCATGGATTCTCCGATTACTCATTCCAAAAGAGTCACAGAGCCTGGCCGCTTGCCACACGCGCCGTTGCAGGTGCCTGTGCAAAGCGGCCGTCGCGTGCGTCTTTCTTCGAAATTTGTGCTGCCGCGCGAACTGCTTGCGCGCCGGTGGCCCGGCGGTGGTCCCTGGTGCCTGCGCCTGGGGGAGGGGTGCTTGCGCCTGGGGGAGGGGTGCCTGCGCCTGGGAGAGGGGTGCTTGCGCCAGGGAGAGTGGCACCAGCAGGGCCGGTCTGCTGTGGCAGCCGGATGGGGGGACGCGCGACAGACTGTAGGGCAGCCGTCTTGTGCTCTTCGGCGAGAGGCTGGCGGCCAGCGTGCAGGTCAGATCGAATCCGGGGTTGAAAGGCATGGTGTCCGTGCCGGGGGCCAGTCGTATTTCTGCTCTTCTCCGGGTAGTGCACAACAGCTGCCAGGCACCAGAGTCTGCCGCAAGCCTTTGTGCACGCATGCCGGAGGGCCTGTGCGCACTGTCTGTCCCTTTGAGAGATGTGCAAGACAGCCGTCCCGAGCCAGTGGTGTGCGCGCCCATCTGCGGACGCATACGCAAGAGAAGCCCCGTGTCTGCTCCTTTGAGGGGTGCGGGAGACGGTTTGCGGCAGTTGTCAGTCTGCGGGCGCATCTGCGGACGCACAGCGGAGAAAAGTGCCATGTCTTCTGCTCTGTTGAGGGTTGTCAGCAGCGCTTTGCTTCCTCCAGAACTATGCGGGCACATCTGCTCATTCACAGCGAGGAAAAACCGTTTGCTTGTCCTGTTGGAGACTGCGGAAAACGCTTCAGGAAGAAGGCTTATGTCAAGAGCCACTACCGGGTTCATAGTGATCAAAGGCCGTATCCTTGTCTTGTCGAGGGTTGTGGAAAGCGGTTTGCAAACCTTGGGGAACAGAAGATTCACGGGCGAGTCCATACCGGAGAAAAGCCTTATATCTGTTCTTTCGAGGGTTGTGGAAAGCGCTTTACGTTCGGCAGCAACGTGCGCATGCATCTGCTCATCCACAGCGAGGAAAAACTGTTTGTTTGTTCTGTTGAAGGCTGCGGAAAACGCTTCAGGACGAAGGGTTATGTCAAGAGTCACTACCGGGTTCATGGTGCTCAAAGGCCGTATCCTTGTCTTGTTGCGGGTTGTGAAAAGCGGTTTGTACGCCCTTGGGAACAGAAGATTCACGAGCGATTCCATATAGGAGAAAAGCCTTATGTCTGTTCTTTCGAGGGTTGTGGCAAGCGGTTTTTCACCGGCGGCAAAAGCCGGGAGCACTGGCGCGTGCACTGCCCGTCTTGAGTGAGACAAAGACGCCCTGGCAGGCGGAAGTAAAATGCGGGGCACGGTTGCAAACGCTGCTGGCCTTGGCGGCAGCCACAATGGCGGTGCGCGCCGGGAGACACGCCTGACCCTGTCATGCACGGCCTTGCCCCCTGATTCTGGGGGCGCATCGGCGGCTTGTGCTACTGATGACTTTCTACTGGATCAAGAGATTGGTGTATGTCCCCCCTGGAACCGTCTTTGCCCGGCTTCCGCCAGCTCCGGAGGCTGCACTCCCTGCGGGTGTTGGAGAGGAAAAACAGCCAGGCCAGCCCTGCTGCAGACTGTCGCCAGGGTTCGCCGCGCCAGCAGGTTCGTCTCACGCATCTTTCGCATGAGCCTGTCACTGGCGCCAACACTCCAGCTCGCCGTGTCGGCGCTGCTCCACAGCTGCCCGGACGAAAACCTGAGGCGAGGGCGTATGGTCGGCAGCCTGTGGGGGACAGGCTGGCTTCCGGCTTGCCGCAAGGCCGTGAACAGCGTGTTTCAACATCTCCGCGTGGGCGCGTCCGGCTGCATGGGCGTCATGCCGCAGCAAAGGAACATCCCTGTGTTGTGGACGGCTGCGGGAAAAGTTTCACAAGAGCGTCCAACAGGCTGGCTCACCTTCGTGTCCACAGCGGAACGAAAGCCTATGCCTGCCTTGTCGAAGGCTGCGGGAAAAGTTTCGCAACAGCTTTCAACAGACAGGCTCACATTCGTGTCCACACCGGAGGGAAACCCTATGCCTGCCTTTTTGAAGGCTGCGGGAAAAGTTTCACAACTGCCTTCAACAGACAGGCTCACCTTGGTGTCCACACTGGAGAGAAACCCTGTGCCTGCCTTTGTGAAGGCTGCGGAAAAAGTTTCACAAGACGCGCCGATGGACGCATACATTTGTGTAGTCACAGGGGAGGAAAAAACCATGTCTGCCCCTTCGAGGGTTGTGGGAAAAAATTTCCAACCGCCTCTGGCCTGCGCGTTCACTGTCGTAGCCACACAGGAGAAAAACCCCATGCCTGTCTCTTCGCAGGCTGTGGGAAAACGTTTTCAACCACCTCTGGCCTGCGCGTTCACTGCCGTAGCCATACAGGAGAAAGACCCTATGTCTGTCCTGCTGAGGGCTGCCGTGAACGTTTTATACAACTGGGCCATTTGAATTCTCATGTTCGTATCCATACGGGACAACAGCCTTATGCCTGCCTGCTGAAGGGCTGCGTTCGACGTTTTGGCCAGAAGGGGAAGCTGCTGGCCCATCTTCCTGTCCATTCGGGAGCAGGGCCTTCTTTGTGCACTTGTGAAGGTTGTCAGTGCCGGTTCACGCCGTTTTCAGCCCGGCAGGCGCACTTTCAAGTGGCCCACAGCAAAACAGGAGAATTTCCTGGGCCCTGGGTTGGCTGCGGAAACCATGACAAACGCCAGGAGCTGGCGCAGCCTCACGCGCGAAGCCATGGTGTCGATGGCGGGTGCCCCCTTGTTGCAGGCAGAGCAGAGCGCCATGCCCATCCGGTGTCCGGGCGTCGAACGCTGCGGTCAACAAGTCCCGGTCCGCGAGTCCAGAGCCCGCCTTGCACAGATTGCACAGATTGCACAGAGGCGCGGGTCTGTGTCTGCCCTTTTGCCGGCTGTAACCAAAGCTTTGCGCAGCTGCGATACTTGAAGTCCCATCTTGGTGACCACAGGCAACAAGGTCCTTGCGTCTGTCCGGTCGAAGATTGTCGCCGAGAGTTCGCAAGGAGCGCGACCCGCAGGAGCCATTTGCGTTTCCATTTCAGGCACAAGTTTCATTTTTGTACTGTCGATGGCTGCAACCCGGGTTTTATCCGGCCCCGGCATTTGATATGCCACCTTCGTTGGCACAGGGAAAACAGGGCCTGTGTCAGCGCGGTGGAAGCTGGTGGTAGAAACGGCGTGAACACAGGAGGTGGACGGTCTCACCAGTACGTCGACAGACAAGAGCAAGCCTGGGTCTGCGGTGCTGAAGGTTGTGAGCGATCTTTTGACCGGAATGCCGATCTTTACGCGCATTGGCAAGAGCACCTTGGCTTCAGGTCCTATGCCTGCCTCGTTGAGGGATGTAACAAGTGGTTTTTTCTGTTGGCACACAGGAGTCAGCATCTTCGCTGTCATGCTTCACAAAAACGCCATGCCTGCCCGGTAGAAGCTTGCAGAAGGGAGTTTTATACCGGCACCGATTTAAGGCGTCACAGCCGGATCCATTCCGGCGACAGGCCTTTTGGCTGCACCTATGAAGGGTGCAACAAGACTTTTGCGCGATCAGACGGCAGGAATGTTCACGTCAGGCGCCACCGGCCAGCAGTGCAGGCAACAACGCCCGGCATTGGACAACGCAGCCAGATGCGGTGTGAATTCCAGGTGACAGGCTTCGGCCTGGGTCGGGGGAGGCAACAGACCCCCGGCTGATACCCGGACCGGGCCGGAGGCTGTGCAGCTGTGATCAGTCCACGTACAGATCCGGCAGAAGCGAAGCGGCTTGCTCGGGATGGCAGGCGTAGTGATCAAAGTCCGTGACACCGCGAGTGCGCAGCAGGTCTTCGTCCACCAGAAGCTGTCCGGTCAAAGCCAGGTCCGGCGTGATCAGGACTTCCCGTGCGGCGTCGGCCATGATGGCCGGCTTGCGACTGCGGGCGTGTAATTTTTCGCCGCCGATGCGCGTCAGGGCGGCGGTGGAAATCAGTGTTTTGGGCCAGAGCGCGTTGACGGCAATGCCATGGCCCCGGAATTCTCCGGCCATCCCCAGCGTCAGGAGGCTGATGCCATATTTGCTGACAGTGTAGCCGGCACGCGCTTTCACCCAGTGAGGTTTGATGCTCAGCGGTGGTGCAATATTGAGCACCTGCGCATGAGACGAGCGTTTCAGCAAAGGCAGGGCGGTGCGGGTGCAAAGAAAGACGGCCCGCACGTTGACCTGCTGCATAAGATCAAACTGCTTGAGGGAGGTTTCCTCAACGGAACCCAGACTGACGGCACCGGCGTTGTTGATCAGGATGTCGATGCCGCCAAAGTGCTCTGCCGCCTGATCGACAGCCTGTTGAACCTGTTCCGGATCGCGCACATCGAGGCGCAAAGCCAGAGCCTGGCCGCCGGCACTTTTTATCTCGTCGGCCACTGTGTGAATGGTGCCTTCCAGCTGGGGATGCGGCTGGTCGGACTTGGCCGCCACCACAATCTGTGCCCCTTCCTGCGCGCAACGCAGTGCGATGGCGCGGCCAATGCCGCGACTGGAACCGGTGATAAAGACGGTCTTGCCTTTGAGTGAAACGCTTGTCTGTTCCATGGGTATCTCCTTGTGTTGGCTGGTGTGAGGAAGACGTGAGCCGGTGCATGGTATCACTCGCTGGACTCAGGGGGGGTAGAACCTCTTTGCGTTCTTTCAGGCCCGCTGTGGCGGCAGATCACTGCTTCTGAACTCTGTACTGGAGACAGGCGGCGGCCAACGAACGCGCAAGGCCCTGTTCCCGGATGAGTGGCCAGCTCCCGGAGGCGCATAATCGCAGTGGATGCAGAGGCGGAGTGAGTCTGGTACCAACACCTGCCGGGGACTCATGCCCGGACGGCCGTCGCTGCGATTAACGTTCTCAGCAATCGCCTGTTCCAGAATCTCGAAGACAGCCTTCTGCAGCTCAGGAGTGATGCAGATATGCTGGAGGACACGGAGCAACCGGGGGATGTCATCGCGGGTGCTTCCATCGAAGTGGATCGCGCAGATGTCGACTGCGTTCAAGTTCGCCAGAATACGCACTGCGCCTGGCTGTTTTTGCGGTTCAAATGGCTAACGCATGATGAAAAACCAAACCTGTCTGAAAACTTCGTTGGGAACTATGGCCTACAGGCCAGAAATGCCAAGGATTTTATGTTTTCGGACAGGCATTACATAAAAGACCGTTCACAGGGTGGGGCCCAGCCGAAGGTAGAAGCTTTTTTCTGTGCGGTTGCCTATGCCGTCTATTTTGAAACGGCATTTCCCCTGTCCTTCGGTGATGCTCCAGTCGTGACCATCGCTTTTTAAAAAATCCCCACTTGAATAATACTCGTTTTTCCATGTCAGGAGTGTCTGACCAATACTCCCCGAACCCATGTCTGCCCAATATCCCAATTTTTTAACGAGTCGACCTGAATCCAATTCTTTAATCAAACGACCTTCGTCGTTGTAGAGTGCAGCAGCACACATCCCTTCGATGCTCGGTAAGCACCAGACGTGCAGAACAAAATCATACTCAGGGGTATATCCGGTATATCCGCTCTCCCGCAATCTTTCACGTAGAGCGGCTGATGCTGCGTCTGGGCCATTCAAAAATTGCTGCAGATCTGCATTTGGATTTACTGCCTGGTAATAAAGACCAAGCCGACAGTAGCGCTCGCGTTCGTGCCAGAGGAACCCCACATCTTCAAATAAGTCGAGGGATTCGACATCTTGGCGCACTGCTGCAATCAGAGGTTCTTTGTCAATCTTGATGTATATAGTGGCATCGTCAATGGCATTCTCCTGATTCCTTTTGATATAAACGGGCCCTTGTGATCGAGGGTGCGGGACCAAAGTGTGGTCCGCGATACTTCGATTGATCTGGAAGTCTGCCGGGGTTGTTTCAAATGGCTCGTCACCCTTGATTCTGTCACTGGCGTAGACAGTCTGTTTAACCAATAATGACACGATCACCAGAGTAAAGATGGTCCGGGGTTTCAGTCTCTGAGCAGCCATCTCGGCATCTCCTTTCTACAAAAAACGACAGGGCACCATCATTGGCGTCATGGAGTGCAGCACTGTAATTTTCTATGGGGGTTGGCATGCAGAAGGTGCACAGCGAGAACTCCGGGAGTTTTTTTGATTGCTGGTGGTAGCGAAGCTCAGGCCGAGAGTAGCGTTTTTTATACCATATGAATCCGGCGTCGCGAATCAAATTTCCGGCAATGCTCTCGGGCTGTGCGGCTTCCATCGTAGAGGTCAGGAGTTCTGTTCTAATCCTGATGTAGAAACTGGCGTCATCTTGTTTGCAATCATCAAGATAAACAGCACCTCTGGCAGAGTGGTCTTTGACTGATTGGTAGTGTGCAATGGCTTCATCTTGCGGGGCTGCCGCCAGGTCGAGGGTTGGAAATTGACTGCCATCCTCGGCTTCGCCATCGGCGCACAGAGTCTGTTTTTTCAACGAGGACAGGTGCAACAAAGCAAGGCCGACCTGCCATTTCACTCTTTGAGTGATCATCATTGACTCCAGCGCGACAAAAACGACGACGGCATTGTAGACCAGTGGGAGAAAAGTATAGATCAATAAGCTGCGAACAAGTCTCTTTTTCCAGAAAAGGACTCACTGGCATCAAGGGTTGCAGCTGGCGTAGGTAGTGCCAATCCGAAAACCCTCCAAAATTTCACATCAGCAGAAACTTTATGAAAGGGATTAGCAAGAATTTGGCATTTTTCCGGTTCTCAGCCGCAATCTGCCTTAACCCAACGGATTTTTTCAGCAACATCAGCAGAAAACACTGATTTTCAGGCACGGGCAATTCTCACCTGCGGTGATTTGAGTTCCGGTTCGGTGGTTTGGTCTGCTTAAGCGACTCTTTGCAGGAGAGGCGGCTTGTCCCGATCTTTGTCAAGCAACAGTTTGCCCAATCGATGCAAGTTGTTTCCGACAACTGCCAGAGCCGTATAACATTTGACAGCGACTAGCCCACTGTCTCGGCACTTGTCCAGCCCGTGGACCTCAAGCCAATGAATATCGGACTCAACAGCTGAGTGCTGACGATGTGCTCGGTGAAATTCCAGATGGTTTTCTCGCGCTTTGCCTGTGGCCGACAAGCGCCCATTTTTGGGAAGCACGGGGCGTTCCGGGAAGGTCTCCAGCTCTGCAAGGTTTGCGGGGCTCCAGAAGCCCTTGTCATAGCTGGTCTGGTTCATGGCCGGGAAGCGTTTCCGGGCTTCTTTTGCCATAAGTACAGCAACTTGGTCGTCGGTTTCTTTCACCATCACATGGTGGTGCAATGTAAAACCAAACTGATGAAATGAGTACATTTCTAACTGGCGTTAACATTCACAGGAAAAACTCCCTCTGTATTGGGGTTTCTTTGAGTGTATTCACAACATGAATCGCCGGGGAACAGCGCCATCTCTGATTGCTTTCTTTGCTTCTGAGCTAGCTCCCCGGCATCCGTGAAGAGCCTTTTTCTTTTGGTACTTTCTGGAGTAGTTCCTGGTAATCCCGTTGGGATTTCAGCAAGGTATATTGGCATTCCAGCAAGTCCTCCGCTTTTTGTTCACAGTTACTGGACGATTGCTCTACCTGCTGCGTATTCCCTTTTGCCCAATCAGCGCTGGACGGCCAGGGCCATGCAACCGGTGTGCAAAGGGTACAAACCACCAATCCAAGCACAGGGGGCAGACACCTCCACCCCCGAAACTTCATGACGTTGATCATGCTGCCCTCCCTACGCGCAGCCGCTGCGCGACACAAAACACCCACAGCGTGGTATTGATTCGGTCGATGTCAAACGTTTCGGAAAATCGTCTGGAATCCTCAGATCAGTACGGCGCACAGTGAGAAGGGAGTGATTACCAGGAAATTATTCCAGCACCAGCGAGTCGCCTCCCCTGTCGCCACTTCCTCGCTGTGGACACAAGCCGGAGCGAACGCCACTGGTCACCAAGAGTCAATACGCTGGAGCAGTGCGACAAGCACAGTGCAACCGACTGAAATTGCAGAAGCCAGCATCTGATACATTTCGCCGGGCGACCTATCCCGCTACCCTGGCTGCTTTGAGATTCAAACTGCCGGCCGACGGCGTGGAAGGCATCAATTTTAGAGACTGTGTCCTGGTAGAGAGTGATGTTGATAAGGAGGTCGTCTGATCATGCTCCCAAAAACGCCAGGATTGACTATCTCCCGAATAGATTTGACTACCTCGCGAATAAGAGCTGGCGAATAGCGAATAAGAGACAAGTCTGTTTTGGAGATCCGCAGCATTTCGATGGTTTCGATCAACATCAAGTCCTCGTTATCGTCTTTCAGCTTGTCCCAGTCGACAACGAGTACACCCTTTCTACTGAGACAGTCAAGCAGGACCTCGCCGTTGGTTGGCAGCATGAACAGAACGCATCTTTCTGCGCGCAAGGCGGGCGGCACCTCGTCGTTGTTCAAGTCAATACTCAATGCCCCTTTTTCGTTGGCACCTGGCACTATGTGCACTATGTAAAGAGTGGCAGGACACTGTTCCCGCCAGTTTGCAGCAATAAAATTTGTACGACTGTGATTTTTTACCACAGGGCACAGAATCTTCAGGGTCCTCGTATGATTCGCAATGGGCTGATTTATTTCGTCACTGGGGCACGAATATGCCCAGCCAGGGCTCCTCGAGAAAGCGAAAACCAGGCTCCGGTTCCGTGGTGGCAGAAGAAGGGTGCGGGAAAAAACAGGCTGCATTCCAGCAGGAGGTGGATCGACTCTCCTGCGCGAGACCTGCGCCAGAAGGCCGGGCAGGGTGTGACTTTCTCATGGACGTCGCGCGGGGGAGAGCGGCTCGATCAGGTGTTTTTCGCCTGACAGAGATACGGGTGCCCGGCCAGCAGTTGGCAGGCTGAGGTTTTCTTGACGTCTGTGAAGGGACAGGAGCGGCTGTGCTGCCGCTCTTCAAGGGGTCAATACGCGGCTGCTCAGCTGTCGGCGCGGCTCAGTTGCAGGTAAAGGGCATTGCCTTTGTAACCGGCAATGCTGTTGATAGCCTGGATTTTGACTTCCTCGGAACTGCCCTTCCACATCGAAATACGTTTCTCCTGGGCAGCTTTTTTCATGGGACTTCCCAGTGACTCTATCAGGTCGCCGTCTGCACCGTAGAGTTCTGCCTTGCCACTTTTTTTATCAAGGTCGTATGTTCCTGCGCAACGAAGCCGGAGAAAAAAGAGGCTCTTGTCCGGGGAATAGCGCAGTTCTATCCGGCAGGTCCTCCATTCTGCCCAGTCAAATAACACGTCTGGCATCAAGTACTCAGAGTGACTGGTCTTCCCCATCTCCCTTGTGAAAAGCGATTTGGGAAGCTTGATGAATACGGTGTCGATTCCGAGGCCTTGTCTGACATACACAGGTCCTTGTGCACAGGGGTGTGGAGTCAAGATGTAAGAACCCAGTTTCTGATCGCGTTGGAGCTTGGTGATGCAGTGCGCGGAAGTTTTCTCGAAATCCTGTTGCGGATGGCTGTCCAGGCACCAGCGGCACTGTACAGGGCGCAGGTCGCAGCGTAATTCGTGTGTCTCGACATGAGGAAAGCGAACATGGCAGTAAGTACAGTCTTTCGGAACCGCCGGGCAGGTGAGGGCGTGCGGGCCGTTGCTGACAACATCGGCTTGACGCAGGCCAGGCTCACCGCAACCCTTGGGGCAGGATACTATTTGCTGATCGCAGCTTCGTACATGGCTCAACCATTCTCCACGCGCGTATTTTTGCTCGCAGTGAGGACAGTCCATCGGATAGAAGCGACAGTGCTCGTAATGAGCAGCCATCTGGGCAGGCGGCGCCTGGAAGTCGCAGCCCCAGCCGCAGGGCATAGGGTACTCTTTGACGGGTACCATGCTGAACCCCATGGTGGGTGTCATGGTGGGTCCTGTGGTTTGTGGCACTGCGGCCAGTGCGGGAAACCATTGTCGCAATTCTTGCAGTTTCGGTTCACACACCCGGTTATGGTCAGCCATGGCGGTCATGGGTCCGGTCCAGGGACAGCCGAAGCTGGCACGCGCGCAGGAGAACTCTGGCTTCGGACATGCCCTGGCATGTTCCCCCAGCTGTGCCAGGGTCCCGTTCCATTGCAGGCACTCGGCGCAGTTGAGGCGTAGCTGTTGCTGTTGCTGTTCCCATGCCAGCTGCTTGTCCCATGCCTTCAAATCCGCAGGATCCGCATCGGTTGTGCGGCACTGGGGGCACCTGACGTGCCCATGGACTTGTATCGTGCTTTCGTAGCAGGGTGCGCAAATGCAGTGGCGTTTATCGATGCACGAGTGTCTGGTTCCTGGTTCATCCATGCAGCCCACGCAGCGCGGTACGGAGCGCGCCGCGTATTCACACAGGCTCCAGATATGGTCTTTGAGTGTAATTTGCACCGGCGGACAACCGGCCGATGGTATATGCCCTGCTTGAGAAAGCGCAGGTGTACAGCTTGTAGATTGCATGAGGGTCCTCCTCCCTGGATTAGAGATCTCAAATAGTTGGACACGACTGCTGTTGTGAAGTTCCGCAGCAGGTTCAAGCCTTGTCTGAGGTTTTCCCTCTCTTGCCTTGCGAGCTCAGCAGCTGCGCTGACTCTCAGTCCTGAGCGTCCGTCATCATGCGTGGTGATCAATCCCGGGCACAGCAGGCAAGCTGGCGGCTGCTGCAACAACAAAAAGACACTGATAGACATAATGAACATCCATTGCCGCTCATCGGGACAGCAACAGACAGTAGTTTCCTTGATGTCTGGAAAAAGGTGGGCACTGCGCCGCTCAAGTTCCGGGCACAAGGCTGCTGTATTTCAGGCAGTGGTCATGGAGGTGTCATGCGGCGGTGGATTCTGGCGCAGGTAGTCGCGCACATCTCGACTGATTGTCTCGTCAGTTTCGTTGCGCGGCGCGCAGTTTTGCGCCCAGGCACGACCTGGGTGAAGCATATCCCATCCCGGTCTTGGCCCTGCGTGGCGCCCCTTGCCAGGATCGTGATTGCCAAATCCGTCAATGAGAGTGTTCCATAGTGGATCAAACCTTGCGATCAGCAAGGACTCCCCCAGGCAAATCCAGATATCGTCAACAATCAAATAACGACAATAAAAGTCGGTGATGTCGATATTGGATGCCTCTTCAAGGCTTCTGGCGTGTTGTTTCAGCCGGTTGTGTAGCACCTTGCCAGGAGATGTCTCAAGATAGCCCCCTTTTCTGGCTCCCCGGGAAATAGCCTTTCCGATGTATAGGGGCGCGTTAAAGAGGCCGTTGCGGTTGCGCTCAGCTATTGGTGCGTAACACGGGAAACCACCGGTGTAATAGATCGCATAGATTCCAGCGCCATCGAAGGACTTCAGCTCTCCCAAAGGCACCACCGGTTGGCGGAGCATGGCTTGTCCCACGCTCGCGCCGAGGTGTTGTTTGTCGAGTGGGTTGAAGGCTGGTCTCTTCCCTGTCGTCATGCCGCATCCTTTCCTCTGGCGCGAGCTATCCTGCCAGGTTCGGCTTCTGCGAGTTTGTGCGCGACAGAGGCGCACAGGCGACGCGCCAGGGCGACGGGAACGGCATTACCAAGCTGCCTCATGGTTTCTGTCCAGGAACCATGGAAAACATAGGCATCCGGGAAAGTCTGCAACCGGGCAGATTCCCGCACACTGAAGTAACGGACGCTGCCATCCTCCCGAACCATCATGTTCTCACCGCCGGGGACGCCGTGGCCGCCCGCCTTGAGAGTTTTTGCGGGCCAGTCGAGAGGGCTGCCTGTATGCCCCTTGTAGACGCGGGCACCATCCTGAAACCTGTGGTTGTGGAAGGGCTGCGCGGCTTTTACTGCCGGGTCTGGAAGATCCACCAGGGCGTCCCTGACTGTACGCCATGGCTTTGTTTCTGGAAGGAAAAGCTCCCGGGACAGCCTTTTCACCCTGGCCGCCAGCCTTGGTGGAACATCCGGACGCCGGGCCCTGGATATGCGATGCCTGTCCCAATAGTCCCCCGTGATCCACTGCGCGTGTAAAAGCGCCTCAAGAGAGTGGCTGGGCTGCGGGAATGACCACTCAATGCCAAGATCTGATCTGAAACCGATGATCAATACCCGTTCCCGCTTTTGGGGAACACCATAGTCGGCGGCGTTGACCAGCGTCGGCACCAGGTTGTAGGCCAGTCCGGTTGCAGGCCATGTGCAGGAAGTTTTCTCGCACTCAAGGCGGCGCAAATGCTGCATCCAGCTTTCGTGTCGACGCCGCACGACTTCGGGAAACTCCAGCTGCAACAACAGGTATTGGTAATAATGCGCGAAGCTGGCGCGCGTAAGCCCCTTGACGTTCTCGATAATGAACGCCCTGGGCTTGAGTTTGCGCAGGATGTCCACCGTCGCGGGGAACATGTCCCTCTTGTCGCCGTAGGCCTTGTGCTTGCCGCCCATCGAGAATGGCTGGCATGGTGGCCCCCCGGCCAGCAGATCAATACCTTCCGGTATGGAGCCCCAGTCAAAGTCCCTGACATCGCCTTCCCACAACGGCCAGTCCCGGACAACAGGAAAGCCGCGCTTCTGATTTTCCCTGATGGTGTCGCAAGCCCATCTGTCCCATTCAACAACAGCAAGGGATTCGAATCCTGCGAGGGACACCCCCATAGCAAGCCCTCCGGCCCCGGCGAACAACTCCACTGATGTCATTGTTGGTTGTGTTTTGTTCATTGGCACAGGATTCTCTCAAGACTTCACGGGCATCACCCAGCTTCAGGAGCTGGTATTCCTGGGTTGCGAGGACGCGCCAACCTGCAGTTTCCCGGCTGGAGACAGTCTTCTGGCTGCATTCCTGGTCGGCACAAGTTTCCCGCTCCAGAAAACCTGTCTGGATCTGGAAAGCCGGGCAGCCTGCAGGACTGATCTTCTCGTTGGATTGGCTGTGTTGTTGCATCGGGCGATGCAGCCCTTGTCAGTTTTCAGAGTTCATTGCTTCAGACAGGTGCATTGCTTCAGGCAGGTGACCGGGGCCGCCGGTGCAGCTGTGCAGGATAGAGACTGGTAACAGATCCGTAAAGACCAGGGTCTCCATTTACACCATGTGCTTGCTTCAGACAGCACAATGTAGTGTCACTGAGAACCTTGTGCCTGCATCTCTGGTCAGGTCCCGGGCCACTGTCGGCAGTCGGCCCACTTGTGAACCCGCAGTCGATTGACTTGTTGTCTTACTCCAGCCTCCTGTCTTTGGTAGCCAGATCAGAGGAGGCGGCAGGGCATGACCCCAGGGGCACTTGTGCCTGACACCAGGGTGCTTGATTCTGAAGCAGAAACTCCTGCGCCTGACACAGGGGCACTGGTACCCGGCGGAGCGGCAAACGGGCCCAGCTGAAGAAAGACATGGTCCCCCCCGTCGATGGCGATACGATCAATGGCGCTGATTTGAAACAGGACACTGTGCTGATCGGGATCAAGCTGCAAGTTGGCATGCTCCGGCCCCCATTTCTGCAGCAGGCTGCCGTTCCCGGCAAGGAGCTGTGCTTTGAGCCCCGGGGTAGTAAAGCGCTGTGGGGCGTCGACTGAAACACAGAAGGAGTCTTTATTGTGGTCGTACTTCGTCTGCAATGAGCACGACCGGCCCGCCCATTTGACGTGCAGATCACAGGTGCGGTTTGAGGAAAGGCTGGTGGGTCTCTCTCTGGCCAGCAGCGCGCCAGGCATCTTGATAAAGACAGGATCATCACTCCCCTGCTGTGAGACATAGACAGGGCCCTGGGCGTAGGGGTGTAACTGCAATGTCTGCCCGTTGAGCGTCACAGGATCTGTGAGCTTCTGGCGACAATTCTGCGACATGGCTGGGTAAAGCCTGAACGGGTGCCTGTCCAGGCACCATTTGCAGGCAACCGGGCGCTGGGGGCAGACGATAGCAATGTGTTCTTTCAGGATATTGTGCGCAAACATACCCTGGCAGTATTGGCAAAGCACGGGTCGCTTTGGACAAACGAAAGCATGGTAATTGGCTGTCACATCCTGGGAACGCAGTTGCGGCGCGGCGCAGCCCCAGGTGCAGGAGACAGTCCTGCGTCGGCAGAGCGCCTTGTGTGACGCGCGCTGATCGTGCTTGATCTGTTTGTCACAATCAAGGCCGGTGTCCCAGCCCCGGGGGCAGGCACCGCGATGGGTTCTCACCGCCCCGTCGTTCGATCTGCGGAAGCCGCAGCCCCGGTCGCAGGCTATGTCGCAGGCTATAGAGTACCCACTGGCAGATGCAGGCATGGATGCTTGTGTGTTATGCATGATCGAACTCCTCCCTGATGTAAAAGAATCCTCTCCATAAAGTTATTGACATGATTTGTGCTGTGGAGTTCCGGACTGCCGGTGCGCCCTTGCTTTCGTCATTCGCGCGAAGGCGGCAATCCATGGGCATTGGCAGTGGATTGGACCTTCGCAGGACGAAAGTCGGTGCAGGGATGATGACGGCGAGCCAGTGCGGACGCAGTTCCTCATCAAACCCTGCCGGTATGCGCAGGCCGCAAGAGTGTCAGGGGACGACGCAAGAATGTACGGCAACGACGATAGATGAGACGGGGATGGCGGGGGTGATCAGGGTGCGAAGGATCAACGATGGCGGCGAGGCAATCCCCCGCGTTCATAAGTCGCGAGAGGCCTTCCCACAGGGGCGGTTGATCTGGGCCTCGGGCGGACCCGGCCTGATCTGCTGCTGGCCTGGAAGGCGTGTGCGCACTGGCTGGAGAACAGGATATCAACTTGAAAAAGACGTGAGAGCCGCCGTTGGCGCTGATGCGCTGGTCGGTGTTGACACAGAAACTTATCTTGCCGCCGGTTGTGGGGAGAAAAGGCCTGACATCCTGGCCGGCCCTGGCAGCGCCCCATTCCTGCAGCACACTACCCGCATCACTGTAGAGCTGTACTTTGGCTGTGATGGCCGTTTCTCCCGCTTTGGGGATGAGGTGGACGCAGAGGCTTGTCTTGCTTTCCGGCACCGTCATCATGTGCCACTGGGTCCCGGCCCAGGTGAATGCCAGTCTGGACGAGCATGGAATCTGCCTGTCTGCTGCCTTGTCACTGAGGAGTTTCTTCAGGGGCAATTTGATGAAAACAGGATTGTAGATACCCTGCAGCAAGAGATAGACAGGGCCAGAAGCCCCTTTGGCGAGCTGCAGGACTTGCTTGTTGAGGGTCACGGGACGCGCACAGTCTTCATGACAGCTGGTGCTGAGCTGGTCGGCAGTATCGGCAGGGTGCGTTTCCAGACACCAGGCACAATCCACCGGCCGCAAGCCACAGGTCTTCTCGTGCCTGTCCCACCCGGCTGATGGAATAGTGTTCTCACAGTATGTGCAGGCCTTTTCCAGGGACATGGAACTCTGTAACCTGCCGGCCCCATTGCGCAGCAGCTTTTCCGCTGTAGCCTCGTCTTCAAGGGAGAGCGGAGGTTCTTCGGCGTGGAATCTCAGCACGTGTGTCCCCAACTTCTGACGCACAACGGGCTGGTTGCAATCAGGGCAGCAGACCAAAGCGCGTGGGCAGAATGCATAATGGGCTTTTATTTTTCTCCGGGACAATTTTTGGCCACAGCCCTTGCCGCACTCTGTGAGGTCTTCCTCCGGGGTGGTATTTCCGGCAGGAAGGACGGTGTGTGCTTTGGAGTGAGGATTGTCATGCGGTGCGTACAGCTGGCGCGAGCTGTGTTGTAGTTGCCTGGTATCACATGACTCCTGATGGCCGGCACTGTCCTGCGGCGGCCCCTGTTCTACGTCTCCGGCATCGGCATTCTGGCAGGAGACCCGTTGCGCTGCGCCTTGCCCGGCGTCTTGAGGCAGCTCAGGCTGCGACCCTGATCGCACACGGGCTTCATCGCAGTCCTGGCTGGCATTCGGGGTGTCCGGCTCTCCGAGGGTGCTGGAATTGTTCTTGCGATCAGCGTGTGAGACGGGGGGGCGGGTATTCAAAAGAGATTTCTTGCAGTTTGCGCAGGCACAGCGACGCTCCTGCAGGCTGGTGTGCACAGAGGCTACAGCATTCTGGCGGATAGGGCTGACATCCATACATAGTGCGATGGCGGGGCACAGGCTCCCGCGCGGCTCAAGGGCATTGACCTGCGCAGGCTGGCTGGCATCTGGAGTGCGGCGTTTTACGGATGTGCTGGACAGCGATGAAAGAGTCTGAGAAGCGATTTGCATACTGATAGTCCTCCATGATGGCCATTTTGTGTCCCCGTACCACTTTGGACACGCCAGTTTCAGGGAAGTTCCTCTGTTGTTTCATGCCATGAGTGCCACTTTCGTCCAGGGAATGCGGGAAGCCGGGGGCGTTGGCAGAGGATCGGTGCCTTTGCGGATAGTGCCGGAGGCGGCGCGGGCATGCCGGGTGGGGAGGCAGCGGTAAGGAATGGAAGCTGAGACTCTGCGCACGGCAGTGCAGCTCCCATTCCTGCGTGCGCTGAACGAGGGCGCGCAGGACGGCAGAGTGCACGGGGACACGGGGACACGGGGATGAGTAGGGAGGCGAGGCTACGCCCCTGCTGAGCAGTCGTATAATCCCTGTCACCAGAAGGGCTGGATGCGCGTGTCCAGAGACGGCGCGGTCTGACATCCTCGCCGCCTGTCATCCTACGTGCAAGCCAATGGTCCCAGCCGGAAAAAGACGTGTGAGCCCCCGCAGGCGCTAATGCGGCCAGCGACCTGGAATGAGAACGCCACTCCGCCTTTGAAATTGGCTTCAAGAGGGCTGACATTGGGGCAGGTGCCCGTGTTGTCCCATGTGCCCAGCTGTTGGCCGCTTGCGCTGTAGAGCTGCACTGTCGTTGTGGTAGCCTTTTTTTTCATCCAGGGGAGGAGCTGGACTTCCAGGCGTACCTGGTTCCAGGACAGCGCTACCATTTCCCACCACTCCTTGCCCCACATGAACTTCAGCTTGAACGAGAAGGCACTCCGGTTTGATGGTGCGGCTTTTTCTGTATCGAGCAGTTTCTGCATGGGTAGCTTGATGAAGACGGGATCATAGGTTTTTTCCTGTGTGATATACACGGGGCCGGTGGCCTCGTCAGAGAGCTGCAGGGTTTGCCCATAGAAAATCACGGGACCTGCGAGCGCCTTGTAACACTCGGCAGAGAGTTTGATGGCCTTGCCGGCAGGATGCGTTGCCAGGCACCAGACACAATCAACCGGCCGCATGTCACAAAGCCCGCGATGCTTGTCAAATTCTTCGAATACAATCCAGTTGTTACAGTACGAGCAGTGCTGTGGATTTTCCGGGCACATCAAAGCATGTGTACCTCTGTTCACCGTCCGCGCAAGCAGTCCCGTCATCTCGCAGCCGTAAGGGCAAGGAACCACTCTGTAGTCGCATATCTCTGCGTGTGCCGGAAAATCCCGACGCACAAGGTTTTGCTGGCAGGCAGAACAGCTCACCAAAGAGAGGGAGCAGACTCTGTAATGGGCTTGCATCTCCCGGCGGGGGAGCTTTTGGCCACAGCCCTGGCCGCACTCCGTGCTCTTGTCGTCGGTCGGCATAACTGTGGGCGCCGTTGTGTCCATGCATTCTGACAGGGAGGCAATCCCGTCTGAGGGCGGCCTTTTTCGGGCGTTATATTCGCTCTGACGGGCCTGGCTGTCCTGTTGCGGCCACTGGCCTGTGCCTCCGGCAGCGGGATTCTGGCGGGAGGTCTGTTGCCTTGTGCACTCCCCGGCGTGTTGACGCAGCTCATATGCTGACCCTGACCACCCGTGGCACTCATCACAGTTCACAGCGACAAGTGCCAGCTTCTTTGCCCGCTTGGCATTCAGGTCACGCAGTGTGCCGGCGGTGCTGGAACTGTTCCTGCAACAGGAGTCTGGGGCCAGCCTTCTGTCATATCGCAGCTGGTCGTGACAGTTCTGGCAGACACAGTGACGTTCCTCCAGACATGCGTACCAGGGTGCCAAAGCATTCTGGCAGATATAGCAGTCGTCGATAAATGCAGCGGTGGAGGCGCACAGACTCCAGCGGTGTTGAAAGGCCTTGACCTGCACGGACTGGCAGGCGGCCGGAGAGCGGCAGTGTGTGGCTGCGCTGGCCGACGAGGAAAGAGTATGAGGCACATGTTGCATGCTGATTGTCCGCCATGATGATGAATGTCTTCGAGTTCCGTCTACTTGTAGACATGCCTGCGTGCATGAAGTTCCCCTTGTGGGCTTTTTGTTGTGGTGCCATGCATACCGCTTTTATCCAGTGAAGGTGGCAATCCAGCGGTGGCGGCAGTGGGGCCAGGCCTTTGCGGGTCATGCGGGAGGCGGCGCGGGCATGCCGGGTGGGGGCGCAGAGGTCAGGAATGGAAGCTGAGACTGTGTGCACGGCGGTGCAGTACAGATTCCTGGGTGCGCTGAACGAAGGAACGCAGGAGGCAAGCGTGCACGGGGATGAGTATGGAGGTGGCCCCCTGCTGATCCAGCTTGCGACTTCTGTTAACGGGGGGCAGGCGTCCGGCGCGGGCTCTATCTGATAGCCTCTTTGCCAGGCAGACGTGCTGCCTGTCGGGTTCTCATCCCAAAAACGGTCCCAGCTTGAGAAAGATGTGTGAGCCTGTGCAGGCCGCAAGGCATGGGGTCTGGATGTCGAAATAAAAGCTGCAGTTGCCACTGCTGACCATCAGGGGGTTGGCATCCTGGCGGTTCGTCTGCGTTGTCCATTCGTCCAGCCGGCGGCCACATTCACTATAGAGCTGCACGCAGGCTCCGCTGGTTTTATACGGGTCAGCGAGAGAAAGGTGAACACTTATGTTGCCTTGAATCTTTCTTAAAGCAGACGCTTTCCACCAGTCCCCATTCCACAAGAAGTTCAGCCCGGTTATTAAGTAGCCCTCGTAATCGCTTGCATCTGCGCCGAGCAGTCGTTTCAGGGGTAGCTTGAGGAAGACTGGATCATGGCTGTCCTGTTTTGCAATATAAACGGGGCCTGCGGCCCGGTCGCAGAGTTGCAACGTTTGCCCATTGAGTTGCACAGGATGTGCGTGCTTTTTACGACACTCGGCGGCGAACTCGCCCGCTTTTTCGAGGGGGTGCGAGTTCTGGCACCAGACACAATGCACCGGCCGCATGTTGCAAAACCTTTTGTGAGAGTCCAGCTGTTTGTATGCAATCATGTCGTGACAGTGCTCGCAGGGCCGTGGCATGGGACGTTGCGAGCAGGATCTGGCGTGAAAACCATTGCGCAGCTCGTACGCAAAAACCCCCGCCATACCGCAGCCGTACGGGCAAGGAACCACTCTGCGCTCGCAGAGTTTTGTGCTGTGCTCCGCCAGATGCTGACGCTCTACCTTTTGGCCACAGTCAGTGCAGCTGATCAAAGAGAGCGGGCAGACTTCGTAATGGATTTTCATCTCATTTTGGGAAAGATTCTGGCCGCAGCCCTGGCCGCACGCCATCAGAGCAGATTCCCTGTTGTTTGTGCCGACAAGAGCCCTGTGTACTGCAGGAAAGAGGCTCAATAGCTTCGACAGCTGTTGCAGATTTGCGTCACATTCCCTGTAATGGGGAGCTCTGTCCTGCGGCGCCCCCTGCCAGGGGCACCCATAATTCTCGAAATTAGGGCAAGAGACGGTTTGCATTACGCACTCCCCAGCCTGGCGACACAGCTCATGGATGGAGCCTGACCACAACTGAGCCTCACTGGCTGTCGTCGCCATCCTTGCCGCGTCGGCCCTGGGCTGTTCCCGGCTCCTGCCGGGCGTGGCCTGATTATGCAATGCCGTGTTTGAGTACTGCGTGTAGACACACTGGCGCTTGGCCAGGCTGCTGCCAGAGCCCTGCTGGACTTCGTTGGCACCGGTGTATGTTGTAGCGAGGCTGTTATCACTGCGCTGAGACAGCTGTTCAGCGCGGTTGGGCTGGCCTGTGGTCAAGAGAGAAGATGGGTTGAACTCTGAGGCAAAAGGCTGTGATGAGTGCATAGGTAAGGATCCTCCATGATGGTTCTTGCACCAGCTGTGCTTGCGCAAGGTTTGTGTGCTGTCGCAAGAAAAGCGCCCTGCAGAGATGTAGACAGGTTTTCAGCCGTGAAGTTTCATGGCTGGGTTCCGTTGTGCCCTGGTATGCAAGACGGGTCGCTTGTGCCAAAACTCAGCCGGGGTGCATGGCCAGGTGCGCACTGTTTGTTATTTTGTTTATCACCACCGTCATTGCAAGCAACCGGCTCACAGACCTTACTTTGTGCAGTCGGGGCCTTGCGCTATTTTTCATAGACGCCATTATGGGCGGCAGTCTTTGCGTGAGGAGCCGCTATGCGTTTTGTCTTTCTCGTTCTTGTTGTGGTGCCGCTGGTGGAGTTGATGGTGCTCATCAAGGTCGGGGGCCTGCTGGGGGTTTTGCCCACGCTGGCCCTGGTTGTGGGCACGGCCGCTGTTGGCTGGTCGCTGGTACACAGCTCCGGACGGGCGGTGGTGGCCCGCATGCGTGCCAGCGTAGCCGCCGGCCAGCTTCCGGCGCGCGAACTGATGGAAGCCATGCTGCTGGTCTGCTGTGGTGCTTTGCTGCTGGCGCCCGGGCTGCTGACCGATACGCTGGCGTTGTGTGTTCTCATTCCTGGTGTGCGTTCCTTGCTGGTGGCTGCTGTCACGCGCTGGATGAGTCGCCAAAACGGGCAGGGCGCCGGATTCGGCGGCACCTTTTCCTGGAGCGCGCAAGAAGTGGACGTCAGTATGCAAAACCAGGACGCGGGCAGTGACGTGCCTGATGCACAACGTCTTGTGCTGCAAAGAGAAAAAAAATGTGATCAGAGCCAGACTGGGGCTTGAAACAAAAAAGCACCGCCCCCATGTAGGGTTCCGCCAGCCGAGCTCCATCAGCGACTGCTGGCGACTGGCCCGGGCCGACCGGGCTGCGAATTTTACAAAACCTGCCCGTACAACAGGATGTTGCTTCTCCTGAACCGGATCTGCGCTGTTGTGTAAAAGCCCTGTCCGGGAGTGGAGCGGGTGCCGGCACCCCCGGCGGAATTGCTGGTTGCAACCTTGCTGCTTGCAACCATAGATAACTGGAGATATCTGGCAGATATCTGGAGAACCTATCCATGAAAAAGCTTCGTCCCCTGCGCGACCAAGTGCTCGTTCGCCGTTTCGAAAGTGAAACAAAATCTTCTGGCGGTATCGTGCTGCCGGGGAAAACAGAAAAAACCAACCGCGGTGAAGTGGTTGCTGTAGGCGCAGGCCGCATCGACAAATCTGGCAACCCTGTAGAAATGGTTGTCAGAACTGGTGATCAGGTCATTTTCGGTGGCTATCACAGCGATTCCAATACGGTCAAGCTGGAAGGCGTTGAGCACGTTCTCATGCCTGAATCTGACATTCTGGCCATCATCGAAAGCGAGTAAATCGCAGCAGGTGAATTCGCGGATGGACCTGGTGTCCGGACGCTAATCTCTACCCGATTTTTAAAGGAACACCACAATGGCTGCCAAGCAAGTCAAATTCTCGGATGAGGCGCGTAAAAAGCTTCTCACAGGCGTCAACGTTCTCGCTGATGCCGTCAAGGCGACCCTGGGCCCCAAGGGTCGCAACGTTCTTCTGGAAAAATCTTTCGGTGCACCGTCCATCACCAAGGACGGCGTGTCTGTGGCCAAGGAAATCGAGCTGAAAGACAAGTTCGAAAACATGGGTGCCCAGCTGGTCAAGGAAGTTGCCTCCAAGGCCAACGATCAAGCTGGTGATGGAACCACCACAGCCACAGTTCTGGCGCAGTCCATTGTGAACGAAGGCCTCAAGTACGTTGCTGCGGGCATGAACCCCATGGACCTCAAGCGCGGCATCGACAAGACAGTGGCGGCTGTTGTGGCCAAGCTGCACTCAATGGCCATCCCCTGCGAGGACAGCACAGCGATTGCCCAGGTGGGCACTATCTCTGCCAACGCCGATGAGACTATCGGTTCCATCCTGGCAAAAGCCATGGAGAAGGTAGGAAAAGAAGGTGTTATCACTGTAGAGGAAGGTAACAGCCTGGAAAATGAACTGGATGTTGTTGAAGGCATGCAGTTTGATCGTGGCTACCTGTCTCCGCACTTCGCCAACAACCAGCAGAACATGACTACAGAGCTGGAGAATCCTCTGATTCTGTTGTTTGACAAGAAGATTTCCAGCATCCGTGATCTGTTGCCGACACTGGAAAACGTCGCCAAGGCTGGCAAGCCGCTGCTGCTCATTTCCGAAGACGTTGAAGGTGAGGCACTGGCGACACTGGTTGTCAACAATATTCGTGGCATCGTCAAGGTTGCCGCTGTCAAGGCACCTGGATTTGGCGAGCGTCGCAAGGCCATGCTGGAAGACATCGCTGTACTGACCAAGGGTACTGTGATTTCTGAAGAAGTGGGTCTGACTCTGGAAAAGGCGACCCTGGATGACCTGGGAACAGCCAAGCGCGTTGTTATCACCAAGGACGACACGACGCTGGTTGATGGTGCTGGCAACCAGTCTTCCATCACTGCCCGTGTTGAGCAGATTCGCGCAGAGATTGAAGGCGCCAAGTCGGACTACGACAAGGAAAAGCTGCAGGAGCGTGTTGCCAAGCTGGCCGGTGGCGTTGCAGTGATCAAGGTGGGTGCTGCCACTGAAGTTGAAATGAAAGAGAAGAAGGCGCGCGTTGAGGATGCCCTGCACGCGACCCGCGCAGCGGTTGAAGAAGGCGTGGTAGCCGGTGGTGGTGTTGCCCTGATTCGTGCGCTGGAAGGATTGAGCATTGATGCGGCGAACAAGGACCAGGAAGCGGGTGTTACTCTGGCACTGCGCGCTCTGGAAGCTCCTATTCGTCAGATTGCCAGCAACTCTGGTGACGAAGCTTCTGTTGTTGTTGACAAGGTACGCAAGGGTGAAGGCAGCTTTGGTTACAACGCTGCTACCAGCGAGTTTGGCGACATGATGGAAATGGGGATTCTGGATCCTGCCAAGGTGACACGTTCAGCGCTTCAGGCGGCAGCTTCTGTTGCTGGTCTGATGATCACTACCCAGGCCATGGTGGCGGAGCTTCCTGAAGAGAAGCCGGCAGCAGCTCCCGATATGGGTGGCATGGGTGGCATGGGCGGCATGATGTAAATCGGCCTCCGTACTACTGTGCGTCTGTAACAACCACATAGCCCGTAGCCGTTGTACCTACGGGCTTTTTTCTTGCAGGGAGAGGAAGCAATCATGAAACAGTGGCGGTGTCTTGTCTGCGGCTTTATTTATGATGAGGCGAAAGGGTTGAAGGAGGAAGGGGCGTCGGAATACGAGATCGCGCCCGGGACGGCCTGGGAAGATGTGCCTGAGGACTGGGTGTGTCCTGTTTGTGGTGTAGGCAAGGCTGACTTCGTGATGGTGGAGGTCATGGGCGGTTGATCATGCTGGCGCACTGGCTGTTGGCTCCTGCTGCTTGCCAGTGATTTGTTCAGGCTGGTCTTGAAGAAAGGTTGCAGGTCTCGTAAGTCTCGCAGGTCTTGATGAAGGTCTCGCAAGTCACAAGTCTTGCCGGTCTTGATGAAGGTCTTGCAGGTCTTGCAGGTCTTGCAGGTCTTGCAGGTCTTGCAGGTCTTGAAGAAGGTCTTTGAGGTTTTGGAGATCTTGCAGGTCACAAGTCTTGCCGGTCTTGATGGAGGTCTCGCAGGTCTTGAAGAAGGTCTTTGAGGTTTTGGAGATCTTGCAGGTCTCGCAGATATTGCGGCGTTGCCAGTGTGCTGCTGTACTGCGGCCGAGTTATCAGTTCATGTTGGCTCGTGGCAGCCGGCCTTTTAACATAGGGGGCGAGTTGTCAGGTGCAATGCCAAAAGACACAGAAGGACACCGAATAACATAACGCGTATCCACCGCTGCTCATCCGGACGGTAAAAGACAGTGACATGCATGCGCTGTACCTGCACAGACAGTTTTCACTGATCGTCGCCCGGGTTGCCAGGCAGAATGCCGCAGTGCACCGGGTGTGGCGGTCGGCAGGCTCGACTGTCCTGAAGACGGAGTGCTCGCCATGCAGTGGGTTGAAGACGCAGTCTTGTGTCCCGGACAAGTTCCTGCTGGAACGTCCTTCAAGGAGAGAAAAGATTGAGCATAACAACGCGGTTTGGTGAGGCTCCTCGTGCTTTTTGACAAGCAAGCTTTGTTCAGGCTGATTGCGGGCCTCAGTCGCGGTGCTGCCTGTTTCATAACAAGAGCTGTCCCCTCCCGATTTCAAAAAAAGCTGATGTATTGCGACGAGGTATGGTCCGGCGGGGTGGCTTTGCCTGCCGGTTGTGTCAACAGGGTGTCGCGCCTTGCCACCTGCCTTCAGAACCACACCCATGTTTGATCCGGCCTACTACCAGAGGAAGCTCGACAGCTTGCCCAAGGTGGCCGTTGCGGCCGACCACTACCGCGTCATTCACTCGGCCAGTGCCTTCAGGACGCGACTTCTGGAGCTGATTCACACGGCTTCGCGCCGCATTTTTATCACAGCACTGTATCTGGAGTCGGACAGCGCCGGCGAGCAAGTGCTACGTGCGCTGTTTGAGGCGCGTCAGGCGCGTCCGGAGCTGGATATTCGCGTGTTTGTCGACTTTCATCGCGCCCGGCGCGGCCGTATGGGGGAGGCCGCGCCCCAGACGCCGCGCTCTTTATATCAACAGCTGCTGCAAGAGTATGCGTTGCCGGTGTCTGTCTATGGTGTGCCGGTCAAGGCGAAAGAGATTTTTGGTGTTCTGCATCTGAAGGGCTTTGTGTTTGATGACACTCTTGTGTACTCGGGTGCCAGTATCAGTAATGCCTATCTGCACCAGGGGGACCACTATCGGGCGGACAGATACCACGAAATAAAGAGTGGGGCCTTGTCAGACAGTTTTGTTTCTTTTGCTGTGCATTATTTCAATCATCAGGCGGTGCGATCTTTGGTGGAGGAGTCGGGGTCGGGCTGGGAGTTGCGTGGCCGCATCCGTCAGTTGCGGCGCAGGCTACAGGCTGCCGACTACAGTTTTGAAGCTGTGGTTGGCGCAGGCATACAGCTGATGCCGGTCTGTGGGCTGGGGCCGCGCGGCAACAAACTCAACCGACTGGTGCGTGATCTGGTGAATGCTGCCGAGCGGCATCTTTTTATCTGCACGCCCTATTTTAATTTGCCGCGCAGTCTTGCCAGGGACATCCGCCAATTTATGCGCAGGGGAGGGCATGTGACTTTGGTGACTGGCGACAAAACGGCCAGTGATTTCTACAGTCCGCCGGAGCAGCCGTTCTCGCGGGCTTCCTGCCTTCCTTATCTGTATGAAAGTTACCTGCGCGATTTTGCGCAGCGGCATCAGAAGCAAATCAGCGCGGGACAGCTGGAATTGAGGCTGTGGAAGGATCCGGGTAACAGTTATCACGTCAAGGGCATCTATGCCGATGGCGTCCGGGGACTGGTGACAGGCAGCAACCTGAACCCGCGTGCCTGGCGCATGGATTTTGAAAACGGCCTGCTTTTTGTGGACCCGGACCGGCTGCTGGAGTCTGAGTTTGAGCAGGAGCAGCAGCAGGTTCTGGCCAGGACGAGGAGGGTTGAGGACTACAGCCAGCTGCAGAAGGTGGATGACTATCCGCCGCGCGTGCAGTCTTTTCTCCGGCGCATCCGCCGTCTGCGTGCTCACGTTCTGCTCAGCCGCCTGATCTAGCGCACAGCGGCGGCATGATCAACCCCGCAGCGGTACTCGGGATCATCCGGGAAAAAGACTTTGGAACATGCCCGGTTCTGCGGCCCCGGCCGGGTGCCGCTGTCGTCTGACTTGCAGCCGCCGGGCCGGGACGAGAAGGCTTGAGCACTCTTCTTCTTGCCCGGCTCTTCTTTCCCGGCTCTCCTTTCCCGGCTCTCCTTTCCCGGCTCTTCTTTTTCTTCTTGCCCGGCTCTTCTTTTCTTCTTGCCCGGCTCTTCTTTTTCTTCTTGCCCGGCTCTTCTTTTCTTCTTGCCCGGCTCTCCTTTCCCGGCTCTCCTTCCCCGGCTCTCCTTTCCCGGCTCTCCTTTCCCGGCTCTTCTTTCCCGGCGGTACAGCCGATAGCCACTGCATGCAGTCCTTCTCCGGGAGCATCCGCCGTCCCGGTGCCTGGGTTCTGCTCAGCCGCCTGATCCGGATGATGCGGGAAAAAGGCTGTGAATTTCAGTCTTGCGTGTGGCTGAAGGGGGGCTTGTTCGTTATATGGCTTTTTCCAGGCTGGCACGCATGGCCGCAATGGCAGCGCCGTAGTCACCAGTGCCATAGATGGCCGAACCGGCGATAAAAGTATCTGCGCCGGCGCGGGCGAGCTCGGCCAGGTTGTCCTGGGTAACGCCGCCATCGACGGCCAGGCTGATATCGCATCCACTGCTCTCTATGAGTGACTTCACATGGCGTGCTTTCTTGACAGTGGAAGGAATAAACGCCTGCCCACCAAATCCGGGATTCACGCTCATCAGCAAAATGAAGTCGAGCCGTTCCATGACGCAGCTGAGAACGTCCGGACTGGTGGCCGGATTCAGGGCCAGCCCGGCCTGGACGCCCGCGTCCCGAATTTTCTGCAGATTACGGTCAATGTGATCGCAGGCCTCGGGGTGAAAACTGATGCTGCTGGCCCCGGCCTTGATAAACATGTCGATCAAGGCATCGACCGGACGTGTCATCAGATGAACATCAATCGGTGCCTTGATGCCATAGGCGCGCAGCGCCTGACAGACCATGGGACCAACACTCAGGTTGGGGACATAGTGATTGTCCATGACGTCAAAGTGAATCATGTCGGCGCCGGCCGTTATCACGGCCTGGGCTTCTTCTCCCAGGCGGGCGAAGTCGGCGGCAAGAATGCTGGGGGCTATCCGGAATTTTTTCATGGCGGTGTTCAAGGCGGCAGGGCGCATCGCGAAAGGGAAGCTGCTCATTGTACGCCAGTGCGGGGCTCAAGAGAGGAGCCTTTTGCAAGTGGCATGCTCTCTGCGGGCATGCGGCACCATCGGTCTGACAAACGCCTTGCTCTTGTGCTCTGGCGAGTAGGCGGATGCCGATGGGCTGAGCGCTGGCCGGGAGAACCCCGATGCGAACCGGCAGGCAGTGGCGTTGCTGCACGCGCTCTGTGCTGCCCTGCCGGAGCGGTCTCGTCAGCGAACGGTGCTTCGTATGCCGGCCGGATGGGCAGGGATGGGCGTTTTTTGTTGTGTATGAGCAAGTGTCTTTTCTGGCTGTCCAGGCGTGAAAAGCTTCTGGAGCAGCCTGCATAGGTGCAACCATAAGTTGGCGGGCCTGTGTGGGTCTGTAAATGCAGGCGCAGGTGACCCTTTCTTCCAAACTCTCTGGTGCAGCCTTCGTCAGTGCAGGCGAAAAGGGTGTGAGGGGCATGGGTCGGCAAATGGCGGTGCAGTCCACCTCTTCGCGCAAACTTTTTCGAGCAGTGCCGCCGGGGGCAGGCATGGGGTTTTGCACCGGTATGCGTATCAGCATGGACTTTCAGGCTGTCTGTGCGAGAAAAGGCGCTGCCGCAGCCTTCATACGGGCAGACAAAGGGCTTGAGGTGCGTGTGGGTGCGCAGGTGTCTGGTCAGGTTTGATCTGTCGTAAAACATCTTGTCACAGCCCTCGGTGAGGCAGGCATGTTGTTTGACGCCTGTATGCATACGCAGATGCCGGCGCAGTCCCGCTTCGAATCTGGGGCGGGAGTCGCAGCCGACATAAGGACACAGGAAGAAAGAGTCCCGCGTGTGGGTGCGCCTGTGTTTTTCCAGCTGGGTACGCAGTCTGAACCGGCTTTGGCAACCGCCGTAATTGCAGCACAGCGGCAGGGTTTTGGTATGGGCGCGCAGGTGTCTCTTCAAGCTGCTGGCGTGGGCAAACCGCCGCCTGCAGTTCTCATAATGGCAGGACAGATGGTTGTGTTTCTGCTTGGAAAGGAGGTGGCTGTGCCCCCCGCCATGGGGGGAGCCGGGTTCTGATGTGTTCTGCACCGGGAGTCTCTCGCATTGCGGGTCGGGGGTCTCTCGTGCGTTGGGCGCTTTCAGCCAGCAGAGGTTCCCGGCTTGCAACCAGGGTGTTAGTGGCGTTGCAGACATCTTGCACTGCGGTGATGGCAGGCGGCGCTAGGGGCACTGTCAGGAAGGCAGAGCCTGAAGGAGCAGGGTTCCAGGTGAAGAAAATCGAAGGACTTGCAGATGGAACCCACGCGTGTCTGCCCGGGGGCGGGAAGCGTTCCGTCGCAGGACAGCTATTGAACCACCAGCCTTGCATCAAGCATCAACCTTGCAACAGAGTGAGAACAAATGGCGGAAGGAGCTGCTTCCGGCCTTGATGCCGGGCCGGGCAGGTACCAATGCCCGTGCCGTTTGTCACCTGTCGCTCTTCTGCCTTTGTCGTTAACGCTGGTTGGTGCCTGCCCAAAAACATAAAATCTCTGGTATTTCTGGCCTGTAGGTCATAACTCCCGACGAAGTTTTCAGACAGGTTTTGTTTTCCATCATGCGTCAGCTGTTTGAACCGCAAGAACAGCTGGATGAAGTCGATATTTCTGCGATCCGCTTCGATGGAAGCTCCCGCGATGACATCCCCCGGTTGCTTCGCGCCCCCCAGCATATCTACATCACTCCTGAGCTGCAGAAGGCGGTCTTCGAGATTCTGGAGCAGGAAATTGCGGAGAACGTCAATCGCAGTAACGGCTGTCCGGCCATGAATCTCTGGTGTGTGTGGGTACTGGGCTCGCTCCGCCTCTATACCAACTACGATTGTGAGCACCTCCGGGAGCTGGCCAATCGTCATGGGGTGCTCCTACAGATGCAAGGTCATGGACCTTACGATGAACACATCTACCGACGCCAGACGGTTTGCGACAATGTGAGTCTACTCACAGCAGAAATACTTGACCAAGTTAATCAGGTCGTTGTTGACGCCGGGCATCAACTGGTAAAAAAAAGAGGAAATTCAAGGCATTTATGACTCCTTCGTCGTAAAAACGGATGTACATTTTCCACTGATCTGAATTTGCTCAGGGATGCCTGGCGAAAGACTGCCGTGATAGCGGGAGTTGCAGCTTCTGAATTGGCTGAAATACTCTGGAGGCAGAAGCCGTATCTGCTTTGCACGCTGAGCAAGCGTTTGCCGTCCGCATACGCAAACATTGGACAGCCGGCAGCGAGTTTCGTCGGGCTGGGTTTCAAATCGGGTTGTTGCCAGAGGCTCACGCAGAGCCCTCCTGGGGTGGGTATAGCCTTGCCGGATCAGCTGGGTGTAGATGACTTCTGCGTTCCAGGGATCCTCGGTCAGATAGCCGTCGATTGTCGGTTTGAAATCGTCCAGCTTGCTCTTGTGAACCCCGGATTTGCGGGGGGGGGTTAGGTTCGGCTGACGGTTTTTCCACGGCAGCCCAATTTATTGACAATATCCTTGATCTGGCAGCCAAAGCTGCGCATTTCCTTTATCATGATCCAGCCCTCTCGGTTGAGCACGGCCGCTTCCCTGTTGTTTGGTCGCTACAGGTATCGGTCGGGTTAATCGAGGGGACATCTCAATCTGATGATTTTGAGACATTAAGGACTGGCGCTAACATGCGGATAATTTATGAACCACAGAACACACGGAATATACAGAAAAGGAGGTCTTTGGAATGAGTGATAACATCCCAGCACATCCAAAGATTTACCACATTGTTCATGTGGATAGGTTGGAATAGATTGCCAGTCAAGTTTTCTTGTGGAGTGATGCGGCGGTTCAGACCATGGAACTAGAAGGAACCATGATTGGAATGTCGCGTATAAAAAAAAGGCGCATGAACAATAGCATTTCAAGCCATCAAGGATTAACCGTTGGCCAATGTGTGCCATTCTACTTCTGCCCCCGCTCAATCATGCTTTATATTATCTTTCAGAAAAATCATATGGATATTGATTATCGCGATGGGCAGCAGTCTATCATTCACCTACAAGCTGATTTGACTACAGTCATTGGTTGGGCACAACAAAAAAATAGGCGCTGGGATTTTACCGATTCAAATGCTGGATCTTGCTATTTTAATGACTATTGTTCTGTTAGTGACTTGAATAATCTCGATTGGAATGCGGTGAAAGCTCATTCATGGTCAGAATGCAAAGAAGCGAAACAAGCTGAGTTTTTACTGGAAGAGAAGTTTCCATGGTCACTGGTTGAAGAAATTGGCGTCTATTCACAAACTCAAGTTCAGCAGGTAAGCACTGCTTTAACCTCAACAACGCATCGACCGCCAGTCTCGGTTCAGCGCAACTGGTACTATTAAGGAGGATCCAGGTATGATTACTTATAAAACAGGCGATATTTTCAGGGAAGAAGCAGACGCGATTGTCAACACCGTCAACTGCGTGGGGGTTATGGGGCGTGGTATCGCCCTGCAGTTCAAGAAGCAGTTTCCTGCAAACTTCAAAGACTATGAAGCTGCCTGCAAGGGCAAGAAAATTGTGCCGGGTAAAATGTTTGTCCATGAAACCGGATCATTGATCGGGCCAAAATATGTCATCAATTTCCCGACCAAACGGCACTGGCGAGGAGCTAGTCGCATGGAAGATATTGAGGCCGGCCTACAGGATTTAGCTGCGGTACTAACAGAACTGAATATCAAATCCATCGCACTACCTCCTCTCGGCTGTGGTTTGGGCGGACTTGATTGGAGTGATGTTCGTGCGCGAATCGAGACTGCACTCTCACGTCTATCAGGTATAGAAATCATTGTTTTTGAACCCAAGGGGGCACCACAAGCAGAAAAAATGGCGAAGAACGGCAAGGTTCCTGACATGACTCCCGGTCGAGCGGCTTTGATCGAATTAATGCATCGCTACTTGGCTGGTTTATTGGATCCCTTTGTGTCGCTGCTTGAAGTGCATAAGCTGATGTATTTTCTGCAAGAGTCAGGTGAACCTCTTCGGCTTAAATATCAAAAAAGCATCTACGGACCTTATGCGGAAAACCTTCGGCATGTATTGAATGCAGTTGAGGGGTACATGTTGTCGGGCTATGCAGACGGTGGAGACAGGCCGGATAAAGAACTCAGACTTGTACCGGGAGCCTACGATGATGCATCGAAGTTCATGCAGGATCATCCGGAGACGAAACAGCATTTCGATAAGGTTTCAGAGGTGGTTGAAGGCTTTGAATCCTCCTTTGGCATGGAATTACTGGCGACGGTTCACTGGGTGGCCACAAGAGAAAACGCCATCACGAAAGAACAGGTGGTCTCCAAGGTTCATCAATGGAATGAACGCAAACAGCAGTTTACGCCTCGCCAGATTGAGTTGGCTTATAGTGTATTGTCTGAAAAGGGCTGGATTGCAGAAGGACAGGATACCCATTAGTTATTAAGTCCCAGACGATTACGCGGAGTGGTCATGGCATTTTTGTGCAGTAGAATGTTCATTCTGATTGACTCCAGAGTAGGTCTACGAGATCACTCATTGGTGCACGGCCTACAAATAATGCACGACGTGTGATGCATAGATGGTCATCCGGGACCTGACAACTACATAAGACCTGTAGCGCGGGGCGCAGGCGATACGAAACCCCAACTGATAAGAGTTCGGGTCTTGTATTTGCTCGCAATCAGCAATATGAAAAGTCATCCGGAAGTATAGAATCACGCCACAATTGCGCCAAAACCCGCCTTCAAAGTGGCGCACTTTATGGAAACGCGCCATAATTGCGCCAAGTCTGAGTTTTCATTGCGCCAGGATCCTGTGTCATCTACCCCTGAGTTGTTAAAGAGCATTAATGCAGCTGCCCAGGGGGTGTCGATGGCAGAGCTCATGACCATGCATCCGGATATCGCCAGACGTTCAGCTCAGAGACAAGTTGCCAAGTTGGTCGAAAATGGACAAGTCATCGCTATGGGGGATGGTAGAGGAAGGCGGTATTTTGGTGCCGATATTTCTCAAAAAGCGGCTGCTCAAGAAAATGGTGGCGATGTGTTTCCTGCGTTCATCTCAGTATCTGCAGATAGCCAGGATGTTTTAAGTTACATTAATCAGCCGCTTGAAGCCCGCAAGCCTGTCGGCTACCAACTGGACTTTCTGGATTCCTACCAGCCAAACAAGACGTGGTATTTGTCAGAGTCTTTACGCCGGCAGTTGCATAAAATGGGAAAAACCACAGATGGTCAAGAACCGGCCGGCACATATTCTCGGGCTATTTTAAATCGGTTGTTGATTGATTTGTCATGGGCATCCAGTCATTTGGAAGGGAATACTTATTCTCGTTTGGATACACGCGAGCTCATTGAACATGGAAGGTCGGCTCAGGGTAAAGCCGCGATTGAAACACAAATGATTTTAAATCATAAGTCGGCTATCGAATTTTTGGTTGAACATATTGATACGGCTAAATTTAATCGTTATACCTTGATGAATATACACAGCGCATTGTCGGAAAACTTGCTGCCAAACCCCGCAGATGAGGGGAGGATTCGCCAGCACGCCGTTGACATTGGAAAAAGCGTTTGCCGCCCTTTGTCGGCACCTGCTCAAATCGAAGAAGCTTTGGAACTGGTTTTGAATAGAGCCAGCCAAATTGGTGATGCTTTTGAGCAGTCTTTTTTTATGATGGTGCATTTGCCCTATCTGCAGCCATTTGCCGATATAAATAAGCGAACCTCCCGTTTGGCAGCAAATCTACCTCTTTTTCGAGCCAACCTGTGCCCGTTGACGTTTCTCGACGTACCCGAGCAAGCATACAATCGAGCCACGCTTGGTGTTTATGAAATGGCGAGAGTCGAATTGTTGAGGGATCTTTATGTGTGGGCTTATGAGCGTTCCACGCAAGAGTATTTGGCGATTAAGCAAGATTTGGCAGAGCCAGATCCCTTGCGCCTGACTTGGCGAGATTTTATTAAGCAAACAATACACCTGGTGGTGACGAGTTCTGAAAAAGATCCATATGCTGTTATACAGCAAGCTGTTAAAGCGAAAATCCCTGATATCGAGCAAAAGGATCTGCAAGCCCTGGTTATTGAAGAGTTGAGGCGATTGCATGAAGGTGTGTTGGCGCGTTATGGTTTGCGCCCGTCGGAATTTTCTGCCTGGAAGGCTGTGCATCAATCGAACAAGAGCTGATTGCATAATTGTCAGGTCCCGGATAAGCAGGGAGCCCGTCAGCGCGAGTGGGAAGTGGACCATGCAGGCGATATCGTTGCTGCCTGGTCGTGCTTTTGACTGTCAGTGTCGGACAATCAGTATTGGACAATGCTTCACAAAAAATGGCGAGCCATAAAGGCTCGGCGAAAGAAGTTTATGTCAGCCTGTTGCTAATCCTCTTTTTTCACCACGTTTATTGTTAACTGATCTTCAGGAAGTTTCAGAGTTGCCCCAGTTTGGCCCCACCAGCAGGGATGGGGTGCTATTCGCACCGGCCAGTGCTGTTGAAGGGAATAGGTGTGGAGCCCGGCGTTCTCGCTGGCTTTGAATTTTCCGATGAGCTTTGTGCCTTTGGAGCCTTCCTTCAGTGCCAAACCTGCATATGCAGTCGATTTATATTCTGGATTGTATGGAGTAACTGGTTGACCATCATCCCGTACATCGTTCGTGATGCTGAACGCGATGGGCCCTTCTCCAAGCCGGGAAGTACCCACTACTGACTGCTCTTCCATCTCAAAGCCTTCAAACTTTCGCTGCGCCGGTGTTTGTTGGTCCGTGCCCACGTAGCCCAGGACGTCGAATTCGATGTCGATAATTCCTCCTCGTTGAATACGCGGTGTTTTTGTTGGCTTTGCAATCACCCACAGGCTATCAATAAATGGCACATCAATCTGCGCAACCTGATTACCCTTGAATTCAGCCTGGATTTTTGCATCACCAGTGGCTGTCTTGTATAGGCTTTCACCCTCTCCGTCAGTTTCGCCAGGTGGAATTGTGCGATCTTCGCCAAATGTATCTTTGTCCTTGTGTCTGGCAGAGACTGGTGTAGAAACTGTCCCGTTTTTGTCCGTTGTTGCACCTGGAGTGCTTGAGCTATCGACTGAAGTATTCTTGCTCAGGAAAACCGACATATTCTTGGGAGTGAAGTGAATGGACCAAGTGACAGGCACGCCCTTCAACGCCTTTTCAGTCAACAGAGACTTCAGCCTGAGCTGAAGTTGTGCGTGCTCCTTCATGAAGAGTTCTGGCCCGATGCCAACGTCCGTTGTCGCCGGACGTCTGGCATAGTCAGCGTTATACCCGTGCGGCCGCTGGAGAATGATCTCCTCGTCTTTGTGCTCCCCAATGCGCTCCAGCGAGGCCCTGACACCAAAAGCAAGCCAGACTGGCTCTGATGTCAGTCCTTGTGCCACTGCTTGTACCGCGACAACACCGGCGGTGTCGCCCGTGTGTTTCACGCTTTTCGTTCCCTGGTCAACCTCAATATCCGTGCCAAAGTGCAGCTGATCAGGATTGGTTGGCGGCAAAAGCGCGTTCCTGGCTTCCAGGAGTTCGAAGTCCGGAATTTCGCTTTTTGTTGAGCCGTCCCATCTGATCATCTTTGCGTTGAGCTTCTCATAGGCGCCCTTGAGATCTGCCGGATGGAGATCTGGATCAACATCACCATCAAAACCCAGCTTCAGGTACTTCTTCAGTTCCGTGGTTGCCTTGGCCAAAGGGACATTCAGCGGCGCGCGCTCGTTATCGTCTTTGTCTGAAGCCCCGTAGTACGCAGCTGTCAGTTCGATTTCACTTTCTGTGGCAGGCGAAGTAAAGGTCACAACAAATTGGCCGGCATCGTAGTTATGTCTACCCGTTTTGGTCCAGTCTTTTCTCAGCGGCTGCTCGTCTGTGCCTTTTATGACATAGGAGTATCTGATTTTTGCGCTGCGCACCGGTTCATACCGAGACGTTTTGCCAGTCCTGGGGCTGGGTGGGTTGCCGGCGCGATGCCATAGAGTGCCTTTGATCTGGTAAAAATCAGGATGATCTGGCTTGGGCTTGGGGTGGCCGCCCTTTTCCCACTCTATATAGTATTCCGGCGCTGGAATCGGTGGTTCACGAGGAACCAGTGGTGTCGGTCGGCCTGCTGTTGCCAGTTGGGCCAGCAACAACCCTGCTCCCGCCAGTGCAGCGCAGAACCGCCCACGAAAGGACATTTCATTCATAAACATACTTGCAGTGGTGGTTGCCCTGCCCGGTGCAGGGAAGGCTCAATATCAATACGTCAGAAAACAAGAATCTGCATCAAGCAAAACCTTGTGTGGCGTTTTTTATCCGACACGAGGGGGAGTCAGTCCTGCCGCATCCACGCGAGCATTGATCAGTAACCGTTCCGCTATCGAGTTGGTGCTTCCAGAAAGACTTTCCCTTCTGCGTGTGAGAATCCTTTGGCATTGTGTAGCAAGCTGCTGGTGGCTGCGCTTGCCACTGATTTTTCTCCCTATGACTATGCCGCCATGATAGTCACCAGGATCATCGTTCAGACTGCCGTCTGCTTTCACGGCATCCCGATGCCAGAAAAGGGGGAGTGCCTGCCACAGGCTGGCCCAGACCATCTGCGACCCTGGCAGTCAGATGCACTACCTCGTTCTCCTCGTTCTCCTCGTTCTCCTCGTTCTCCTCGTTCTCCTCGTCCGGCTCGCCATGCCGGTCTTTCAGCATAAAGCCGCTGCGGGCAGAGCATGCAGTACCGGGAGTACCGATACGCTATTTCCCTGTAAATCACTATAAGCCCGTTATATACAGCGTTTGCTTTATGCACCTGTGCATATAAGGAACGGCTCTCATTAAAAAAAGCTGCGGCGGAGCGGGCGAAAACGGAAAGGCGACCCCGTATTGCTGCGCAGCCGAATCGTCCGCCATTGTCGCATGCGCAGCCAAAGCCAGAGCTGGAGGAGCAAAATTCAAACGCATCGTACTACTTGCTGACTATCTGACTGACCACTGACAATTGCCTGGAGAAAGGGGGCTGTCGGAGTTTGGTGAGTTAATTTTCACCTATGACAATTTAATACTGCGAATACCGGCATGACTGGCGTTATAGATGCACTTTGTCTTTTAGTCAATCTGGGTCATTCAGCAGTGTATGCCTTCTTTTTTATGCGTAAGTGCTCGTTGATTTTGGCGTCTGTGGTGCGCTTGTTGCCAGCAAGGGAGGGGTTTGTCCTTTGTTGCTTGTCTGTGAGCCTCTGGCTGCGTTTACGCAGGTCTCGCAGCTCTCAGGGGGAGGGCGGAGCACGAAAGCCTGTTGATCAGATTCGGGACAGGACAGCGTCAGCAACGGGAGCAGGCAAAAGATGGACTCTTCGATGGGTTACCAGGATTGTTTCAGGTGACTGGACCGACAACATCTGCTGGCACAGAGGGGGACGGCTCGGGGGGGAGGGAGAAAACAGGGTAGCTTGCCGATCCGGCTCGGGGCAGAACAATTGCGGCAGCTGGTTCAGAAAAAGAAGTCCTTGCTCTGTGGCCCGGAGTTGCATCCTGTCGTTTGCCAGCAGATCCTGTCGCCGGGCTTGTTCCAACACCGGTTGCAATGCCTTCAGCAACAGCCCGGTCCGGGCCTGGTACAGGTCTGCGGGCATGCCTTCAGACAGGCGCAAGGCGTTCATCACGAATTCCAGCGGCAGCTCCGCTGCCGGGAGTTGCTCACTATAACCTTTCTGCCGCCCGGCACCGCACTTCAATCAACACAGCTCCGCCCAGGCTGGCCAGCCTCGCTGAAAGCCTGAGCACTCTGAAGGGGGGGAGCCAGCAGCGAGTCTCGTCGGGCTGGGTTTCAAATCGGGTTATTGCCAGAGGCCCACGCAGAGCCCTCTTGGGGTGGATCCTCTTGGGGGAGATATCATCTCGCAGCAGGGTCTTGCCACCGGTATCGCCTTGCTGGATCAGCTGGGTGTAGATGACTGCTGCGTTCCAGAGATCCTCGGCGATCCTCGGCCAGACAGCCATTGCTTGTCTGTTTGAAATCGTCCAGCTTGCTCTTGCTAACCCCGGATTTGCGGGGCGGGGGTGCCCTTGAGGGCTCGGCTGACGGCTTTGCCACAGCAGCCCAATTTATTGGCATATCCTTGATATGGCAGCCACGGTTGCGCATTTCCTTTATCATGAGCCAGTCCTCTCGGTTGATTATGGTCGCTTCCCTGTTGTTTGGTCACTACAGGTATCGGCCGGGTTAATCGAGGAGGCATCTCAACCTGATGATTTTGAGGCATTAAGGACTGGAGTTAATAGCTGGAAATAGAAATCACAGAGTTGCGTGCTGTCCTCAAGGAAGAAGCGCAATTCAATAAAAGAGTAGAATTGAATATTTCGGTCAAAGAACGGCAAGATGCCATCAAGCAACTGGAACAAGATTTAGATGGAAACAAAGGTAAACACTATGAGTAACGGTGAAATGATCATCTACAAAACTGAGGATGGACTGTCTGAAATCAGTCTTCGGGCTATTGATGGCACTGTTTGGCTCACACAGATTGAGATAGCTGAATTGTTTGATACCACAAAGCAGAATGTTAGTCTTCACCTGAAAAATATCTTTGAAGATAATGAGTTATCGGAAAATTCAGTTGTCAAGGAATCCTTGACAACTGCTACCGACAACAAAAAATATCGAATAAAGATGTATAATCTGGATGCGATTGTGGCGCTGGGTTTTCGCGTGAGATCCCCACGAGGTGTTCAATTCCGCCGCTGGGCAAATACGGTATTGAAGGAATATCTGGTTAAAGGCTTTGCGATGGATGATGAGCGCCTTAAGCAAACTGAAACATGGGATTATTTTGATGAATGGCTTGCCAGAATCCGTGATATCCGTGCCTCGGAAAAGCGTTTTTATCAGAAAGTCAGAGATATCTATGCCACCGCTGTTGATTACGACAAAACATCAGAGCAAGCACGGCTCTTTTTCAAAAAAGTGCAAAACAAGATGCTCTGGGCTGTTACTGGCCAAACAGCAGCAGAGCTGATTTCTGATAGAAGCGATGCGAATAAGTCCAATATGGGCATTACATCCTTCAAGGGCAGCATTGTACGTAAAGGTGATGTTGGGATTGCCAAAAACTATCTGCTACAAGATGAGATTGATGAGTTAAACCGTATTGTGACTATGTATTTGGATTACGCGGAAGACCAGGCGCAAAAACGCAAAACCATCAGCATGGACGGGTGGGCTGATAAGCTTGACGCCTTCCTGGAGTTCAATGAAAGAGATCTACTGACACATGCCGGTAAGGTGCAGATGAAAGTGGCACAGAAGCTGGCCGCAGATCGCTATGATGAGTTTGACGACAAACGCAAAAAAGCGGAAGCACTTGCGGCTGATGAGGAAGATATCAAAGAGCTTGAAGCGCTGGAAAAAGTCTTGACCAAGAAGGACACGTAAAGAGAGATCAAGACTATGACAGGAGCAAGCATAGAAAAACCAGACGGCAAAAGCATGGATGTTGCCAGCAACACATTGAACAGCTTAAGGAACAGTCCCTGAAGTTTGACTATATCTCTACTACGAGTCCTGATCATTTCTGGTGCTTGAGGGCGTGAGAAGAAGGCGCAGGTCAAGGGGATGCAAACTGTTGGCCGATGTCGTGCAAGGCATCAGTGTGGAGGACAGTGTTCAAGGAGTGAGTGATGCGGGTCAGGAGGCCGCCTGACCATGCTCGCAAGCACCAGATGGGGCTCTCTCGTATTACTTGAATAATTGCAGCAGAAAACCAGTTTCCGGTAAGTCCATTGTCGTATCAGGGCACCAGGGCTTGTTCGGCGTTTCTGACAACAATACCTTCAGCTGGCCAGGCCATGTCGGATGGGGACAAAATTGCTGCATCAAATACCAAAGAACGATCATTAACCCATAGATTCTGTCGCAGCTTGTACAATGAGTCGCCTGAAGTCGCCTGGCTCCCTGTCTCAACAGGGAAGTCAGCGGATCATCAACAGGCTCCGCTGGTTGGCGGAGTGTCTTGACGCTATCATCGCTCATGGCATACCTCTCTTTTTTCAGTTGCAAGCTTGCGGAATGCTACTGAAAAGGTACGTCATCTATCCCCTCTCCAACACCAGAAATGATCATGGCCCGAGGGGCGTCCAGGGCTTCCTCAAGACCCGACAAATCAAATCTTTTGGCTACCGCGAGAGCATCCAGTAGCGTCTTGGCGAATCGTGCTTGACCTCCATGTTCACCCATCTTGTGCCGGGTTGTTGTCTTCATGGTTTTTCTTGTGCCTATGCCAGATTTAAATACCCCTCTCAGCGGATCAACAGAGGGCTTGTCGTCATACCTGCGCCCGCCTTTTCCCTGGGCTGATGATTCCACTGAACCAGATGCACTTACAGTCTCTGTGGATACTGTACGCCCGAAAAAAGGCTGTGGCGCTTCGGTTTCCGGCGTTGACGGGGGAGTGGTGATTTCAGCGGTCATTTCAATGGAATTGTGCCGGGTCATGGGCGAGGGGGGCTGGCTGCTATTCATGGTTCATCCTCCTTTATATCGTAACTCGATGAGCTTATAGCCAAGACACAGGTTGTACTATTAGACCAATGGTGGACACCATGGATGGCAATCAATAAAGAACATATCAAGCTGTTCGCATCCCAACAGCTCACTGACGAGATTGATGGTGGTGGTCGTGCGACCGGAAACAGGGTGGTCGATGGTCAGGTGAGCATATTGCGGGAGATTTCACGGATCGACCGGACCGGCGGCGATGGCGCCATGCGCAAGGTTTTTATCAGCGTCAGCACCGATAATCTTGATCCCTTCCCGAGTGCCCATGTGATTTTGACCGAAGCGCCGGAAGACGACCGGTGTGGTGCTGTTCAGCGTCGATTGCCAGACCGATCAGCGCCGTGATGCCCGGAACCGGATAGAGCCGGATAGAGAGTTATGTGGTATCTGCCGTGGATGCCAGTCTGGAGTTGTGCACTTGACGGGGAGTTCACGGTCTTTTAACTATCCAGCGGGAGGATCATCGGATACCGGAAATTGGTGCGGTGTACCGGCTGCTGAATGAGGCGACAGGTGATGAGCAGTATGTGCGGATGACCAGCGTCGAGGCGAGCGTTGAGCCATTTACCCATTCCGTCGGCGGCAGTGCTTACGGGGATTGTGAACAACGACGGGTGGCACTGGAGCTTTCCACCCTTTGCAGGCCTCGTTTCCCGGCGACATGCCACTCCGGCTGGTCGGCCCGTGGCCTCACAGGGACAATTTCTGGATCTCTGGATCTCTGGATTTCTGGATCTCTGGATTTCTGGATTTCTGGATTTCTGGATCTCTGGATCTCTGGATCTCTGGATCTCTGGATCTCTGGATCTCTGGATCTCTGGATCTCTGGATCTC
>Ga0209021_1000623_pt1 | contig 42623 bp, 37 predicted proteins | sample PinacodermFT_FD_187299 | JGI IMG/M metagenome (GOLD analysis project Ga0209021, IMG submission 187299) | Host-associated microbial community of the marine sponge Aplysina aerophoba from Gulf of Piran - sponge pinacoderm, lysed by freeze-thaw... | ecosystem: Host-associated > Porifera > Sponge >... | reverse complement strand
GAAGGGCCATCGCTCAACGGATAAAAGGTACGCCGGGGATAACAGGCTGATCTCCCCCAAGAGTTCACATCGACGGGGAGGTTTGGCACCTCGATGTCGACTCATCGCATCCTGGGGCTGAAGCGGGTCCCAAGGGTCGGGCTGTTCGCCCGTTAAAGCGGTACGAGAGTTGGGTTCAGAACGTCGTGAGACAGTTCGGTCCCTATCTGTTGTGGGCGTAGGAGATTTGAGAGGGTCTGTCTCTAGTACGAGAGGATTGAGATGGACGGACCTCTAGTGTGCCGGTTGTCGCGCCAGCGGCAGCGCCGGGTAGCTATGTCCGGTTTGGATAACCGCTGAAAGCATCTAAGCGGGAAGCCAGCCTCAAGACAAGATCTCCCGGAGGGTAACCTCCCTAAAGGCCACTCGTAGACGACGAGTTTGATAGGCTGGATGTGGAAGAGCTGTAAGGCTTGAAGCTAACCAGTACTAATCGGCCGTGCGACTTAACATCATTTTACTTCTGATAGACATGACCTCCCGATAGCGGGAAGTCGACGACGGGAAACATGAGGGACAGCCGACAAGGGAAGAAGGGCAAGTCCCGGCATGAGTTCCCGAGATGACAGCGATTACCGAATTCCCGGTGACCATGCCGGAGGGGCCACACCCGTTCCCATCCCGAACACGGAAGTTAAGCCCTCCAGGGCCGATGATACTGCAGCCGCGAGGCTGTGGGAAAGTAGGGCGTTGCCGGGTTCTTTTGAAGCCCACGGGTGTAAAAAATCCGTGGGCTTTTCTTTTAGCTCTGTCCTCGACGGTGAGCAATCGACCACACGCCGCGCATCGTCCCTATGAAAAAGAGTGGCCTTCGGAAACCAGGTTTGCTACTCTTGGGGAACATTTCGACGATCGTCCGGCTCAAGTGAACACGTAAGACTGCATGAGACAAATCAACTTCGGGACCTCGGGGTGGCGGGCCATTCTGGGAGAAGACTTTACGTTTCAAAACGTACGAATCGTCTGTCAAGCCATTGTCCACATCCTGAAACAGGAAAAGATCGGGCATCGCGGCCTGATCATCGGCTATGATTCGAGGTTTCTCGGTGAACAATTTGCGAAAGCCGCGGCTGAAGTGTTTGCGGGCCACGGCATGTCGGTGCTGCTGTGCGATCGGGAAACACCCACTCCCACCATTTCGTACCACGTCCTCCAAAGCAACCTGGCCGGCGGGCTGAATATTTCCGCCAGTCATAACCCTCCTGAATATAACGGCATCAAATTTACACCGGAGTGGGGAGGTCCTGCGCTTCCTGAAACCACGCGAGCCATTGAACAACGGCTTGTGCACCTGCTGCACGGAGAGCACGTCAAATGGCTCCCGTGGGAGAAGGCCCAGCGAGCGCAAATGGTGCAACTGTATGATCCGTGTCCCGAGTATTTGGCTGCGCTGGGGAAGCATATCGACGTGGATGCGATCCGTGAGGCCAATCTGCGTGTGGTCATGGATCCCCTGTACGGAACGTCGCGCGGCTATCTCGATACGTTCCTCAGGAATGCCGGTGCGAAAATGGCGGTCCTGCATTATTGGCGCGACCCCTATTTCGGGGGAGTCCGCCCCGAGCCCACGCGAGAAACGACGGCGGAGTTGCAAGAAACGGTGAAACAAGGAAACGCCCATATCGGGTTGTCCACCGATGGAGATGCCGATCGATTCGGTATCGTGGACCGGGACGGCAGTTTTGTCGACGCGAACATCGTCTTGGCGCTCTTGGTGGATTATCTGGCGACGACCAGACGTTGGACCGGAGATGTGGGACGCTCCGTCGCCACCACGCACCTGATCGATCGAGTGGCACAGGAGCACGGTTTGGGCGTCCGGGAAACCCCCGTGGGATTCAAATATCTCGCGGAACTCTTGGCTAAGGAGGAGATCAGGATGGGCGGAGAAGAAAGTGCGGGCCTGTCGATCCAGGGACACGTGCCGGAAAAGGACGGGATTCTGGCCTGCCTGCTGGTGACGGAAATGATAGCCCGAACCAAGAAGACGCTCCGGGAACTCACGGAAGCATTGTTCAATCGGGTGGGCGAAGTCTTTTCGTCCCGCGACGACCAGACCCTCACGGAAACGATGCAGGACAATATACTCAAAGTCCAAGAGTCGCCGCCTTCCGATCTCGCGGGGAAATCGGTTCAGCAGGTTAACACCCTTGATGGATGCAAGCTTGTCTTGGAAGACGGGAGTTGGTTTCTTTTCCGCTCTTCCGGGACGGAACCATTGGTGCGCTGTTATGCGGAGGCATCGACTCCCCAGGAGTTGGACGTGCTGATGGCTGCCGGTCAAGAACTTCTGCAGCGCAACCCCAAAAAGGGCGGGTGACGCGCCAAGTCGGCCCTGCCGTACACCCTCTGCGCGCGATTTTTCCCCGACACGAACGCGTGTTTCTCCCACCTCGATATCGTCCATGCATCGCATGAACAAGGAATTGTCGGTGGCCGTGCAATTGGCCCGTCAAGCAGGCCAAGCCGTCATGGACGTGTATGCCACGGATTTTGCCGTGTCGTCTAAAGGCAAGAACGATCCCGTCACCGAGGCCGACCGGCAAGGGAACGATTTGATCGTGAAGGGCCTGACCGAGGCTTTCCCCTTGGACACCGTGGTGGCCGAAGAAAGCCCTCCTCCTGACGGCATCCCGGCCTCCGGGCGCGTCTGGTACGTGGACCCGCTGGATGGCACAAAGGATTTTATCGCCAGGAACGGAGAGTTCTCCGTGATGATCGGGCTTGCCGTCAACGGGGAAGCCCAACTCGGAGTGGTCTATCAACCGGAGGGAGACGTGCTGTATGCCGGAGCCGTGGGCAGTGAGGCGTGGATGGAACGTCGGGGCATCCGGACGCCCTTGGTGATCAAGAAACAGGATGCCGGACGACCGCTCACCTTGACGGTCTCCCGGTCGCATCGCCACCCCATGGTGGAAAAAATCGGCCGGGCGCTCGACGTCGGAAACGAAATTCCATCGGGAAGCGTCGGATTGAAAATCGGCTTGATTGCGAGGGGCGAAGCCGACGTGTACCTGGAGCCCGGTCCCTATACCAAACTCTGGGATTCATGCGGCCCGGAAGCGATCCTGCGGGCGGCGGGCGGAGCATTTACCACCATCCTGGGCCAGCCCCTGGTCTATGGGAAGCGCCTGTCCCCGAGGGCGTCAGTCCAGGATCAACTCGCCAACACGCATGGCCTGCTGGCGAGCAACGGGTTCTGTCACGCAAGAGTGGTCCACGCGTTGCGGCCGGTCGTGGAAGAACTGGGGCTGACGCCACGGGACGTGTAAGCGAGACGCATTCCTTGTTGCCGTCATGGCATCAAGCGGATCATCAGTTTCGAGGAAGGCTTTGACAGCATTCCGGGGATGACTCGCTTAACTGGATGGAATCCAGGTTAGATTGATCACAGCGGGGTTTCGCCCCCGCACGACGAGGCACATTTGTTTCGGCAAAAGTGCCCAAAATCATTTCCGTCCTGGCGTGGCCCTCCGGGTTCCCTGCGATGCTCGCGGACTCCGGCGGCTGCGCAACGCGCTCCGAGGTAAACAGCGACCGCTCTCGAATGAGGTGTTGCGGGCTAACTCCAGTGGATCTATAATGGTTCCGGAATAGAACCACACGGAGGAAAGGATGTCCGTCAATCTTTCCATCAAAAACGTTCCGAAAGAATGGGTGCAGCACCTGCGGCAACGCGCCAGTAAGCACCATCGTTCGCTTCAGGGTGAATTACTTTCCATTTTGGAAGACAGCCTGAAGCAGCAGGACACGATTTCCCCACAACGTTTGTTGGCAGAATTACGGCAGCGGGGCTTACGCACTCCCAAGGAATCGGTCACGATCGTGAGGAAAGACCGGGATGGCCGTGAAGGTCATTGATACGTCAGCCTTGGCGGCCGTGGTGTTTGCCGAACCCGATGGCCAACGGATCGCGACTCGATTGGAAGAGCATGACTTGATCGCTCCTCACCTGTTACCCTTTGAGTTGGCGAACGTTTGCCTCACCAAGATTCGACGGTATCCGGTGAAGAGGGAGTCATTGTTGGCGGGTTATGAGATGGTCGGTCGCCTGCCCTTGACGTTCATGGCCGTCGACATGACAGAGGTCGTGACCCTGGCTGAAGCCAAAAAGTTGACGGCGTATGACGCGTCCTTCATATGGCTCGCCCAGCAGTTGGACGTCGAATTGGTCACGTTGGATAAGACGTTAGCGAAACAGATGAGGCCCCGAAAGGCCAAGTAGATCTTCCATCCGGGGTTTTCCATTCATTTCTTCGCCACTTGTGCAAATACGGTTTCGTCATGATTGCCCAAGGACAATCCGTGATCGTTTGACTCATGATGTGATCCATTTTATACTCATGGGTATGAGTAAGCGACTGCAAGTGATCCTCGATGACAAGGAAATGCGTGACGTTCAACGAACCGCCAAACGGCAGCAGATGACGGTGGCGGAATGGGTACGGCAAGCGTTGCGGGCCGCGCGTCGGGAAGTGCCGCTGACCGACACGAAAAAGAAGCTAGGAGTCGTTCACGCTGCGGTCCGGCATGAATTTCCGGCCGGCGACATCGACCAGATGCTTCGAGAGATCGACCAAGGGTATCAGGTCAAGATGCCCTCATGATTTTCATCGACTCCAACGTCCCGATGTACCTGATTGGAGTGGCCCATCCCAACAAAGCTCTGGCCCAACGGGTATTGGAAACCTGGATTGCTCATGATGAGCCGCTGGTCACGGACGTGGAGGTCTTACAAGAAATCCTTCATCGGTACGTCGCCATCGCCAGGCGTGAGGCCATTCTTCCGGCGTTTGAAGCCTTGACAGGCATTGTGGACGAAATCTTCCCCGTCGATCGACGGGACGTGGAACGTGCCAAGGACATCGTGCTTTCCACCGAACGATTGTCTGCGAGAGATGCCCTCCATCTTGCCGTCATGGCACGTCATGGCATCAAGCGGATCATCAGTTTTGATGAAGGCTTTGACGGGATTCCAGGGATTACTCGCTTAACCGACAGACCTCTTGGCTAATGCCGGCATGGCGGGGTTTCGCCCCCGCGCGACGAGGCACTTTTGTTTTGGCAAAAGTGCCCAAAACCATTTTTGCAATGAGCAACGTTCCAGGGAACTGTAAGGTCCATGGTTAGGATATCAATAGATGTTCCATTGCACTATCGATGATGAGTATATTGTTTTGTTAGATCCTGATGCTCGCGAGATTCTTTTAGATGTGACAGGTAGCGCAGATGAGGCATTGACTTACAACATGCTCGATATCGGTGGTGGAACAAAGTCAATGGATAAGAACCGTGATGTTATTATCCAGCGACTCCAAAAGCTCAAATCGGAGGATGTTGAATCCTTTCGAAAGAAATATTGTTTTCGGAGTATGTGGGGCGAAGATAGTATCTATGCTCTCTTCCCTCTAATGGAAGGGTATCGACGACTATTTTCTTGGGCCGACATTCTCCGAACTCAATAATTTCGCGGCGGCTCTGGCTATGCCAGGGTCAATCTATGACTATGTCAAGCCCGACTTCATAACCCTTGCTTGCAATCACGGCAGGGCCTTTTGGGTCGAAAACGATGTACGATATTATCCTGGGAAATTTCCACAGATTCGATAGAGCATGTCTTTGGTACAACCAAGAATTTTGTCATGATGCTAAAGACTCATGAGATTGTGTTTTCAGAACTTGGCATAGAAATCGAGAGTCGACCAAAAGAACCAGAGGACAAGTCTTTAAAATGATGTAGACAAGAAAAGTTGTCTGCTGTGGGTGGTGCCGCAAGACTTAAAATAGAGTGCAAATCTTCTTAAGGCAGCCAGTGGCGTAATTGTCGTTATGCAGTTCCCTTCTATCGATTTTTCAAAGGTAGAATCGTTTTGACAATGACAGTTCGAGATAACATTGATAAGTATATTGCCTTCTTTAGGGATAAGACGACAGAAATAGGTCGACTTGAAGTACTTCCTATTTACAGAAAAATTCTTTACTTTGTTGAGATTGATACGCTTAGCCTTGCAGCTTTCCCTAGTGAAAAAAAGGACCATAAAACCCGCGTTATGAAATTTTTGGACAAGTGCTCTAACTGGAGTGAAAGAAACAGGGTCAGCGCAATTCAATTGAAATATTCTCTCAAAGCAAAAGGGAAAAACTCAGGTCCACTTTTCAAGATCAGTAATGACCGAATCAACGAATGCGGAACACGCATAGATGCAAGCGAGGATCTAACTTTTGAAGAAGTTCAGAGCCGCGCATCTTCAGATGACTTAAAAATTGTGGATCAGGTTCGGTATGACAAGCTTTTCTATAAGTACCGAAATATTTTGATTCATGAATTTAGAGAGCCTGGCAAGTATGCGATTCCATCTGTTGATGACCTTTCACCATTTTCGAAAGAAGTAGAGGACGCATCTACCGGGGAAAAAACATGGGAATTAGTTTTTCCGGTTAAATTTCTGAAGAGATTGTGTGAACGTAGCATAGATGGACTTGAGAAGTACCTTATTGAAAATAATCAAGATCCTTATGAATCCTACGAAAGGGGACCACTCTGGTTGCGTTCATGAACAGCTTGGTTAGTCCCTAACTCAATTTCAGACACTTCAAACGCCCTTCCGTCAGAGTTGCGCGCAGACGGCTTTCACTTCGGTGTATAAATTAAGGGCTTCGTGGCCCATCTCTCTCCCCCACCCTGACTGTTTGTAGCCACCGAAGGGAAGGGCGGCATCCACTATGGTATGACAGTTGATCCAGACCGTTCCGGCTTTCAGCCGGGCGGCAATGCGATGGGCCTTGCTCACGTCTTTGGTCCAAACGGCGGCGGCCAGCCCATAAATGCTGTTATTGGCCTTTTCCAGCACGTCTTCAAGATCGGCAAAAGGTTCCGCGCAGACCACGGGCCCGAAAATTTCCTCCTGAACGACCTTCATGTGGTGCGTGGTGTTCACCAGCACGGTCGGTTCGACAAAATATCCCTTGTCGCCATAGCGGTTCCCTCCGACGACAGCCTGGGCCCCCTCATTCATCCCGGATTCCACATAACCCAGGACGCGCTGCTGTTGTTCATCGGAAACCAGGGGACCCATGTCGGTGGTCGTCTCCATGCCGGGTCCCAGTTTGATCTGTTTGGCCTGATCAGCCAGACCCGCGAGCACGTTATCGAAGATCGTTTTCTCGACATAGAGTCGTGAGCCCGCACAGCAGCTTTGTCCATGGTTGAAGAAAATGGCATTGGACACTCCGGGAATCGCTGAAGCCAGGTCGGCATCGGGCAACACCAGACTCGGAGATTTACCACCCAATTCAAGCGTCACTTTTTTCAGGTTGCCGGCGGCGGCCTGGACGATTGAGCGGCCGACTTCCGTCGATCCCGTAAAGGCGACCTTGTCGACGTCGGGATGCGCGGCGAGCGCGGCTCCGGCCGTTTCCCCGAAGCCGGTCACGATATTCAGGACGCCGTCCGGAAATCCGGCTTCACACGCCAACTCTCCCAACATGAGCGCGGAGAGGGGGGTTTGCTCGGCGGGCTTGAGGACGGCCGTACACCCCGCCGCCAGGGCGGGGCCCAACTTCCACGACGCCATGAGGAGTGGGAAATTCCAGGGAATAATCTGTCCGACCACGCCGATGGGTTCCCGCAGGGTATAGGCGAAGAACTGAGCTCCGGGCGCATAGGGGACGGAAATGGGAATCGTGTTGCCCTCTATTTTCGTGACCCAGCCCGCCATGTATCGGAACAGGTCGATCGCCAATGGGACGTCGGCGACCCGTGCCAGGGTCACTGGTTTGCCGTTGTCAAGAGACTCCAATTGCGCTAACTCTTCCGTGCGCTGTTCCATGAGATCAGCCAATCTCCACAGGAGTTTTCCCCGTTCGGATGGGGTCAGCGTTCGCCACGGTCCTTGCTCAAACGCGTGCCGTGCCGCCTTGACCGCGCGATCGATGTCTTCTTTTTGGCCGTCAGGTACCTGGCACAACACGTCACCCGTGGCCGGATTAAAGGTGGGAAACGTTTGTTCGGATAAGGCATTGCCCCATTGCCCGTCAATCAGGATTTTCCGCGGCGCAGACAAAAATCCTTGAGTCAGGGGAGTCATCTCTGTCGTGGCGGCAACCATGGTCTTCCTCCAAGCGTATGGTCTTGTTAGAAAAAAGGATAAAGGAAAAGACGCATCCTTTGACAAGATAATCCGGTTGATCTGATACGTACACGCAGCAATTTATGAAAAGAGAGTATGCTCCTGTTTTTCCCCTCTAGTCTACTTAAAAGCTCCTTGGGAAGTTCGCGTTGCTGAAGAGTCCGCCAGCCGCTCCAGATTTCCCGGTCACGTTCCATCATGCTCTCCTTCCGACAACGCCTCCTTCCCGAACCGCTCGATGGCCTCCAGGGTCTCGCGCACGTCGTCCCAGGTCGTGGTATGGTTGAGAATGCAGAGCCTGAGCGAAAACCTCTTCCGGAGCCGCGTCGATGACATGAACGCGGGGTCCTCCCAAAAGACGCGGGCGAGTACGTTCCGGTTGATCTTTTCAAGGGCTTCCTCGTCCAGGGCGGCGGCCTTGGGGTTGACCCGGAAACACACGATCCCCAATGACGCGGGGTTCAACATCTCCAGGACCGGGCTCACCCGGATGTACTGTTCGGCCCGGGCGGCCAATGCCATTCCGTTCGACACGGCCCGCCGGAACGCGGCCATCCCGAAAGTCTGGACCGACATCCAGACCTTCAAGGCCCGAACCGAGCGGCTCAGTTGCAGCCCGCGGTCCGAGAAGTTCGGATGGTTCGCGCCCCAGATCGTGTCCTGCAGCATATCGTGCGGAATCACGAATGCGTGTTCGAGCGTCCTGACGTCTTTCACCAAAAGGCAGCCCGCCTCGTACGGCTGGAAGAACCATTTGTGCGCGTCCAGCCCGATCGAATCGGCACGCTCGATTCCGCGCAAAAGCTCTTGGCCTTCTTCAGTCACGCTGGCGAATCCGCCGTAGGCGGCATCGACGTGCAACCAGATGCGTTCCGTCTCGCAGTAATCGGCCATGGCTTCAAGCGGATCGATAGCGCCCGTACTGCCTGCTCCGGCGTTGGCGCACACCGCGATGGGATTGAACCCGGCTGCGCGATCCTCGGCCACGGCGCGGGCGAGCGCCTCCATGTCCAGTCGGAAACGTCCGTCGCTGCCAACCCTGCGGATGCACTCCGGCCGAACGCCGATGATCCTGGCTGCGCGGACCTGCGCGCTGTGACTCTGGTCGCTCATGTACACGGTGGCGCGCTCGGGGTGTCCCGCGCTTTCCCTCGCCGCGACGAACGCATCGAGGCTGGCCGCCGAGCCCCCGCTTGTGAAAAGCCCGCCCGCGTTTTCCGGATAGCCGATCCACCGCCGCAACCAGTCGATGACGACCAGTTCGACCTGACTTGGGCCGCTCGACGTCAGCCAAGTACACTGATTGACGTTGTACCCTGCGGCCATGAAGTCCGCCAGGATCCCGGGCCACGTGGGCGCCGTCGGGATAAACGCGAATTGACGGGGATGGTCGAGCCGCAACGCGAACGGGAAGATCTCGCGGGCGGCCCGGTCCAGGACCTCCGCTGCCGGCCGGCCTGCCTCGGGCGGATCCTCCATGAGTCGGTCCGCGAGGATCTGCTGGAAATCTCCTTCCCAGGCACTTTCCTTGGGCAGCCCCTCGATGCGCTCCACCACAAGCTCCGCGGCCTTGCGTGCGAGATCGAGCATCAATTCGGGCGACATACTGAGGCCGTCTCGCGCTTCCTCGTGACTGCGCGCGCTCGGCTCCTGATCGCTTCGCTTCGAGACGTTTGGTGTTTCGCCGATTCTCCGGGAGTGTTCCGCCATGTCTATTCTCCCGCTTGTACGTCAACGTTTAAGGCACAGCAACCGTAGCTGAAGTTGAGCACCCATGAGTCTGGAAAATTTCAGCTTGCTTCATGCCTCGCTGAGGCAACTTCAAAATACGCTATCATGTTGATTGTGGCAATGAAAAACAAGTTTGCGAGGCGTCCAAGAAAGGCCGAGGCTAAAATTTATGGGCGCATGCGTCCATTCATTTCATCTTGCGTGTCGGATGCCCAAAGTGTTTGATCTGTCAGGCCTTCTTTCTTGACGGGTTTTCATTGCGTCCCTAGAATGCTTGTTCCCTGTTCTTATTGGAGAATCAACGCATGATGCGCGATGACGTGGTGGTCATAGGTGGGGGGCTGGCGGGGTCGGAAGCAGCGTGGCAGGCGGCGGAGCGCGGAGCGCGGGTTACAGTGTACGAAATGCGACCCAAGCAAGGAACCGAGGCACACAAGACCGATCAGTTGGCGGAAATCGTGTGCTCGAATTCGTTGGGGTCGGCGGATCCCCTCAGCGCGCCCGGCATTTTGAAGGAAGAGATGCGGCTGCTGAATTCGCTGGTCATGCGGGCGGCGGAATCGGCCCGTGTGCCGGCCGGGGCCGCGCTGGCGGTGGATCGTGAGATCTTCGCACGCGACATCACCCGGGCTCTGGAATCCCACCCGAATATCCGGATCATTCGAGAGGAGATTCAAGAGATTCCCACGGACGCCCTGTGCATTGTGGCCACGGGTCCGTTGACGTCCGAGAGCCTGGCGCAGGCTTTGACCGCGCTGACCCACAAGACGAACCTGGCGTTTTTCGATGCGATTTCCCCGATCATCGATGCCGAGTCCATTGACATGGACACCGTGTTCCGGGCGTCACGCTATGACAAGGGCGGCGCGGATTATCTGAATTGTCCGATGGACGAAAACACGTATTCAGCCTTTTACGATGCGCTCATGGCGGCGGACAAAGTACAGGCCAAGGACTTTGAAAAGGTTCCCTACTTTGAAGGGTGTCTCCCTATTGAAGCCATGGCGGAACGCGGGAAGCAGACGCTGACCTTTGGTCCCATGAAACCCGTCGGATTGGTTGATCCGCGCTCCGGCGTCCAACCGCACGCGGTGCTCCAGTTACGTGCGGAAAATCGCTATGGTTCGTGTTATAACATGGTGGGGTTTCAAACCAAGCTGACCTATCCGGAGCAAAAGCGCGTGTTTCGGATGATTCCGGGTCTCGCACGTGCGGAATTCCTGCGCTATGGCAGCGTGCATCGGAATACCTTTGTGAACTCCCCGGCCTTGTTGCGAAAGACGTTGCAACTGAATGCGCGTGAGACCACGTGGTTGGCGGGCTGTCTCGTCGGCGTGGAAGGCTACGTCGAATCCGCCGCGACCGGCGGCTTGGCGGGAATTAACGCCGGTCGGGCCCTGGCCGGTCTGCCGTTGGTGACGCCTCCCCTGACCACGGCCCATGGGGCGTTGGTGAATTATATTACGACGAGCGACGCCCGGCATTTTCAGCCCATGAATACCAACTTCGGCCTGTTCCCGCCTCTTTCCGCAAACGTGCGGGACAAAGAACAGAAGCGCCGAATGATCCGTCAACGGGCGATTGAAGAGTGGCAGACGTGGAAACGGCAATCCGCACTTTCCTGACCTATCTGGACGTGGAGCGCGGAGCGTCCCGGGAAACGATTCGCAGTTATCACTCGGACCTGCGACAATTCGTGGCCTTCCTCAAAACCGTCACGGACGTGGTGCCGGATCCGACGGGAATCGACGCGGCGCTCGTTCGCCGGTTTCTGGTGTGGTTGGCTGAGCGGAAGGATAAAAAGTCGTCGCAGGCGCGGAAACTCGCGACGTTGCGCAGCCTTTTCAAATTCCTGCACCGGCGCGGGCAGGTACCGAGCAATCCCGTCGCGCACGTGCGGACTCCGCGGCTGGGGCAACGTCTGCCCCGTGTCCTCACGAAAGACGAGGCGGAACGGGTGATGGAGTCTCCTGATTCTGCTGAGGGGACCTACGTCGCGCGGGACCAGGCTATTTTGGAAACCCTCTATTCGACGGGTGCGCGGGTGAGCGAGTTGGTGGGGGTGAATTGGAGCGATCTCAGTCTTGATGAAGGGATGGTGCGGTTGCGGGGCAAAGGCAAAAAGGAACGTCTTGTGCCGATCGGGCACGTGGCGGTCGAGGCGATCCAGAGCTATCTGGCGGTGACACCGGTTCGCGCGAGCCGGGAAGCGGCCAATCCCACGGACGGCCCGGTGTTTCGAAATAATCGAGGCGGCCGGTTGTCGGCACGGAGCGTGGAGCGGATTGTCGGGCGTTACGCCGACCGGTTGCAGGTGGGGACCGTGACCCCGCATACCTTTCGGCATTCCTATGCCACGCATTTATTGGACGAGGGGGCCGACCTCCGGGTCATCCAGGAAATGCTCGGGCACGCGTCCTTGGCCACCACACAAAAATACACGCACCTGGCCACGGATCGGTTGATGGAAGTCTATGATCAGGCCCACCCGCGATCCGGAAACGCCAGGGCGGCCAAGCCCGCAACCCCGAAGAAACCGTCATGAAGGTTCGTTCCACCACGATTCTGTCCGTGCGCCGGGATGGAACGGTGGCCATGGGCTCCGACGGCCAAGTGACGGTCGGGACCACGGTGATGAAGGCCAACGCCCGCAAAGTCCGCCGTCTCCATCACGATCAGGTGATCGCGGGCTTTGCCGGAGCCACGGCGGACGCCTTTACCCTATTTGAAAAATTCGAGGAGAAATTGGAAGAATATCGGGGCAATCTGACCAGGGCCGCGGTCGAGTTGGCGAAAGAGTGGCGGACGGACCGCGTGCTGCGTCGCCTCGAAGCGTTGTTGGCCGTCGCGGACCTGGATCGGTCCTTTCTCATTTCCGGCACGGGGGACGTCGTGGAACCGGAAGACGGGATTCTCGCCATTGGGTCGGGCGGGCCGTATGCGCTGGCTGCGGCTCGGGCGTTGATGGATAATACCTCCCTGACCTCGGCGGGGATTGTCGACAAGGCGATGCGCATTGCCGGCGGCATCGATATCTACACGAATCACGAAATCGTGATCGAAGAACTGAAGGCCCCGTCATGAATCACGACTTCCCTGCGGGGAAACTCGACAGCTTGTCTCCTCGCGAAATCGTCGAAGTACTCGACCGCTACGTGATCGGGCAACGTGACGCCAAACGGATGGTGGCCATCGCGTTGCGGAATCGCTGGCGCCGCCAGCAACTCAGCCCGGAATTGCGCGAAGAAATTTTTCCGAAGAATATCGTCATGATCGGGCCGACGGGCGTGGGCAAAACGGAAATTTCCCGGCGACTGGCGAAACTGGCCGACGCCCCCTTCATTAAAGTCGAAGCGTCGAAATTTACCGAAGTGGGGTACGTCGGCCGTGACGTGGAATCGATCATCCGCGACCTCACCGAACAGTCGGTCAACCTGGTGAAAAGTTCGTCGCTGGAGCGAGTCGAACGGAAAGCCGAGGACATGGCCGAGGATCGCGTGCTCGATTTGTTACTTCCGCCGAGTCCGTCCCGGACCGCGGGGGGGCAGGAAGATGAGCCGGGGCAAGGGGCGCCGGGGGACAATACGCGACAAAAGCTCCGCAAGCAATTGCGGGAAGGCCGGCTCGACAACCGGACGGTGGAAATCGAAATCAAGGAACGCGGGCTGCCGGTCGGGATTATCTCCAACGTCGGCGGCATGGAAGACCTCGAACATCACCTGCGCGATATGCTGGGAGGATTGATGCCCGGGAAGAAGAAAAACCGGGTCATGAAAATTCCCGATGCCCTGAAATATCTGGCGCAGGAAGAAGCGCAAAAACTGATTGATATGGACGAGGTGACCCGCGACGCCGTCGAACGGGTTGAGCAATCCGGCATCGTCTTTTTGGATGAAATCGACAAAATTGCCGGCCGGGAAAAGAACATGGGTCCCGACGTGTCACGAGAAGGCGTGCAGCGGGATTTACTGCCGATTGTCGAAGGATCGACCATCAACACCAAGTACGGACCGGTGAAGACCGACCATATCCTCTTTATTGCCGCCGGGGCGTTTCACGTGGCCAAGCCGGCCGATATGATTCCTGAATTGCAGGGCCGGTTCCCCATTCGCGTGGAGTTGGAAGCCTTGACCAAGGGGGATCTGGTGCGAATCCTGACGGAACCCCGGAATGCTCTGGTGAAACAGTATCAGGCCTTAATGGAAACCGAGGGCATTACGCTCGATTTTACCCGGGAAGGCATCGAAGCCATTGCGGCCGTTGCCGTCGAGGTCAACGATCGAACGGAGAACATCGGCGCGCGCCGGCTCTTTACGATTGTGGAGCGATTGCTCGAGGAAGTCTCCTTTGAGGCGCAGGAACTGCAAGAGAAAAAAGTGGTGATCGACGCATCCTACGTGAACGAGCATTTAAAGGAGATCGTCAAGGACCAGGATCTGAGCCGGTACATTCTGTAGAAGCGCCGGTCAACGCCGGGACAAACCATGGAGAAACTGATCAAAAAAGCCGATGTCCTCGTCGAGGCGTTACCCTACATCCGGACGTTTGCGGGAAAGACCATCGTCATCAAATATGGCGGGAAGGCCATGAATCAGGATGAACTGAAAGACGGGTTCGCCGAAGACGTGGTGCTGATGAAATACGTCGGGCTCAATCCCGTGATCGTGCATGGAGGCGGGCCGCAAATCGATCAAATGCTGGCGCGGCTGGGCATGAAGCCGACCTTCAAGCGAGGTGTTCGGGTCACGGATCAAGCCACCATGGACGTGGTCGAAATGGTCCTGGGTGGAAAGATCAACAAGGAAATCGTGACGCTGCTCAATCAACATGGAGGGAAAGCCGTCGGGATCACCGGAAAGGACGCGCAGTTCATCGTGTGCAAACCGTTTTCCGCGAAAGCCTGGTCACAAGGATTGAGCCATGAGACCCACGGACAGGTGGATGAGGAGTATGGCTTCGTGGGAGAGGTCGATCGAATCGAACCGCAGCTTATCACGAAATTGCAGCAGGAGAATCTGATTCCGGTCATCGCGCCCATCGGCGTCGATCGCAAAGGGAAACCGCACAACATCAACGCGGACCTCGTGGCCGGTGCCGTGGCCGGTGCGTTGAAAGCGGAAAAGCTGTTGATGCTCACCGACGTGCGAGGCATTCGGGGCGCCAACAACCGGCACATGCCCACGGTATCCAGAAAAGACGTCGAACGCATGGTGAAGAAGGGCACGATCAGTGAAGGCATGCTGCCCAAAGTGCGGGCGTGTTTAACCGGCATCGAGGCCGGCGTGCAGAAAGCCCATATCATTGACGGCCGGATCGAGCATGCCGTGTTACTGGAAATTTTCACGGACAAGGGAATCGGCACGGAGATCGTGGCGTGACCCGTCGGTTAGCCTGATGAAACTCACGAAATCTCAATCCGAGCGGAAGAATCGTGCAGCCGTTCCTCCACCGGACCGCCAGACCGTGCTGTTGTTGGTTCACCTGCAGAACGACTTTTGTCCGGGAGGCGCCTTGCCGGTTCCGGAAGGGGATCACGTCATCCCGGTGGCCAATGAATGGATTCGATTTTTTGCCGCGCAGGGGTACGGCATCGTCGCCACACGGGACTGGCATCCATCGAACCACTGTTCATTTCAGGAACAGGGCGGACCATGGCCGCCGCATTGCGTACAAGGATCATTAGGGTCCCAATTCCATCCTGATCTGAAAATGCCACCCGGCACGTTGATCGTGTCCGGTGCCACCAACCCGAAAAAGGAAGCCTATTCCGGGTTTGACGGGACGACGTTGGACGAGCGCCTTGAAGATTTGGGCGCGCAGACCGTGTACGTGATCGGGCTGGCCACCGACTATTGCGTGAAACAAACGGTCTTGGATGCTTGTAAGCTGGGCTTCCGAGTCGTGGTGCTCAGTGACGGCGTGCGCGGTATCGACGTGGAGCCCGGAGATGCCGACCGAGCTTTGGAAGCCATGCAGGAAGCCGGCGCCATCGTCGCCAGTTCGGCCGACCTTGGTGTCCAGTGACAACGTGACACCCCGTTAGCTCTCCACCTGCAATTCACACCAGACGGGCGTATGATCGGACGGCTTCTCTTTCCCGCGCGGGCCTTTGTCCACACCGGAGTTTCCGAGCCGGTCGGCGGCCCGGGGAGAGAGCAGCAAATGGTCGATCCGTAACCCTTGGTCCTTATTCCAGCACCCGGCCTGGTAATCCCAAAACGTGTACACGCCTACCTGCGGGTGCCGGGCGCGAAGCGCATCGGTCAGACCCAGGTAGCACACGGTCTGAAACCGGGCGCGGGTTTCGGGGTGACAGAGCGCGTCGTTGGCGAATCCCTCGGGGTCGTACACGTCGTCGTCCGTGGGACAAACGTTATAGTCCCCGCCCAACACCAACGGCTCCTCATAGGCCAGCAGGGTCCGCACGTGGGCGATCAGGCGATCCATCCACGCCAGCTTGTAGGAAAACTTGTCCGTGCCGATCGGATTGCCGTTCGGCAGATAAATCGACGCGACGCGGACGGAGCCGATGACGGCTTCGAGGTACCGGGCGTGTGCATCGGTCGAATCGCCGGGCAGCGCCCGCTGTTCCACCTCAATGGGCTGTTTCGCGAGAATCCCCACGCCGTTGAAAGTTTTCTGCCCGGCGATGGCGACGTGATAACCCACGTCTTCAATTTCAGCATAAGGGAACCGTTCGTCCGTGGACTTCAATTCCTGGAGCAACAGGACGTCCGGGCTCACGTCTCTCAGATACGCCGTGACGTGCGGCAGCCGGACGTTGATGGAGTTCACGTTCCACGTGGCAATCTTCATATGCAGGGAAATTCTAAAGAGTTTCGTTGCGTTGTGACAAACTTCTCAATGCGCCTCGCCCCACGAATGGCCTTGTCCCACGTCCACCGTGAGCGGCACCGATAGCTGAAGTGCGGGAAGGCACGCCGATTCCATGACGGTCTTCACCACTCCGGCCGTTTGATCCACGGCCGCTTCGTCCACTTCAAAGAGCAATTCGTCATGCACCGTCAACAGCATGCGGGCTCGCGTGTCGAGGCCATGCCGAGCCAAGGCCGGGGGCACGCGGATCATGGCGCGTTTCAGCACGTCCGCGGCGGTGCCTTGGATCGGGGCGTTGATGGCCGCGCGTTCGGCGAAATTGCGTCGCGCGGCGTTCTTGTCGTGGATGCCCGGCACGTGGCACCGGCGCCCGAAGAGCGTTTCCACGTACCCATGTTCGCGACAGAACTGCTTGGTGCGGGTCATGTAATCCTGGATGCCCGGGTATCGTTCGAAATAGGCTTTCATGTACGCCGCGGCTTCCTCGTTGGAAATGCCCAGTTGGCGGCTCAGCCCGAACGCGCTGATCCCGTAGATGATGCCGAAATTGATGGCCTTGGCTCGGCGCCGCATCCCTGGGTCCATTGTGCCGGCGTCGCCGCCGAACATTTGGGCCGCGGTCAGGGCATGAATATCCTGGCCTTCGTGGAACGCCTGTTTCAACGCGTCGATCCCTGCCACGTGGGCGAGGAGACGCAACTCGATTTGAGAGTAATCCAGCGACAGCAGGACCCGGCCGGGTTCGGCCACGAACGCGTGGCGGATTTTTCGACCGTCTTCGGTCCGGATGGGAATGTTTTGCAGGTTGGGGTTCGTGGAAGACAGGCGGCCGGTGGATGCGGCGGCCATGGCAAAGGAGGTGTGCACGCGACCCGTTCGCGGATTGATCTGTTCGACGAGGGCGTCGGTATACGTGCTCTTGAGTTTGTCGAGCTGTCGCCATTCCAGCACTGTGGCCGGCAGTTCATGTCCCTCGGCGGCCAGCGATTCCAGCACGTCCGCGCCGGTGGCATAGGCGCCGGATTTCCCCTTGTGCCCTCCCTCCAGGTGCAGTTCGTCGAACAGGACCTCACCCAGTTGCTTCGGGGAGCCCACGTTGAATTCGTGACCGGCGAGCCGGTAAATGTCTGCCTCTAATGCGCGTTGGCGTTCCGCAAATTCATGGCTGAGTTGTTCCAGTTTCGCCCGGTCCACGTGGATGCCTTCGGTTTCCACGTCGACGAGGACCGGCACAAGGGGCCGTTCCAGGGTCTCGTAGGGTGTCACCATATGATCGGCCAGCAGGCGGGGTTTGAGAAACCGGTGGAGCCGTACGGTCATGTCCGCGTCTTCCGCGGCATAGGCTAGGGCCTGCTCCAGCGGGACCAGGTCGAAGGTCACTTGTGATTTTCCCGTGCCGGTTACGTCTTTGAACGCGATCGTTCGATGGTCCAAATGGAGCGCGGCCAATTCATCCATGCCGTGGCCATGACTGCCTCCGTCCAGGACGTAGGACATCAGCATCGTGTCGTCCAAAGGCGAAATGAAGACTTGGTATCGTCGAAGCACCACCATGTCGTATTTCAGGTTGTGGCCGATTTTCAGCACCGAGGAATCGGCGAAGAGCGGACGCAGGAGTTCGAACGCCGCGTCGAGCGGAATTTGTTCGAGCGGTTCATGTGGTGGAGAGGGAGGCTCCTCGCCGGAGGATGAGGAACCCTCTGAAGCGGGCATGGGTTCGGGAAGCCGGTGCGCAAGGGGAATGTAGCAGGCATGAACGGGTTGCACGCATAGTGAAATGCCGACCAGGTCCGCACGGCTTTCATCCAGCGACGTGGTTTCCGTATCGACCGCCACGGCCCCGGCATAGCGCGCCCGGGTGACCCAGTCTTGCAGGACTTCAACCGATTGGACCAGCTCATACCGGGTGCCCGGAGCCTCCTTGGGTGAGGTTTCCCCGGACGCCAGCCGGTGTTGGACCTTGGCCATGACCGATTTGAAGCCCTGTTCATCGAGAAACGCCAGCAATTGTGCAGGGTCCGGGTCCTGGCGTCGTAACTGGGAAACCGTCACGTCCGTCGGCACGTCAACCCGCAAACGAACCAGTTCTCGTGAAAGCCTGGCTTGCCCGGCGAACTCGATGAGGCTTTGGCGTCGCTTCGGTTGTTTGATTTCGGACGCCCGTGCGAGCAGGGAATCCAGGTCGCCGTAGTCTTGAATGAGTTGAGCCGCGGTTTTTACGCCGATGCCGGGGACCCCGGGAACGTTGTCCGTGGAATCGCCGGCCAAGGCCTGCACGTCCACCACGCGTTCGGGTCCCACGCCGAATTTTTCCTTCACCTCGGCCGGGCCGATCCTCCGGTTTTTGAGAGCATCGAACATGCTCACCCGATCGGACACCAATTGCATCAGGTCCTTGTCCGAGGACACGATCATGACGTCGAACCCTTCCTCTTGGGCGCGTCGCGCATAGGTGGCGATCAGGTCGTCCGCTTCAAACCCGGGCCTTTCGAGACATTCCACGTTGAAGGCCCGCGTGGCGTCGCGCACCAACGGGAATTGGGGGATCAGTTCGTCGGGTGGGTCCGGGCGGTTGGCCTTGTACTCGGGGAAAATCTCGTTTCGAAAGGATTCCCGGGCCGAATCGAAAATCACGGCCACGTGCGAGGCCTGAAGGTCGTCCAGCAGTTTGAGCAACATGTTGGTGAACCCGAGAACGGCGTTCACGGGTGTCCCGTCCTGTCGCGTCAGCACCGGGAGTGCGTGGAACGCCCGGAACAGGAAACCGGACCCGTCCACCAGACACAGGTGCCGGTCGGAAGCGTCTCGGGATTCTGGAGCCATGATCTTCAGCCTGCCTCTTTCTTGGTCTTCGTCAGAGTGACTGCCAAGTGCAACTGATGGGGCGCCGGTTCGGCAACGGTCGTGCATTCCGGGTGGTGTCGGCGATGCGCCATTCTATCAAGCCAATGACGGAGAATGCAGCACCATCGTCTCTTTCCGTCATTCCCGCGCACGCGGGAATCCAGTGTCTTTGTAATGGCATGTGTAGCTGCCGCATTCCGGTTCGATTGGCCCTATGTTGGCGGGGTTTCGCCCCCGCGCGACGAGGTCCTTTTGTTTTGGCAAAAGGACCCAAAACCATTGGCGCCCGGGCGTGGTCGTCCGGGTGCCTTTGCCCCCGTCCCGAATATGAGGGCTGCGGAACTCGCTTCGCTCGAACAGTCCTCGCCACCAAACAGGTTTCGGGACCGGGGCGCAGCCACGCCCGCAGGCGCCGGAAAATGGCGCGATAAAATCGCGCAGAGTAGAAAGGGAGCTTCTTTATTGACTGTTCGGGAAAACGGGCTTATCATTTTAGTAAGAGAAACGTTTGAAGAAAGAGGCAGGCGATGGGGTAGTTTTCTGGACATCCTGCGGCAAACAAGATCGAGGCAAAGCCCTTTGGACCGTGAACGATCCAAAGGGCTTTTTTAGTTGTCTTTCCTGATCACGAAACCGGATCCTTTCCGCGCGTGAACGGTCGAGGGATTCGCCGAGATCGGAAAACCGAATGCCCGGTCTCTCGACAGGGGCGCAGTGCGGGGAGGATGAGGAATCATCATCTCTATCATCAAGGAGGGTCATCATGACTGAACCCAAGACTGCTGCAATGTTCGGCTCCAAACCGGGAAATGGGCGCGTGTTGCTCGTCGAGGACGATCCCGGTATTTGCGAAGAGATGCGCACGGCCCTGGAAACCGCGGGGTTCGACGTGTTGGAGGCCGACACGGAAGCTCGGGCCATCGACGTGGTGAAGGAAGGTGAAAATCCGTTGCTGCTTGACGTGGTGATTACGGATGTCGACAAGAAGTTGGGTGTCGGCTCCCTGAATTATTTTAAATCCCAATTCCCGCACATTCCCTTGATTGCCTTGACGGGCATGGTCGACGATCAGGCTTCCGCCTCTTCGGCCATTCGGATCGGCATCGTCGGCGCCGGCAAAGGCGGGAGGGCGCTGCTCGACGTGTTGCTCCATCTGCCGGATGCGCAGGTGGTGGGCATCACGGACAAAGATCCCGGGGCCACGGGGTTGCAATTCGCGCAGGAATTCGAGATCCCGGTGGTGGTTGAGCCGATGAATCTGATACGCAACGAAAACGTGGACCTGCTGATCGACGTCACCGGCGATCCGGCCATGGAAGCGCGGATAGCCGGGAACAAACATGAACGGGTCGAGGTCCTGGGCGGAGCGGCGTCGAAGCTCTTATGGCTGCTGATTCAACGAGAACGGGACATGCAGTCCTACGTGCTTCGGTCTGAAAAGTTGGCGGGGCTGATTCGCGACGGGGTGAAAGACTTCCTCATGAAACCGATCGGAAAGGACCGGTTGGTGAAGGCGGTTTCATCTGCCGTGGCGCAGCACGAATTGAGTCGATTGTAAGAAGTTCCGGCGATCATGAGCCCGGGCTTGGCCCCGTGGTTACAGGATTGTCTTGATGGTATGGCCGGGCGTGAGGGTGTGGGCTTGGCCGTTGATGACAACCGGAAGCGGGGCCGCGCGACCCGGGCGTGAGGCGAGTTGGAACGTGTCATGGGTCACGGTCACGTCCAGGGAATGACCCCGATACCTGACCCGGAGGTGAAGAGCTTCCACTTTCGGCGGGAGGCAGGGATTGAAGGAAAGCGTTCCGTTCCTGCTTTCCCATCCCGTATAGGCGCGTTGCATCAGATCCACCGTCCCGGACATGGCGCCCGTGTGAATGCCTTCCGCGGTGGTGCCGGCTTGCAGATCCGACACATCCACGCCCAAGGCGTCCTTAAACAGTTCCCAAGCCAGTTCCGGGTCGGATCTCGTCTGGACCCAGGCGTGCACCACCCGGCTGAGGGAAGACCCGTGGGCCGTCCGCGCCGAGTAATACTCGACGTTCCGTGACATGGTGTCCGTCCGGAACGGGTAGCCCAGCCGGTCGAACAGGTCTTGCAGTTCCTCCGGAGAAAACAGGTAAAAGAGCATCAGCACGTCGGCCTGTTTGGAGAGTTTGTAGCGATTCGTGGAATCCCCTTCGGCTTCGAGGATTCGATCCAGCCGATGAATGTCCCCGTATTGCTGCCTGTAGCGCTCCCACTCGAATTCCGCCAACGCGTCATAGCCCTCGAATTGACTGAGGATCCCCTCTTCGTGAAACGGAACAAACATCTTCCGGCTGATGTCTTCCCACAAGGCGACCTCGGTGGGGCTGACGTGCAGGCGGTCCCGGACCTCGGTCCGGCTTGATTCCGCGAGCCGGTCCAGGAGTTCCAGTGCCCGGCACAGGATCCACACCACCATGAGATTGGTATAGGCGTTGTTGTTCAGGCCCGGAGTCTCGGAATCCGGATACTGATCATGGTATTCATCGGGTCCCATCACCCGCAAAATCTCATAGCGTTCCTTGTCGGCATTGTATGAGGTGGCGCTGACCCAAAATCTGGCGATCTCCAGGAACATTTCCGCGCCCCGGGTTGACAGAAACTCCCAGTCGTCGGTGGCTTCGGCGTACTGCCAGACGTTATAGGCAATGGCCGCATTCACGTGCCGTTGAAGCAGACTGTTATCCGGGACCCATCGCCCGGACTTGGGGTTCAGGTGCAGGATCTGGCTTTCTTCGCGGCCGTTGCTGCCGCTTTGCCAGGGATAGAGGGCTCCGCTGAACCCGGCGTTCCTGGCGTTCCGCCTGGCCTGTTCGAGGCGACGATGCCGGTACAACAACAGCACCTTGGTCAGCGCCGGGAATCGCAGGTTCAGCACTGGAAAGATATAGAGTTCATCCCAGAAAATGTGGCCCCGATACGCCTCGCCGTGCCATCCCCGCGCGGGCATACCCGCGTCCAATTCGATCGTATGCGAGGAAACCGTTTGCAGCAGGTGAAAGAGATGTAACCGGAGCGTGAGTTGAGAGCCTTCTCCGCCTTGGAGGCCCAGGTCGCACTCCTGCCAGATCTGATCCCAGTGCTGCGTATGCGACCGCAGCAGTTCGTCGAAGCGGCCGGTGTGCGCCAAGGCATCGTGAGCCTCTTCTCCGCATTCCGAAATGCCGTGATCCCGGGAGGTGTACAACGACGCGATTTTTTCAATGCTCAGGGGCCGTCCTTCCGTCATGGGAATCGTACATTCCTGGCCGATGTAGTCCCTCTCCTGCACCAGGGTCCTGGGCAAATCCGCCAGGGCCGCATCGGGAAAGAACCCGGTGCGCGCGGCTTGGGCGATACGGACTTTCGATTGAGTGGTCTCCGTACACAGGAAGATCTTGTCATGTCCGAACGCGGAGGTTTCCAGTGGAGACAAGTGGAGGTTGTTCAGGGCCGCGTAACGCGGCACGCCGGTGTTGCGAACCCGGCCGTCGAGGCCGGTATGAATCTCCAATGGGCCGGACCAGTTGTCAGGGGTGATGACGACCTCCAATCCGGCCAGGTGCGGCACGCCCATGTGGACGAACCGGCGGCTGCTCACCGTGGTTTTTCGCCCCTGGCGGTCCTGAAATTGATACGAACGATGCAGCACCCCGGCTTTCAGGTCCAGGGTCTGCCGGTACGAAAGCAGGTCCACGGCCTGGATGTTGAACCACTCGTCGCCGGGATGACGAAAGGTGAGGACCAACCAATTCGGCAGGTTCACGAGATCTTCATTCTCGATCGTCCGGCCTTCGATCTCGGTTGGCAACCGGTTGTACCCGCCGGCCAGGTACGTGCCCGGGTAGTGCGTGGAATCGGCGTTGGCTTCAGGAGCCGCCCCGCGGGTGGCAAAGTACCCGTTGCCCAGCGTACACAGGGCTTCGCGCAGGCGTTCCTTCGCGGGGTCGAACCCTTCGTAGATCAATGACCAGTCGCTCATCGCGTGCGGCTTTCCAAGTCGCGACTCAACTGCATGAGAAATGTCTTTACCTCGCTGGTGTCTTGCAGTGAATACGAGGCCGAGGAAAAGCGGGAGCCGTGCTCCACCACGATCCCCACGCCACGCTCGACCAACTCACGAAACGCGTGTTCGTCCGTGAGATCGTCGCCGATATACACTGGTTGGTATTGGTGTTCTTTCCATTTCATCCCCTCCAGCAACCATAACAGGGCTTTCCCCTTGTCCCAATCAAGTTGCGGTTGCATTTCGAACACCTTCTTGCCAGCCGAGCGCCGGAGATCGGGCGAATCGTCCATGACCTGGGTGACGGCCTCTTCAACTCTGGATACCTCGCCGGGATCGACCAGGCGATAGTGCACCGCGATGGAAAATTTCTTCCGCTCGATCAAGGCGCCGGCAACCGGTTCGAGGAGAGGCCGGAGCCTATCCTCCGCGCGATCGAGGGCCTCGGCAAATTGCGTCCCGACTTCATGGGACAGGGTGAAGTGTTCCGGCCCGGCAATGTCGAATCCATGGCTGCCGGCAAAGATCAGCGAGTTCAGGTTGACGAGGTTCGTGACGTCCTTTCGGTCCCGGCCACTGATGATCCCGACCGGACATTGACGAGTCAACGCGTCCAGGACGTCCCGCACGTCCTGAGACAACACGGCCAGTTCGGGCCGGTCCACGATCTGGGTCAGGGTGCCGTCGTAGTCGAGAAACACCACCACCGGTTGTTGACCCAACCGGGCAAGCACGTCGTCGAAGCGATCGAGTGCGGACGGCAAGGCCGTAGCGCTGCGCCACGTGATCCCGGCTTCATCCCGGACGACGAGTTCCTCCAGATCCGGGACGACCACGTCACCGCCATGGGCGTGCAGGGCGTCGGCCTGGCCGACGCGGTCGAGGCCCACGACGAGGCCGAAGCCGCCGGCCCGGCCCGCTTCCACACCGGCCAAGGCGTCTTCGCACACGACGGCTCGTTTCGGGGGCACGTCCAGATTCTCTGCAGCTCTCACAAACGTATCGGGGTGCGGTTTCCCTCGCAGGCTCAAGGCGCGGGCATCCCGGCCGTCCACCATGACCTCGAACAGGTCCGTCACTCCCGCAGCCTCAACGATGGCCCGGCCGTTTTCACTCGCCGTGACGATCGCGGTTTTTTTGCCCAGCGACTTGAGCAGTCGCATCAGCGCGACGGTCGAGGGAAAGACGTCCACCCCGTTCTTGTGCAGGGCCTTCACGAACTGGACGTTCTTGCGATTTCCCAGCCCGCAAATGGTCTCGTGCTCCGGCGGGTCCGAGGGGTCTCCATGGGGTAGCGTGATGCCGCGGGAGGCCAGAAAACTCGTCACGCCGTCATATCTGGGCTTGCCATCGACGAACGTGCAATAGTCTTCGATGGGGTCGAAGGCTTGAAACGGCTCCCCGGTTTGCCCGGCGTGCGTCCGGAGATACGCATCAAACAGGTGTTTCCACGCGGCCGCATGAACGGCAGCCGTTTTGGTGATGACCCCGTCGAGGTCAAAAATCGCGGCGTCGAACCCGCTCAACTCCAGTATGGGTGGATTCATGTCGTCAACAACCATTCCTCTTCCGGCCACGTCCTGAAAGAGTACCGGGAACAGGCTACAGAGCAATGCTGAAAATGTGAACTCCGTGTAACGTGTGCCTGAGACTATCCTATTTCCCCCGCCATTTCCAGTTGCGAATTTCGGACGGGGCTTTGCTCTATTTGTTGCTGTAGGCTTTGCGGGTGAGTCGCGTGACACTGCCGCTTTCTTGCAAAGACGGGTACGTCTGCGTATGCTCAATCGTACGGCGTTGTTTCTCAGGTCACGGTATGTCGGAACAACAACAAATAGACCAATCCCGCAAGGAAATCGATCGGCTGGACGACGAGATCCTGCGGCTCCTCAATGAGCGCTCTCGTCACGTCATCACGATCGGCAAGGCGAAGCGGCAGGCGGACCCGCATGCCCTTCTGCACACCGCCGGGCGGGAGGCCTTCGTGGTGGAACGTCTGGTGCGTCAGAACGACGGCCCCTTCCCCAATGCGGCGATCCGCCCGGTGTACCGGGAAATCATGTCCGCTTCTCTGTCGCTGGAAGGCGTGCAGACCGTGGCCTACCTTGGCCCGCCTGCCACGTTTACCCATTTGGCGGCCCTGGGGAAATTCGGATCGTCCGCCCAATACGTGCCGGTCAGCGGGATTAAGGAAGTGTTTGATGAAGTGGAACGCGGGCGCGCGATCTATGGGGTCGTGCCGATCGAGAATTCGACCGAAGGCGTGGTGAACTACACCCTTGATTTGTTTATCGACTCCAACCTGATGATCTACGGGGAAGTCATGCAGGAGATTTCCCATCATCTCATGTCGAAGAGTGAGCGGATCGAGGACGTCGAGAAGGTGTGTTCCCATTCTCACGCCTTGGCGCAGTGCCGGAATTGGCTGGAAACCAATATGGCCGCGGTCCCGGTGGTGGAAGCCCCCAGTACCTCGCATGCGGCTGAACGGTGTAAGGAAGAGCCTCGCGCCGCGGCCATCGCCTCCGAACTGGCGGCTCACATGTATGGCCTGCACGTGTTGCAATCGAGAATTGAGGATAACATCAACAATTTCACGAGATTCCTGGTGCTGTGCAAGCATGGCGCCGAGCCGACGGGAAAAGACAAGACGTCCGTCATGCTGTCGGTGAAGGACAAGGCCGGTGCCCTCTATGATCTGCTGCGGCCCTTTGCCTCCAACGGCATCAGCATGACCAAAATCGAGTCGAGGCCCTCGCGTCGCAAGGCCTGGGAATATATCTTTTTTGTCGATATTGAAGGGCATCTGCGGGAAGACCGGATCCGCCGGACCATTGATGAACTGAAGAGCCGGTGTTTGTTCCTGAAGGTGCTCGGTTCGTATCCCATCCATTCCTGAGCCAAGGTGGATTGCCGCTCGTCTCGCGGGAGGAAAATGTTCACTCATTTATTGACGGAATCAAGGGAAAACCACAAGAGAGAAATCAGGAAGAAAAGGCCGTCGTTTTCCTCCCCTTTGTAAGGGGAGGTCAGGTGGGGTAGAGCCAACCGCCATCGGACACGAGGTTTTGCCGTCCTAGCCACAACCTCTGCCTCCCAACTTTTCCTCTTCGGAAAAAGTTCCCGTTCTTATAAAGGAGGGGAATCAAGCAGGCGTGAGTTGCAAATGCTTATCCGAGTTCACCCCGACATAGCCAAGCTTGTTCCGTACTCACCCGGGAAACCCCTGGATGAACTGGAGCGGGAATTGGGCATTCGCGGAGCCGTGAAGCTTGCGTCCAATGAAAACCCGCTTGGCCCCTCCCCCAGGGCGCTTGCGGCATTGGAAAAAGGACAAGAGACCGTGCATCTCTATCCGGACGGCGGGGCGCATCATCTGACCCGCGCGCTGGCCGACCGGTGGAAAGTGTCCGGCGATCACGTCATCGTGGGCAACGGGTCCGATGAAATCATCAGCCTGTTGGTCAAGACGTTCATGTCCCCCGGCGAGGAAGCCGTGATGGCGGACCATACCTTCGTCATGTATCGGCTCGCCGTGACCGGCGGTCATGGGGTCTGCGTGGAGGTCCCCTTGAAAGACTGGCGTCACGATCTCCCGGCCATGGCGAGGGCCGTGACCGGTCGAACGCGGTTGGTGTTCGTCTGCAATCCCAACAATCCCACGGGCACCATGGTGACCCGCGAGGAAGTCCGGGAGTTCATGGCGGCCGTCCCTGATGACGTGATCGTGGTGTTTGATGAAGCCTACTACGAATACGTCCGGGACCCGCACTATCCCGACTCCCTCGACTACGTGCGACAGGACCGGCCCGTGGTGGCGTTGCGGACGTTTTCCAAAATCTACGGGTTGGCGGGGTTGCGCGTTGGATACGGGATCACGAGGCCGGACCTCGCCGGGTATCTGCATCGCGTGCGAAACCCGTTCAACGCCAATACCCTGGCACAAGTCGCGGCCAAGGCCGCGTTGGATGACGAACGACACGTGGCCGCCAGTCGAGCGCTCAATGAAGCGGAAATGGCGTTGGTGGACGACGGACTTCGCGCCTTGGGGTTGGCGCCCCTTCCCAGTCAGGCCAACTTTCTGTATTTCGATTCGCACCGGGACGGCCGCGTTGTGTTTGACCGGCTTCTGCGTGAAGGGGTCATCGTTCGGCATATCGCCGGGTCGATGCTTCGCGTGACGATCGGGCGGCCGGAAGAGAACCGACGATTTCTCGAGGCGCTGGGTCGCGTGCTGGAGACCTTGCCGCCTGCCGAGGGATAAGGAGTCCCCATGATCATCGTATTCAAGCCGACCGCCACGGAAGATGACATTGATCACGTCACGGATCGACTCAGGGATCTGGGCCTGAAATCGCAAATGTCCCGTGGCGAGGAGCGCACCATCATCGGGGTGATCGGCGACGAACGTCTGTTGGAAAACCAGCCGCTCACCGTGTTCTCCGGCGTCGAGAGCGTGACGCCCATTCTGTCTCCGTGGAAGCTGGTGAGCCGGGAATTTCAACCCCAGGACTCGACAATCGAAGTGGACCGGGTGACGGTGGGCGGCAAACGGTTGGTGGTGATGGCCGGGCCCTGTGCCGTCGAAAAATTGGAAGTGACGGTCGGGATTGCGCATGACGTCAAAGCCGCCGGGGGCGCGATCCTGCGAGGTGGCGCGTACAAACCGCGCACGTCTCCTTATTCGTTTCAAGGCCTGGGCCGTGAAGGTCTCGATTTTTTGGTTGAAGCGAAGAAGCAGACGGGGATGCCCGTAGTCAGCGAAATTTTGGATCCCCGTGACACGGACGTGTTCCTGGAAAAAGCCGACGTGATTCAGATCGGGGCCCGGAACATGCAGAATTTCGAATTGCTCAAGGAAGTCGGAGCCTATGATAAGCCGGTCCTCCTGAAACGCGGGCTGGCCGCCACGATCAAGGAATTTTTATTGTCGGCCGAATACGTCGTCTCGCGCGGCAATCGAAACGTGATGCTGTGCGAACGCGGCATTCGCACCTTTGAAACCCAGTATCGCAACACGCTGGATCTGGCCGCGGTGCCCACGTTGAAAGAGCTGTCGCATTTGCCGGTGATCGTCGATCCCAGTCATGCGACGGGCAAATGGAACCTGGTGGCTCCCATGGCCAAGGCCGCCGTGGCGGCGGGCGCCGACGGGCTCCTGATCGAGGTCCATTCGAATCCGGAATGCGCCCTCTGCGACGGAGAGGAATCGCTCAAGCCTTATCGGTTCAATGAGTTGATGAACGACCTGAAAATTCTCGCGCAAGCCGTCGGAAGAGAATTGTAGGGGCTGTCCAGGGAAACCAGGAAAGACGGGCCTCCTCCCCTTTGTAAGGGGAGGGCAGGGTGGGGTAGAGCCAAGCCGTCAATAAGGCACGGGGTTTCGCCATCCTGTCCACAGATTCTACCTCCCCTCACCCCTCCTTACAAAGGAGGGGGAAGAAAGAGACCTCCTCTCCTCCGGTGGAAAGGGGCGGTGAGGTGACAATGCGTCAGCGCATGAGCAAACGCGGACAGCCATGACCGTCCATTTTAAACAAGTCACGATTGTCGGGGTCGGATTGATCGGGGGGTCCATGGGGATGATCCTGAAGGGCCAGGGTCTGGCCGATCGTGTCGTCGGCGTGGGCCGGAGCCTGGGCAACCTGGACTTGGCCGTCCAGCTCGGGGCCATCGATGCGTATGAACGCGATCCCAAGGCGGCGATGCCTGACGCGGAATTGGTCATTCTCGCCACGCCCGTGGACAGTTACGCCGGGCATCTCAAAGAATGGGGACGCGTCCTGGAACCCGGCACGATCGTGAGCGACGTGGGAAGCGTCAAAGGCTCCTTGGTGGGACAGGTGGAAGCGTTGGTTCCGGCCGGTGTGCATTTCGTGGGCGCGCATCCCATCGCCGGGAAGGAAACGTCGGGAGTCGGGGCCGGATCCGTCGATTTGTTCACCGGCGCCCTGTGCATCATCACACCGACGGCCAACACCGATCCTCAAGCCCTCCTCACGGTGCAGTACGTCTGGCAAGCCATGGGCTCCGTCGTCCGGTCGATCGATCCCTTTATGCACGATTGGATATTGGGGGCGGTCAGTCACCTGCCTCACGTCGCAGCCTTCGCCCTCATGAACGCCTTGACGGATCTTGAACAACGAGGCGGGGCGACGTTTCTGGAATATGCCGGTGGCGGATTGCGGGATACCACCCGCATTGCGGAAAGCTCTCTGGAAATGTGGCGCGATATTTTTCTCGGGAATCAGGAAAACCTTTCGGTCATGATTGAAGCCCTGGAAAAAGAATTGCAACGCTTCAAGACGTTGATCCAAGCGAAGGATGGACCGGGCTTGGAGCGTGAAATCGCCAGGGCGCGGGAAGCGCGGCAACGGCTGAAATGAGTGCGCTCACGATCACGCCACACGGCCCTCTGCGCGGGACGATTCGGGTGCCCGGGGACAAATCCATCACCCATCGGGCCCTGCTGGCCGGCGCCCTGGCCGAAGGCTCCGCCACGATTACGGGATATTGTCGCGGGGAAGATTGCCTCAATACCCTTCGGGCGTTGCAAGCGTTGGGCGTGGTCATCGAAGTCGACACGGACACGGTCCGGGTCTGGGGCAAAGGGTTGGGTGGATTGACCGAGCCCGTTCTGCCATTGGATTGCGGCAATTCCGGGACAGGGCTTCGCCTGTTGGCCGGGGTGCTTGCCGGTCAACCCTTTTTTTCCATCCTCACGGGCGACGACTCGCTTCGCGGCCGCCCCATGGGGCGGATCGTGAACCCCCTGCGCATGATGGGCGCGGGCATCCAGGGCAGGAAAGGCGGCGAATTGGCGCCGTTGGCCATTCAGGGAGGGGCCTTACAGGGCATTGACTATCAATCGCCGGTATCGAGTGCCCAGATCAAGTCCGCCGTTCTCTTTGCGGGTCTCTTCGCAGAAGGGGAGACGCGGTTTTCCGAGCCCATGCAATCCCGGGATCACACCGAGCGGATGTTCCGGTATCTGGGGATTCCACTCGAAACCGACGAGTGTCACGTCATCCTGCCGGGTCGTCCCACCTATGCCGCCAAAGATATAGCGGTCCCCGGCGACCTCTCCGCTGCCGCCTTCTTTATCGTCGGCGCCTCCCTGGTTCCCGGCTCCGAGGTACGGATCGTGAACATCGGCCTCAATCCTGCCAGGACGGGGATACTGGACATTCTTTGCGAAATGGGAGCCGATATCCGGATCGTCAACCAACGGGAAGAAGCCGGGGAGCCGGTGGGTGACCTGCTGGTCCGCGCCTCCCCGCTTCGCGGCGTGACCATCGAAGCGGCAGACGTTCCGAAGATGATTGACGAATTTCCCATTTTTTGCGTGGCCGCGGGGTTGGCCGAAGGCCGGACGGTCGTGACGGGGGCCGAAGAGTTACGAGTCAAGGAAACCGACCGGATCCATGCCATGGCGACGGAGTTGACCAAACTCAACATCCCCGTTCAGGAAACCCCTGACGGATTTGTTCTGCACGGGGGTGCAGTGGTCAAAGGTGGAACCTGTACAAGCTATGGCGACCATCGAGTGGCCATGGCGTTGGCGATCGCCGCGTTGACCGGCGACGCGCCGACAACGATTCTCGACACCGACTGCATTGCGACCTCCTTCCCGCATTTTCAAGACAACCTATTGGAATTATTGACAATTTCACACTGAATTCTATAATAATGTCCTTTTCCGTGGACTGTGAAGACGTTTGCCCAAAGGCGAGGCTTGCTCGTCACGATTGACGGCCCTGCCGGGGCGGGGAAAAGCACGACGGCGCGGGCCTTGGCGTCGCGGTTGGGGTACGCCTATCTTGATACGGGTGCCCTCTATCGCGCGGTCGCATGGGTGGTCCAACGAACCGGGATTGACTGTGCCGACGTCAAGGCCATGGAGGCGCTCGTGTCCTCAATCGACGTTCACGTGTCTCTCGAAGAGGGGGTGACGCGAACTTTCGTTGACAACCAGGAAATCACCGCGCACTTGCGTTCCCCCGACATCAGTCGGTTGGCGTCGGCCGTGGCGGCGCTGCCGCACGTTCGCGACCGGCTGTTACCGATTCAGGCACGGTATAGCCGTGAGGGCGGGATCGTGGCGGAAGGCCGTGACATGGGCACCAGGGTGTTTCCCGAAGCGGACGTGAAATTTTTTCTTGAGGCGGATCTTGAAACGCGGACGATTCGCCGGTATCAGGAAACGGTGCGGGCCGGTCATCCCGAAACACAGGGTGACATCCGGCGGGCGATTCAGGAACGGGATGCCAACGATCGCTCGCGGGCAACGGCGCCGTTAAAACCGGCCGCCGATGCGGTGGTGATCGATTCCTCGTCCTTGACGGTTGATCAGGTGGTGGAGAACATGATGGCGTGGATTCCGGGTCACTCGTGAGCACTGTGGTCTATGGAATCCTGTGGATCCTCGCTCGCGTGGTCAGCCGTGTGGTCCTGTCCTATCGTACGCGCGGCGTTGAAAACGTCCCGGCGACGGGCGGGGTGTTGTTGGCGGCGAATCACGCGAGTTACGCGGATATTCCGTTATTGGGATGCGGGGTCCGGCGCCGCCTCTTTTATCTCGGGCGGGCCAATTTGTTTCCCTGGCCCTTGGCCGGTCGCATCCTTCGGTCGCTGGGCTGGATTCCGTTAAGGACCGAGCGCTGGGATCGAAAGGCGTTCGGGTCCGCCGTGGAGTTGCTCAAGGCGGGAAAGGCCGTTGTGATCTTTCCGGAAGGGACGCGAACACTGGATGGAGCGCTTCAACCGGGGAAACCCGGAATCGGCCGGCTGGTGGCTCAAGCCCAATGTTCCGTGGTGCCGGTCTATCTCAGGGGGACGTTTCAGGTGCTCCCGACGGGTGCCTCATGGCTGAGGCGGCATCCGGTGGAAGTGTCCTTTGGCGAGTCCATGGATTTTCGAGAGGAATGTCGACACTACCAGGGAAAAGAATTGTACGAACGGATCAGTCAGACGGTAATGGCTCGGATTGCCGAATTGCGCGGCGTGGATCATTCGGCAGTACCGACAACATGAACCCGAGAGATTGAGCCTCCACGTCGGTCATGGCTCGATCCCCGTTACAGCGGTGGCTGGAAAGCGACTGCAAGTTAGGAACCAGGAATGAGCACAGCGTCACACGTCGTCGAAGAATTGGACAGGGGGGCCTTGGAGGCCCTGTATGAAGAAACCTTCAAGAATTTCGAAGAAGGGACGATCACGGAAGGCCGGGTCGTGGTCATTCAAAAAGACAGAGTCATCGTAGACATCGGGTATAAGTCCGAAGGCATCATTTCGACCAACCAGTTCATGCCGGACGAACTGAACGTGTTGACGGTGGGCAACCGCATCCAGGTCTACATCGAGCAGCGTGAAGACGCGGAAGGGAACTTGCTCCTCTCCAAGGAAAAAGCGGACAAGATGAAAATCTGGGATGAGCTGGAGGTGGCGCATCAGGAGGAGCAGGAAGTCGAAGGAAAAGTGGTGTCGCGCATTAAAGGCGGGATGATGGTGGATATCGGGGTCAAGGCCTTTTTACCCGGTTCACAAATCGACCTGACGCCCGTCCGTGATCTGGACAGCCTGGTCGGAAAAACCTTCCCGTTTAAAATCATCAAAATCAATCATCGGCGCGGCAACGTGGTGATTTCCCGCCGGGCTTTATTGGAGGAAACACGGGACAAGCGGCGGCAAACCACGTTATCGACCCTCGCCGAAGGGCAACTGCTCGAAGGAACCGTGAAAAACATCACCGACTACGGCGCGTTCCTGGATTTGGGCGGCATTGACGGCCTGTTGCACATCACCGACATTTCCTGGGGTCGGGTCGGCCATCCGTCCGACATGTTTGCCGTGGGGGACCGGTTGGAAGTGCTCGTCCTCAAGTACGACCGGGAATCCGGAAGAATTTCCTTGGGGCTCAAACAAAAAACGGCCGACCCCTGGATGAACATCGCCTCCAAATACCCCGAAGGGTCGCGCGTCAACGGCAAGGTCGTCAGCCTGACCGATTATGGCGCGTTCGTCGAACTGGAGCCGGGCGTGGAAGGCCTCGTCCACGTCTCGGAGATGTCTTGGACGCATGAAGTGCGGCATCCTTCCCGGGTGGTGGCGGTGGGAGACGCCATCGATGCGCAAGTGCTGCACGTGGACCAGCAAGGTCGCAAGATTTCTCTCGGCATGAAACAGACCGCAACCAATCCGTGGGACGTCATTCAGGCCCGCTACCCGGTGGGCACGCAGATCAAGGGAAAGGTCAAAAGCGTCACGGACTTCGGGGCCTTCGTGGGATTGGACGAAGGGATCGACGGGCTGATTCATATTTCGGATATGTCGTGGACCAGACACGTCAAGCATCCCTCGGAATTGTTCAAGAAGGGGCAACGGGTGGGCGCGGTCATTTTGCGTATCGACAAGGACAAAGAACGGTTGTCGATGGGCTACAAGCAGCTCACGGCGGACCCGTGGGAAGCGGACATTCCCTCGCGGTACCAGGTGGGGAGCGTGGCGACGGGAACGGTTTCCAAGATCGCGGATTTCGGAGTGTTCGTCGAACTGGACGGGGACGTGGAAGGGTTGATCCACGTCAGTGAAGTCGGGCCCGATGGGGCGAATAAGCTGGAAGAGAGTTTTGCGATCGGCCGGAAGGTGACTGCGAAGATCGTCAAAGTCGATTGTGAAGAACGGAAAATCGCGTTGAGTGTGAAAGACTGTCCGCAGGAACCGGAGAGCAAGGAACCCGAAGCGGTGAACGACCCGGGTGAGGCCGACCAGGAGCAGGAAGTCACGGCCTCGTCCGACGCGGAAACGACGTAGAGGAGTCCCGCAGGGCAGTCGCGTATGATAGACGACGTCCATTCAGGTAAAACGCGTTCCAGGTGGCGAAGGGTCATGTGGATCGTGGTCGCTGCGGTGGCGGTGACCGTGGTGGGGAACGCGCTGGTACCGGAACTCGCAACGGTCGGCAAGGAGCGCATCGCGCTCGTCAGGATCGAAGGCCCTATTCTGGATTCCCGCTCCACCGTGGATGAGTTGGAATCGTATGCCCGAGACCCGCTCGTCAAGGCCATTGTCCTTCGGATCGATTCTCCGGGCGGCGGGGTCGCGGCGTCTCAGGAGATTTACAATGCGGTCCAACGGGTGCGGGCCGAACAGCAGAAAACGGTCGTGGCCTCCATGGGAACGGTGGCGGCTTCCGGCGGGTATTACATCGCGGTGGCCTCTGATCGTATCCTGGCCAACCCCGGAACGCTCACGGGCAGTATCGGCGTGATTATGCAATTGGCCAATTTTGAAGAGCTCATGGACAAAATCGGCGTGAAGAACTTCGTGATCAAGAGCGGCCGGTATAAAGACGTGGGGTCCCCGTTTCACAAGATGGGCGAAGATGAACGGGAGTTGTTGCAATCGGTCATGGACGACGCCCATCGTCAGTTTATCGAAGCCGTGGCCGAAGGGCGCGCGCTGGATGTCGCCGATGTCGAAACCCTGGCGGACGGCCGGGTGTTGACCGGGCAACAAGCCAAAGATGTGCTACTCGTCGATGACTTGGGAGACCTGAAAGACGCCGTCAGGCTGGCGGCGCGGATGACCGGGCTCAAAGGGTCTCCGCCGGTCATCGAATCGACCCCGGAGTTTTCATTCCGTGATTGGTTGGTCGGGTCCCTGTTCGGGGACACGCCTGCGTTGCCCCTGCACACGGGAATGAACCTCATGTATTTCATGGCTTTGTAGAAGGAGCAGGGAACGGGACGCATGAGCGCACGGGCCGCCAAGCCATTCGATTGAGGAGAGGAGTCATGACCAAGGCACACCTGATTGAGAAAGTGGCGGAAAAAGCCAAGACTCTCAGCCGCCGTGACGCGGAAAAGGTGGTGAATGGCATTTTCGATTCCATCCGTGATGCGTTAAAGCGTGGCGAGAAAACGGAGATCCGCGGGTTTGGAAGTTTCCGGTTGCGCGTCCGGCGCACCAAGGACGGAAGGAATCCGAAAACCGGAGAGACCGTGTCCGTGCCTGAAAAACGCATGCCGTTCTTTAAAGCGGGCAAAGAAGTCAAGGAACTGCTGAATGAAGAAAGGCCCACGCATGAGCAATCCTGACCCCACGGTGACGGCACCGACTTGGACCCCGGAGGCCCTCACGCGGCTTGCGCGCGCCCCCGTCTTTTTACGGGGCATGGTCAGGCGTTTGGCGGAAAAGAAAGCCCGCGAACTGGGAGAAAGCGAGATTACCGGGGAAATGCTGGACCGGTTCAAGCGGCAGATGATGGGGAGTATGGGCGGAGAAGCGGGGATGGCCGAGGCGGCCGATCAAATGGCCCAAGGCAAAATGCCGTGGACCGCGGAAGCGAGCAAACGGTTGGAAAGCGTGCCGGAATTCATGCGGGCCATGATCAAGCAGATCACCGAAGAGGTGGCGCGGGAGCGGGGTCATTTGGAAGTCAACGTGGAATTGTTCGAAAAAGTCGAGGCCATGGGGGAGCAGGCTGAAGCCCGGGTGACGCCGGTCGAATGGACCGAAGGGGCCAAGGCGATGCTCCAGGAAAAAGTGAAGGATTCGCCACCCATCGCCCTGGAGTTCGTCACGGATATGCTGAAGCGGGACGCGGAAGACCTGGCGCGCGACGCGGGGATGACCACGATTGATGAAGAGACGCTGTTCAAGGTCTGGGACGCGCCGCAGGAAAACGTGGCCTGGACGGACGAAGCCTGGAAACGGTTGCTCACCTCCCCGGATTTCGTGCGCAGCGGAATCCGCAAGGCCGCGGAGCGGCGCGCCAGAAAACTCGGGTTGCGGGAAATCGATTCCGAACACCTGACCAAATTCCGGAACGAAGCCATGATGAAAGCCGTCAAGCGGATCAGAAGTTTCGGATATCAGGAATTGACCTTTGACGCCTTCGATGACGCGTTGGTGAAAGTCAAACGCCTGAAAGGGAACAGCCAAGCCGAGCAGCGCCTGGAAGAAATCCGCGACTTCATGACCAACGAGAAACCGGAAGTCGGCGTGCTCGGTGAAGAACTCATGGACCGGTTTCGCAAATATCTCAAAGGCGAAGGCAAACTTTAGCCCGGATCGCCCACCGGTCTCCTGCTACGGGCGCCGATCCACTCGCTGTGCCGAGGCGTACTCCCGCGAGCCCCTTCGACATAGTTTCCAGCTATGCCTTCAGCGTCTCGCAGTCCGTGCGCCCCGGCACAGCGGCGCCTCGACGCCCTCGCGACGGATCCTGGTGAGCAATCCGGGCTAGCCCGTATTTCCCCCCACCCGTCTGAAACTCTTCGTATTTGTAGGGCTCGTGCCGGGTAGGATTTCGGCTATCAGGACAACGTGGCACCAATCCGGATCAACCCAGACGCGTACACGTCAACCGCCCAATGGTCGCTGGTCGTCCATCGAGTCAGCCCCTATTCCGTGGAAGTGTGGGTGGGCACGCTGTTCCCCACCTTGAAAAAACCCGAACGCGCACGCGTCCGCCTCATCACGAACAACGGCAAGGTCAGAACACGAATCATCCGCACGTGGCAGCGTCCGTTTACGGGGATGCGTCAACGTTTCTTCACCGTGGTGACGTTTCGAGGACTCGAAGCCGGGAACGAATATCGCCTTGAGTTCGAGCGCCGTATCGAGGCGGAGCCCCGGGCCGGAATCCGGCGCCGCTGGCAACGGCTTCGCTCCGGTACGTTTCGCACGCTGCCGTCACGCGTACCCGAGAGAGGCCGGGACGCCTTCACGATCGCGCTCGGCAGTTGCTTCTACCACCATCGGGACGGCGGACGGGCGGCGGCCTCCTACAAGGCGCTCTACGAGCGCGGGCGCAACGCCATTCGTCCGGACGTGACCGTGCTGACAGGAGACCAGGTCTATCTGGATATCGACTTCGATTCCCTGTCGTTGCTCGAAACGGAAATCCGCGAACGCATCGCCGACGACTATGCCCTCCACTGGCAGGCGCTCGGCAGCATGTTGAGCCGGGGCGGCACGTGGATGTTGCCCGACGATCACGAATACTGGAATGACTACCCGTTTACCGATTCCCTCCTCCCGACCCTGCTGGCCCTCAAGCTGCCGCACGTGCGCAACAGTTGGACGAAAGCGGCGTCCGACGGCGTCAGGAACGTCCAACGTTCCCCTGTGGTCGAATCGTTTACACTCGGCGATGATCTGTCCGTGTGTCTCGCTGATTTGCGTTCGCACCGGTCCGAACACGAACTCCTTCCGGAGGCGCCGTTCGAAAGGTTACTCGATTGGGCGGGTCGCCGTACCTGTCCGGGTGTACTCGTCCTTCCACAACCGTTGATCGTGGAGCAAAACACGGTCGAGCGGAACATCCGCAGTTACGAAACGCAGTATGCCCGGTTGCTGGAAGCATTGGGCTCCGTGTCGCATGACGTCGTGGTTCTGAGCGGCGACGTCCACTTCGGGCGCGTGGCCAGCGTCACGATCGGGACCAGCGGCGCACGTCTCGTGGAGATCATCTCATCCCCGCTGTCCAATTTAACCGGTCTCAGTGGACTGGCCACCAACGTGCCCACGGACAGGCCGGCCCGGTTTCCTGATGGCACGGTCGCCGGGGTCCTGGGGTGGGAGCCCCGAAAGGTGAACTATTACAAGAACGGAGGAAGCAGAGGTCGATTCTTTGTCCCATCCCGGAAAGGCCGTTGGCTGTCGGCGTACCCCAGTGACCGGACACGAGAACACATCATGACGGTGAGTTTTTGCCGCGGGACCGAAGGCATCGAAGTGACGGCCCAGGCCTGGCTGCTGCGTCAGAGAACACAGGCCGGCAACATGCCCGTCCGGAGTTTTACGAGACCTTTCCGGACCATCCTGACGTAGCCCGCATTTCCTCTCCCGGCCTACGCTGTCTTTTTTGCAATTCGTGAAGTTTCGTACATTACGTACAAAACGTACAAAACCGTACATTTTGTACGTTTGTGACAATTTTTGCCATTCGTTGAAATGGTTACACTGCTTGATCATTGCCCGGTGCAGAACGAGCGGCTTCTCTCGCCAGTCGATCCACAAGCTCGTTATACGGTTCGCCGGAATGAGCTTGCACTTTGTGCCACGTGAGGGTCATCCCCATGGCCCGGACCCGTTCCGCGTACGCTTGGGTAAAGGCCGTCCTGGTTTTCCACGTGCCTTCCACCCAACTGGCCAATCCCTGGTAGTCGAAATAGATCGTGGCCGCGGTCATGCCGCGCGCCCGGCACCACTCCAGCGCATATAAGACTGCCTGAATTTCGCCGGCCACGTTTCGATGCCGGCGCGCCTCGGCAGGCACGTCGTGTCCACTCGCCAGGTGAAGGACCCGTTCGTCGTCGAGGACGATGTAGGCCCAGCCGAAGTACAGGCGTCCATTGATGGGCAGACATGACCCGTCGACCCAAACGTGTATGGCATCGGTTGTCGCAAGGGCATCGGCCGTCCACGAGGAACCGGCCGGGGAAAGGTCGGTGACATTGGGAAGAGATTCTCCCATAAACGCCAGGGCCTGTTCTTTCGTAGGAAAAGCTTTGTAGACGGCTCCGGGGAACCCCTTGACTTGCTCTTCACACGCGGGCCAGGTGGTATAGACCCCGGGCCGGCGTCCATTGCGCACGGCGTAGAATTTCACGGCGCTTATTCACCCTTCAGCCGTTTCACGCGTTCCAGGACGAACATAATGCGTTTGGCTTCGCTGGGAATCCCTTCGACCAGGGCGAGATAGGTTTCGTACTCTTCGATCGCCCGGCGGGTGTCGATTTGTTCCAGACTTTTGGCCAGATTGAACCGCGCTTCGGCATAGTTCGGGGCCAGGACGAGCGCCCGCTTAAAGAGTTCGATGGCGCGGGACGACTGGTGTTGTTCGGCCAGAACCCGGCCGAGATTGCTGATGATTGCCGGAGAGTTGGGGCGAAGCGAGAGGGCCTGCTCCAGTTCGCGTTGTGCGTCCGCCTGTTGGCCTTGATCCCGTAGCGCCAGGCCCAGTCGATGGTGGGCCTCCGCGAGGCGAGACTCGTCCTTGAGTCCATGTTGAATGGATTGCCGGTAGGCGTCGACGGCAATCGCCGGTTGGGCGGTGCCGCAGGACCCGAATAACGCGGCTTCCCCTCGTGCGAACTGCTGAAGACCCGGAAAATCGTCGGCCGCCTCGGGTGAAGGCTTGCCGGGCGTCGCGGACCGGCTGCGGTTGAGACCCGGCAGGAACGTTTCATGATAACTCGACAGCAGTTGCTCGTACGGATCGATCGCCAAGGAAGCCACGAGCAACGTCGGGTCCCCTTCAGTCTCCAGCACCAGGTATTGGGTCGTGCTGGTGTAATCCCCGGTCCGGTACAGCACGGCGGATTGCGCGCCTTGCTTGGAGAGCAATTGCGTGGGGTCGATGTAAAAGGTGGACGACGGCCTGAGTTCGGACAAGGTTTCTCTCAGCAGGGGATACGGCTTCAGGGAGAGCCCCTGGTTGTAGCGAAACACGGCGCCGACCAGGCGCTGCTCATCATTGAAAAAGTAAAACGCGTCGTGGCCGGGCTGGCCGCGTTGCGCCGAACGTTGAAGCTGTTCGCCCGAGCCCCAGGGCATCCGTTCATAGCGGACCCCCTGCCAGCGTCGGACAACGGTATTCTCGGTTTCGCAGAGGCGCGTCGCGCCCAACAGTTCAAGGTCGCTGGCCGACGGAGGGAGCATGGGGTCGCGAGGCGGTGCTGATGGCGTCCCGCACGCCGTGAGTAGGCCCAACCACAGAACGACAATCCACTGTCCCGCCTGTTTGGCCGCTGTGATGACCATGAGGGGAAGGTTCCGGAACCTTGGCGGTTTCACTGCTGAGAGAGAGCGAAAAGACCTCAAGCTCGACCTGCGTCGTCCGGTGAAGAATGGTGAAATGGTGGGCGATACTGGTATCGAACCAGTGGCCTCTTCCGTGTGAGGGAAGCGCTCTCCCACTGAGCTAATCGCCCACGCATCGAGTCTAGCATAGCCCGCCGATTGCTGACAATGAAACGTCCTCATCCTCTCACTGCTGATAGTCCTTTTTTTCGTAGCCGCGCGATTCCGGGTCAAAGCCCGGGACATGCCTTCTCGCGCCTGTTGTCGGCTATCAGGAAGAAAGCGTCATGAGATGGCGCCGCTGCAACAGAAGGAGAAGATCGTCATTCTTGATTCTGTCAACGCCTGTCCTGAGCGTAGCGCGGCGGCGCGAAGGCGAAGGAAGCGACGCCGAAGGAAGCGCAGTCGAAGGGAATACGTGAACATTGTGATGCGGCCCTGGAAAAAGGAGTGGCCCTCGATCTCGAAGATTTGCCACAATGCCTATGCCATGGATGAGTTCGGGAGACAACATATCGCGAATCCGCGTTCGGCGAATGACGTTCCTCCAAGGGTCATTCCGTCCTGGCTGAAGCTGGTTCAGGACGGGTTTGTCGTATGGGTCGTGCTCGGAGCCGCATGGGGCTGGTTCATGCCGGGTCCCGCCGCGTCCGGGAAACTCTGGATTCCTGAAGCCTTGGCCGCGGTGATGCTCGGAATGGGATTGACGCTGACGCATCGGGACGTCCTTGCTCTTCGCCATGGAGGCGGGACGTTGCTGCTGGGCGTGGTCTTGCAGTACGTGGTGATGCCGGTCGGCGCGTGGGTTATCGCGACGGCTTTGGGACTGCCTGAATTGTTGGCACTCGGCGTGATTCTGGTCGGGGCGTGCCCCGGAGGAACAGCCTCGAACGTGGTGGCCTGCCTCGCGCGAGGCGACGTGGCCTTATCCGTGGGCATGACGACGGTCTCGACGTTGCTCAGCCCGCTCTTGACGCCTCTGTGGATTTGGCTGCTCGCCTCCACGTGGTTGGCGATTGATCCGCTCCCGCTCTTCTGGACGGTCACGAAGATCGTGTTGATGCCGGTGGTCGTCGGCGTACTCCTGCGCCGCGTGTGGCAACCGAGCCCCTGGTTTTTTGAAGGCGCGTTGCCGCTGGTGTCGATGGTCATCATCGCGTGGATCGTTGGGGTGATCGTCGGTTTGAATCATGGTCAACGCCACGTGGCCGGCCTGGTCGTGCTGGTCGTAGTCGTCCATAACGCGTTGGGTTTGACACTCGGATATTGGGGGTCTCGATTGCGGAAAGTCCCCCTTCGCCGTTGCCGGACCGTGGCCCTCGAAGTCGGCATGCAGAATTCCGGGCTGGCCGTCGCCCTGGCCGTGGCCCATTTTGACCCGGTGACTGCCGTCCCCGGCGCGGTGTTCAGTATTTGGCACAACGTGACCGGTTCCCTGTTGGCGAGCATCTGGCGCCGGACAAAAACGGACGACCGTCGCGATTCATGACCATAGCGATTATTCCCGCCGATGAGAACTGGAGCCTCGCTCACTACTGCGTGGACAACTTTATTTAATTATCCAATCGCTAGTGCCAAAAATTACTAATTCATACAATATCTTGACTGAATAAGGGTAATTTGCTAAGTTCTTGCAATTAGTTATTTTAGCTGCTACGCGTTGCGTCGTCAGTTTCTCGCGTGCGCACACGCTGTCAGTCGCAGGGACCAACGAGTGTCGGCCCCTCATCCAGTTGGTGAAGATCCCTTCTTCGATCAGTGAAGAGACGTGAAAGAAGGATAATTTCGAGATCGTTTATCAACGTTATGCTCATGAAGAGGTGCAATGAAAAAGGAGGTTTGTTATGAAAATATTAAGGGCAAAGAAGGCGAAGGATTTTGCCGTTCTTATGGTTGTTGGCACGGGGCTTCTGGTGGTGCTGGCGGCGTGTGAGAATTCGAAACATGCGGAAATCACGAGTACGGAGGATTTTCGCGCACAGGCTCACATGGCAACTGCTCCTGACGCCGAGACCGCAACAGAGACGGTGACTGATCAAGGTGGCCTGCCTTTCGAGGGGCGATCCATCGACCCGGATTTGCTGGGCCTGGCCGAACCACTCGTCTTTGCTCCGGAACTTCCGCCCAGTCCGGCATCGCCCCCCAGCGAGGAGGGGATGATGGCATCCGGTCCCGAGGTTGCTTCTCCTGCTCCCGCTCCGGTGCTCCCGGCAGGATAT
>Ga0209021_1000616_pt1 | contig 43075 bp, 37 predicted proteins | sample PinacodermFT_FD_187299 | JGI IMG/M metagenome (GOLD analysis project Ga0209021, IMG submission 187299) | Host-associated microbial community of the marine sponge Aplysina aerophoba from Gulf of Piran - sponge pinacoderm, lysed by freeze-thaw... | ecosystem: Host-associated > Porifera > Sponge >... | reverse complement strand
CGAGAGTTTCCCTACTTATTCGACGTCGATTAGACTACAAATACGACGCCAAATGGACGACGTTCTCGACGCCCACAAGGGCGAGGTGTCTCGCCGTCGTCGCGCTGACGGCGAGACACCCAGACCCGCGCCGGGACTTGCACAGGTACGCGGCGACACGACCGCCAACGATTGGGGCGACCTCCCGAACGCGCCGGGCAAGGGCCGCACATTTTGCACGGCCGACCACCGGCTATCCGAGCGACACCGGCCTTGCCGACGCCCACTGAACGCTCCGCCAATCTGGACTGCCTCTTAAACGAGGAACCTGATGGAACCATCGTTCTTACCCCGGCGATCGTGATGTCGGCCCATGAAGCAGCTCTTCTTCGTCACCCCGAACTAGTCGAGCAGATCAAAACCGCCGGGATTGGCCAGACGACCTCTGGGTCTCAGCGGTCTTTGAGGCGTTCGAGGAGCTTGATCAGGGTGTCGGGGTTGTCGAGGACGAGTCCGATGATCCAACCGAGCGCGGCCAAGCCGATCACGATGCCGACGGCCGCGCCGCCAAGCCCGACCCAGATGACCGCGATCACGACGCCGGTGAGCGCGCCCCATAGTGATCGTTTCTTGGTGAGCATGTTCAGGTGCCTTTCTGCCTACCGCGTTCGTGGCGGGTTCGGGTGGTGAGTGACCAGGAGGTTGACGCCGAAGTCGGCGAGGCCCAGGTTGATCCAGAATTCGTGGTTCAGGCGCTCGCGGGCTTCGTTCTCGACGTCGGCGAGGTTGACGCGGTCGTCGGTGCGGAGCGTGAGGTGGAGTCGCTTGGAGCGGATGCGCCCGTCGACGCCGAGGACCCCTTCGATCATCTCCGCCTCGTGGCGGGCGGCGTGGATGGCGGCTCGCCCCCGGATGCGTGTCTCACCGTCGGTGGAGCGGTAGACCTCGAAAGTCCGGGTGAGGCCCTTGCGCGGCGGCACCAGTTGCGCGACCACCAGGACCAACCCGACCAGTGCCACGCCGGCGCCGACGAGTCCGGAGATCCAGAAACTCCAGGTGGGGAAGGCGGCTGTGTCGATGGCGTCGCCGAGGCGGTGCCGCCACTCGCTGCCGATGGTTCCGGTGATCTCCAGGACCAGCAGCAGGCCAACGGCGCCGGCGGCGGCGATTCCCGCCAGGCTCGCGGTTCTGCGCAGCAGCGTCATGGCTAGCGGACCTGGCGGCGGCGCGTCATGCGCCTCGGTGTCGTGGCGGTGATCCGCCCGGACCGGCACGGCAGTGCCCGCGAGGTGCACTGCTCGTCGATGGCGTCACGGATCTCCTGGACCGGCCCGATCGTCGAAGGGTCGGGCGTTACCAGCCGCACGTTCACCCGGCCGCGGCGATTGATGCGCACGTGGACGTCGTTGCGGCGGTCGATGGCCTCCAGTTGCCGCTCGATGGCGTCCTCGAGGGTGATCCTGTCGAGCTTTGTCCAGCCTCGCCGCCGGCGCGTCGTCAGGACGCGGCCCCCGGTACCGAACATCCGGCCGAACTTCCACATGCCCCCGAGCGCCAACAGCACCAGGGCGATGCCGACGAAGATCCCGGTGCCCGTCGAGGGGCTTCCTCGCACCCATCGGTCGAGATCGTCGACCGCGGCGCGGGACAGCGGCGGATCGACCTCGAAGGAGAGCAGCAGGAGTTGCGCGGCCGCCAGCAGCACGATGCCGGCCACGACCAGGCCGATCACCCGCAGGCTGATCGCGGGCGTCTTGGAGGTGTGATAGGGATCCATGAGCGGCACTCCGGCGGCGTTGTTGCCGGGACCCGAGCCGGCGGGCCCCTACTCGACGCGTGACGAGGTCTCGTGCTCGTTCTCGAACCTGAGGTCGTCGACTTCGATGTTGACCTCCTTGACCACAAGGCCCGTGGCCGACTCGACGCGCACGACCACGTTGTCGCGAACCTCCTTGGCGAGCGTCGGGATCGAGTAGCCGTACTGCACGACGATCACGACGTCGATGGCGGTCTCCTTCTTCCCGACCTCGACGTGGACGCCTTGGGAGAGCGGTTCCTCACCGATCCGGACACGACCCAGCAGGCGTCGGAACGTCGCCCCCATCCCGGCGACACCGGCGATCTCACGGCAGGCGTGGCCGGCGAGCTTCGCCACGACCTCATCAGCGATGTGGGTGACGCCCCGTGCGGTCTCGAGTTCCAAACCGGTCTGGGCCGACCCGGTCTCGGTCAAAGCGGTGTCGTTCGTTGCCGCAGCGGTCTTTGTTGCCATTGGTTGCTCCTCGTTCTCGGCTTCGCAGCCGCTTGCACTTGGGGTCAAGCAGTAGACGCACCAGAGAGCCGGAAGTTTCGCGATCCCCCCGATCCGGCCGCCCGGGCACCTGCATCGCGCCTCGGGTCGCGGATCAGACTGCCGAGATGCTGATCCGCTCCACCGTCGGCGTGAGCCGGACACGGTACGGCGCAACTTTCTGCCGCGCCGTGCGTCTAACGGGTGTATGTCTAATGGGTCTATGCCGGATCGAAGATGGTCTCACAGGTGCTGCCGCCGCGCTGGCGGAGCGTCGGCGGGTTCCCGGCGCCTGCCTGGGCGCCGGCGTTCGGACGCCTGACCGAGTTCCGACGCCTGACCGAAAGGAGGGGTCCCGACGATGAAAGTAGCGATCGTCTACAACCGCGACAGCCGGCATGTGATCAATCTCTTCGGCGCGCCCAACCAGGAGAAGATCGGCCTCAGGACGATCCGGCGGCTGGAGAACGCGCTGCGCGCCGGCGGCAACCAGGTAAAGGCTTTCGAAGCCGACAAGGCGCTGATCGACCGCCTCGAGGAGTTCATGCCGCGGGTGGTCAAGGGCGAGCAGCCCGGCATGGTCTTCAACGTCTCCTACGGGCTGCAGGGCCAGGCGCGCTACACCCACGTGCCCAGCATCCTGGAGATGGTCGGGATCCCGTATGTGGCCTCGGGGCCGTTGGGGCATTCCCTCGCGCTGGACAAGGTCGTGACCAAGATGATTTTGCGCCAGCACGGTATCCCGACGCCGGAGTTTGCGGTGCTGGACCGTCCCGAGGCGCCGATACCGCGAGAGGTGGTGTATCCCTCGATCGTGAAGCCGAAGAACGAGGCGGTCTCGTTCGGGCTGCGGGTTGTGAACGACGATGAGGAGTTGCGTGACGGCGTGCGGCTGATCTTCGAGAAGTACGGCCAGCCGGTGCTCGTGGAGCGATTCATCGAGGGGCGGGAGGTGAACGTCGGCCTGCTCGGGAACAACCCGCCGGAGGCGTTCCCGCCCGTGGAACTGTCGTTCGGCACCGGCGGGCCGCAGATCTACACGTACGAGGACAAGACCGGCCGCAGTGGTCGCAGCATCGAACCGATCTGCCCGGCACCGATCGGCGACGAGTTGAATCAGCGGGCCCAGGAGTTGGCGGTCGCGGCGTTCGGCGCACTGGGCCTGTACGACTGCGCCCGCGTGGACTTCCGCCTCGACGACGAGGGGAACCTCTACATCCTGGAGGTGAACAGCCTGCCGAGCCTTGGCGAGCACGGCTCGTACCTGCTCGGCGCCGCCGCGGTGGGGCTGGACTTCCAGGGGTTCGTGAACCGGCTGTTGGAGGTGGCGCAGGCACGCTACTTCGGGACACCCAACCCGCCGGTTCTCGACGGGCGCAAGGCTGATCCCCGCCAGCACGCCGTGGCGTTCGTGACCCAGCGTCGTGAACGCATCGAGCGGGGTGTGCGCGAGTGGGTGGAACTCTCCAGCCGCCAAGGCGACCCCGTGGGCCTGCGCCGCGCCGCCGACCGGGCAGGGCGCATCTTCGAGGAACTGGCCATGTCGCCGGTGGCCGACCTGTCGCGCCCACCGCAGGCGACCACATGGCAGACCCAGGCCGGCCTCGACGGAGGCACGCTCTTCGTGGCCGGCCTCGACACTCCTCCCGGATCGTCGGCACTCGTCCACCCGTTCCGCCGCGACCCCGAACGCCTCCACGGCGAGGCGATCGGCCAGCGGGCGGGGATCGTGTCACTCGAGTACGCGTTGCGAAGCCTGCGCAACATCCGACGGTTGCGCCGCCTGCCGTTGGGAGTGGTGCTGTGCACCGATCAGACCCGGGGTGCGCCCGACAGTGCCGAGGTGATCCGGGCGGCGGCCGCTCGAGCCGCCCGGGTGCTGGTGCTGGAGCCCTCGGTGTCGCCGAACGGGATCGTGCTGCGACGTCGAGGGAACCGCCGCTACACGCTGACGGTCACCGGAGAGTCGATCCTGCCGGCGCGGACCAGTCCGCGGAAGGCCACGGCTCGCTGGACGATTGCGAAACTCGAGCGGATCGCCCAGTTGACGTCGCGCAACCGCGCCGTCTCGGTGTCGATCCTGGACGTGTCCACCGAGGCGCACGCCCTCCACCTGCCGCACCGCGTGACTGCGGGCCTGCTCGTGACCTACCGGGACGAGGCGCAGGCCGCCGAGCTGGAGAAGGAGATCCGGGCGGTCCTGGGCCGCGGCGGGTGCCGCTGGGAGCTGACCCGGGACTGGGACCGACCGCCGATGGCCGAGACCTCCGGGGGAACCGGACTGCTCGAAGAGCTGAACGAATCAGGCCGGCCGCACAGCGTCGAGTTCCAGCGCGAGACCTCGAGTCTCGCGTCGCTGGCCGGACTCGTGGATGACGACGTGCCTCGCGTGTGCGGTGTGGGCCCCGCCGCGGGCGAGCGGGGCACCCCGGGCGAGAGCATCGAGAGGATCAGCCTGATCGAGCGCACCGTGGTCCTGGCAGAGTTCCTGGCTCGACAACTCGGCTCATGAGCGCCGACGGCCGCGGTCGGTCCACCGGTGGCGCCGCGCGCCGGCGTCGAGCAGCGACGGCCGGTGACGACGAGTTCGACGTGCGCGGCGCCCGGCGCGCCGAAGATCCGCAGCGAGTGGCGACATCGCGCCGCGGCATGGTCGCCACGGCGCATTCCGAGGCCTCGCGTGCCGGTGTTGCGGCCCTGGAAGCCGGCGGGAACGCCATCGACGCCGCCATCAGCGCGGCGCTGGCCCTGGGAGTCTGCGAACCGGCGGCCTCCGGACTCGGCGGGCAGACGATGATGCTCGTGCATCTCGCCGGGGAGGCACGCACGGTCGCTCTCGACGGGTCGTCGCGTGCCCCGAATCTCGCCACGGTCGGAGCCTTCGGCAACTACCGGCGCGAGCGACGCCGCGGGCATCGCGCCACGACGGTCCCCAGCTCGCCGGCCGTCTACGACTACGCGCTCGAGCGCTACGGTCGCCTCGGGGTGGCCGAGGTGCTGCAGCCCGCCATCCAGCTCGCCGCCGAGGGCTACGAGGTGAGTGAGCTTCAGGAGCGCCTGGCGCGCCGGGAACTGAAGCACCTCCGCGCGTCGCCGGGCGCTGCGTCCCTGTTCCTGCGCCAGGGCCGGCAGCCCTACCGGGCCGGATCGATCCTCCGCCAACCCGTCCTGGCCGGAACATTGCAGCGCCTCGCCGAGGTCGGTATGGAGGACTTCTACCTCGGCGAGACCGCCGGGCGCATCGTCGCCGACATGGAGCACCACGGCGGCTTCATCCGCGCCGAGGACCTGGCGCAGATCCCCCAACCGGTCGAGCGGGACACGCTGACGGGCCGGTTCGGTACCAGCCGGGTCCACACCATGCCACCACCGGGTGCCGGGCGCACACTCATCGAGATGCTGAACATCCACCAGGCCCTGCCGGCGGAACTGCGCGACCTGGACTCGCCCGAAGGCGCTGTGCTGTTGGCCGAGGCGATCCGCCAGGCGTTCCGCGACCGCCGGGACCGCCCGTTCGACCCCTCCATCTACCCGCAGGTCGACGAGAAGCAGATGCTGAGCCGGCGCTACGCGAAGGGACTCGCCGCCGAGATGGTACGAACCCTCGGCGGCAACGGCGAGACGACCCATCTGTCGGTCATGGACGCCGAGGGCAACGCCGTGGCGCTCACCCAGTCCATCGAGAACGTCTACGGAGCCTGCGCCGCGAGCCCCGTGCTGGGATTCCTCTACAACAACTACCTCAGTGCCTTCGAGCACAACGACATCGCCCATCCGTACTTCCTGCGCCCCAACGCCGTGCCCTGGGCGAGCGTGGCGCCCACCCTGCTGGTGCGCGACGGCCAGTGCCACCTGGCGATTGGGTCGCCCGGCAGCGAGCGCATCGCACCGGCGATCCTGCAGGTGCTCGTCCGCCTCGCCCGGCTGTCGCCGCTGGCGGCGGTGGAGGCGCCACGGCTGCACTGCTCTCTGGGCGGTGTCGTGTCGCTCGAGGCACCGCGCATGAGCAGCGAGATCGCCGACGCACTCGTGCGCCGCGGGTTCGAACTCGACAGGCGCGAGGCCTACGCCTTCTACCTGGGATGCGTGCAACTCGTGCTGCGTCGCGACGGCACCTTCACCGGAGTGGCCGACCCGCGCCGCGACGGCGCCGCGGCCGGACCGGCCTCATGACCCTGCCGCTGCTGCTGTCGGTGCCGCACGCCGGCACGGAAGTGCCACGCGAGGTGGCGGGCTTCTGCGCCCTGGCACCGGAGGAGATCGCCGCCGACGGCGACGAGGGTGCGGCGGAAATCTACGCTCTCGCCGGCGAGGTGGACTGCCACGTCACCACGACCATCGCCCGCGCCGTGGTGGACCTCAACCGCCCGCCGCGCGACTTCCGGCGCGACGGCGTGATCAAGACCCACACGTGCTGGGAGGTGCCCGTCTGGGATCCCGCTTTGCCACCCCAGTTCGCGGGGGAACTGATCGACAACCACTGGAGGCCGTACCACCAACGGCTGCGGGACTTGGGGTCCAGCGGCCGATTCCTGCTGGGCGTCGACGGCCACACCATGGCCGCCTACGGGCCCCCGGTCGGGCCCGACGCCGGGTTGGAGCGTCCGGCGGCCTGCCTCAGCAACGCAGACGGCACCTGCCCGCCGGCGTGGATCGAGTCTCTACGGGATGCGCTCGCTCGCCGGCTGGGCCGAGAGGTGACGATCAACCAACCCTTCCGCGGCGGCTACATCACCCGCTCTCACGCCGCCGAGATGCCCTGGCTCCAGATCGAGTTCTCCCGCGCACCGTTCGCCGGACTCACCGAGAAGCGCCGAGCAATCCTCGCGGCATTGACCGAACTCTGCGAGACCATCGCCTAGCGCTGCGGCGGTCCTAGTGGGGATCGTTGGACTTGGGGCGGCGGACCACCGATCCTGCGACGGTCCGGATGGGCATGGTGGAGATCTCGAAGACCGCGCCAACGAGCTGGGCGGGTGAGCGGGCGGCTTCGGCGAGGCCGCGGCCCAGGAGGGCGCCGGCGGTTCGCCCCGACGGTCGGCGTGTCCATCCCAGCGCGACGAAGGTTCCCAGCGACACGATGGCGACGAGGCCCATGAACGCGGTGACGATTATCCAGCCGGCGCGGCTGTTCAGCAGGGGGAGGTCGACGAAGTTCATGCCGAAGAACCCGGCGATCAGAGACAGCGGCAGCACGATCGCTGCATAGACGGTGAGAACTTTGGTCACCTCGGTCGCTTTGCGGGCCTCGGCGCCCCGGTAGGCCTCGAGGGTCTCCGCGAGGGCGGTGCGGGCGCCGTCGACACCCTGCGCGGCGCGCGACGCGGTGTCGAACACGTCGGAGAACCGCCGCCGTCCCGGGTCCGATATGAGCCGGGAGGTTGAACGCCGAAGGACGTCGAGAGCCTCTCGCTGGGGATGCACGGAGCGGCGCAGCGCGGCCAGGTCGGCGCGCACGGCGGTGATTTCGGCGAGGAAGTCGGCGTCGGCGGACAGGGCCGAGCCGATCAACTCCTCGTTGCGGTCGTCGAACGCGTCGAGCACCGACACGAGCCGGCGGGTTGCGACATCGGCCAGCCGGGCGAGGGTCACATCCGCGCCGCCGCCGGCGAGCGCGGGGCGAACCTGGACGCCGTCCCAGAGCACGTCGATGGACGGCGACGGTTCTTCGTGGATCGTGACGAGGCAAGCCTCGGACAGGAAGCAGCCGATCTCGAAGGTCGCGATCTCCGTGTCGGCGAGGCCATGCAGCACGACGTGCACCGAGCTGCCGAAGTCGTCGACCTTGGGCAGATCGGTGTCCTCGACGGTGTCCCGCACAGCGAGCGCATCCAGTCCGAGACCCCCCGTCAGCGCCGCGAGACTGTCCATGTCCTCGGGGCCCGCCGTGACGTCGATCCACACCCAGCCCGATGCGGGCGGTGTCGTGACCGGCTCGGTCGCCACCGCGCACTCGTCGGCACCGAAACGAAGCGCCCGAATCAGCATGTGCCCGATCTTGGCATCCGGACGCGGCGGCCCAGGTGATCCCACGGGCCCGGCCCGACAAGTCCGACGGCGGCGAGTCCGCCGACGGCTGACACAATCCCCTCCCACCGGTCCCACCAGGGACCGCAGCGGCGGGAGCCGGCACCGTTCCGGCTCCCGCCGCGTCGCGTCAGGGGGCCGGATCAACCCGCGCCGGCATCATCGGTCACGATGCTGTAGGGCTCGCGGAGCAGGACCTCGTAGGGAACGACACGCAGCTCGCCGGGCGCCACCTCGATGTGGACCCGCGTCGGGCGGATCTGCGTGATCCTGCCCTCGGCGCCGTCGGAGAGCCGGATGCGAGCCCCCAGTCGCAATTCGGCGCGCAACGCCCGCCCCGCCGCGATCTGCCCGGCGACACTGCGGCCGCCCAGCCCCACCAACAGGGCGCACGCCGTCGCCAGCCCGAAACCCAGCGCAGCGATCAGCACGATGAGAATCGTGGTGTCCACGCCGAGTTGCCCGAGCGCCAGGATCCCCGCACCGAAGGTGACCGTGAGCCGGATGGCTCGCTCGGTGCCCGGGCTGCGGGCGCCGGTGGCGCGGCTCAGCGCCCGGCCCACCGCTGCTGCCGCGGCGATGCCCGCCGCGACACCTGCGAGGAGCACAAGCCCTGCCGCCAGCACGTTCGGCAGCCAGGACAGGATGTCCGACGGGATCGTGTCAAGGCTCTCGGGGTTCACGAAGGCGATCGCCACGAGCACGCCGACGCTGACGCCCAACCAGAACAGGAACACGCTCGTCGCCGACGCGATGCTGCGGAGTCCCGGGTGCTCCAGACGACTGAGCACCCGGCGCGCCACGAAACCCACCAGCGCCCCCAGGACGATCCCCCCGCCGAGCGCGACGGCGGCCGCTATCCAGTCGTTGCTCATCGATGCTCCCCTCGATCAGCCATCCGCTTCATCCTCGGTTGCGAGCAGCACCCGGGCGGTCTGCAGGCCCAGACCCAGGAGATCGCCCAGCGTCGACAGCGATTCACGATCCAGAAGCCGCTCCCGGACACGCCGCACCGCGCGGTCCTCGAAATCGTCGTCGATCTGCCCCCACAGCGACTCCAGCCCGCCACGAAGCGCCACCACCGTGGCGTCGTGCTGTTCGAGCATCTCGTCGATCTCCGCCTCGCTCACACCGAGTTCCTCCAACTCGGCGGAAACGTCGATGCGCTGCGGCTCGCTCGCGCTCATCGTTGCGGGTCCAGTTCCTCGCGAAGCCGTGTACGGGCGCGGAACAGCCGGATCTTCACCACAGCCACCGACACGTCGAGTGTCGCGGCGATCTCCTCATAGGACATCCCCTCCAACTCGCGCAGCGCCAGAATCGCCCGGCTCAACTCATCGAGGTCCCGGACCGCAACGCCGAGCGCCCGGAGATTCTCGCGCCCAACCGCAACTCGTTCCGCGGACACGACCGCCCGCTCGGGCAACTCCTCCGGATCCCACGGATCCTCGCGCCGGGCCCGCAGCGCCGAGACCGCCGTGTTGTGCGTGATCCGCATGATCCAATGCTCGATCGGCGCCTCCCCCCGGTAGGTGTCCAGGCCTCTCCACACCCTTATCAGACTCTCCTGAACGATGTCCTCCGCCAAGTCCTGGTCACCCGCCACGATCGAACGCGCCAACCGCAGCATCGACCGCCCGTGCGCCTCCACCAGCAGACGCAACGACTCCTCGGCAGACAACGCCGCGCCACCCTCCCCCACAGGCGGCGCAACAGCCCGCTCAGCGGTCAAAGAACCAGCCGGCGACACGTGCAGCGTCCAAGAACGTCCAGACTCCCGACGATAGTACGAGCACTCTCCGGCATCAGGCGACACCGCCCGACGCGGATCAAATCCCGCTCATGGTCCGAAGTTCCGAGGTATTGGACGCGAAACTTGCCCGGCACGCAACCGAACGCGGCAGAAGCTGGCGAACGGCTGGCATCAGTCCTTGCCTTCCAGAAACGGCCTGTACTCGGCCACGAGTTGATCTCCGATTTCATCGAGTTGTTCGAGTGCGGCCAGCGCTTGGTCGCCGGAAATCTCCGCCCTTCGCCCCGGGTCGATGCCGATGAAGCTGTTCACACGTTCGTGCATGAGCGCGATCGCTGCCTGCCGGTTTGGTTGGTGACCGCGTCCGGACAGTCTCGCGAGTTCCCGGCCGTTGGCCGGGAGACCGAGGTCGACCAGCACGCGCGCAGCCACCGATTGGCTGCGCTCGGCGAGACGCCGTCGAGCTTCTTGCCGTCGCCGTTGCGGGCTAACAGGAATCTGCGAGTACTCCGGTGTCGGTTCGAGATCGCGTTGACGTGCGATGAGCGCCGCCCGGAGAGCTTCTCGGTCTGTCGTCACGCTTCCCAGAGTGACGCCGGGCATGATCTCGCGGTCCAAGATCTTGTCGAGCACTCGGTCGTCGGTGAGGTCGAGGAAGGGGTCCTCGAGGAAGTGGCTGATGAACTCGCGCTCGACGAGCTGCAGCTGATCGAAGCGACGCGGCTCCCCTCCGCTATCTGACCCACTGGCGTTGTCCGGGGTGTCGTCGCTTTGACCGGTCCAAGTTCTGACAAGTTCTTGGTCGTCGAGATCCAGTTCGCGGAAGTCGTCCCATCGCCCCTCGTTGTTGAGACCGACATGGGTAACGATCACGCCCCGGTTGTCGGGGTGGTCAGGCTCGTTCTGATGAATGACTCGCATGACGCGTCCGACGAACTGGATGTAGGGAGCAAGCGACCGGTAGGGCCGGAAGATCGCGGCCACGCTCAATGCGGGGTGGTCGAACCCTTCGCCCAACATCTGGACCTGAACGATGCAGTCGATCCGGTGGTCGCGGAGTTGGCGGAGGGCCCGTTCCTGTTCGTCGGGGTCGAGGTTGCTGGAGATGGCAGCGGTCCGATAGCCGCACTCTTCGTAGATCGACCGGACCTGGCGGGCGTGGTCGATGCTGCAGGCCGAGGCGATGATCTGGTGGTGGGTGCCCGTCCGCTGTCGCATCTGGTTGCACGCCGCGATGCTGGTCTCGACGATGTGTCGGTTGCACTCCGGGGACAGAGCGACGCTTTTCCGGAACCACGCTTCCTCGCTGAGTTCGAGAACCTCCTCGAGCGAATACCGGCGCCCCTCGCCTGTTGCGGTGAAGTAGAGCTCGGCGGGCGCTGCGCTCAGCCGGCGGATTGACTTGATGTAGCCCGACAACATTGCGCGGGCGAAGCTGTACCGATAGACGATCTCGCCGGGGAGTTCCTGGCGGTCGGAGCGGAACGGCGTCGCCGTGAGACTGATCACCTTCGCCGTGGGGAACCGGCGAAGGACCTTGCGCCAACTCTCTGCGGCGCTGTGGTGGCCTTCGTCAATGATGATCATGTCGAAGAAGTCGGGGGGGAACTGCGGGAGCCAGCGATCCGCGGAGCTCGCGAGTTGCTGGATGTTGGTGACGACGAAGTCGCTCTCGGCGCAGTCGTGAATGTTGGCGTCGCGCCCGCTGAGTACCGCCATGTGCGGACCGTGCTGGAAGTTGGACAGCACCCGGGTCTTGGTCCAGAAGCACTCGACGCTTGCGATATCGAGAGCCTGCGCGAGGCCGTCGCGGATCGTGAGGTTCGGCGCGATTACCAGCACGCGTCCGCGTGCGATCCCGAATGGCAGGACTGAGATGAGCCCGCTCTTGCCGCAGCCGACCGGGATCACGAGCATCGCGGGCTCCGTTGACTGCGCGAAGTGCGCCCGAACCGCCCGGTGCGCTTCACGCTGGGGCTCCCGCAGTCGTTCGTTGGCTCCAATGTCGGCAAGCGCGGTCGGAAAGATGTGCTGCCTCCCACCGGTGCCGGGCGCGGCGCGGGCGTAGTCCAGATGAAGCGCCGCCAGGTCCCGGCGCGCGTAGTAGCGGCGGTTCGAGCCGGGGCGCCTCGTCGCCACCAGCTTGCCGCTCCGATCCCACCGACGAAGCGTCTCGGCAGACACGCTGAGGTAGTCTGCAGCCTCGCCGACGGTCAGGAAGTCGCTCACGCAGCCCAGTGTATAGGTTTGTATAAGTTCATCCAAGTAATTGGTGACTCAGACTTGGCGATACTTCCGAAACTGACCAGTAACGAGCTTCTCGACGGCAAACTAACCAGCATCTCGCGCTGCTAAATCGAGAAACTGCACAGCCGACGCGCTCTCGGCCCGATATTGTCTACTCATGGCGACTACTCGTCCACGATGGCCAACAGAAGCGCGCACTCTGTTCTTCGACGACGTCGCCTCACGGACAACCCTGTCCAAGGCCGTCGCAGATGAACGGATCCGGCGTCTCGCTCCCCGGATCTACAGCGCAGACCTGACCTCCGCGCCGTCCGAGATCATCGGGGCCAACTGGTCGTTGCTCTGCGGGCGTCTACTACCAGGCGCAGTCGTCGTGGATCGCTCAGCCGCGAACCCCGCCAGAGTGGTCTCCGACGGGATCCTGACCGTCGCCGCCGACACCGACCGCAACGCCATCAAGATGCCCGGCCTTGAGATCCGGATCCGCCTCGGAACACCACGCGAGTCCGATCTGCCATGGACCCATGGTCTGCTCATGTCGAGCCCCGCACGCACTCTCGTTGACAACCTGGAACTCAGTCGGAGTCGCGGCGGGCGACCCTCGCGCACCCTGACGATGAACGAACTCGAAGACTGGGTGGCCCGCAAACACATCGCCTGGGGCCCCGAACGCACCGATCGCCTACGCGTCGAGGCACGCGACCTGGCGGCCACAACAGGACGCGCTCACCATCTCGACACCATCAACGCCCTATTCGACCAACTCGCCGGCGTCGAACCGGTTCGGCCCGGGGCCGGCCAACTGTTCCGGGCAGTCACGACCGGTCAAGCATGGGACGAGCGGCGCATCCTCTTGTTCGCACAAGCAGCCGACGCTCTCTCTCAACTCTCGCCGCCGGCCGTGCCGGATTCGCTCCCAGAATGCGATCCACCAGGCGACCTACCGTTCTACGAGAGCTACTTCTCCAACTACATCGAGGGCACCACCTTCACCGTCGACCAGGCGCGCCACATTGTCGAGACCGACACCCCACCCGCGGAGCGCCCAGCAGACGGCCACGACATCCTCGGTACGTACCGCTGCGTCGTCGACCCCGTCGGACGAGCCGCCACGTCGACCGACCCCGACGAACTCATCGGCCACCTGACCACGCGCCACCGAGAGATCATGCGGGGCCGACCCGACAAGAACCCTGGTCAGTGGAAAACCGAGAACAACCGCGTCGGCGCCTACGACTTCGTCGACAAGGACCTCGTCGAAGGAACCCTCCACAAGGGCCTCGAACAGATCGGCGCCCTCCCCGAAGGACTCCCACGAGCTCTCTATGTGATGATCGTCATCACCGAGATCCACCCGTTCGAGGACGGCAACGGTCGCGTAGCCCGCGTCATGATGAATGCAGAGCTATCAGCAACAGCCGCCGCCCGCATCGTCATACCGAGCGTCTTCCGAGACGAATACGTCGCCGGGCTGCGCCGCGCCTCCACCACCGACGGCGACCTCACTGCGTACGTTCGAGTCATGACGTTCGCGTGGCGGTGGTCGGCTGCGATGCCATGGGACGACCCGACTGCGACCAGCGGCCAACTGATTGCCACGAACGCGTTACTCGACCCCACGGACGCAGAGATCCAGGGCGTTCAACTCCGACTCCCCTAGTGATCGGGCTATCGCCCGGCGCCCTTTGAGGCGATTGCGTGAAGAACTCCTCTGCTCCTCGGCATCGCCGTATGCGCCAATCGATCCGGTGAGGCGCGTACGAGAATTCTGCGTGAACTGCTGGGAGAAATCGCCCACGAACCGAACGCGGGGACCGGCGCCAGTGAACCCGGCCAACGCCGCGCTCCACCAACGACCACCCCGAAGTGTCCCCTCCCTTAGGGAGACATCAAACCTGCGGTGGGCGGCGGCCTGTCCCCCAAGTCGGTGCGCAACGTGCACATAGCGCTGGTCAGCGCACTGTCCGACGCGACCCGCAAGAGACTCGTCCTCCGATTGGAATACCCATTAGCAAACTGCCTCCAAACGGCGAATCCCAGGCCGAGCAACGCTCTGACCTGGGATTTCTCAGTGGCGGGGGGAGGATTTGAACCTCCGACCTTCGGGTTATGAGCCCGACGAGCTACCAGACTGCTCCACCCCGCGGCGGATCTCCGAGCATACGCCGCCCGGGATAGCCGGGCAACCCGCTGCCCCTATTGCGCCTCTCGAGCGAACCCGCGAGTGCTGCACGAGGCGGTGTGGACGGGGAGATTTCCGCAAGGGTGGGAACCAGACACGCCCGGCAACCGTCAGACACCAGTGAGAGGACCGCAACCGGTACGGTCACGACACAGAACCTGGCGGCGCGCATACCGATCCCACCACGGAGCGCACCCGTCGGGACGATAAGGAGAACGCCATGCGCTCATTGATCGCCGCCTTCCTGGCCCTGATCCTCCCTCTGACCGAGTGCGCCGGGATCGACGGTACGGACGAGCCGCCCGTCGAGGCCACGACTACGACGTCGACGCTGGCGGCGGCGGAGTCCCCCGACGGGGTGGAGTTCGCCTCGACCCTGCAGAACTTCGACGACTGCGACGCCCTGCTGGCGCACATTCGAGCCGAGGCGATGAGCCGCGTGGGGCCCTACGGGCTGGACGGCGACCGGTTCGGGCCCGTCTTCGGGGCTCGCGCCGTCGCTACTGAGGACGCTGCAGAGGCCGACTTCGCGGTGGCAGACAGTGCTGCCGCCGCCCCTGCCGCCGAATCGGGCGGCGGCGACGACGGCGGCGGGGCCGACTTCTCCGGCACGAACGTGCAGGTGATCGGCGTGGACGAGCCCGACATCGTCAAGACCGACGGGCGCCGCATCATCACGGTGCGCAACGGCACCCTCACCGTGGTGGACGTCACCGGTGCCGAGCCGACCATCACGGGTCGGGTGCTGCTCGGTGAGCGTTGGGGCGGCGAGTTGCTGCTGCACGGCGACCGGGTGCTGGTCATCAACAACCACTACGGCACCATCGGGCCGCCGGCCGCCGACCTGGGCGATGGCCGCTACAGCCGCGACATCGTCATCATCGACGAGATCCTCCTCGACGGCACGCCGCGCCGGGGCCGCAGCCTGCAAGTGGAGGGCCGCTACGTCAGCTCGCGGTCCATCGACGGCACGGCTCGCGTGGTCGTCGTGTCGCACCCCGACGAGTTGCCTTTCGTGTATCCCCGCAACGCCGCCGGCGAGCCCATCGCCGCCGACGCCAACCGCGCGGTCGTGGCGAGAAGCACGCTGGAGCACTGGCTGCCCGACTACCGGGTGGTGTCCTCGGAGGGCTCGGTCACCGAGGAGGGGCGGATCCTGGCGTGCGACCGGGTGTACGTGCCGTCGCAGTTCTCCGGCTTCGGGTCCCTGGCCGTGCTGACGTTCGACCTCGACGAGTCGCTGACCCTCGGCGACGGCGCCTCCACGTTCGCCGCCGGCGAGACGATCTACGCCAGCCACCAGAACCTGTACGTGGCGACCAACACCTGGTTGCCGCAGCCGTTCTTCGACGACGACAACTGGCTGCGGGACATCGACCAGCGCTACCGCACGTCGCTGCACAAGTTCTCGCTCACCCCCGGCGGGCCCGCCGTCTACGAGGCCTCCGGATCGGTGAAGGGCCACCTGCTGAACCAGTTCGCCCTGCACGAACGCGGCGGCCATCTGTTCGTGGCCGTGACCAACGGCTCGCCCTGGAGCGCCAACCGCCAGAGCGAGAGCCTCATCTTCGCCCTCGAACAGCGCGACGACGTGCTGGCGGTCGTCGGCAGCGTCGGCGACATGGGGCGGGGCGAGCGCATCTACTCGGTCCGCTACATCGGCGACCGGGCCTACGTGGTCACCTTCCGCCAGGTGGATCCCCTGTACGTGGTGGATCTGGCCGACCCCACGGCCCCGGCCGTGCTGGGCGAGTTGAAGATCCCGGGCTACTCCGCCTACCTGCATCCCGTCGGCGACGGTCTGCTCGTCGGCATCGGCCGGGACGCCGACGACACCGGCCGAATCCAAGGCTTCAAGGCGTCGCTGTTCGACGTGTCCGACCCGACAGCTCCCGCCGAGATCGACACCTGGACGCTCGCCGACGCGGAGAGCAGCGTCGAATGGGACCACCGGGCCTTCCTGTGGTGGGCGCCGGAGAACCTCATGATCGTGCCGGTCAGTTCCTGGCGCAACGAGGTGCCCAGCGGCGCCGCCGTCTTCGAGGTGACCGCCGAGGCCGGTCTCGACTACCAGGGTCTCATCACCCACAGCACCGAGGACTTCACCTTCGCCACCGACTGCTACCACGAGTTCGACAGCGAGGCCCTCGAGGAGGGCTGGGAGATCCCGCTGCTCCTGGTCTGCACGCCCGAACAGGTGGGCAACCCGGTCGGCTACGGCTGCGAGACCGTTCCGGCCGCCGCGGCCCGCAACTGGGACATCGACCTCGACGCCCTCGGCACCGAGGTGGGCGACGAGGACCGCATCCAGCTCTGCTGGCCGCAGGAGCGCGGCGACGCCGAACGGATCGACCGCTCGCTGATCATCGGCGGAAACGTCTGGACGCTGTCACGCTCGCTGCTGCAGAGCAACGACCTCGACACCCTGGATCGCCAGAACCGCCTGGTGCTGCCGGGCTGACGGCCGGCCGTCAGTCCCCGCCGCCGGCTGTGGCCGGCCCCGCGTCGGCGGCGGACACCCCGCCGGGACGGGAGCCTCGCTGGTTCTGCACGACCATCCCCAGAGCCACCACGACCACCCCCATGGCACCCATCTGCAGCGGGGTCAGGGACTCGCCGAACGCCACCCACGCCAGCGCGGACGCCACGATCGGGATGAAGAGCGTGAGCGTCGAGGCCAGCCACAACGGCACCGTCTTCAACGACCAGTTCATGGCCACGTGGCCGAGAATTCCCGAACCGAACGCCATGATCACCAGCCACCTCCAGCTGTCGGCGGTGGGCCAGGACAGGTCCTGGCCGAACAGCACCGCCAAGGGCGCGTTGAGCGCCCCGACGTAGAGCGCCACACACACCGTGTACTGCTGCGTCGGCACCTTCGTCTGGGCGTGCCGGGTGACGGCGAAGTAGGCCGACCAGGCGATCAGCGCACCGATCGCGGCCAGGTCGCCGCCCAGCGACCAACTCGGACTGCCTGACGAACCGAACGCCACGACGACCACGCCACCCACGGCCACCGTCGCATAAGCCATGTCTCGCCGGGTCATCCGCTCCCCGTAGAGCCGGGCCGAGATGATCGACACCAACACGACCTGCAGGGCGTTGACGATGGTGGCATTGGCAACGGTCGTGAACTTGATGGCCGTGAAGAAGAGGGCGGCGTCGATGCCGAGCGTGAGCCCGCCCCAGAACGAGTACCGGAACGCATCCCGCGTGAGGGGAATCTTCCTGACCGCCAGGTACGCGGCCATCACGATCCCGAACAGCAAGAACCGGTAGGTGAGGAGGGCGAGGGCGCCCATATCGATGATCTTGGCGACCACGCTCGAGCCACCCCAGGCGGTGACCGCCAGGGTGGTGCCGGCAATCCCCATCGACCGGATGCTGCGCCCCTCGCTCACCGCCCAGCCGGCCTTCCGCCCACCCGGGCACTCTACGGCGACGTGGCAGGCGTGCTGGGAATCGTGTTGGGCCCCACCGCCCCGACTCCGCCCAAGTGAGTGCACACTCACTTGGGGCAGGCGTGCCGGGAATCATGTTGGGCCCCGCCGGCGCGGAGACGGAAGCCGGCCTGGCGTCAGTTGTCGGCGCCGGCCTCCGCCAGCGGCACGGAGCAGCAGGTATCGGCGAGCGAGTCGGCCCGCCACATGCGAACCGCGGTGTAGGCGGCCGCGGCGGCGATGAACAGGCCCGCCGCCGGATCGGCCCACCACCAGCCGAACAGCAGGTTCGCTCCCAGCCCGATCAGCACCGCGCCCGAGAGCAGGGCACACAGGGTCGTCTGAGCCGCCTCGGCCTGCACCGCCTGAGATCCCAGCACCACCGCCAACTGCAGCTTCAGGCGCGCCAGGAACGGCATCACCACCAGCGACAAGGCCGCCAGGGCGATGCCCAGGATCGAACCGTCCGGTGGGTTGGCCGAGATGAGGTCGCGGAGCGACTCGGCCAGCACGTAGGCGGCGAGCACGGCGAAGCAGGCCGCGATGAGACGCTGGGCGCTCCGGTCCGCCGCGTGCCGGGTGCCGGCGTCATCGCCCTCCAGCCGCAAGCGCCAGGCCAGCACCAGACCGGCCACCAACTCGACGAACGAGTCGAAACCCCAGCCGATGAGGCTGATGGAGCTGGCGCGGATCCCCACGATGATCACCGCCACGCCCTCGACGGCGTTCCAGGAGATGGTGAGCCGGTTCAGCCGCTTCGCCCAGACGACCGCAGCACGACGCGACAGCCGGGAGACGACCGTGGTCATGTCCGAATGTTACGCGGTGAGTCTCCGGTGCCCGGTGGCGCGGTCAGCCTGCTGCGGCGACGGCGAGGGGGCGAGCGGGGGCGCCCGTGGCCCCAGCAATGTTGAGGTGCGCCATCACGAACAGGAACTCCCGAGGGCCGGCCGCGCTGAGTTCCTCCAGCTGCAGGAGTTCGCTGATGTTGACGCCGGACTCCACCAGCAGGATCCGGTGGACCGGCAGGAGCGCGTGCTCCACTTGGCCGTGTCGGCCACCAACTGCCCCGGTGCCACCAGCAGGATCCGGTGGACCGGCAGGAGCGCGTGTCCCCGGCCCGGGGGCATGGGCACACGCGGAGCGGGCTAGCGGGCGGTCATTCCGGCATCCGCGGGGATGGCCGCGCCGGTGAGGGCGCCGGAGGCTGGCGAGCACAACCAGGCCACGACGGCCGCGACCTCGGCGGGGCTGACGATGCGATGGTCCACGTGGTGTTCGGCGAAGCGGGCGGGGTCGTCGAGGCCGTAGACCTCGGCGCTGTGGCTCAGGAGAATCGTGTCGGTGGAGCCGGGCAGGACGGCGTTGGCGGTGATGCCGGTGTCGGCGAGATCGGCCGCCAGGCCCCGCACGAGGCCGATGACTCCCGCCTTGGAGGCGCTGTAGGCCGCCAGGCGAGGCGTGGCTTTCAAGGCGGCCGCCGATGACACCGCCACGAACCGGCCCGAGCGCGGTACGGGACGGTCGAGCATTGCGGGCACCGCGGCGCGGGCCAGATTGAAGGTGCCGGTGAGGTTCGTGTCGAGGGTGGTGTGCCAATGCTCGTCAGGCATTTCCCAGACGCGATCCGCGGCAATCAGGACGCCCGCCACACCGACGGCGGCGTCCAACCCGCCGAACCGCTCCACGGCCACGTCGACCGCCCGAGCGAGGTCTGCGGCGGATCGCACGTCGCCGATCACGGACTTGCCACCGCAGCGCTGCGCGCTCGCCTCCAACTCCTCCCGGCTTGCCAGCGGGTAGCCGACGGCCGGATCGTTCCCGCAGAGATCCACGAGGACCAGATTCCAACCCTGCGCGGCCAGTGCGTCGGCCGCCGCGGCACCGATGCCGCGCGCCGCGCCGGTGATCAGCGCGACCGGCACGGCTTCGCTGGATTCCGGCTCTTCAGGGCGCTCGCCCAGACCGGTCTGAGAAGGCTCAATACACTCCGCACATGCCGTCGATCGAGATCTCCTCGATCAGCAGTTCCTCGTCGAGATCGGACTCATCATCCGAGTCGGCACCGGTGGCCTCAGCCACAGCGAGGCTGCCGGCGTTCGGGGCGGTGCCCGGATCCATTTCGGTCGTTCGGCTCATGTTTCCTCCCTCGTGTGCCCTGCGGCTCGCCAACCCGGCGACGTGGCGCTGAGCCCCGAAGCCGGCCTACTGCCGGTCGGCTTCGGCATCCGCCTCGACGCCGAGACCCGCAGCAGTGCCGACGGCCGGACACTGATCGGCGGGGCGCCGATGCGGCGGGTGCGCCTGACTGAGCACGCGGCAAAACTACTCGCCGAACTGCGCCACGGCGTGCCCGCCACGAGCCCCGCGGCGCGACGGCTGGGGCGGCGGCTCTGCGACGCCGGGATCGCCCACCCCGTGCCGCCGCCGGGAGGCCCACACCCCGCCGAGGTCACCTGCGTGGTGCCGGTGCGCGACGACCCTGGGGGTCTCGCCGCACTGCTGGGGGCGCTGGACTCGCATCAACCCGCCCCCGGCGGCCTGATCATCGCCGAGGACGGCTCCCGAGACCCCGGCGCCATCGCCGACCTGGCGACGCTGTGGAACGCCCGGCTCATCCAGCGCGCCGCCGCACGCGGTCCCGCCGGCGCTCGCAACGACGGGTGGCGGGCGGCGGGCACGCCGATCGTGGCGTTCCTCGACGCCGACGTGGAGGTGGGAGAGGATTGGCTGGCTCCTCTGTTGGCGCATTTCGCCGATCCGACGGTGGCAGCGGTGGCACCGCGGGTGCGCGCCCCGGGATTACCGCAGGACGCGCTCGGCATCTTCGAAAGGGAATCCTCCCCCCTGGACATGGGCGCCCGGCCGGGCAGCGTCGCCCCCCGCCGGCGCGTGCGGTACGTGCCGTCGGCGGCGCTGCTGTTCCGGCGGGAGGCGCTGGAAGACCTCGGCGGCTTCGACGAGGACTTGCGGGTGGGCGAGGACGTGGACCTCGTGTGGCGCGCCGTCGCCGCGGGCTGGAGCGTGCGGTACGAGCCGTCGGTCGTGGTGTCCCATCGCAACCGCCCCTCGTGGGCGGCGCTGGCTCGCCAGCGCTTCGGCTACGGCACCTCGGCGGAACCACTGGCACAACGCCACCCCCGAGCCTTGGCGCCCATGGAGATGACGCCCTGGGGCCTCGCCGCCTGGGCGGCGCCGGCGCTGGGAGGCCGGAGAGGGATCCTGCCGGCGGCTGCGATAACCGCCGTCGCCATCGGGCGGCTGCACAGGCGCCTGGCCAGCGGCGACGGGACCCCGCCGGCCGAGGTGGCCCGCATCGTGCTGGGGGGCCAATTCGCCTCCGGCCGGCAGGTAGCGGTGGCGGTCCGCCGGGCATGGTTGCCGCTGCTGGGGATCGCAGCGGCGTGGGCGTGGGGACGGCGGCTGGCGATTGCGGCGCTGGTGGCGGAACCACTGGCGTCCTGGATCACCCGCCGGCCGGCGATCGGACCGTTGCGCTGGACCGCCGCGACCCTGCTCTCCGACGCCGCCTACTGCGCGGGAGTCTGGCGCGGCGCCCTGGCGGAGCGCTCGACGACCGCCCTGCGCCCCCGCCTGACCGGTGACAGGGCGCCGGTGCCGGGAACGGCTCCGCCGGCGCCGGGAGCCGCTAGGGGGTCACCGGCGACGGACTGACGAGGGGCCAGGGATGGGCCTGCTCGAGTTGTCCGGCCAGCCGGAACAGCACGTCCTCGCGCCCGAACCCGGCCGTGAAGTGCACCCCGACCGGCAGGTTGTCCGCGTTGCGGTTCCACGGCACCGACATCGCCGGGACACCGGCCACGTTGGCGAGTGACGTGAACGGGATGAAGTTGAACACCGCGGTGAGGTAGCCGTTGAGTTCCTCGGTCGTGGGATCCAGGACGCCCAGCGGGGGCGGGGGTGTGGCAACCACGGGCGACAGCAGGACGTCGTGGGTCTCGAAGAACGGCGCGATCTGCCGGCCGGCGCCGTGCATCGCCCAGGTGGCGCGGACCAGATCGGCGGCCGTGCGGTCGTTTCCGATGTTCCTCAGCACGCCCACCACGTGCTCGAGGTCATCCGGCCCGGGCGACCGGCCGGTCTCGGTGCCGTAACGATCGAGGCCGGCCTGCACGTTGGCGGCGATCAGCAGGGTGAAGGCGTCCCCCGTTCCCTTCACGTCGTAGGAGGGCACGGCGTCGACGACCTCGTGGCCGAGATCGCTGAGGGCATCCGCGGCCCTGTCGACCGCCTCGACGCAGTCGGGGTGAACCGCGGCTCCGTTCAGCGCCTCCCGCTGGACGGCGACCCGCAGCCTCCCGGGCGGTGCGGCCACCTCGTCCGCATACGGCCGGGCCGGCGGAGGCGCCCAGTAGGGGTCGCCGGCCGCAGGGCCGCTGACGGCATCCAGGATGGCGGCGCTGTCGCGGACGGTGCGCGTGATGACGCCCTCGCTGCTCAGACCGTTCCAGGCCTCGCCGTAGGTGGGCCCGGCGGGAACCCGACCCCTGGTGGGCTTCAGCGAGAACGCGCCGCAGCACGACGCCGGGATGCGCAGCGACCCGCCCCCGTCGGAGCCGTGTGCCGCCGGAACCATCCCGGAGACGACCGCTGCTCCCGAACCGCCCGAGGATCCCCCGGCGCTGAACCCCGCCTGCCACGGATTCTGCGTGGCGCCGAACAGCGCCCCCTCGGTGCTCGGGCAGCAACCGAACTCCGGCGTGTTGGTCTTGCCGAAGATCACGAATCCCGCCCGGCGGAAGCGGCGCACCGTCTCGGAGTCGGCGTCGGGCACGTTGTCGACCCAGTAGTGGCTGCCCGACGTCGTCGGCACGCCGGCGTAGGCGGCACGCAGGTCCTTCAGCAGGAAGGGAACGCCCGCAAAGGGTCCTGCCGGCGGTCCGGCTGCGACCTCGGCGCGGGCCTCGTCGTACATCTCGGTCACGACGGCGTTCAACGCGGGGTTGCGCTCGGCCACAGCCGCGATCGCCTCGTCCAGCAACTCCGCTGCCGACGCGTCCCCCGACCGCACCAGTTCCGCCAATCCGAGCGCGTCGTATGCGCTGTAGTCGTTCATGGATCGTCTCCCGCTTCCCAGGCGACTCAGACGTGGATCGCCTTCTGCTCCAGGTACTCCTCCAGCCCCGCAACCCCCAGTTCCTTGCCCAGGCCGGACTGCTTGTATCCGCCGTAGGGCGCCGTGAAGCTCTGGTCGGCTCCGTTGATCACCAGCCACCCGGCGCGCAGCTTGCGCGCCACCGCCATTGCCTCGTCGGGCTCGCCGAAGACCATGGCAGCGAGCCCGTAGTCGCTGTCGTTGGCGATCCGCACGGCATCGTCGGTGTCGGAGTAGCCGATGATCGCGAGCACAGGTCCGAAGATCTCCTCGCGGGCGATGCGCATCTCCATCGTGACGTCGCTGAACACGGTGGGGCGAACGAAGTAGCCCGTGTCGAGACCGTCCGGGGGCTCGACGCCTCCCGTTACGAGGGTGGCGCCCTCCTCGATGCCCGAGCGGATGTAGTCGCGGACCCGATCACGCTGGCGGGCGTTGACGAGTGGACCGATGACCGTCTCGGGCGCCGCGGGATCACCGACGGCGAGTGATTCAGCGATAGCCGCGGCGGTTGCCGCGGCCTCCCCCAACTGCGCCTCGGGCACCAGCAGGCGGGTGGAGGCGGTACACATCTGCCCGCAGTTGATGTAGCAACCCTGCACCGCCGCGGCCACGGCGTCGGCCAGCGGCGCTCCTTCCAGCACGATCAGCGGCGACTTGCCGCCGAGCTCGAGGGTGACCTTCTTCACCGTGGACGCGGCCACCGAGGAGATCCGCCGACCGGTCGCCGTGGACCCCGTGAAGGAGACCATGTCCACGTCGCGATGCGCCACGAGGGACTCACCGGCGGTGGCCCCGTCGCCGGACACCAGATTGAACACCCCCGGCGGCAGGCCGGCCTCGTCGACGATCTCGGCAAGCATGAACGCGGTGAGGGGCGCGTACTCGCTGGGCTTGACGATCACGGTGCACCCCATCGCCAGCGCCGGCGCGACCTTGACGGCGATCTGGACCAGCGGGAAGTTCCACGGCGTGATGGCGGCGACCACTCCGATCGGCTCCTTCACGGTCAATGTGCCGCCGACGGTGGCCTCCATTTCGATGGTGGGGGCGAGTGTCGCATTGTCGCCGAATACCACGGCGGCCAACCCGGTCTGCAGCATCGGGGCGATCATCGACGGCGTGCCGACCTCGCCGACGACGGCCTGCGCCAACTCGTCGTTGCGCGCCATGATCCCCTCACCGATCCGCCCGAGCGCGGCGAGGCGCTCGGTGAGCGGGGTGGCCGCCCAGTCCGCGCACGCGGCTCGAGCCGCCGCGACCGCCCGGTCGACATCGGCGGCACCCCCGGCGGGCACCTGGCCCATGACCTGCTCGGTCGCGGCGTTGACGATGTCAATGCGCTCACTGCTCGACGGTTCGACCCATTCTCCACCGACGTACAGCCGCGGGAACTCCTGCATCGGGCACTCCTTGCTTGTTGGACCAGGCCCGCGCGCAACGCCACGCGAGCGAGAAAGGTCGGGACGCTAGGACAGGCAGAGTCTGTCGATGCGCTCCTCTGATATATCACGGCCGAGGAGTTCGGCGCCGATCCTGCCGCGCTGCATGACGAGCACGCGATCGCAGACCCGCACGAGTTCGGCCGTGTCGGTCGAGCAGATCAGCACCCCGGCGCCGTCACGTGAGGCGTCGACGATCCGCCCGTGGATTTCGGCCTTCGCCCCCACGTCCACCCCTTGTGTGGGCTCGTCGAGGATCAACACGCGGGGCGCGATGCGCAGCCAGCGGGCCAGCAGGACCTTCTGCTGGTTGCCGCCGCTGAGCCGCATGGCGCCGAGCGACTGGTTCCGGGGCCGGACGTCCAGCAGACCCAGCCAGGTGTCCACGTCGGAGCGCTCCTTGCGGTGGCGAAGCAACCCCCCGCGCAGGTAGGGGCGCAGATCGGCCAGGGTCACGTTCTCGCGCACGACCATCGAGGCCACCAGCCCCAACGACTTGCGATCAGCCGGCACGAATCCCAGGCCGGCCTCGATGGCGAGGTCCGGGCGGTCCGCAGGCACGACCTGCCCCGCCACCGACACCGAGCCGCGGCGCCCGGCGGCGCCGAAGAGAGCGGGGCCGAGTTCCTCCCGCCCCGAGCCCGTCAGGCCGGCCACGCCGACGACCTCGCCGGCGCCGACACGCAGGCTCACACCGCGCAGGACCGCGCCGGACAGGTCCTCGGTGACGAGCGACGGCGCGTACTGCGACGGCGTGGGCACCGGCACCGTTCCCCCGCCGGAGGGCGCCGACTGCTCACCGGGACCTGCGGGGCCGCGCCCGACGATCAGCTCCACCATGCGGTCGTGGTCGAGGTCGGCGACGTCGAAGGTGCCGACTCGGGCTCCGTCGCGCAGGATCGTGACCCGATCCGCTATGGCGAGAACCTCCTCGAGGTGGTGCGACACGTAGATCACGCCGACGCCGCGATCGCGGATCGTGCCGATGACGTCGAACAGACGGTCCACCTCGGCCTCGGGCAGGGATGCGGTCGGCTCGTCCAGCACCAGCAGGCGGGCCGCCGACTGCCAGCCGTCCAGCGCCCGGGCGATGGCGATGGCGGTCCGCTCGGAGGCCTGAAGCGTCCCGACAGGGGCACGCACATCCATGGAGTAGCCCAGGTCCGCCAGGGCGGCGCTCGCTTGGCGCCGTTCGTGCCGCCAGGAGATCCGCCTGGGGAAGCGAACGTCGTACCCGCACCCGAGGGCAAGATTCTCAACCACGTCGAGGCTGTCGACGAGACCGAGATCCTGATGAACGAAACGAAGGCCGCGCTCGCGGACCTCACCGGGGCGAAGCGGGTCGTACTCATCACCCTCCACGGCGATGGCACCGGCATCGGGGGAATGGATGCCCGCCAGGATCTTGACCAGCGTGGACTTGCCCGATCCGTTCTGGCCCACGAGGGCGTGCACCTCACCGGCCCGGAGGTCGAAATCGACCTCGGTGAGCGCCTCGGTCGGGCCGAAAGCCTTCGACAGACCGCTCACCTCGAGGAGTTGCACAACGCCGGGCTCGTCGCCGGCCGGCTCTGTCACAACGGCCGTCACGGTGCCAGACCGCCCGGCGCATCGCCCCGGCGGCGGTAGACGGCGATCCCGACCGCGAGGGCCAGCGTGACGCCGTTGAACAGGTCGTCGACCCACACCTCGGTGCCGGAGAGTTGCAGACCCTTGACACCCGTCGCCAGGAGGTAGACGGCGATGAGCGTGCCCCAGGCGTTGATCCGTCCCCGCTTGATCTGCGTCGAACCCAGGAAGACCGCGGTGTAGGCCGGGATGAGCTTCGGCGGGCCGGCGGTGAGCGACGCCGAGCCCAGTTTCGCCGCCAGGACCACGCCGGCGAAGGCGGCTACCGCAGCCGACACGATCAGCGACACGGTCACGAAGCGGTCGGTTCTCACGCCGGCGAGGCGAGCCGCCGCGGGATTGCCGCCCGTGGCATAGGCGTAGCGGCCGCTGCGCGTGTACTCCAGGACGAACCAGATGATGAGCGTCAGGCCGAGCAGGTAGAAGAACGGCTGCGGCAACCCCAGCACCACGTTGCGACCGAAGCTCTTGAACTCGTCGGAGAATTCCCCGGCGATCTGGCGGTTGTTGGACACGAAGAGGATGAACGCCTGCAGGATCGAACTCATGGCCAGGGTGGCGATGAACGAGTTGACCCCCACCTTGACCACCATGGCGGCATTGGCGAGCCCCACCGCCACACCGATGGCGACCATCATGAGGGTCACCACGGCCATGCTGATGTCGGTGTTCACGTTCATCCAGGTGGTGGCCACGAGCGTGAACCCCAGAACGTGCCCGATCGACAGGTCGAACACGCCGCAGGCCAGCGGCACGACCAGTCCGACCGCGACCATTCCCGTCACCGCCTGATCCGAGGCCAGAATCCGCAGCGTCGTCGTCGTGAGGAACGTCTCGGGCACCCACAGCGCGAAGATCAGGATGATGAGGCCCCAGATGTAGATCCCGCTGAACCGGTCCACGGCGAAGCGGAACCGGGGGCGGGTACGGGGTGTTGTCTCTGCGCTCGCTGCCACCGTCGGCGCAGTGTAGGGAGTCCCGCGGATCGGCGGAAGACGTGCGACCACCGACTCACCCGGCGACCCCACCGGCCACCGGCCCACGCCCCGGCCCACGCCCCGCCGGTTCGCTGCCGCAGTCCCGGCCGCTCGACCGATGTTCGACCACTCGGACGGGCAGCAGTGCCGCTTTTCGAGGCACCCGGTCACACGGACCATGTACCATCCCATGAGTTCTCCCGAGGGGAAGGTGAAGAAATGAAGAAGACCCGTTTGGTCCTACCCGCTCTGATCGCCGCGCTGGCGATTCTGGCCGGTGCCTGCAGCAGCGAGGACTCCGCCGCGCGCGACCTGGCGCAGCAGGCGCTCGACGAGGCTCTTGCGGCGCGCTCGGAGGCCGCCGACGCTTCCACCGCCGCCGGTGCGAACGCCTCGGGCGTCGGCGAGGCACTCGCTGCTGCTGAGGCCGGCCGTGCCGAAGCCGCCGCGGCCGGGTCTCAGGCCGAGTTGGCCCTGGCCGATGTCGCTGCGACGGCCGCAGCCGCCGACGTCGCGGCCGCCGCTGCGGAAGCCGCGCAGAGCCAGGCCGCACTGGCCGAGGCCATCGCCGTCGGCAACGAGTCAGCGATCAACGCCGCCGAGGCGGCGCTCAGCAGGGCTCAGGCAGAGGCCGAGGCGGCGCGGGCGCTGGCAGCACAGGCCGAGAGTGAAGCCGACCAGGCGCGCTCGGAGGCTGCGGCGGCCCAGAGCGAAGCCGACCAGGCGCGCTCCGCCGCTGCGGAGGCCCAGAGCGAAGCTGACGAGGCGCGCTCCGCCGCTGCGGAGGCGCAGGCCCAAGCGGACTCGGCACAAGCGCAAGCCGGCGCCGCTCAGGCCCAGGCCGACGCGGCCGAGGCCACCGTCGGCGTGTCCGACCTGCTGGATTCGCCGACCAGCATTGGACCTCGGACACCTCTGTCGGCCACACCGGAGCCCGGCAAGACGCTCATCTGGATCGAGTGCCCCACGCCGGGCTGCGTGCTCGTCGGCAACGGCATCACCGATGCCGCCGCACATCTCGGCTGGACCGTCGAGCGCATCGGCCACGACCTCACGCCGGAGGGAACCGCCGGCGCAATGGCCCAAGCGGTGGCGCAGAACCCCGACGCCGTGCTGATCTCGGGCTCGGTGAACGCCTTCTACGAGGACTCCCTGGCGACACTGAACGAGCGAGGGGTGCCGGTCATCGACTCCTCCTCGGTGAACGAGGTGGGCGGCGCCGCCAACGGCATCTACGGCATGGTGCAGGGCATTCCCCAGACCACGGCCTACGGCCAGGTGCTCGGAAGCTGGCTCGTCGCCGACTCCGGGGGCAACGCCAAGGTGCTGGTCTTCAACGTGCCCGACGTGCCCGTGCTGACCGGCTTCAACGCCGGCATCTCCGCCGTCATGACCGAGACCTGCACAAACTGCGAGGTGGAGATCGTCGACGTGTCGTTCGCCGATCTGCTCGGCGGCGCCGTGCCGGGACTGGTCGTGTCGGCCCTGCAGGCCAACCCCGACGCCGACTACGTGGCGTGCGGGTTCGGCGACCTCTGCATCGGCGTCACGGGGGCGATCGCCGAGGCCGGCCTCGCCGACCGGGTCAAGCTCACCGGTGCGCTGCCGAACGCGGGCGATTTCGGGGCCATCGCCGCCGGCGACGAGGCCGCCTTCGTGGCCGCTCCGGAGTACATGATCGGCTGGCGCAAGGTGGACATCCTGGCCGCCTTCTTCGTCGGCGACGACCTCACCGAGGCGCAGACAGCCCTGCTGCCCATGCAGGTCGTCACGCCGGAGACCACCGGCATCGTGCGCGACGGCGGCGGCAACTACATCGGCGTCGCCGACTACGAGGCGCAGTTCCTGGCCCGCTGGGGACTCGGCTGATCCGGACTCGGCACCGCCGGCCCCGGTCCCGCCGAACGCGGGGCCGGGGCCGGCGAACCCCGGGGCCCGCCCCGGCGGGTCCTAGCGGTCGTGGATGAGCATCCCGCAGATGTTCCTGCCGGCCACCATGTCGTCGTAGCCCTCGTTGATCTCGTCGATCGTGTAGCGGGCCGTGATCATCTCCTCGATAAGGAACCGGCCCTGGCGGTAGAGATCGATGATGCGGGGCATGTCGTCGTGAAAGTTGGCTGACCCGTAGAGGCATCCCTGGATCGCCTTGTTCGAGAACACCAGGTCTGTCACCGGTATCCGCACCTCGTCGAGGGTGATGTTGGCGGGCGCCACCAGCACGCAGCGCCCCCCCTTGGCGATCGCGGCGTAGGCATTCGAGATCGTCTCGGTCGTCTGGAGACCCACGCAGGAGACCGCGACATCGGCCCCCTGGCCGTTGGTGACCTCGCCGATGGCTTCGGCGACCTCCTCGCGGCTGAGCCGGCCGATGTTGAGCGTGTGCGTGGCGCCGAACTCGACCGCCTTGTCCAGCTTCGAGTCCAGCACGTCGATGGCGTAGATGTACGCTGCGCCGGCGATCCGCGCCCCCTGGATGGCCGCGGCGCCCACGCCGCCGATCCCGAACACCGCCACGGTGTCACCGGGCTGTGCCCGCCCCCGGTTCACGACCGCGCCCCAACCGGTGGCGGCACGGCACGCGATGGTGCCGGCGACCTCGTAGGGAACGTCGTCGGGGATCGGCACGACCGAATCCTCCGGCACCACCGTGTGGCGCGAGAAGCCGCCGAGAATGGTGAGTTGGTAGACGTCGGTGCCGTCGGCCTTGTGGAACCGGTGCGTGCCGTCCATCTGCACGCCCTCGAGCACGCCGGCACCCTGGTTGCAGAGATACTCCCAGCCGCGGGCGCAGTAACGGCAGTGCCCGCAGGCAGGGATCCAGATGAGCGCCACACGGTCGCCGACCGACACCTTGGTGACGCCGGGACCGACTTCGAGCACGTCTCCGGATGCCTCATGGCCGCACACCACCGGTAGCGCCACCGGCACGTCGCCCTGCAGGACGGTGTAGTCGGAGTGGCACAACCCGCAGGCACGCACTTCCACGAGCACCTCGTTCGCCTTGGGCGGATCCAACTCCAGATCCTGCACAACCATCGGGGCCTTGAACTCCTCAAGGACTGCGGCACGCGTCTGCATGGTTCCTCCTACCAGTCGTCGCCGGCGAGGATCAGGTCCGAGGCCCGCTCGCCGATCGCAATCACCGTGGCGTTGGTGTTGGCGCTCACGATACGCGGCATCACCGAGGCATCGACCACGCGCAGGCCGTCCACGCCGCGCACCCGCAGCGACGGGTTCACCACCGCCTCGTCGTCGCTGCCCATCCGGCACGTGCCGCTGGGGTGGTAGGCGAGGCCGGCAGTGGCCCGTGCGTACGCCGCCCACTCCTCGGCGCTCCCCGGAGGAGCCGGCGGCATCTGCTGGTCGGTGATGTACGGGGCGAAGGCCTCTGTCTCGAAGACGCGCTGGGCGATCTCGCACCCCTTCGCCAGGCGCGCCACGTCGTCGGCGTCACCCAGCAGCTCGTGGGAGATGCGCGGCGGGTCGGCGGGGTCGGCCGAGCGCAGGGTGACCGTGCCGCGAGCATTCGGCCGGCACAGGTTGGCGGCGATCATGCAAGCGGGACGCTCGTGCAACGCCAAGCCGTCGGGTCCGAAGTCGAAGCCGACCGGCGTGAAGTGAAACTGGATGTCGGGACGGTCCAGCGACGGGTCGCTGCGGAAGAAGGCGTACCCCTGCGCCACCGGTGAAGTCATGGCGCCCGTGCCCGAACGCCGCCATTCATCGGTGCAACCGTCGGGATCGCCCAGCAGCATGGTGTTGAGCGTCGGCACGTTCACGAAGAAGCTCACGAACGTGATCGGATGCTCCTGGAGGTTCCGCCCCACGCCCTCGGCGTCGACGGCGATGTCGATCCCCAACTCGGCCAGGTGAGACCGGGGGCCGATCCCCGACAGCAGCAGCAGCTTCGGCGACATGATCGCCCCGGCCGCCAGCACCACTTCCCGCGAGGCCCGCAGCTCGCCGCCGGGGGTCACCACCCCGGCGCAGTGCTCCCCTTCCAGCAGGAGCCGGCTCACCTCGACACCGGTGCGGACCTCGAGGTTGGGACGATCCAGCACCGGCGCCAGATAAGCGCGGGCCGTGGTCTCCCGGTGCCCGGCCCGCTGGTTGGTCTGCACGGGGGCGAAGCCCTCCGGGTCGGCACCGTTGGGGTCGGCGTTGGCCCGGAAGCCCGCCTCGACGCCCGCCGTCACGAACACGTCGACCAGTTCGTGCGGCGTGCGCAGGCGCGACACGTTCACCGGACCGTCGCCGCCGCGGAACTCGTCGGGTCCTCCCTCGAAGGACTCGCTGCGACGGAAGTACCGCAGCAGCGAGTCGTAGTCCCACCCGGTCGCCCCCGCCGCCGCCCACGAGTCGTAGTCCTGACGCTGGCCCCGTATCCAGACCAGGCCGTTGATGGACGTGCCCCCGCCGAGAACCTTGCCGACCGGCCACATGTCCACCCGCCCGTCGCGGGTCGGGTCGGGTTCGGCCATCAAGCACCAGTCGGTCGCCGGGTTGCCGACCACGTTGCGCTGACCGAAGGGCATCTCCACGTCGGCGATGAGGTCACTGCCGCCCGCCTCCAGCAGCAGGACGCGGTTGGACGGATCGGCCGACAGGCGGTTCGCCAGCACGCACCCGGCGGCCCCGGCTCCGACGATCAGATAGTCACACTCCATCGGTCCCGGACTCCTTCTCCTCGGTTCGGGCGAGGATCGCCAACTCCCGTTCCCGGGCCTTGCGAGCGCGCAACCGCAGCGCCCAACCCGACAGGGCGATGGCGCCGAGCAGCGCACCACCCTCCACGACCTTCTCGATCCACTTCCCCACGCCCACCTGCTGCAGCCCCGAGATGGCCACCTCGATGGTGTAGACCGCCAGCACGGCCCCCCAGACGTTGTAGCGACCGGGGCGGATCGTGGTCGCCCCCAGGAAGGCGGCCGCGAACGCCGGGATGAGCAGCGTGAGCCCCGTGCTCGGTGTCCCGGTGCCGATGCGCCCGCCCAGCATGGCGCCGCCCGCGGCAGCGAGCAGCCCGGCCACGACGAAGGTCCCCATCACCATGCGATCGGACCGGATCCCGCTGAGCTCGGCGGCGCGACGGTTCCCACCGACGGCATACATGCGCCGCCCGGTCGGCATCCCGGCCAGCACAAACCACACGACGATGGCGATGACGCCGGCATAGACGACCGTCAGCGGGAGCCCTCCGGAGACGCCCTCGAAGATCCGCTTGCGGAACACCGTCGTCAGGGGTTCGGGCGCGCCGAGGATGGTGCGCGACGAGTAGCGCAGCGAGATCCCCTCGAGGATTGTGCCGGTCGCGAGTGTGGCGACGATGCTCGGTACCTTCAGCTTCACGACGGCCACGCCGTTCACGAGGCCGATGAACATGCCGACGGCAAGCGTGCAGATGAGCGCCAACGGTGGCGAAAACCCCTGATTGACCGCGAATCCGACAACGATGAGCTGCGCGAACGAGAGGTTCGACGCCACCGACAAGTCGAACTCACCGACGATCAAGGGCATCATTGCGGCGAAGGCCAGCAGCACCAGCACGGTCTCGCGGTCGAGGATCGCCCTGAAGTTGTTGATGGTCGCGAAACTCTCCGGGCGCAGCACCGAGAAGAGAGCCAGCTCGGCGATGAGCAGGAGGGGGATGGCGTAGCGGCCGACGTAGCCCGACAGCAGCGAGGCCATCTCGACGCTGCGGCTCCCCGCCGCCGGCTGGGCGCGGTCGCCTCCGGAGTCGGTCATCGCCAACGCGCCGTGGGTGGATCGGATCTCACCGCGCGCTCACGCCTCACGCTGCCCGGTACACGGCGCTGCTGATGGCGTCCTCGGTGAGGTCGCGCCGGGAGATCGACTCGATGAGGCGGCCGCGGTGCAGGACCGCCACCCGGTCGGCAACCTGCGCGATCTCCTCGAAGTCCGAACTGATCAGCAGGACGCTCGTCCCCTCGGCCAGCACACCCCTGATCTTGGTGTAGATCTCGGCGCGGGCGCCCACGTCGACCGCGCCCGTGGGTTCCACGAGGACAAGCAGGCGGGGCCGCTTGCGCAACCACTTGGAGATGACGACCTTCTGGGCGTTGCCGCCCGACAAGGTGGAGAGTTCGGCCTCGGGCTCGGGCGGGCGGACGTCGAACCGTTCCAGCAGCGATCGCGCCTGTCCCCTCTCGGCGCGCCCGCGGATCCGTCGCAGGGACGGCTTGTCGGGATTCATGAAGATGTTCTCGCGCAGCGTCAACTCGGTAGCAGCGCCCTCTTCGACGCGGTCAGCGGGGACGTAGGCGATGCCGGCGGCCATCGCCTCGGTGGGGTCGGCGGGCCGGAACTCCCGACCGTCCAGATCCATCGACCCGCCGGTGGCCGGCTCCAGGCCGAACAGCATCCGACCGAACGCGTGGTGCCCCGAGTCGGCCAGACCAGTGATGGCAACCATCTCGCCTTCCCGCAGCGACAGCGAGAACGGTCCGAACCCGCGGCCCTCCAACTCGCGCACCGACAGCACGTCGGTCCGCGCCGCGGCCTGCGCGCCGACCGCCACAGGCGCCACCTCACGCCCGACGATCAGGGTCACCAGCTCGGACTCCGAGAGTTCCGCGATGTCCCTGGTGGCCACCGTCCTGCCGTCGCGGATGACACTCACCCGGTCGCAGATCCCCATCACCTCGTCGATGCGATGCGTGATCAGGACGATGGCCACGCCCTCGGATCGCAGCCGGCGCAGGATCGAGAACAGGTCGCGCACGGCGCCGGCGTGCAGGCTGGCCGTCGGCTCGTCGAGAACCAGGAGCCTGGCATTCGCGGCGACCGCCCGGGCGATCGCGACCTGCGCCCGCAGCGCGATCGGCAGGTCGGCAACCTCGGTGTCCACGTCGAGATCAACACCCATGCGAGCCAGGGCACTCGCTGCCCGGGCGCGGAGTTCGGTGCGATCGATGCGGCCTGCGCGGCACGGGAACCCGGCCGTCAGCGCCACGTTCTCCGCGATTGTCAGTGCGCCCACGAGGCCGTGCTGCTGGTGGATGAAGGCGCAACCACGCCGGGCGACCGCGTCGGGGCCGAAACCGGGCGGAAGGACCTCGCCGAACAACTCCACCTCGCCGGCATCGGGGATTTCCACACCGGCGGCGATCTTGACCAGCGTGGACTTTCCGGCGCCGTTCTCTCCGAGCAGCCCGTGGATCTCCCCGGCCCAGACCTCGAAGTCGGCCTCGGCAAGCGCGACCGTACCGCCGTAGACCTTGGTCACGCCGCTGAAGCGGCCCGCGACAGGCCGGTCTCCCTGCGGGACCCGCCCTGTCGCGGTCACCTGTGCGGCCCGTTGCGGACTAGCCGATGCCCCAGAGGCCCCGGTACTCCGCACGGAAGTCAACGATGTCGGCGAACGCCTGATCCTGGGCCAGGTCGCTCGGCGCGTTGGACGCATCGAAGAGGAGCACGCCGATCCCGAGATCCAGGGCGCCGAGGAACGGCTCGCCGGTCAGCCCGCGGATGGCCTGGTCGATGCCGGCCCAAGCCAGCCATTCCAGCGACGATGCAGCCGTCAGCCAGGCGCCGCCGTTGATCACGTTGGTGAGGCCCTCGTCGTTGGGATCCTTGTGCAGGACCTTCACGTCGGAGCGGCCCGCGGTGCGCAGCGACTCGATCACGGCGGTGTCGCCCAGCGAGTACGGCATGAACAGGTACTCGACGCCGGGGTTCTGGGCGAGGATCCCGCTGATGATGCCGTCCACCGCCGCGGGATCGAACGCATCGGTGATGAGCCAGTCCTGGATGTGCAACGAGCAGCCCGCGCACTGCGCCATGATCTGCTCGATCTCATCGGCGGTGGCGGCCAGAGTCGGGAACGTGGCGTCGCGGATCATGCTCACATTGGCCGTACCGCCCGAGTCGGCGATGACCGCGAACGCCTGCAGGGCGCCCAGCAGGGGGCTGCGCAGCGAGACGTAGGCGTCATAGGCGGCCAGGGCGTCCGGGTCGGGTTCGGGGAGGTCGGCGAGGGAGATCGTGATGATTCCGGCGTCGGCGGCCAGATCGAGCCGGTCACCCACGAGTGCACCGGGCGCAGCCGCTCCCAGGATCACGTCGGGACCCTTGGCGATGGCGTTGTCGAACGCCTCGACGTAGCTCTCCGGCGTTCCAAGCCCGGCGATCGTCTCGTGCTCCCACCCCAACTCGGCGGCGACCGCGTCCACGTAGTCACTGACCGTCGAGCACGGCGGCACCGGAGCGCAGGGGATGGTGATCAGGCTGACCCCGCTGGGCGGTGCCGGCGAGGATGAAGGGCCGCCCCAGGTGGTCAAGCCCGTGACGTCCGACGGCGTGTTGCCGGTCTCCTTCAACGACGTCACCATGCCGGCGAGCGCCGCCGCGGTGACGCGCCGGGCCTCGGCCACGATCGGGTCCTCGGGCGGCGGGGCTGCCGCCGCCTCGGCGGCCTCGGCGGCCGCCGCGCGCGCCTCATCGGCTTCCTGCTGGGCCGCGGCCGCATCCGCGCGCGCCGCGTCAGCTGTCGCCTGGGCATCGGCGAGGGCCTCCTCCGCCGCAGCCACCGCCGCCTGGTTGCCCGAGGCCGTGGCCTGAGCCAACTCCGCGGCGGCCTGCGCCTCCTGGGCGGCTGCCAGGGCCACGTCCGCCGCAGCCGCGGCGTCGGAGGCCTCGCCGATCGCGGATGTTGCAGCGGCCCCCGCACCCGTGGCCGCGCTCATTGCGGCGTCGATGTCCGCGGAAGCGCCGTCGTCGGCACCCCCGCAGGCCGCGGCCGCCAGAGCGACTGCAACGAACAGCCCGACAAGCTTGAACGAACGATACCGACGCATGATCTTCCCCTTGTTCGGTCCCACCGGAACGTCGGGCCGGAGACGCTCGCCCCGGCCACACAGGCTGTGGACACTAGCACGAGCCACAGGTTCGCCGGGAGCCGCTGCTAGCGTCAGCAACCGTGCTTCCCCTGCTCTACGTGGTGCGTATGGACGTCGAGGACGGCTACCTCGGCGAGTTCGTGAAGTGGTACGACACGCGCCACGGCCCGGACCTCATCGCCGCCGGATTCCACAGTTGCAACGCCTATCACTCGGTCGTCGGCGGGCCGCTCATCTGCAACGTCTACGAGGTGCCCAACGTGGCGATCTTCTCCTCCGACGCCTACAACGACGTCCGCCGGGACGATCAGCAGTTGATGAACGAGGTACTGCACAAGATCAGCAACCACTCCAACACGACCTACTCCCAGGTGCTGACCGCGGGCGTCCCCGAGTCCGCCCTGCAACCGGCGGACCGCCCGGCGCGCCGCGGAGCGGTGACGTCGCCGGTGGTGTCCACGCTGCGGCTCGACATCGCCGACGGCGCCGAGGAGCGGTTCCTGTCCTGGTACCGCGATGTCGAGGCCCCGCGCCAGGCCGGCGGCCCGGGGTTCATTGCGGGGCGCGTCGCGCGCCAGCACGGCAAGCACCCGCTGTTCCCGTCGTCACAGCCGGAGTGGATCATCCTCACGGAGTGGGCGACCGTCACCGAGGCCGCCGGCGACGGCGACCCCGGCACCGTGGTCGCCCGGTACGGCGACGCGCTCGGGCCGGACGTCTCGAACCTGGCGTACAACGTCGCCGCCCTCAGCGCCACGTTGCTCAACGCCACGAACTGGACGGTCTGAGGCATCCGGCCCGCTGGGAATCGGCAATGAGGTTCAGCATCGCCCCCGCCGTCCAGAGACTCGAGGGCGGCGAGCGCCGTCTCGACATCGACGGGTTCCTCGCCGAGTGCCGCACCGCCGAGGCTGCCGGGTGGTACGGCGCCTACACCGGCGAGAAGCACTCGGGCGACACCACCTACACCACAAGCCCGATGCTGCTCTGCGCACTCGGGCTGGCGGCTACCCGGCAGATGCTGTTCGGCACGTGCGTCACCGTCCTGCCGGTGCATCATCCCGTGACGGTTGCCGAGGACGCCTCGGTGCTCGACGCCGTCTTCCCCGGACGCTTCCGTCTCACCACCGGCGTCGGCTACTTCAGCGGTGACTTCGAACCGTTCGGTGTGGCGCTCGACGAGCGCAAGACACGTATGGACGTCGGCATGGAGGTCATCGAGGCGTTCCGGTCGGGCCGCCTGGTTGAGGTCCCCGACCCCTGGCAGGGCACCGTGCCGCGACGAGACTCCGCACTCGGCGAGGACAACCTGGAGGTGTTCATCGGCGCTTGGAGCGTTCCCGGAGTTCGCAGAGCGGCGCGCATGGCCGACGGATGGATCACCGATCCCATCCGCAGCGGGCGCTGGATCAGCCACCTGGCGGACGTGTACCGCTCCGAGTGTGAAGCCGCCGGCAAGGAGCCCCGCATCGTGCTCTTCCGGGAGGCGTGGATGGACGAGACCGACGAGGCGGCACGCGCCACCTACGGTCCGCACGTGCTCGGCTACTCGCGGGTGTACTTCGAGCGTGGCAACGCCTACGACGAGCGCTTCGATCCCTGGCTGGCGGACGTGGCCGGCCCCGCCGACCTGCAACTCAGCCACGTCCTCCCCGACCGGGTGCTGTGCGGATCCACCGACACCTGGCTGGCGCAACTCGAGGAATGGCAGGAGACACTGAACCCCGAGGAGATGCTCCTGCGCCTGCGCCACTTCCAGGGGCCGTCGCTGGAGGCCACACTGGACGTCATCGATTCCATCGGCAGCGCCGTGATCCCCCGCATGCAGCCACAGCCATGAGCATCCGACGTTGGGACGTGCCCGTCGCCCGGCGCGCCGACGGCCAACCCTGGAACCTTCGCTTCGTCGAGGTCACCGGCTCGCGCCCCGGACCGACCACCGCCTTCGTGTCGGGCATCTTCGGGGACAAGCCGTTGGGCGTCATGGCGCTGTGGGGATTGTTGCAGCGACTCGAGTCCTCGACCGACCTTGCCGGCACCGTGGTGCTCTGTCCCGCGGCGAATCCCCCGGCGCTGGAGGTGGGGACCCGCGTCAGCCCTGACCACCTCTATCTCAACAGGGTCTTTCCCGGTTCCCCTCAAGGCTTTCTCACGAACCAGGTGGCTGCTGCCCTCATCAGTGAATTGACCGAGCGAACCGACTGCGTCGTGGATCTGCACTCGGGGACACCGACCATGGCTCTCTGGTATTCCTACGACTATGGGGATCCCGAATTCACGGCGTCGTTCGGCTATACCCCGGTCGTCTGCAATTTCGGCCAACCCGGGCAGCTCTGCAAAGCCGTCGCCGACGCCGGAGGAACCGCTGCCCTCGTCGAGTTCGGCGGCGGCGCGCTCGGCGATCCCACCGTCGGCGTGGAGGGCTGCCTCAACGTGCTCCGCCACCGGGGGCAACTCGCCGGCAGATCCACCGGCCCGCGCACCGTCCCGCTCATCGAGGGCGACGTGCACCTGTACATGCCATCGCAGGTGGGCGTTCTGACTTCGCGCTACGCGACCGGACATGTCGGACATCCCATCGAGCCGGGACCTGTTGCCCAACTCGACTGCCCTGCCACCGGCGAGCGGCTCGAGGACTTCACCATCGAACGCGAGGGCGGGTTGTTGATGCTCGCCAACGCGTCGCCCACCATGATCGGCCCCGGGGACTTCGGATCGGCGGTGGCCTTCCCGGCGGGCGAGATCCCCGTGCCGAACACCTGAACAGGCCGAGGGTTGGCGCCATGACCGACACACGCCGCACCGCATCGGGGATCCCTGTCCGAGGTTGCTACGGCCCCGACGATGTGAGCGAGTCGGCGCGCCGGGCGCTGGCTGCGGGCCCCGGCCGGGCGCCCTTCCTGCGGGGTGCCTACGAGGGGATGTACCGCACGAGGCCGTGGCGCATCTTCCAGCTCAGCGGCTTCGGCAACCCCGCCGACGAGCGCGAACGCCTGCTCTTCCTGCTCCGCCAGGGCGAGGGCGGCATCATCATGGAGCACGACCGCAACACCGCGGATCACCTCTACGACGTGGACCACCCCGAGGTGATGGCGCGCCGCGAGGACGTCGGGCTGACCGGCGCGGTCATCATCGGCGTGCGCGACTACGAGACCATCCTCGAGGACATCGGTATCGAGGACATCTACACCCATCCGGGTGGAGCCGTCGTGCAGCATGCTCCGTTCGCGCTGGCCTGCTTCTGGACGGTGGCGGGGCGTCGCGGGATCGATCTGCGCCGGCTGGCGGGCACCGGGCAGAGCGACTTCTTCCTGACCTACGTGGGCTGCATCACCAAGCAGCAGATCCCCCCGCGCGCCGGCCTGCGGCTCAATAATGACATCACGGAGTTCTGCCTGGAACACCTCCCGCGCTGGGTACCCGTGTCGATCGCCGGGTACAACGGCGCCGACAGCGGGCTCTCGGCGCCCGACGAACTGGCGACCGTGTTCGCCACAGCGGTGGAGTACCTCGACGCCCTGGTCGAACGCGGCCGCTACGAGCCCGAGGAACTCTCCCACAAGGTCGGCGGGGTGAACTTCCGCGTCGGCATGGACTTCTTCGAGGACATCGCCAAGCTGCGAGCGGCGCGCAAGATGTGGTCCGACCTGCTCGAGCAGCGCTACGGCATCCGCGACCAGAAGGCGCGGCAACTCCGGATCCACGTCGTCACCGCCGGCTCGGCGCTCACCTACCAGCAACCGTTCAACAACATCGCCCGGGGGACGATCATGGCGCTGGCCTCGGTGCTGGGCGGAGTCCAATCACTGGGCGTCGCCTGCTACGACGAGGCGCTGTCGGTTCCCTCCGAGCACGCTCACCAGATGTCGGTGCGGATCCAGCAGATCCTCCAGCACGAGACGGGCATCGACGCCGTGGCGGACCCCCTCGGCGGCTCCTACTACCTGGAGGCGCTGACGTCCGAGTTGGAGTCCCGCGCCTGGGAGTCCTTCACCGAGATCGAAGCGCAGGGAGGCTTCATCGAGGCTCTCGACTCCGGCTGGTTGCACCGGCGTGCGGCGCGGCGCCAGTCCGAGCAGTGGGATGAGGTCGAGAACGACAGCCGCTTGATCGTCGGCGTGAACTGCCACCAGATCGACGACACGCCGTTCGAGATCGACGGGTTCCAGGGCACGACCGACGCCTGGGAACAGGCCATGGGCCGCTTGGCCGACGTGCGCTCCTCCCGCGACAACACCGCCGCCCGGCGCGCGCTGCACGAACTCGAGCAGGCCTGCCGGTCGGATGGGAACATCATGGTCCCGATGATGCAGGCCACCGACGCCGACGTCACGCTCGGCGAGATCGGCAGCGTGTTCCGCGAAGTCTGGGGCGACTGGGAACCGCCGATCCGGCCGTGAGCAGAGTCATCATCGCCAAGACCGGTCTCGACGGTCACTGGCGGGGGACCCTCCTGGTCTCCCGAGCGCTGCGCGACGCGGGCTTCGAAGTGATCATGCTCGGCATGGCCCGCAGCGATGACATCGTGTCGGCCGCGGTCGACGAGGACGCCGACCTGGTCGGCCTCAACGTGGGCGGGCGCGTGGAAGTCGTCGAGCGCATCCTGGACGACCTGGCTGTGGCTGCGCCCGGCGTTGCCGTCTTCGCCGGCGGGGTGGTGCCGCCCTGGGTGCGGCGCCGTCTCGAGGAGCGGGCGGTCGAGGTCTACCCGCCGGGTTCGAAGCTCGAGGACATCGTCGCGGCCGCCCGGCGCCTGACGGGTGGAGAACCGCCGGTGGGTACGGACAACTGAAGGATGGAGCAATGACCGATCTCGCCGTTGGCACCGACGTTCAGAGGCGAATGCTGGGACGAGCGACGATCGGCGACCAGTTGCGGCGCCACGCGCAACACACCCCCGACTCCGAAGCCATCATCTACTACGGGCCGCACGGCTCGCGGTCCGTCATCAGCTACGAAGACTTCAACGAGCGGGTGAACCGTGTGGCCAACGCACTGGCGGGCCTGAAGGTCGCCAGAGGCGACGTCGTCGCTGTGATGTCCCGCAACAGCGTCGACTACATGACCATCTGGTTCGCCACCCTCAAGCTGGGCGCGGTGCTGACCGGCCTCAACTTCACGTTCACGGAGAAGGAGATCAGCTACCAGGTGAACCACGCACGGCCCCGCATCCTGATGGCCGAGGACGTCTTCTGCGGCAGGATCACCGCAGGCAGGGAGGCGGGTTCGCTGGAGAGCGTGGAGCACTTCGTGCACAGCGGCGCCGGCGATCCGGAACCACCGGAGGGTTGGCTGGCCTTCGCGTCGCTGGTGGCGCATCAGGACAGCGGCGAACCCGACAGCGACGTGCACGAGGACGACGTGGCGATGCTCGTCTACACGAGCGGCACGACGGCGTTCCCGAAGGGCGTGCTGATCTCGCACCGCAACTACCTCATCTCGACGACACCGGCCTGGACGCTCGCGCTCGACCTCGGCCCGCAGGTCGTGTGGCTGTTCGTCATGCCCTTCTTCACGATCGCCGGGCTCGGCAGCATGACCTCGATCATCAACTGCGGCGCCACGATCGTCCTGGCCCACACCATCGACCCGGCCGCGGCGATACGGATCATCTCCGCCGAGCAGGTCACCTACATGGCGCAGACACCCACGTTCTTCCTCGCCATGACGACCCAGCCCGACTTCGGAGACGCCGACCTAGCGACGCTGCAGCGCTGCATCACCTACGGCGGCACCGTCCCATCACACATGATCACGGCCTGGCGGGAGGCGTCGCCAGGGATCACCTGGGGGACCTACTGGGGCCAGTCGGAGTTGAGCCAGCTGGGCACGGTCGGGTGGTTCTCGTCACTGGAGGACATCCCCGGCGGGGACGCCTCCTGGATCGGTACACCGGTCCCGCAACTCGAGATACGCGTGGTTGACGATGACGGCGCCGACACCGAGGTCGGCGAGCTGATCTGCCGCTCGCCGTCGGTGATGCTCGGCTATCTCGACGACCCCGAACGCACCAGGGAGGCGTTCCGGGACGGTTGGTTGCACACCGAGGACATCGTCCGCATCGACGATGACGGGAACCTCTTCTTCGTCGACCGCAAGAAGGACATGATCAAGACCGGCGGGATGAACGTGTCGTCGGTGGAGGTGGAACGAACTCTCTACGGCCACGACGCCCTCATGGAGGTGGCCGTCGTGGGTCTGCCCGACGACTACTGGTCCGAGGCCGTCACCGCCTTCGTCGTGCCCAAGGTGGGGCGAACGGTCGAACCCGATCAGATCATCGACCACTGTCGCGCGACATTGGCCGGTTACAAGGTCCCCAAGGCCGTGCACGTCGTCGACGCGTTGCCCAAGGACACCCAGGGCAAGATCCTCAAGCGCCGCCTGCGCGACGAGTACTCCTGACCGCCTCCCCCGCAGCGATCGGTGAGGAGGCTGCCGGGCTGCTGGCCACCACGGCGTCGCCTCCTCCCTGACCGCCTCCCCCGCAGCGATCGGCGGGGGAGGCTGCCGGCAGCCGTCAGGAGACTGGTGAGTATTGGCTATTTCGCCGAACCAACAAGCCCGTTAACAGGGCGTTCGCGGCGATGGATTGGCCGATTCGGGGATTGCTCACAACACTCATAGTGTCCTGTCTGGGGAATCCGATGCGGCTCGTACGGCGCCACGGTCGCATCGGCCGGATCGGCTCGCAGCACAGCGAGGTGTTCATCCACTGCGTCTTTTCCGACGCCCGCCTCGACGACCTGCTGGGCCTCGCGGAACGGCTGCACCGCAGGCTCACCCGGGCCGCCGCCGGCATCGGCGTCGGCGTCGGCGGAGTCCCTGCTCGAGCAGACCTGGGTGCCGCAGACGATGCTTTCAGTTTCTGCGGATGATTCTCTCGATTGCTCCGAACTGGTGTTGACACTGTCGTAGAGGCTTGGTAGAGTACGGGGTACCGGTCATTGACCTTCGCTTCGGGAGGGTTGAGCTTCCCCGACCGGCTTGCCGGCTCCGGCCGGCCCGACGTCCACGACATTTCGTCCATGACACCGCACGCCCTCGGGGAGCGACCGATGACCGACCTGACCCTCTTCACCAACGGGACCGCCGCAGTGGATGATGCTCCCGCGGCCGGGGCCGGCACGGCGGG
>Ga0209021_1000611_pt1 | contig 43219 bp, 29 predicted proteins | sample PinacodermFT_FD_187299 | JGI IMG/M metagenome (GOLD analysis project Ga0209021, IMG submission 187299) | Host-associated microbial community of the marine sponge Aplysina aerophoba from Gulf of Piran - sponge pinacoderm, lysed by freeze-thaw... | ecosystem: Host-associated > Porifera > Sponge >... | reverse complement strand
AGCCGGCGCTACGCCGCGCTGATGCTCGGCATTGACTGGCCGGAAGATCTGGGCTTCTTCTTCATGGAGGCCATGGAAAACGGCGCCGTCCCCGTACGCCAGGCCGTGGCTGAGACCCTGGGCAAGCTGTGCGGGATGAGCCGCAACCGGATCGACGGCGATATGCCGGAGGAACTGGCAGGCGTGCCCTGCCTGGCCTGCCTGATGCTGGGAGTCAAAGACCCGGACGATACCACCCGGGCCAACTCGGCCCGGAGCCTGGGCAACCTGAGAGAGGAAGAGGCGCTTCAGGCGCTGATCGGGGGCCTGTCGGACCCGGCGGCGCAGGTAAGGACGGAGGCCGCCCGGAGCCTGGGGATTCACCGCGACCCCCGGGCGGGTCCGCCACTGGTCGCGGCCCTGGGCGACGCGGATGCTGCAGTGCGGGGACAGGCCGCGGCGGCCCTGGAACCCATGAGGGTCGAGGAGGCCCGCGGGCCCCTGCTGGAACTGCTTGAGGACGAAGACGAGAGCACGAGAACCCAGGCGGCCCTGGCGCTGGGCGCCCTCGGGGCCCCGGAGGCCGTTCCCCTGCTCATAAAAGCCGTGCAGGCAGGCGAGAGGTGGACCAGCTACAGTGCCGTCACCTACCTGTGCGACATGCGGGCGGCTGAGGCTTTGCCCGCACTGAAGGGTGCGCTGAGTCGCCCCCTCGCTATTGGGCTCCAACGGCACGTCGTACGCAACCTCGCCAAGTTCGGGAGCGGCGAGGTCGTGCCGGCCATCTGCGAGGCCCTCGAGCACGGCGGGGACCCCAAGTTTCGCCTGGACGCCATCGAGGTGCTGGAGGAGTTGGGAGACCCCAGCGCGGTGCCGATCTTGATCCAGGCCATGGAGCGCTGGGGAGACCGGGGCGCCCCGGGCGCCCTTCTCAAACTGGGCGGCCGGGAGGCGGAGGACGCCCTCATACGACAGGTGAACCGGCCTTACCCCGAGGGAATAGCCTGGAGTGCCGCCGGGCTGCTGGGCGCCAGCGGAATCACCCGGGCAATGCCGGCCCTCAGGCAGGCGGTGGAAGAAGCCTACCCCATGAGTGTGGTCCTAAGGGCCGCCGCGGCTCTGGGTGAACTGGGTGACACCGTAACGGCACCCAACATGGTGGAATGGCTGGGCCACGAGGACCGGGACCGGCGCCGGAGGGCTGCCGTCGCCCTGGGCTACCTGGGAGACGGCAGCGCCACGGGGGCCCTCATGGCCGCGCTCCGGGATCCTGATGGCGAAATGCGTGAAGGAGCGGCCCGAAGTCTCGGCCTGAGGGGAGACCGGGCTGCCATCCCCTCCCTGACCGCTGCACTCGATGATATCGACAAGAGGGTCAGGGAGGCAGCAGGACATGCCCTGGAATGGCTGGCAAGGCAGGAGAAGAAGGGCTAAACCATACCCTACCCTGACCAGGGAAATGCTCAGCCACCTGCCCGGGGATCAGTTGGAGAGATTCATCGCACATGTAGACCAGTTGCTCAGGGGATGGGACGACCACCGGTCAGACACGAGCGCCGTCCGGACCGAGACCGCCAAGCTGCAGAGGAGCGTGACCCTGCTCCAGGGGCGAACGGCGCAACTAGGCGGAAGCCGCCGCGAAGAGGACGTCAACCTGGAGGTAAATCTGCAAGCCATCCAGGGCCGCCTGCAAACCAACCATGAAGCCATCGTCAACCTGCTGGAAGAGGTGAGGCGTGACGCAGCCACCCGCCGCCTGTGGCAGCGCCTGGCCGAGCGCTATGGCTGGCTGGACGACGATGAGAACGGGGACCAGCAGGAGACGTCAACCTAACCGCTAAAGGCCGCAGGGGCCCTACGACAACAGGCCTCCATTCAGCCAGCAAAAAACACAGCCTGCCAGCTGCTACAACAGCGCCAACCCGAAGCAAAAGTAGAATATGCCGCAAACGGCGGTCTGCCTGACCCTGGGCAAGCATTGGCGCATCAAAGGGAAAGGATGAGAGCAGGGACTTGGCACAATGAATCGCAATTAAAAAGGATTCTTTGTGCAAAGCCGGTCACCAGGGCCGGCGCAACTCTCCGCCGTAAGTAACCTCCGGAGCATCTCCCACCAGGCCCATCGGCATTTCCATCCTGACTGCCTTCACCGCCACCGGGCCCTCCGGGGAATAAACAGTTATCGACTGGATCCGAGGCTCCGGCCCTTGAACACCTTCCGTACCCTGCCCGTCGGTTGAGGCCGTCTGGACCAGCCAGGCGCCCCAGCTGAAAACCAGGAGAAGGAGAGCAACGAAACCCAGCTTGCGGTAGCCATTTCTCATAGCAGCCGGGATTATGGTCGCGGCAACCGGCGCTGTCCATACCTGGCAACGCAAGACGGACGTCCCTTTCAAAGGCTCCCACTGACACACGCCTCTTGCCAGTCTGGACGACCCATCATCAAACTGGAATGATGGGTAATGATGGACAGCCGGCTGACCTGGCTTTTTACCACCTGGGCCGCATCATTGCGGTCCTGGAGCTGGGCGCTCGGGCCCACGGCGAGATCCGGTGGGTCCACCTGTACTACCTGGCAGGGTTCATGCCCCAGGCAGGCCTGCGGGAGCCGCTGCAGAGGCATGGCCAGTCGGTGGTCCCACGTCTGGAAAGGAAGGGAACTGCCGAAAGCTACAGGACCACCCTGGACGAGCTCGCGGCAGCGCTACAGGCGACCGGTGGCCAGCCACCGGCCTACGCCAGCTTCGACAGCTGGGCGGCGCAGGTCCTGCAGGACAAGCACCAGGAAGCACGTGTACCGGCGAGCCCCGAACCCGGGGACGCCGTCCTGTACGCCGAGGGTTATCTGGAACAGCGCAGCGCCCTGCAGCCAGGGCGGGCCAGCCCCGCCGGAGAGAAACTGAGCCGGGAGTACCTGTGGCACTACCACCTGGGCCGGACGATGCCCTGGAACGGCGCCGGCAATGACCCACGACTGCCACCCGGGTTCCAGCAGGGACTCAAGGACAAATGGGCAGTCACCCCCGACAAAACCAACGGGATGAAAAGCAACCATGGCCTACGTCAAGCGCCACCGCGCCGGTGAGGAGATGCCCAAGGTCGTCCACCTGGACCCGGACCCCAGGGCCGTCCTCCTATGCCAGGACCTGGTCGAAGAACTCGCCGTCCAGGCCGTGATCCTGAGCGGTTCGCGTTACCGGGGCCGGTGGGACGAACAATCGGACCTGGACATCCTGGTGATCCTGGAAGACGGCGCCGACCAGGAGGAACTGAAAAAGGCAGCAGCCGAGGCCCTGGCCAAGGTCAAGGAACGCCACTACCCGGGCTACCAGGACCGGAGGAATCCCGACCACGGGATCGGGGAATCGGGCTGGATCGTCTCAATGGACTACTTCGTGACCCACCGGCGCACCCACAACCACCCCATGGCCCAGGCGGCGACGCAGGGCAGGATCTTCGCCCGGAATCCCGCCGACGCCCACAAGTACGAGCACGACGGCGACACGTCCAACGAGTGGGAGCTGGTGACCCTGCAGAAGCTGAGAATGGCCGCAAAGCACGTCCACGTCCAGGAAGCGGACGGCTTCATCTATAAGCTGCGGGACTCGCGGCCCGGGGAGATATTCAGCATACCCGGAGGAAACGCCTACTGGCAGCTGTGGCACGCCGGGTCGGCCATCCTCTCCATGCTGGGAATAACCTACCCGAACCGGTCGCTGGTGGGCATGGCCGAAAGCCTAAAAATTAACGACCCTGGGTGGAGCCACCAGTTCCAGAGCGACCTGGACTGCCTGGACCAGTACAACTGGTGCGCCTGCGAGGTGGTGGTTACCAACCCCATCCCCGACCTGCAGGCAATGTGGGAGGCCCTGGCGCCGGACCGGGAGGCCCTGTGGGCCCGCATCGAGGAGCTGAGCGACCGCAGGCTGGAATCATTCCTGCAGGAGGAACGAGAAAAGGCGCAACGGCGCCGGGAAGAAAGAGCCAGAGGCTAAGACCCAAGCCCAGGCCAAAACGCCGCCAGAAGTCCCACCTGGCTGGCCAGATAAGGGCGCCGCCACCTCCCGCCACGGGATCTACCATTCACTCACTGGTCTAGGAACTACCCTCCTTTGGTTGGCTTGCTTGGGGGAGATTTCTTCTCTCCAGGCAGCCAACAAGGCCCCAAGGGGCCCATCAAGACCAGGTTATACTCGGAAATAATTGCGAAACTCCAGCCATAAGGGCAAAATGGCCGAGGAGTCCCCTCCCGGCCACAACTCCGCTCCCCAGGAAAGGCGACACACGACCCTGCGGCCCGCCCGGACCGAGGCCGAGTCAGGAAACTTCCCCACAGGAGAACCGGAATGGCTCTGAGAATTAAAGCAAAATACGTCAACGGCACTCTTACGCCCCTGGAACCCCTGGAATTAGAGGAAGGGACAGTCGTCACGCTGGCCATCGAGCAGCAGGAGCTTGCAGGAGCAAGACAGCACAGCGTCGTGGAAACCATTGACAGGCTGCGGGAACAAATAGGCGAAATTAATGGGACGGGGTTCCGACCGACGGGGCCATGAACTACAGGCATTACCTGTACGGCCACCCAAAGGCGGACCAGGAATGAGGGAGATCTTCGCAAACACAGGTTACTGGATAGCGCTGCTGAACAAGGGGGACAGCCTGCATGGCAAGGGTAGGGAAGTCGGCGTGAGATCGGCGACAGAACAGGTTGCCACTAAGTCCTGCAAGTCGATGACGAAAATCTGAACAGGGCTGCCCGCAAAGAAGCCCGCTCTCGCTGGAGAGAGCAACATGATAGACAAGCACCGGCAACCCAGCCGAAGGACGGTACGAGCTACGGCTGGCCCACGGGGCCATCAGCAGGGTGAAACCCCTGGGGAACAGAAAGGGCAAGAATCGCGTTCACCCCCGGGGAGTCCCAGATCGCCCGGCGGGTCAAGGTGATCGCCCGGGCCACGAGGTTAAAAAATTGGGAGTACTTCAGCGCGCCCGCGAGGGCATGGCCATCGCGCGCAACAAGGGAAAACTGCGGGGCAAGCAGCCCAAACTGACGGACTGACAGTAGCGCGGCACGCCAAGGGCGAGTATTCCGTCAACGAGATCGCTGAGATCTTCTCAGTCTCCAGGCCAACCGTCAATCGCAGTCTTAACCGCCGCCTATCCCGTTAGCGTACGATCCTGCCCCCTACCGGAATCGACCCCGTTCTGTTCCTTATCCGTCATTTGGACGTTCAATGGTTACTCTCAGGCTGGCGATGCCCATGGCCTGCCATTTGCCCGCCCGGAATTCTGCCCTGCTCCTCAGGTTGCCGATCACATTGGATGTAGAACTCATGCGGGGGGCGTTCCAGCGACGTACCTCTTTCTGCCCATCGTTGTACGACACCTCCAGCCAGGCATGCCCTGCCTCTAGCAAGGCTTCTAGAAAGTCGCCGGGCCTTGGTGGGTCCAGGCTAATCGGGAGGGGACCCTCCCGCATTCCCCCGGGAACTTGACGGGTTGGGGTTGATGTTGGGCCAATCGGCGCGGTCGTGGGCTGGCCTCTGCGAGGAAGTCTTTCCTGCTCAGGAGGTGAATCGAACAACTTCTGAATGCGCTGTGCCAGAAATTGCTCAACCAGGTCCGGTTCCGGCTTAAAGCCACACATGCGCTCGGTGGTTTCCGAGATCAAGTCAACCAGAAGTTCATCGGGCGTTTCGACGATCTGATTCCAGGCGGCAACGATGGTTTTGCCCATGGTCTCGGTCCGCTGCTGCGACTCAACCAGAGCCTCGGCGTCCCTGACCGCCTGGCCACTGTCCACCCTTTCCGGAGCAAGATATTCTAGGAACCGGTGCTTCACGATACCGGGTTCCTGGTCATCCAGGTCGATGGTCAGGAACCTTCTCTGTTCCCAACTGCCCGCCTGCAGGGGCAGATAGAGCCACCAGGTCCTCCCGTTAGTCAATACGGCCAGGTTTACGCCTTCCTGAAAGCAATACTCCAGTAGCTGCTGCTGGTGTCTCTCCAGGTTCTCGCCGGGCCGCTTGACCTCTATGAACACGGCATTAGGGGTTCCTGGCCTGAGGGCGTAATCGACACGCCTGTTCCCGACGGTATATTCGGGCACTACCTGCGAGGTGTCGAAGGTATCCCATCCGGCAACACTAAGCAGTCTGAGAACCACTCCCTGCTTGGTGGCGGATTCGTCCATGGAGCCAAAGGATAAGGCGCCCTTGATTTGCTCGACTGCTAGGCAGATCATATCGTTATTCACCTGTTGCTGCAGGGCAGTGAAAATATTGGGGACTGTTCTTGCCAGGTGCGTCAACTATAGATCACTTTCGTATGAATCCCGAATTTTGCTCCCGGCGTTCCCCCGGAATTCCATGCAGTGGCCGCTGACGCGCTACACGAGAGGATCGCAGACTATGAGAAAGCTGGGACACCGCAAGTGGACGCCTGTTCCTGGACCATGCAGATGCGGTAGCGTGTTATGAAGTGCCGTTGGCCAGTCATGAGGTGGCTGGACACAGCCCTGTCTACAGCCATCGCTGTAAATTGTCACCTGTTGTTGCTAAGGAGGTGGCTGGAAAACCCCGTTTATTCACCCCTGGCAGAAAGCTATACTTCAGGTATTGTAGCCAACAGTTGTGCGGGCTGACACTTTGCGCTTACGCTCTGGTCTCACTTAGGGAACCCGAAGACAAGAACCTCGATCTCCAGTTGAAGCGGCTGGCGTGGGTCAGCCGCTCTCTGGGTGTTAATCTCCACGAGCTTTAGGCCAGTCAACACCACACCACCCTGAGCGTGGGTGAGTTAGGGCCTGTGGACATTTACCTGCTATTGTTGGGTGGCCCACTCCCGGCACTCCTCCAAGTGTTTCGCGGCCTCTGATAGGGCCAGCTCCCGATTCTCTATCCCATTCGGAACATCGCTGGCCTCGCGAACCTTTGCCGTGACCTGGGCCGCCGCGGTCTCGGCGTTCCACTGGAAAACGTGGTCGTGGTATCGAAGAGACCCCTGGGCGAACCGCCGGGCCTCTCTCACCAATTCCCTCGCTTCGCTCACCATTGCCGCGCCTCTGCCTTTTATGTCGTCAACTTTCTCTTGAATGTCCATCACCTTTCCCTCCTATAATGTCCACAGGCCCTAGTCTTCTATCAGGTTATGGCCGCCAGGTCAATCCACTCCCCGCTCGACCAGTATCTTTCAGTGAGCGGACAGCTTATCTCTGTAGCTCGCCCTCTCGATGACGATCTGATAGCTGGCATTGGCTAAGCGGCCCAGGGCGCGGTTGCCAAGAGTGGGATCGTCGAATAGGCCGAGCCATTCCTTCACCAAGTGGCTGATGTTCATGACGAAGCTGAATACCTTATGCCTGCCGATGACCAGATCGAAAAGGTGGGTGGAGTGCTCCGCGGCGAGCCGGTGGTGGCTCATTCCGGCCGATATGAGCCGACCTCATCATATCTACATATTGGAGGAGTCCACTTTGGAGCCCTCCCCGAAATGGCATCGCCAAGAGGGGCCAGAGGTCAATCAGCTACCCAGGGCCGCGACCAGCGCCTTCTTAACCGTGCCGGGTGAGCACTGCATCACCCGAGCAATCTGCCTCAAGCCAACTCCTTCCTCCGACATACGCAGGCATTGCTCCAGTTGTTCGCCACTGAGTGCCGGTGGCCGGCCAACCCGCCTCCCCTCAGCCCTCGCCCGCTCCAGTCCCATTTTGATCCGCTCGCTGGCCGAGTCCACCTGGTAGGCCCCCTGGGCCAGCATGGACCGCCGGAAGAACTTTGCCGCCGCGCTTCCCTCCCGGGTGTCTATGTTCTCCCTTATGGCCACAATGCCGATGTCCTGTCGGGTGAGGTCCGCCTGGATTCTCACACCGTCCTCGAAGTTCCGGCTGAACCGGTCCAGGAAGGCCACGACCACCGTGTCCCCAGGCTGAATGACCGCCATCAATGCCTGCCAGCCCGGGCGCTGCAGGGAGCGGCTGCTGGCCACGTCGGTGAATACCAGGTGGTCACGGATGCCGTGCTCGGCCAGGATGCGCAGCTGGGTGTCCAGGTTCTTGGACTCGTCGTCGGCCTTGCTGACCCGGGCGTAACCGTAGATCACGGGAAGTGTGCTCATGAAGGTCTCCAACATTGTGGAAGTGGAAGAATGACACCTGCGCAGGTGTTCAGAAAACGGGCGTTTTTGAACACCCCCATTCAGGCCCTCACATCAGCTTTGCGCAGGTGTTCAATAACCCTGTTCAACAATAACAACCGTTCGATAACTGGGTCAAGGGGTTGTTGGACAGTTGGAGCGGCTACCTATGTGAAGGTGACTGGCTGCTGGAAGGACTCCAAGGTGCCGGCGCCCCGCGACAGGGAGCGGACCCAGAATCACCGGTTCGGTATTTGAGGAGGATAGGTATTAGGTGTCACGAAGCAAGGCAAGCTCCACCATTCGTTAATAAGAATGATTTAACAGGAATAGCCAGACATTTCCCGAATCCCAAATCATTATTCAACAGTGCGAAACTCTAACCGTGGCTGTCCGAACACCCATTTACGTCCATTGAGAGACGCGACAGAGTTTATTTCTGTCCAGCCTCCGATCACTTTGAAGTCAAAGTGATTTACATCGGTTTCATATAGCCGCTTTTCACCCAACCAGCCAAGGACTATGGTGAGCCCAAGCTTCCGCAATGTCTGCCTCAACCAATCTTCGCGAACCAAGAGCACACTGTGGCGTCTGCCTTCGACGAACTGGGCCACTGTCTCCCCTGATGGGACCCTCCATTCGCTGTATCCGGGCTTCCAGAGGAGACCCCCAGCTTGGAACAGACTCGTGGCCGGGAACCAGGCATGAACACCATCCTCGATTGAACAATCCAGTCCACTGCCCTCCCAGAGATACTCTTGCCAAGTGGGAAGTGCTTCCAGCCCAGTAGGCTTCCCATGGTTCTCGGACAGAATGGGTTCCCAATTGTTGAGTGTGTCGTCCTGAGAAACTGCCCAGGGCAATTCACCAAAGTAGGTGGCATTGTTGTGCTTCGTACCTTCCGGCATCCACCTGTTCATGAGGGAACGCCGTTCAAGATATGCTACTACGGGGTCATGCTGTTCTGGTTGGACTAGCCAACTGGAGATGTGACTCCAAAACTCCCTCGGCCGAGAATGTCTTCTCCTTGACGATGGCACTTCGTCTACCCAGTTGTACCAGGCATGAAGGACAACCCATCTGTTCCCATTACTGTCTTTACGTCTGACTAGCGGTTCGAAATCTGGGACGTCGTGGATTTCGGTTCCCCAGCCATCATCGGACGGCGGGTCATCATCGTGATAACGTGGACCTTGCGGAACCCACCACAGACCGGTGCCCTCGGAAAAAGTTGGAATCACTTCGACCTCGTCGTCCATATTCCGAGTCCGCAGCGGAGGGGGCAACGTAGGATCGATTTCTCTACTCGATAACTGCCACGGGCCTTCATAGCTTACTGGCTCTCCGCCGTACCCAGACTTCATGGGAAAGTTGTCGGCAATTCTGGTAATCAGTTCATGAAACGCAATCCACTGGTATTTTTTGCCGAAGCGCTCTGGCTTGTGATCGGTCCTGCTCGCAAGCCAGTAGTTCAGATGTTGGTCGAAGTCGTCAAAATGCTCTGGGGTCCAGCCGAGTGTGATCACCCGCTGGAAAACCCACCGCTGCGCCCACGCCCCATCGAACATTACCTGTTGCTCTCCAGGTGGAAGGGCTGAGCCTAACGGATGGTGCGTGAAGTGGTACATCGCAGACCCAATGATATAACGGCCGAAGTCGCCCATCCTAAATACTGATCGCAGAAGTGGCCAGTAAGGCCCGGGCCTTAGTCCAACATCTTGGAAATGAACTTCATAGTCTTGCCTGATCTGCTCTTCGGTGGGCGGTTCCAGAGGTGGAACGGTCGAATATGGGGGGAGAATCTCGGAGTACTTCGCCTCGTCGATCCAGCCGTTATGGAGGCACCACTCATAGACGCCGCGAACGGCGTCTCTAGCAATAAGATTGGGCGGTTGCTCATCAGAGAACACAGCCTTTCTTAGTTCCTCTGCAACATTGACCACAGTCTGTGGTTCTGAGGAGCCGCTGCAGAGGACTGCCCCATGGCACGTCACTGCTAGACGTTCTATCACGTAAGGATCGTTAACACCTGCGAATCTCGGAATAAGGCTAGGCAGAACTGACAGGTGCTCCGAAAGTAGTTGGGTAAGGGCTTTTGTAGCCTGGTCGCGCAATTTCCGGTTCGGAGAGGTGAATGTCCAACAGAGGGTGATCGCGGCAAGTTCCACAACCTCACGGGGGCAGTCCGAACGCCGGCTTCGGGACGCCCATCGGATCAGCCTGTCCAGGGGCCCACCCTCGTCAAGGACGTAATATGTTGGTATGCTCCAGGCAGCGTCGCGGTCCGGCATGGACATTTCCTTGAGCTTTCGATGCAACGCGTATGCGTTCAGGAGATGCCCGGGCTGTGTAACCACTGACAGCCAGGTTTCCAGCACCAAACCTCGCAGGTAAGGGTTTTGGCGCTGGACTTCTGCCAGAAGTTCACGAGTTCGCTCGGTTACTGCTGACGGCCGCCGCACCGCAATGCTGGTTACCAGGGCACGTTCCCAGACATGACGGTTGTATTCAGGGAGGTCCCATTGAACGATATCTTGCAGTTCTACCCCAAACCGTTCGGGCACCAGGACCACTAGAGCCTCAATCCAGTTAGGTGGAGCTTCCAGGATGGTCTGGCGAAGGGATTCGGCAGGAGATAGGGCTTGCCGAAGAGATTCAGTATCGCTGCCGAACGGATCCAAGAGGTTGGAAACCACCTGGTAGTCGGCGAATTGCTGATAGGTGAAGCGGACCACCTGCCTGGTTTCTTTGGCTTCAGAGTCCCAGGCCACATCCGTACTCAGCACGTCCTCGCTCAGCAGTTGCCCAAATAGCGTGTACGGCCACTGATTAAGACCGCTTCCGGCTGAGTCGATCAAACCTGATACGGTCCCGTATGGCAGTATGTCACTGTTCGCTTTGACCAGCGCTCTGCTGAAGTCCCCAATCGCCGCCTGGACTGGGCGCAACATCGGGTCCATTCGCAAACGATGGGCGATCCTTTTCTCCTTCCATTCCAGATATTGTCGGAAGGTCTCGCTAAGATGCGCTCCCCCCAATGGCGGCGCAGTCAAGCCCATCCCTTCCAAGCTCTCACAGTAGAGCAAGAGGAAAAGTGGATTTGTGAACCCAGGCGTAAGCAACGGTATCCTGGGTTGCTCCAATCCAAAAACATCGAAGAAGTGCTCGGTGGCCTCCAGATCCCGCCCATCAAACCCTTGGTGTTCTAACTCGGTAACGTCGCATAACCCGTCCGGAGGAAGCACTATTGGCAGGAATGTGGACCTCACCGATACCGCGACTGAGATCCAGGGATTTTGAGCGACCTCAGCGAGCAGTCGCGGCAAATCAGTTTGCCAGGCCGCCGGGTCGGCAGCCTCGTTGAGCGCGTCCAGCAGCAGCAAGAACGGCGCATTTGAGGCCTCTGCAGCAGACTGCATGGCAGAGATGAGTTCTTCCGAGCCGACATCTGCCAGTCCCATTTGCCTGGCGATCTCAGACCATACATTGCGACCGGACAGGCTGCCGCCAAGAATGACGACCGCCGGCTGCCCGGCCTGGTTTACCCGGGAGCCAACATCGCAGAACAGGTGGGTTTTGCCCTGTCCTGCCGAACCCCTCATTAACAGTGCCCCGTTGGAGGCAGCTTTTGAGGCGTCATTCATCAACAGTATCTCAAACTGTTCCAGCGCGTAGCCCAAGCTTCTTAGGTAATGGCTGAGAGATAGCACGCGTTGCTCTGTAGTCCTATGGCTTTCTGTTTTCTTACCCCGTCCCTGGTGCGGCCTTGGAGGACTGGCATCACTGATAATGTCCATGCACTCACGTGTGAGAACCAGGAGTTCGGACTCCTCCAGGCGCTTCGGCAGCGTCGTCCTTTCCGGCGTGGCATGTTGCCACCCCGCAAGCTTCCTTTTGAGGAGACGCAACTCCTTTGTTACACCGAGACCCTTGTAGCGGGTTACCTGGATTCGGTCTGCGGCTTTGATTACCGCAAGGCGAATGTCGCGAAATCTCTGCCAGTATTTCTCAGACAGGGCCAGACCTTCGAACGCGAACGACACCGGCAGGTCAACATGCAGATCCCGTCGGTAGCGCCCTCTCACCACATCACGGGTGACGGCCATGCGCTGGGAACACCATTCAGGTGAGAATACCTCTCTGTCCCAGAAGAATCTGGCGATCCCCCTCTGCCCATCGTGCTGCACAAGACGCTGGAGAAGGTCTCCTTCCGACCAAAGCTCAATACGGACTTTATCAGCCCCGGGAATCCGATTACGCCAAGACCTTTTCCTGTCCTCGAATTTTTGGCGTGCCGATTTGCGCCTTCCCGCCTCGACGGCGTCCGGCAAATCAAACGGGATGCAAAATGTCAGCCGGCGACAATCCGGACGTTTTTCAACCACGGTCCTTAGCGACTTTTCCATTCCCTGGAGAAGATTGTCGACGTCGAACGAAAACTTGGCCTGCCATCCCCGCTGGCTCCCATTACGGAACGTGACGTACCACTCTAGGCCGCCGTCTGGGTTTCCGGTTTTGACCAGTTCAGCGCCTTCGGGAGTTGGGTCGCGCAGTTGGTAGCACAGTTCCTCAAAGGCTTGGTGCTGGGAGCCACGCCACTGGCGAATGTCCCTGAAGTCGAGATTTGGTGTAGTCATAGTCGCTTTTCCACCGATTGCGCAGTTTGCCGTTAGGCATCCAAAGAGATATCGGTACGGTCAGGGATCAGAGAACCCCGCAGGGACCGCGCGGTCCCCGAAGAAGTCCTGAAGCATGCCAGATCCCTGACCGCCAAGGCCATGCCGGCCCATCTCATCAAAGGCATTGCACAGTCCGGGTATTCTCTAAGCTTACCGGCAACCCCCAGGTTGAAGCCCTCCGAGGGCAACATCTCACCCATCGCTAATTATACTTGGGGCCAAGCGGTGTTGGGCATCTTTGACCTTCGAGCCCTTAACGGATTCAGCTGGAGAGCTGCGTCTAGCGGGGCACGATTCATCTAATGAGGCTGGTCTTCCTAAACTGAAACCAAAGTAGAATCTGCATTTTGCCCAGGCTGTTGTTCTCGTTTGTTTGCCGTATGGTGAAGCCCAAGGAGTCTTCTCGGGCGACCTAGAGCAACTCGGCACCGACGGAGATATAGATTTCACCAGAGTCACATAACAGTTACGTGAAACGCCCCATTTCGCGGCCCTGTACGATACGTCAAGCTCCCTTATCTACCCCTGCTTTACTCCCCCTTCGGAACTATCGGATAATTGCCATTATCACGCCATTCTGTTTTAAATTGGCGGCAGAAAAGCGGTACATCGGACTCCGCCGGCCCTGTTTAAAACTGGCCGAGTCGCTAACCGACTTCTAAGAGACCCGGCAGACTACACTAAACTCTTGTGGCTATGACGTGACTTCCGGCAGTAGCCAGCAGTCTTCCCACATCTTCGCCAAGTTACAGGCAGGTTAATACAGCAGGAGTCATCTCCGGGAACATATCGACATCGGTGTTTACTTGCACATTCTGAGCTGACTATCTGTTGAGGTCTGGGTGAAACTATTCCATGGATATAAGTCAGTCGCAGCTAACCAGCTCAACACTAATGCCTAAGTCATGAACTTAGGCAAAAGGGTGGACCTCTACTTGAATCCCAGAAAAAAGTCCCGGCGCAAACAAAAAGGTAAAGAGTCGCGGTCAGAAGTAGCCGTGTCACCTAATAGTCTGGAACAGGAATGGAGTCGCTCGGGCGCCAACAACGTTGCAGGTGTGACTTTCCAAGTTGCCGTAACTGCGAGACTGCTGATCGAGGCTCGATTTTCTCAGTTACCGCTAACCCGTGTGAACCCTGAAGGATTTGAGGACATCGATGTCCACTTTACCAACGGGACTAGGGGACTGGTCCAGGTGAAAGAACGATCCCCATCCGGTCGCTTTGGGCGGTCTGAATTAGCAGCAGCGCTGCGCAGCAGGAAGCATGTCCTCTCGGAGGACGGGTTCAGCAAGTTCGTTCTGGCAACTAATTCGACCTTAGGCGGAGGCATCTGTCCCACCGGCTGGGACTCACCGCTTTCCCAGTGCCTCGGACAGGACGATATTAACCAACTGAAGAAGCTACTTGTGGAGTCTTTTGATGACCCCCACGAAATACTGAATCGTACCCATGTTGTCCAGGTAGACTGGGACGTGGCCCATAAATGTCGCAGGGATCTCGCCCACATCCTAAATATTCATCCATCCATCGCTTCGCTCGCTTATTCTCGATTGTTAGAACAGATCGGAGAACTCGCCGTTCGCCAGCGGTCGACAACTCCAGATACTGCCGTGTGGATCGCCACGACAGACTTGGACGCGCTCGTCAAGCAAATCATGGAAACCGTTGATGCGCAAAGCCTCGACGAAGCAATCAGGCTAGGTATAATTGAACCCGTTGATTTCGCTGTACAGTCCGCCCTGAGTATCGAAGACTTCCTAGCAGGCGTCGACGTTCTGCCCTCTCATATTGCCGCAGATCTCGACCTTCCCCGTCCCACAGAAATCCGTGCGATTACAAATGCGTTGCAGGAGAATCACTCTGTGTTCTTGGTGGGACCTTCTGGAGCTGGTAAGTCGGCCCTCCTTTGGCGCGTCTCCCGCGAGCTTGCCGGGCAAGTGCGCCCCTATCGTTTGGTGCGGCTTCTGCAGGACGATGTTCCATCGCTTTCCAGATGGATTCGGCTCCAAGAACCCTCCGATCACTCTCCCTTACTCATTTGCGCCGATAACCTCGGCCGCATCAACAATGATGGATGGACAACTCTCGCGACCGAGTTCGTTGATAGGCCGGGCGTACTTCTAATGGGAGCGTGCCGGGAAGAGGACTACCGTCTCGACCTGGTTGTTGGCAGATCCACAATCATCGACCCAAAACTTGACAGGGAGTTGGCGGAATCACTCGCTAACACACTGGCCAGCCGGATGGTCAAGACAACATTGGATGTATCCGAGGCTTTTGGTGCTTCGGAAGGCCTGCTGATGGAATTTCTATCATTGTTGTTGACGGGCCGTCGACTCAAACAGGTAGTCGAGCAACAAGTGGCAGAACGGCTCAGAGAAGACCGAGCCACGGAACGCGAAATCCTGCGTTTCGTGGCAACGGCCCACTCTGTCGGTGTTGCCCTTCCCGTGGAAGTTCTAGAAAGGCTGCTCCCTAACCGAGACCTGGCTCCTGCCCTGTCGGTACTGGACCAGGAGCATATCTTGGTCGCGGACGACGGTAATCACTGGCGCGGCTTGCACGATCTTCGCTCTTCCGTTGCCCGTGATTATCTGCATCAGTTCCCACCTCCGACTACTGCGGCAACCATTCGGCTCTTGGTGGAACACCTTCCAGCCGGCCACGCAGCTAGAATCATCGAACTTTACGCCCGTTCCGAAGTAGACCTTATGCCTTCGGCGCAAGCGATATCCGGCATTCTCGAGTCGAGGGAAGTCAGCGCAGAGGAAGGAGCAAGGCTCATTGGAGCGTTGGGAATGGCCGACGCCTACCGGCACGCCCGTATGTGTCTCGACGTGATAGAAGAACGGCGGCCCAAGAACCTTGATCCCGAGACAGTGCTGAACCTCACCTATGCCCATCGCTTTGCCGGGGTGAGTTTTGACGGTCTCAAAGATATCAGTCCTAGTTTCGCATATTTGGTCCAGATAGCTGGCCTCTTGCCCCCTCGTCCCGTGTCGTTGCGAGAAAGTGGCGTCCAAAACCTGTCTTCAGGCCAAATCCGTGAAATTGGGTTTCGCGGCAGTGAGGACGACACCGTTTCATGGCTCGAGTCCCTTGAAGGCACAGTCGCCGCTGCCAAAGTACCCACTCAGGACTTTGCGGTGGAGTTCGGCGAGTTGCCGATCTCCGCCCGTGCCAGCCTTTCAGCAGCTCTACGATCACTCTCACACCCGGGAAATGTTCCTGCTCACGACGATGCCTTCGGTGATTGCCGTCATCGGATGAGTCGGTTGGCAAACGAGTTGCCGGATTGCTTGGAAATCGACTCCACGCAACAATCAGACGGAATGGTAGTAACCGTAAGCCTTATGGTTCCTGAGAATAGCGCCATGGTCCATGACCGAAGCGTAGAGACGTGCCGTCTGATTTTCGACTTCCTTCCGGAAGCGGATATAGCTGAGACCATAGTTCTCACTCCGGACGGCGAACGCTATTCTTTCGCCGATTACGAGGAGGGACACAAGAGAATCCCTCGGAACAATCTGCCCCGTCCAAGGCAGACGTCTGACAACGCGAACTTCTTTCGAGCGGCGAGGGGGCTGCTGGCTTCGCGTTATTGGACCGAGCCAATTCGAGCGTTAGCTAATGCATCCAATCAACTTCTGGATCTATGGAACGATACCCTATCCTGGATTCTGAATCCGCACCACAACAAGGATCGCCGAAGGAATGCGGCTAGGCGGATGAATTCATTGATGGCCGATCTTGCTGCTGGTCCGAAAATGCCGGTCAACGTCGACGAAGCAGAAGATCGGAATAATGCTATGGAGGCCATGACCGAAGCGGTTGCGGTTCTTCGCGACGTAGCGACCACAGAGTCTCCAGATGATGGAGATTGTCGGGCACTGGGCATACGATGCAGGCGTGCTTCGGCACGGTTGACGGAGGCTCGCCAAGGAAATCTTCCGACGCTTTCCAACGAGGGCAACCCGCTCCACGAAGACCTGGATGAAATGCTCACCCTTTTGGCCGACATTCTGCTGGCTCGCGGCGAGCAGAGAGTAATTCCATTGGGGAGTTCGCGTAAGGGCGGACCCAGATACTGGATAGAGGCCGCTCGCAACTCCATGGCTACGGTAACTTCCGACGGATACCAGGAGGAGCGGAATGCTCTGGAGAATGCTCTAGGAACGCTCCTGCCTTCATGTGAAATCCACCGAATCAGGCACCGGGACATGAAGTCCCCGCAATTACTTACAGACCGGTGGGTAGTGATCATCTCACCCGATGCTAACGAAGAGGGTTTGTTGGAATCCTTGGAGCGATTCCCCCAGGCGATGGCGCAACAATTCGCCTTCAGAACATATCTTGTGTTTGGAACGGTTGACAGTGGCATATTGCCAATTTATGGGTTAGAACTGGGCATTTCCAAATTGTGGCCAGCAAGTGAGGAAGACCTTCAAGAGCTTTCCTCGGAGCTTGGCACTGAAGTTGTCAAGCCGACTCAACTGCTGGCTTGGGATGCCTTTGTAAGTGAACTCGTCGAGGCTTCTCGCAGAGCCACGCTATTCCGGCTGCGCCAACAGGCGGGCTTGGCAGGAGACAAACAAGCCTTCGAAAGCCAATACTCTGTCGCAGTCTCGGCGGCGGAAAAGTGTCATCCTGAGCTAAGACCAGAAGCCCACCGCTTGCTCGACAGAGTAGAGACAGAGCCTTACGGGGAAGGGAAGGGTTTTGCAGGGGAGATTTTTCGTTCAATAACACACGGGGAGGGCGGTGGAGAAGTTGCAAATCTCGTGACTTCACGAGGCAATGCCCTGTCTCTAGACTTTTAACGGTAGCAGTCTGACAACAAAGATTTGCCAGCACTTACCTAATCCGCAAATTCAAGGCGGCATTGGGGCACAGGCCTCTGCATAAACGGAGGAAACTTTCTGGCCCCTCCAGGCCCGCGGGAAGTTATTGAGGATGACGCCATGGAGAGCAGAAGGGAATTAATAGCCAAAACACTGGATATTCTGACAGATTTAGCACAACGCCATGAGACAATCTCCTACGGGGACCTTCTTAACCGTTTGGGGATAACTGGTGAAAGACGCCCGATCGGTCAGATTGCTGCTCGTTATCTTGATCCCGTTGCGGTCTATTGCATTGCTGTGGGAGTACCTCCACTGACCGTACTCGTAGTAAACGGCCCCAAGTCTTCTAAACCTGGTCAGCCTGGAAGTGGATTCTTCGTCTGGTTTGATGATGCAAAGGCAGCCAGAGAACTTGTAGAAAACCACGATTGGGATAGTTTCCCTCCGCCTCCATTTCCGATCTAACCTGAGAATCGTCAACAACTTTCGTGAGAAGCGGAGGCACTACTCGATCTTTTGCAATTGGCTTTTCGCTTTTCAAATCGGGGGGCGTAATCGCTGGACAACAACATAACAACACTCGTTCGGCTGTCTGATGCGGCCGACAGCCCGGTACTGGTCGGATACGCGTGCTGTTCCACCGCCCAGCAGGATCCGGCCGCCCAGCAACAGGCGATCCTGGAGCCTGGTGTCGCCGACGATCGCATCTACACCGATCACGGCCTCACCGGTACCACCCGCGCCCAACCAGGCCCTCGCCGCCGCACGCGAAGGCGACACCCTGATCGGGACCAAACTCGACCGCCTGGCCAGATCAGTCCCGGATGCGCGCGCCATCACCGACCAGCTTCGGGAACGAGGTGTGAAACTGTCCCTGGGCCGGGCGCCCTACGACCCGGGCGATCCCATAGGAAAGATGTTTTTCAATATCCTCGCCACCTTCGCCGAGTTCGGAGCTGATCTCAGCCTCATGCGTACCCGCAAGGGCATGACCATCGCCCGAGCCAGGGGAAAATTGCGTGGCAAGGGGCCCAAACTGACGGACAGACAGCAGCGGGAACTCTGCTGCATGCACGCCACGGGCTAGTATTCCATCAGCGAGACCGCTGAGATCTTCTCAGTCTCAAGACTAACCGTGTATCGTACTCTCAACCGCCGTCTTTCCCCTTAGCGTACGATCCTGCCCCCTACCGGAATCGACCCGCTACTGCTTTAAATGCCGTGGGAAGACCGACACCGTGGAGGCCCAGGAGGTGGTGCTGCAGAACGGCCGACCCGCAATCACCAGCCCCTGTGCCGTCTGCGGAACCAAGAAGTTCCGCATGGGTGTGCGACCAGGAAGTAACCAGTAGGTGAGAGAGGCTTTGTGGCGCTGCTGCAGCCTGTAACAGGGTGGCCTGGTTTAGGCTGCAAGGGCCGGATGAGATACCGGAGCAGACTCATCGGTGTCTGGAGACCACAGCAGGAAAACAACTGATTAGCATAGTGCAAAACACAGCCGATGGCTTTCCGGCCAGACTTCTAGACAGCCGCGACAATCGGCAACGATGGCTCAAGAACACCTCAGCCAACCATCGAGGCTGCTGCCGAATAAAGTCCCTCAATCCCCGGACTGACAATGTAATGTAGGGCTATGTGCCGCAGCCTTGCAGCATGCACACCCTGCCAAAAGAGGCTACTTCGGCAGAGCGGTGCCTACATTAACCTCGAAAGCCGATGTGTCAGGTCTATTGTTTGGAGAAGGCAATTACGAGTGTAAGGAGAGAGAGTAGGCGCCTCACTAATAGACTTTCTTAATTCCAGCAGGACAGGTATAAGAGCCCGTCCTCGACGTAGTGCGGCCATCACCGCCGACAGCACCAGCTCCACCTGGGCAAGGGGAGCTATCGCCGCCAATTCAATAATTACCTTGGCCCCTACAGATACGGCGGAACTTTGAGTACAATCCGGCCCAGCCAGCGTGTTGAGCATCGCATGGATTCCAGCTGTGGTCATATAACCATTCGTTTCAAGGCGCTGGACAAGGTCTTCCGGAGCTACCCGGATAAACCAGTAATTCAGACCAGCAAGTTCCTCAACATAGGAGGAATAAAGGCCGCGGTCGATTTTCTGGGAACGATATAAATCAGTTAGAACGACCTGAGTGTTCACTACACTGACCCCAAGAGTACGACTGTAGTTGGCTAAAACCAGATCGTCGCACACTAGAGCCAAGTTGGCTGCCGAATGTTCGTCACCAGCATATGCGGCACCTACACCTGCTGCCGTCAAAACATCGAAAAGCTCATCGCGGTTCTCATAATCGAGCAGACGATACCCTGCAATGCGTTCAAACGACTGAGCCAAATGCAGAACCGATTGAACATAGTCGCGACGCTCCAACCAGTGTTCAAGAGGCATCTCGGTCATTCTGTGTCGGCCCTGGCTGTCCATACCCAGGTAGCTTGACTCAGGGCCATTTACCCTATATTGAAAAAGTAACTGTTGAATGTCGTCTATCACTTGCTGAGGCACTGCAACACGCAAATAGCGATTCCGTAGATGATCACCAAGACCGAGATGGTGAACTGTAAGGAGCGCAACCGCATCCAAGACTAGGCCGTCTGCCTGTTGCAGGTGAGTGAGCGCTTCGCTAGCGTCTTGCTCATTGCCACTGCTAAACCGAATACGGGTGGACTTGCTTAGAGTAATTGCCTTCCACGCTTCAAGTGCAGACATACCTACCTGGGATGCAAAGGTGCCGAACGGCAGCGTCCCCTCGGCGTACAGCCGCTCCATTTCCGTACAGAACTTATTGCGTTGTTCCACCGTTTCGAAGAGTTTTGAAAGATCGTCCCCCGCCACTTTCATGCGGAAGAACCCCGTGTTGTCGGGGAAGCGGGTTGAAAAGTCCTCACTAATCTCTTGGAAGGCACGTGCGAACTTGCTCTGAATTGCCACTACTTCGTAGGAAAGATCTTCAAGCCCATGCCGAAGCATGATAACGTCTCCGACCTTCCTTTCTCTAAGTTTAAGTGCGAGTTCATGGTCCGTGGTCAACTCACGCCGATCTTGAGACTCTTCACCCCACTCCAATATATGCCACCATTGCTCTGTGCTTTCCCCCTTAAGTAGCACGGCGCAACCAGGACCTATAGTCTCAGGTTCCTTCCAATCATCACCACGACTTTGAAACAGCAAGAAGAAACCGAGATGGGTCTGCGGGTCGTCCATACCACAACGACGGGCCACATAACCGTCTTGAAGGTAACCCTCCACTCCAAGCAGGAGTTTAGCTTTAGCTAGGTTGAGGAGACTGCGCGGGTCGCGACCCAAATCTGAAGAGTCTATGTTGAGAACTGTGACCGAGGCTGCATCAAGGTCACCGGACTGAAGCTGGGCAAGCGCCAGCATGACCTGATCAACAGGAGTAGAGTCTTCATGGCCACAGAGCAATTGGTATGCGCGAACAGCAGCACGAACATCACCGATATATTGAAGAATCTGTGCCTCCACTTCGTAAACCATCCGAGGTGGGTACGATTGATTCTCTTGAATTTTTCTTGCCCATTCGAGTGCCTCGCGAAGCTGCTTGCTGTTCACCAGGCAGGCCAGATAGGGAATCGCGACTGGCTGGGAAGCAGACCCTCCAACAATTTCGCCCCACCAGTCAGCGGCTTCGGAGAACTTGCCCGTTGCCTGAAAGTGCGCGGCTACGCGGATAAGAATGCGCAAATGGTCTTCGTCACCACTGCATTCGAGGGCCAAGAGGATGGACTTCTCAGCGCCCTCTACATCATCGTGAACAGTGCGCCAAGTCGAGTCTAGTGTGAGCAGCAAGGAATTGCTCGGATGGTGGAGCAACGCTTCTTTAAGGAGGTATTCCAGAGAATCCTCTTCCCCTAATTTCGCCTCTGCTTGACACAAGATTTCAGCTCGGTGGATGTCATCCCAACAGGGGCAATCTATAGTTGACTTGCCTCTAAGTAATCTGACTGCAGCTGACGCATCTCCGCTCACGAGGCATGCTTCGGCAAGGGGCGCCTCCGCGTCCTCTCTTCGATCTGGGTCTTGGATCCTCTCGAATAATTGACGAGCTTCGGCAGGCTTTCCCTCTTGAAGAAGAAGAAGACCCTTGTTAAAGGCGGCATCGGCATGGGTTGGATCAACCATTAACACCGCATCAAAATCCTGAATAGCATCACCGGTTTTGCCCAGCAGGACTCTGGCGCAGGCTCGAATCACTCGACCACGCAGGATTTGAGTGTTAATTTGTGTTTCCGACAGGCAAGTCAATGCGTACGTAGCCTCCGCATCCGCCTCATCCAAAAGTTCCGCTGCTTCTTTCGTGAAGCCGAGTAATTGGCTTTGAGCTTGAGCGTACTTGAGGAAAGTTTGACTTAAGGCCAAGTGGGCATAGGCATCCTTGGAATCGTTGTCAATTGCCAATCGACACAACGTAACAGCCTCTTGCCAACGGCACTGGCTCATTCGTACACTCGCTAGGGCCAAGAGGCACTGATAGTCCTGCCTTATCCAATCCTCCGAAGCAACTAGCTCCTCCAGTTGATCTTCGCTACCAATACCCCAATATGCTTCAATCAGTACCGATGTCGCCTGGGAATCTTGCGGACTAAGTTCGCGAGCTTTTTCTGCCAATGAAATAGCAGCCTCGGCGTCATTCGCAAGTTGCGCCGCTAAAGCGGCATTCGCGAGTCCTTTCTGGTTCCCTGGTAAAATACTATGGGCTTGTTCAAATAATGCGCGAGCGCAAGTATTGTCCTCTTCGGCAAGTGCACAAGCTCCCAGGTTCGTGATAATCCGAAACTTTAATTGATCTGGGATTGATTCGACTTGGCTCTCTATCCGTTCCAGTTCCCTGCGCGCCGCGCCAATTAAGCCTCGATTTATTAGCTCTGCCGCAAAATCTATTTCCTTTGAGAGCTCGGTGTGCTCCGCATCCTGGGGCATTTCAGGCAAGTTGGGGGCAGCCAGAGCCATTGCTTGGGCAACCATTCGCGGAATGTCAGCAATGTCAGCCTTGAGGTCAGCGGAAACATCACCAAATTGTCTAGCGAACTCACCCCTTGTCTCTTCGTGTAGTACTTCAATACGATTCGCTAGTGTTGGGATACCCTCATCACTTCGATATAGAGTTGCTGACAACTCCCGAAGAAAAGCAATAACAATCTCTTGGGAAACCTCTTCGCATTCAGCACCAATGGGCAAGTAAAAACCGCCGTCATTGATAAATGAACTAACGAACTCTGCGTCGGCAAAACGGTCACCGTTGTAAACACTATCAATAAAGGCAATGAACGCCTCGCTCGATGTCCACTGGAAGAGGGCCGGTCTCGTACCTTCTAAATCAGGGAATAGAGCACTCGTCCCTTGAATGGCATTGCCCACCAGGTCTTGCCTTTGAGCAAGGTATCTGCGTAGCCCGGCCGTTCCGACATCTTTGACTATGCTGGTTGCCACAGATAAAACCAAAGGAACAATCGCGTCAGCCACCACTATGATCAACCTCGCAATCGGGATTTATTTACTTTACCATCAGAGCCCGACGGCAGATCCCGGCCGAATTTCGTTCAAGAACCATTGGATTGCCTGTGGCCTATATTCCAGGCTGAGCTCTTGGACGAAGAAGACAGCGGGTAACCACCATTAACAGACACAAAGGAACGAACATTCTGAGTTCATGCTCTATCTTAACCCGGAAGGTGCATCTACCGTCAGCACTGAGATAGCAGTGAATCTGCAAAGAAGAACATGCTAGTCTTGCGCTTCACTTCAGGATCCAGGCGTCCCTCAACCACAGCGTTTCCGATAACACCCGAAAGATATACGCCTCCACGTGGCGCGCCTTCCGGTCGTGGACGCGGGTCCGGGGCGTCCTGGCCGTGCCGGCCTCAAATCCACTGATCGCCGTCTACCTCTCTCACCTCGCCGAGGACCGGCACCTGTCGGTGTGACCACCATCCGGCTCAACAAGGCGGCCCTGGCCGCCCTCCACAAGGCCCACGGCCACGCCGATCCCACCGACACGAGGCCGTCCGGTAGATTATGAAGGGCATCACGCGGGTCCACGGCAAGCCCCAGAAGCAGACGCAGCCCCTTACCGCCGAAGGCCCTGGACGCGGTGAAGGCCACGGCGATGCAGCCCCGGAGACACCAGGGCCGCGCTGTCAGGGCGGGAAATGCCCGAAATACCCGGCGTCGGGGCCAGGTTGACGTCGCCCTACTCTCCGTTCTCCGGTATGGACTTCTCCGCCGATCAGAGGCCTCGGCCCTCCGGTGGGGCGACGTGGAGGTCCAGGATGACGGGTCGGGTCGGCTCCACGTGCGCCAGTCCAAGACGGACCTGGAGGCCGATGGCGCGGCCCTGTACATCGGCACGGAGGCCTCCGTGGCCCTGATGGCCATCATGCCAGAGGGATTCGCGGTGGTGGACCCGTCAACACCTGTGTTCGGGCTCTCGGAGAGCCAGATCGGTCGGAGGGTGAACGCCGCGGCAAGGGCCGCAGGCCTGGGCGAGGGGTTCACTGGCCGCAGCGGCCGGGTGGGCAGGGCCCAGGTCCCGACGAAAACCGGCGCAAAGCTTCCAGCATTGATGACCGCGGGCCGGTGGAAGGGCTCGAAAATGGCGGCGTGGTACACCCGAGGGTCAAGCTCGGGCCGGGGCGCTTTGGCCAGGTACTACCACGGGAAGAGACAAGCGACAATCACCTGAGGTAACAGCCGCTCATATCGACCAAAACCTGCACTCCTGCAGCAAGGTTACCGAGACGTGGTGCGGCTATCACGACCCTGTAATGACCAGGTCTATACCAGGCTAGGGAGGTGCGGGGAGAATGGAGACTCGTGTAGTCAAGGGAGTTCAGGAGGAGGAAATCGAAGCTGTCCAGCTTGCGCAGCCGGCGGGGCAGGTCCAGGTCACGCTTGGCGGCCAGGAGCTCCCCTGCCTTCACAGGGGCAGGCTCTGCACCAGGCGGTAGGCCAGGGCGAAGAGGAAGCAGTGTCCGGCTTCCACCAGGCGGTGACCCAGGGCGTACAAGGCGTGGGTATTGCCAGTGCCGGACAGCCCAGTGAAGCCAGTAGGGAGGGGCTGGGTGTTTGAAGCCGTCCCAGCCTTCCATATGCCGTCGCAACTTAACAGGGAAAGGGCTGCGCCCTGACCCGCTTCGACTGTCCGCAGTCATGTCTCTCCCTCACTCAATTCCCTGGCGTGCTTGCCGGAATCTGCCACTACGAGTTTTACCCGCCATGCGGCGACCTTGGGGTGACGTTCCAGCCAATTTGGTGGCATTATAGTGACGTTTGAATATGAATGGCGAAGTCGGGCGGCGGTATGGGGCACCTGGCACAAGGGAAGGTTGGAGGGTTGAGGAATGCAGTCTGGGCCGGTCAGTGCGAGGCAGGCATACACCGAAGGGTTTGTCACAGGTGAGAGGGACGGACACCTGGACGCCGTATCCGGCTTTCCCGAGGCGGACTTCGCCATGGCCGACGGCTCCCTGGACTCCTGGGGCCGCGGTTACACCCGGGGGTATCGCCAGGGCTATGCCCGGGGCCTGCAGCAACTAGAAGCCGGAAACTAGCGGGCCGGCAGGACCCGCCCTGCTGAAACCTTGCTCGCCCATCTGTGGAAAAGCGCCTTCCCAACAGGGCCGCCCAGGCCGTGCCGACCTGGTCTAACCGAGGAGAAAGTTGAGACATGTCCTGTGGAGAAACGGCTCAATTTTCCGGCGGATGTATGACGGCGGCTGGCGCCCCCTGCAATCTGGGGCGTCCATCACTCTGTTCCGTATCCGATACGGTGTAGAGCTATCGAATCAGCCTATTCGCGTAGTCCTGGATCAAGCAGGTATATTCGGCAACAACGCCAGTTGCCAGCCCCCGAGGTCCAAGCTGGCTGGGTACGTCCCAATGAGGGACGTACCCGTAAACGTAGCAGTGAATAGTCTCGCCGACGAGGTCTCGGGCGAGTAGAAACTGCGGGGACCGTCGGGGAGAGATTCTTGAAGGGGCAGGGTGTCCTTAAAGAGAATGGCGCAGCAATAGCACTGCCTGAGGTGCGGTGTCCAGGATCGGACCCGATGTTGAGGGGGAACCTCTCCTTCCTAGAATGTATCGTTAATAACAAGATTGCCTTGAAGGCTTGGATCTACCCATATCAGGTTCAGGAGAGCTTGACCGCAGATATAAGCCTCCTTTGTATTCAGCCCGATGCAGAGTATTCATGATCGTCCATGCCATGGTCGGGGCGGTTCAGGCAGAATATAGTACGTCGATGAAATTAACCGTAATTGGACTGGGGTGCGTCGGAGCGGTTGCCGCGGCTGGGCTGGCTGCGGAGGGGCACGACGTGCTCGGCGTGGACCTGGACCGGCAGCGAATCGCCCGACTTTCCTCCGGTGAGGCGCCCTTTTATGAGCCAGGGCTGGATGCGCGGGTAATCGCCGGTCTGCTGAAGGGACAGCTGCGGTTTCTGCACTTGGACGAGGTTTCCGAACTCCTGGGAGAGATGGTGCTCATAGCCACCGGCACTCCGCCCTCAGCCGGCGGGGATGCCGACCTGAGCCAGGTTTGGTCTGCGCTGGAGTGGGTCGGACTTCATGGCGCCCCAGGCCTCTTGGTGGTAATGAAGAGCACAGTCCCGCCGGGGATGGGCCTGAAGATACAGGGCGGGCTTTTGGGCACGCTTGGCATGCGGTACGTGTCGAACCCCGAGTTCCTGCGGGAGGGCCGAGCTATTGCGGACTGGGAATCCCCGGGCCGCATCGTTGTCGGGGTCGAAGAAGGGGACATTCAGTCCATTGAACTGGTTCGGCACCTCTACGCCGGCATCGCCGCGCCGTGGCTGGTCACCGACATTACCAGCGCCGAGATGATCAAGTACGCCAGCAACGCCTACCTCGCCATGAGGATTTCCTTTATCAACGAGATGGCATCCCTGTGCGACCGGGTCGGCGCCTCGATAGACGCCGTCAGCGAGGGGTTGGCATTGGACGAAAGGACGGGAGACCGTATTTGGGCAGGCGTTGGCTACGGGGGATCCTGCTTTCCCAAGGATGTTAAGGCATTGGACCACCTGGCCCTGACCAGCGGCGTCAGGGTGGACCTGCTGAGGGCAGTGATCAACGTCAACAACCGGCAGCGGCTCCTGCCGCTGCACGCGCTGCGGGAGCGCTTCGACGGGGTCATCGCCGGCCGACGAGTCGGTGTATTGGGCCTGGCATTTAAGCCCGGTACCGACGACCTGCGGGACGCTCCGTCGCTGGACCTGGTTCAGGCGCTGGTGGACGAGGGAGCCGAGGTGCAGGCCTTCGACCCGCAGGCGATGGAGCCGGCACGATCAGCGATGCCGGCTTCCGTCCGGCTGGTCAACAGTGCGAATGAGGCTGCGGACCAGGCCCAGGCGCTGGTTCTACTGACCGAGTGGGCCGAAATCGTCAAAGCTGACTGGTCAGTCCTGGCCGGACACATGCTGCCGCCGCGGTTTCTTTTTGACGGCAGAAACGCGCTGGACCCGTTGGAAATGGGCAATCTGGGGTTTGAATACGTGGGTGTCGGCAGAAACTCCGGTAGCCGCGTGGCAACTACACGCCGCGCCCAGCCGGGCGATGCCGAATAATATCATAACAGGGGGAGAGTTGGCGCCTGAAGAAAATGTTCTCATTACCGGAGCGGCGGGTTTCGGCGGCTCCGCATTGACCAGGTCGTTGTTGGCCCTGGGCTACAGGGTAACCGGGCTGGATGTGGTCCCGCCCAGTCATGCCGCATTGCTGGTCAGGGAACTTTCCCACCCCAAATTCCGTTACCTGTGGAAAAGCATCCAGGACATCCAACCCGGAGATATTGAGGGGCACTCGGTTGTGGCCCACCTGGCAGCCCAGCCGGATACGCCCATGGCTTTCGAATCGCCCCGCTATACCGTGATGCAAAACATCGAAGGCACTATCTCCCTGCTGGAGGCGGTCCGGCGGGCGGGATGCGTGTCCAGGCTGATCTTTGCCGGCTCAGGCAATGAGGTCGGCAGGGCCCTTTACCTGCCAATGGACGAAGACCACCCCCTGACTCCCCACAATCCCTACGGCTTCTCCAAGGCGGCGGCCGAACTAGCCGTATGGGCCTGGTACCGGTCCTATGGCGTTCCATCGATAGTCATGTCCACCGGGGTAGTCATTGGCCCGGATATGCGTCGAGAGGTCTTCATCTTCAAGTGGCTGTGGAACGCGCTCCACGGCAAACCGATCATCGTAGAGGGCGGGAAGCAGACCCGGGACGTTACCCTTATTGACGACGTGGTGCGGGCCTGGGTTCGGGCGATTCAGGCCCCAGGCGACCTGGTGGTCGGGCAGAAGTTTTACGTTGGCTACGGAGAGGAACGCACCATCGATGACCTGGCCAGCCTGTGCTGCGAGGCAGTCGGCTCCTCAGTTCCCATGGAATACGTCGGGTATCGTCCCGGGGAGGAAGGGCAGCGGGAGGCGTTCAGCACCGAAAAGGCCCGGAAGACTCTCGGCCACACACCCAAGGTGTCCCCTACGGAAGCCATCGCCCTAACAGCCGATTGGGTACGTAGCCTGGGGTAATCCGCGCCAGGATAAGTTCAGGCGTTCTTCTGACTGCCAGAGGAGCAGCCCGTCCAGGTAGTCCGGCCAAATAGTCGCCTCGATTGGCACGCCGTACAGCCAGGCGACCAGCACCGCCAGAATGGAGTCATGGGTGACATGGATGCCCAGCCGGCCCAGTTGGCCCAGGTCGTTGGCGATCAGCCCCAGCAGCAACTCAATGCCTTCCGCGGTGTCTCTCATGCCGGGAGGGGGGGCCGTTCCCGTGAGTTGCCGGCGCACTATGTCCAGAATGCCGACCTGGAGGAACAGCTCGCCGCTTGCTTCAGCGTTCACGACAAAGGGGCCAGGGGCTCCCAGCCGCCAGTCCAAGGTCGTGCCTTTGGTTTGGCTCCCGCCCCGCAGGATCGCTCCTGCAGTTTGTACGCACCGCCAGACCGGGCTGGAACTAATACTGACCGGCCCCCTCCGCGCCAGAACCGAGCCCAGCTTTTCCGCAGTGGTGACCCCCCGGGTATTCAGGGGCACCTCTTCTCCAAATGTTCCGGCGGGAATCTCCTCCCGTTCGGCGTGCCTCAGTATGATTGCCACATCGGACTGATGCGGCGCCAGGGCCAACCGTTCCACTAGGGAAGCCGCCGGTTTGGGGAGGGTCAAACCGCCCTGGCCCGGATTATGGAACTCACTGAACCGGTTTCCGACACGTCGAGCAGGACAAATCCGGCTGCTGCCAGCAAGTCCCTGAATTGTCCCCTGGTACGTTCCATGCCCTGGAGCATTACCAGCATATGCAGGTCCAGCAGGCCGCCGTTGCCGGAAGACTCGTCCAGGACCATCTCAACCAGGTAGAGCGTGCCCCCTGGGGACAAGGCTTGCCTTGCCCGTTTCAGAATCCGCTCCGCATCCGCATCCGGCCAATCGTGGAGCACCCTGGCCAGCACCACGGCGTCGGCGGTGATCGGCCACTGGCAGAAAAAATCTCCGGCAACAAGCCGGCAGCCGGCCGCGACATCGGCCGGCGCTACGATCCCCTCGATCACCTCGGGCAGGTCCATCACCGTAACTGTAAGCCTTGGGTGAGCGCGGAGCAGGGTGAAGGCCAGTTCTCCGGCACCGCCACCCACGTCCAGAATGGCATCGTGCACGCTGAAATCCACCGTTTCTGCCAGGTATTGGTAGTCGTGCCGGGCGTAGGCCGCCATAGCTGCCTGGTAGCTTTGAAGCCGCTCCGGCCTATCCCGCAGCCAGTCGAACAGGTTACTCCCGTAAGAGTGGGTGAATCCGGATTGTCCGGTCTTCAATGACCTGGTGGCGTCGTTCCAGGCGGAGTAAACCTCGCCGCCCCAGTGCAGCGCGGCGTCGGCCAGTGAGGTTGGGTGAGACCGGCTGAGACAGGAACCTTGGACGGTAGGGTGGTACAATCCATCCCCGTCGGGTTTGGCCAACCCCAACTCGGTGAGGCCCCGCAGCAACCGAACCCCCAGACCCTTGCCCAGCTGAAGCTTTGCTTCAATGTCCGGAGCGGAGGCCGGCAGGGCCTCGAACACGCCCAGTTTCACGGCGGCGTGGATCGTCCCAGTCTTCCACAGGCCGACCATCTGGGCGGAGAGCTCCTCCAACTGCGACCGTTGCGGCTTCCTCAGCTCCAGAAGGACGCCACCCGACTCATCAATCACCAACAGGGAGCCGTCGAATCTCTCCACCCGGGCTTGCCCGTTGTAGAACGGCTCCACGTTCCTGAACCGCTCGGCATAGAGCGGTTCACCCTCCATACCTACATGGTGCCAGCCCTGGGCGTCGCAGGCGCGAGCCCGGTTCTTGTGAAATACGTCCAGGTCCAGGAACCAGCGCCCATGGACCAGGTTGCCGGAGCGGTCGACGTGAGTGTGTTTGCCATCCTCCCGCTGCACAACGGCGATGCCGTCCCGGTAGTCCCCCGCGTAACGATAGCGTTCCCCATAGGCGGGAACCCCCTGAGCCGTCAGGTGGAAATACCTGCCGTCGGGAAGCCTGACCGGGCAGCGGTCCTCCTGGAAGTTGCCGCACCAGGCGTACCGCTCCGGGTACAGGGCCCGCCCGTCAGGAAGAATGTGAAACCAGCCTGTCCTGGAATGAACCGCGGCGAGGTCTTCGTAGAACCCAAAGGTACGAAGGTAACGCGACTGGTAGGCCGGCTGGCCGTCTGGCGTGATGTGATATCCGGCGGAGAGGTCCTGCACCGGGGCCAAGCCCGGGGCATGGAATTTCAGCACCTCCTGGAATCTGGCACGGTACAGTGGGCTGTCATCAGCTTTCAAATGGTGGGTCCCCTCGGGGGCCGGCCGGCTGCCCCTCCAGTCCTCGGTCCCGAAAGCAAAGTGGTTATACGGGCTGGTCCTGTCGTATTGGACCGTGTCGGTTGTGTGGGGGACTCGGAAGGCGGAAATGTCTCCCCTCAGTCCCTCAAGGTGATCCTTTACCTCATCAGGTTCGTCCTGGCTGGTGTCGACCCCGGCTGAGGCCCTGGCCTGCACCCAAATTGCCCGGCGCCGATGGACCCAGTCAGGGGTCCAGGGCCCCTTTTCCAGAAGTTCCAGCATACTCCTGAATTCCAGATACCACGTCGCCCGGGGGTGCTGCGACAGGTTCGGGTCTGAATAGTGAAGGACGTGGACATTGTGGACTACGATGTCCCCGGGTCGAGTGACTACAGGCCGGAACCGATCTTCGCATTCCCGCCCGATGGCGCTGACCGCAGTGGCGGTCAACGGGCCGAGGCGATGGCTTCCGGGCAGAAAATACACGGGATTATCGCCATCGTGGTGCAGGGAGATTCCCAGGCTGTGGACGCTGTATCTAACCGGGTCCAGCCCGATATCCTGATGGGGGCCAACCTCGGCGCCCACGAAGGGCATCTTGATAAGCACATCTTCCCACGTGAGGACCGAATCGGTCCGGGGCAGGAGCGAGTCCACAATTTCGCCCAATTCCTTCCGGCCCAGCACTGATAGGAAGTCCTGGTACTTGCTCAGCGGGTACAGCAATTTCAGCGGAGTGCCGCCCTCTGTCCTGATCAGATCCTCAGAAGTTGCATAGTCGGAAACGGACTGCAAGGCGAGGGTGGCAAGCCGGTCGACCTCCTCCGCGCCAAGGACCTGGGGCAAATGAACAAACCCATCCCGCTCCAGATCGGCTTTCCATTGCCTTTGGGTCATATATCCTCCGGCCTTCGCATATTGCAGCCCTGGCACAGGGGTTGCTGCATATAGTTGGTGCGCAGTTCCTGGTAAGCGTCGCCCTGCCAGATATGGTAAAGACTTTCCTGGTTCACGTTTCCGAAGTCGCCCAGCGTGCGGCGCAGGGCATCCGGTGCGCAGCAGGGGTTGAACCTGCCGTCGGCAGCGACCCATGCCTCCTGGCCTAAAAAGGGACATTCCGCTCCCGGGGATATCTCGCCGGCATCGTCCGGGTCCAGTTTGAAAATGTTCTCCAGAATGACCCTGGTTCCGTCCGGCAGGCGGTGGCGGTCGGAAACTGCCTGGGCCGCATCCACCGTATCGTTCCAACGGCGGATGGCGTCGGGTTCCCGCCGCATCGACTGCCCGGCCAGCTCCCGAAAATGCACCCACAGGTGATGGCCCTTCACCCGGTTAACTCCCATTTCCGCGGCCAGCCGCACCACGCCGGGCAGTTCCAGATAGTTGACCTCCATGAAAGTCAGTTGGAAAGTTACCCGGCAACGGTTGCCGCCCTGCCGGGCGTGTTCGTCCCGCACGGCTATGAAGGTCCGCACGTTTTCCAGCACCGTCTCCCAGTTGGAACCCAGCATTACGGCCTCTTGCGTACCTTTGCTTGCGCCATTCCAGGAAATCTTCACGTCGGTGGCCACCGGCACAATGCGCTCCGCCCAGGCCCGCGCCCCCCGCTGCGGGAAGGTGCCGTTGGTGGTCAGGTTGAGCATCACTCCGTACTCGGCGCAGAGGTCCAGGATGTCATCGAAGTGGCGGTACAGGAGCGGCTCCCCCATGGTTGAGGGTATTATTTCGCGCAGTGGAGTGCCCTGGGAGTCGGCCAGTATGCGCCGGATCAGGTCAATGTCCATTCGGCGCCGGGGTTTGCCAGACCTCCTGCGGTCGCTCTGGGTATCGCTGTAGGGCGAATGGTCCTCGCACATGATGCAGTGCAGGTTACAGTCGTCCGGGTTGGTGTCGAATGTAATGCGCCAAGGGCCCGGTCTCTCCCCTGGAGCAAGGGCCGACGGGGAAAAAGCGGGCAATAGCCGGTGTCGATTCGTGGTCATTGGTGGTTTCCTCCGTGGAGCAGGCTGGCGTATATGCTCTCAATTGCCAGGGAATGCTGCAACATATCGGGTACGTTCCCGTCCGCTGATTGCAGGTATCCCCTGCCTCCCAGTTTCTTTGCCAACGACGGGTCATCGGCCAGCCGCTGCATCTGCCCGGCCAGCGATTCCGGATCGCGGTGGGTGAAAAGTAACCCGTTCTCCTCGTGCCGGACGTACTCGGCCATCCCGCCGTAGTCCGCGGTGATCACCGGGGCACGGGCCTGCAACGCCTCGTGAATCACCAGGGGCGAGTTTTCCGCCCAGATCGACGGGACCACAATCGCGTCGCAGCGGTCGAAAACCTCCGCAACGATTTCCGGGTTCCGGTATTCGCCCATCCATTCCACGCGTTGACCGGCGTCGCGGGGAAGTTCCTGGGCCAGCGCCTTGAGCCCAGCTGTCTCTACGCCCCGGTCCCGGCCCCAGATGCGCAGCCGAGGCTCTCCCTTCAGGGCCCCAAAGGCAGTAATCAGGTGGTCCACTCCCTTGGCCGGAATATGGGTGCCGATGTACCCGAAGGTGAAAGGCTCTCCATCGGCCCTTCTCCTGCCGCCCAGCCGTTCGAGATGGAATCCATAGTCCAGGTAAACCAGCTTGCCCTCGGGGATTCCGAACTCGTCTCGGAACCGGCTCAAAAGATACCTGGCCGGAGCGATGAAAACATCCACCGCGTCACATACCTCTCTGACGTGGGCCATTCGCCTGCCGACCCAGCCCGTCCAGTAGGCCGCGTCCGGTTCGTACTCACCGGCTCCACCGCCAAAGTAGCGGGCGTAGCAGCGCACCGCGCACTTACGGTCGTCCTGGCCGTCACAGACCGCCCAGGTGTCCGAGGGGTCCCTGGGGTACATCTGGATGAACTGCCCCCGGGGGCACATAAGCCAGTAATCATGCAGGGTGAATGCGACTGGGATGCGGCGGCTACGGGCAGTTAGTACCAGGGAGGTGGAGAGATGATTCAGGTGCCCGATATGAACCACATCGGGTCGCACCTGGTCCAGCAGCGTGGCGAAGGCCTGGTCCACCGCCGGGTGCCGGTACCCGTCCCGTGCACGGGCCATGTTGATAATATGGAGCCTGATCCGAGGGTCTGACGGGTCGGTCTCTTGCTGCACCGCATACTCGGGAAGAAAGGCGTTTTCCTGCCTGGTGAAGACGTGAACCTCGTGGCGTTGGGCCAGCGCTTGGGCCAGGCCCTGGGTGTACACCTCCGAGCCGGCGTTGTAACGCATGGGATAGCCGTGAATTACTTTCAGGATTTTCATTGGTCCGGCCTGTTAGGGAAGGTGGCCTGCGTCTTCCCGTGAAGGATAGCTCCTCGTGCTCAGATTTTCGAACTCAGACGATGTGAGCTCCCGCACTAGCGGAGATTTGCACAATCCGAACCCTATTATCGGATTGGCCCCCTAGGGAATACAAGCCGTACATCCTGCAAGACTCTTGCTCGGAAGGAAGAGCAGAGTCTCTCGGCAAAGCCGGCGCTACCACTTTCGGGTTCCGGTTTGGCTTGCTTTTGGGGTCTCGGGGATGCGGTGTAAAACGGAGGAATCACCGTACCTGAGGGGAACCCTGTTTCGTTCTGGCTCAACAGGGCGTTTAATGCCGGTTTCCTCAAACGAACCGCTAATCCGGCCTTGGCGCGGCATCGGCCGCTCTTTAATCAACACCAGTCGTGAGCAGAGCTGGCTTGCGAACACCTCTCTCAGTCCGGTGGCGGATTCAGCGCCTTGAACTCACCGGCTACCAGAGCCTGGTAAAGAATTTGTCCACCGGAGAGCATATAGGGCAGGAATATTTCACCCATTGTGACCATGCCCGTCTCAAGCAGCGCCGTATGGTCCTCTACCCTGTCATTGAGGATCCGCCAGGAGGTCCGTATTCCCTGCCGGCGGCGGGACTCTGGCGACGTCACCATGATCCTCTGCTCGGTAAGCGTGAGGAACACCGCGTCAGTGTTGCAGGGAAGAGCAAAAGCGACCCACCCCAGGTGAGGGCTCGAAACAAATCACCCAAGCCTACAGGTTTGCTGGTTACCGTCGTAGACGAGTGACATCTCCTCGGCTCCTTGGTCACCAGCATGGCCATGACCTCGGTCACCGCCTTCTGGGAGTTTACCTTTGTGGTGTAGTTCAACAGCAGCTTTGCCTTATGTCCTTCCTATCAGATTGCTGGCCCAGACGCTGCTTCGGCTACCTGCTGGATCTTCCACCTGCTCACTTCCAGTATCCTGGCCAGCTCCCGCTGGCTTACACCCTTGGCCAGTTCCTGCCTGACATACTCCTTCTGCCGTTCAGTAAGGACCGTGGGTCTGCCAGGAAACCGGCCCTCTTCCCTCGCCTTTTGCTGCCCGGCAATGGACCGCTCCCTGATTGAGTTTCGCCACCACTCCGAGAAGGCCAGGACCATAGTCAATTGCAGTTTGCCATTGGCAGTCGACGTGTCAAAATCTTCGGCAAGAGACCGGAACTCCACTCCCCTCAGGTGCAGGTCTTCAATTACCTGAAGCCCGTAGGTCAGCCCCCTGGATAGCCGGTCAATATGGGTGACCACCAGGGTGTCTCCCGCGACCACCAGGTCCAGCAACTCTAGGAGACCGCCGCGGTCGTTCTTGGCTCCGCTGGCCTCCTCAGCTCGAATGTTGCCCATGGCGCAGCCGGCGCGGACCAGCCGTTCCACCTGCAGATCAAGGTTCTTGTCCTCGGGCTCCCTCACTGACACCCGAGCATAACCGTACAGCGTCATCCTGTTCAACCACTCCCTGGCTGGAATACCTGAAGTATAGTTTCCTGCCGGGGTTTAATCAACCGGGTTTTCCAGCCACCCGCTCAGCTACAAAGGGTTAGAATTTCCAGACATGGCTGAAAACAGGGCTGTTTCCAGCCGGCATGGGGTTAACCAGCATGCTCTTCCAAAAGTGCGGCCCGCGGGCGGCAAATATAGCTTCGTCATGGTGCCGACACCGTGGCCGAAAGCAGGGCCCGCTAAATCCAGTGTCAATGCGATGGTCGCATATTACGGGCAGGACAGGGTATTCTTGCAGAAGGTGGTGGCAAGATGTGCCTGCAAGCAACTCAATGAGTCTGCATGTAAAGAGGAAGAGAGTTCTTCCCCAATCAGCTGAAGGGGCTGTGTTTCTGGACGCGGCAACCATTATGTGCTTGGGCTAACTTTGTCCGGGTAGGCTACCAACACAGTCAGATGCAAAATTTTCATTCCTCATCAGACTGAGAAAGCAAAGAGCGGATTTCCTTGCCTTTAACCACCTCAAACGCATGGTCTTTCAAAAGGTCTACATCTGGAATCATCACAATGCCTGCAAATCTTGATGTACCGGAAGTGCCTAAGCGAATTACCCGTTCATTCGCCAATGCAGTCAACCCGTCTGCGACAGCGGACCGGGACATCGCAGTTAGGCGCGTCAGGTCCTTCTGCCTAATGGGAATTTCGCGCTCTTGGCCGGAGTCGGTGCTCGAAAGTGCAAGCCTAGAAACAAGCGCCGCGGCCACACGGGACGAGGCAGTGCCACTAGTAGCTAACGATGTCCAATAGAAACGTGCCAGGCGACGCATTACCAATTGGTGCATTCTGCTACGTACAGTTGGGATGTGCTCGACCACTAGCTGCATTATTGAAACTGGAATCCACACGACGAAGCTTTCGGTAATCGCCGAATAGCTGGCGACCCATCGTTCTGCCTCCATTAGGAACTCATGGTCGCCAATCAGGAATGGAGCTTCCAATTCTGAGTAAGGATACTGTAATGGAACGACGGTACCGTGTTGAACGAACAGCAGGTGCGTGAACTGAGACCCAGACCTGATTAGTGTCGAATTCACCGATGGTTCAGCGAACTCCATTTCGAGCACCTCGTTGGCTTCAGCAAGGACAACTTCCAACTCCGGCGGTTCAACGGTATCGAAATCCACACAGCGAGCGAGAACTTGAGCAAATCCAGCAATCTCAACAGGCATGGCCATCTCACCTCCCCGGTGCTGTCGTTAAGTATAGCGTTCACTGTCGCTTTGTAAATGTAGTTCTGACTACTTTTGTTGTAAGTCCTTACAACATTTGCTATAATGGATATAAGACTTTGACGATGCCGGTCACTAATCATTAGTAGACAGAGCCGTCCAATTGAGGAGATGGAATTATGAGCGATATAACCTTTTTCCCGGTCGGTAATGCCGACACCTGTCTGCTAACTGCAGACGATGGAAGTCAACTGTTGTTTGACTTCGCTTCGCCCAAAAATCAGGGCGACGGAGACAAACGGGTAGACCTGGCGGAGGAGCTCAGAAATAGACTGGCCGAGTCTGGGCGCGATTACTTCGACGTGGTTTCCTTCAGTCACCTGGATACGGACCATTTCGCCGGCGCCTCCGAGTTCTTTTATTTGGAGCACGCGAAGAAATACCAAGGCGAAGGACGAATCCAAATGAAGGAGATGTGGGTCCCCGCGGCCGCCATACTGGAGAGCCGCTGGGAGCAGTCGGAAGAAGGCCGGATCGTTCAGGCTGAAGCGCGCTATCGCTTGAAGGAAGGGAAGGGCATCCGGGTAATTTCCGAGCCCAAGGCCCTCGACAAGTGGCTGAAGGATGCGGGTATAGACCCGGACAAGCGGCGGCACTTGATCGTGACCGCCGGGAATTGTATGCCTGGGTTCAATATGGATAGTGCCGGCGCAGAGATATTTGTCCACTCTCCTTTTTCCTACCAAAATGAAGGCAATAACGAAGTTGATCGCAACTCCGAGTCCTCAGTGTTCCACCTGACGCTGAAGGACGGGACCAAGAACGTAAAGGTTTGGCTGACTGCCGACGCACCCTATGATGTGCTGGAAGACATAGTCAAAGTAACCGAAAAGGCAGGCAACGCTGATCGACTGGAATGGGATCTGATAAAGGTTCCACATCATTGCAGCTACAAGTCCTTGGCTCCTGACAAAGGGGAAGACATAACCGAGCCTACGGAGAAGGTGGCCCGCCTGTACGCACATTACAGTCGAGAAGGGGCTATCCTGGTGTCACCTAGCAACGTGGTCCCAGAGGGGGACGAAACTCAACCGCCCCATGTCCAGGCTGCCGAGTATTATCGAAAGGTATCCAAAGCGAAAAAGGGACAGTTCAAGGTCACTATGGAACACCCGACCAAGGAGGCTCCAAAACCCATGAAGGTGGAAGTGCGGGGCTTGGGTCTAGGTGCCACCGTGGTTGCCGGCAGTTCAACAACCCCTGAGGGGAGTCGGCGCATGACCGAAAGAAGGAGCGAAAGGGCAGGATAAGGGGCGGTCGTCTAATGGGAACATCCGATGCTGGTAGAGCGTTGGAAAAAGTTGAAGCCGACGCTCTCCTTATTCCAAGAGCCAAAGAGTTTGCCGACTATCTGGGTGCTGCACACATTAAGGGTGCGCAGTTGTCCGGCTGCTGGCAATCGTCCGACCGTAGGGTGGAATGGCTGGAAATCGAAGTGACCGTTTCAGTGCCACAGCGTCCAGTTCACGATATCAGGGCCAAGGAAGAAATCGCGATACGGTTTTTGTCTGATGACCACGTCCCCCCCGGCGTTTTCTCTCCAAGACCAGATTTCCCGTACGCCCCCCATACGAATCTGCAAAACGCGGGAGAGTACCGAAGTCTATGCCTTTACGACCAACCGTGGCACGAGGTCAAATTCGATTGGACTGGGGCAAGGTTCCTGGGACGTATCGTTTGGTGGCTCGAAGGGACTGCCCACGGTACGTTGCATCAACCGGACCAGCCCTTGGAACCGCTGCTGCTTGGGTCGTATTCAGACTTAGTGGTCCCAAGTTCACTCCTCAGCTTGCCGCGGTTGGCGTATAGCTGGGCTCAAAGCGTGCGTGTTGATCGTTTGGATGGTGAATATACTCTGTTGCTCAGTGAATTAACGGGTTTGCCCAAGACTGGCGTAGCAGATCAATACACGGTAGTGGTCATGCAGTCCAGGCCAATGACGCATGGACTTATACATTCTACGCCGCGGACATTAGGAGAATTGGATGGGCTCCTTTCTTCAGGCAGGGTAAATGTTATCCAGCAATTGCAAGAGATCTTCCAACGCTGGGAAAGACGTCTCAGTTCACCCCAATTAGCAGGAGTCCTCTCCACCCAGCTATTAATTGTGATCCGACTTCCCAAAAGACGGCGATATGGAGGTCCCGTTGAATACGTAGAGATAAGAGCTTTCCGAGCGGAGGAGAGCGTCGGGATAATAGGGGCCCGTCTGGGAATTCAATGGCGTGGCACGGTGAACAATGCCGGAAACCCTCAAACGAGGCTCACGGTATTGAACGTTAGGGAAGTCCTCACCAGGCAAATGGCAAGGCGTTCGAACGGACTGAGCGAAGTAATTCCTGAGCCGCAGGTGGTGGCAATCGGAGCAGGGGCAATCGGATCTCCGGTCTTAACCAATCTCACCCGCTCAGGGTATGGTAAGTTCACGATAGTAGATGAGGATGTGCTGCATCCCCATAATCTGGCTCGCCATAGTCTGAGTGCGTCGTATTTGGGTTGGCATAAAGCAGATGCTCTTGCAGCCGAGCTTTCCTCAATTATGCCCGAAGAGCCCCCGGTCCGGTCAATCGTTGCGAATGTTCTGATGCCCGGAGAAAAATCGGGGGAATTGGAAGCTGAGTACCGGGATTCAGACCTGATACTGGATATGGCTGCGTCTATACCGGTATCCAGGCATTTGGTGCATGACATCCGAAGCGAAGCTCGCAGGGTGTCTTTGTTTCTGAACCCGTCAGGCAGCGCATTGACTGTACTAGCTGAAGACGCCGGCCGCGAAATACAACTGGATTCGCTGGAAATGCAATTTTACCGGGCCTTGGTGAAAGACAATAGCTTGGGGTCCTTACTAGACAATCCGAGTCGAAACAGAACAGGACAGACCTGCCGCGACCTGTCGGCGGAAATCTCCCAGAACGATGTCGTGATGCATAGTGGTATGGGAAGCCGAGCCGTGCAGCGGCTTGCCGAAAATGATAGAGCTCTGGTCCGCACGTGGTTATTGGACGAAAATGACAACTATTTGCTCGTGATGGATTTAGAGCCGGCAGCGCCGGTCAAAATCACCAGAGAAGATTGGACGGTAATCTATGATTCTGAGCTGTTGGACAGATTGGCTCAAATGCGCGAAAGCCGCTTACCCAATGAGACAGGAGGGGTCCTCATCGGATCTCGCGACCGAACCCGTAAGATACTGTACGTAGTCGATGCGTTGCCGTCGCCCTCGGATAGTGAAGAACTCAAGACAAGCTACATCCGCGGAACCAAAGGGTTGTCTGAGGAGGTTGAGCGGATAGCGAATATAACTGGCTCGAACTTGGACTACATTGGCGAATGGCATTCCCATCCTGATGGGAACAGTGTGAAACCCAGTGCCAATGATCAGAGGCTGTTGAATTGGATACGGTCCGGTTTGGAGGAGACTGGCGAGACGGGGCTAATGTGCATCATTGGAGAAGGGAGGGAGCTCGGTGTTTATCTATGAAGCAGCCAATTACACGCTTCCAGCTACCGGTAAGCCGACTAAGTCGGGACATTAAGACATCTGCGATGGCTTGCTCCGCAAATTGTACTCAAGAACCATGTGTGTACAGTAGTAGCTGCACGGTATAGAAACGAAAATGCGTCACCGCGAATAGTAACGGTACCAGGTATTCCATAGCGAGTCCCCCAGCACGGGTCCAGAACCAATCCTCGCAGTATTTATGGACTCCCACTTTGACTAGACAAATGAATGAATCCGGTGCAGCAGGACTTGCCCTTTCCGGGGGCTGCTTCCGAGCGACGTTGTTCCACCTAGGTGCAGTCTGGCGCCTCAATGAACTAGCCATGCTTCCCGAGATCGGGATTTTTTCATCCGTCTCTGGGGGATCCATTTTGGCCGGACTGCTGGCTGTTCAGTGGCACAAGCTGAACTTTCAAAAAGGAGTCGCGGTCAATTTCCATCAAGAAATCGTCGAGCCGGCCTGGCAATTCTGCAGTATTAATATTGACCGGGCGGCTTTCATAATGGGGTTGGTCAGTGGCACCAGGAAACTGGAGCAAAGCTACCGCAGGCATCTCGTCGGCGATGCCGTATTGCGTGACCTGCCCGACGAACCCCAGTTCATTTTCAACACGGCCCACCTTGAAACGGGGCGTAATTGCACCCTGTCGAAGGCTGGTCTTCACACTTGGCGCCTTGGCGACATTGAGATTCCCGACCTCACACTCGCTAAAGCCATCGCGGCTTCGTCCGCCTGCCCGCCATTTTTCCCAGCCGTTAGGCTAGATTTGGACCCTAACGCATTTATGAAGACCCGATATGCCGATTTGTTCCATAGAGATGATTTGAAGGGACGGATGTCATTAACCGATGGTGGAGCTTACGATAATCTCGGAGTGCATGCCATACGGGACTGCACCACAATGCTCGTGTCTGACGGAAGTTCCCCTTTGAGCCCAACTAAGAGCAGAGGATTCGCCAGGCAGTTCAATCACCGGGTTATGCGTCCAATGGCAGCCGCGGTGGAGCAGACCAGGGCGATAAGGCGACATCAACTCGTAGAGGACTTTGAAAACGGCTTGAAAAAGGGAGCACTGTGGTACGGGAACACCAACATCCAAAACTACCCCATTCCGAGCCCCTTCGTGGTAAGGCCGGAATGGAGGGATCATTTTGGCTCCATCAGGACCCGGTTGAATGCCTTCAACATTGCTGAGAAATCTAAGCTGATTAATTGGGGCTACGTAATGTGCGACCTTTCGATTAGGTCGTATTACCGAACAGAAGATCCGCCCCCAGACAGGTTGCCCTTCGAGCGCTTTATCTTTAGCGGTCGGCCTCAACGAGCGGCGTGATGGCAAATACTCTCGTCAACCGTTGGCCGGAGACACCGATTCCATGAGCTACAAGCATATTCCGTCGGTGGTTAAGAAATCTCCAAACAAGTCACCCGCGTCGCACCAGTAGTGAAAACTCGCCCGCTAAACTGTTGTCCCTTTCCGGCTATTATCGACTATTCCGTTTCGAGGTAAGGCTTGTTGAAAAAGTGGGAGAGTCTGGAACTTGGGAGGAGTATTGAAGATAGAATAGGGGTGCAATTAGCCGCTAGATTGGAATACTTATCAACCTCTCAGGGTAACGTACGATAAACCAAGGCTTAGGTGCCCTCCCTCGCTAAGTCCCCGGCAATCTCCTCCAACTGCTCCAGAGCCGAACTCAGGTCCTCCAGGATTTCCTCGGCGATTACATCGGGTGGGGGCAGATTGGCCGAGTCTTCCATGCTTTCGTCGCGGAGCCAGAATATGTCCAGGTTGGCCTTGTCCCGCTTTACCAGGTCGTCGTAGCTGAAGCGCTGGAACAATTCGGTTTCCGCGCGTTGCAGACGGTTCTCGGCGTTGTAGCAGGCGACGAAATCATCCAGGTGGGCGCGGGTCATTGGTCTAGCTACTCTAGTAAAGTGCTGGTTTGTACGCAGGTCGTAAATCCAGAGTTCCCTGGTCCAGGGAGTCTCGCTGGCGGGCTTCCGGTCGAAAAAGAGGACGTTTGCCTTGACACCTTGGGCGTAGAAAATGCCAGTGGGCAAACGCAGCAGGGTGTGAACGTCACACTCCGCTAACAGCTTACGGCGCACCCTCTCGCCGGCGCCGTCCTCGAACAGGACGTTATCCGGAACCACTATGGCCGCCCGCCCCTGGTTATTGAGCAGGGTCCGCACGTGCTGCAGGAAGTTTAGTTGCTTGTTGCTGGCCCGGGCCAGTCGGAGTTCAGTCACCAGCCGGTCCTGAAAGGTCCCCGCCGCGCGCTCCACACGACCCTTTCTCTGGGGCGACAGCGCGAAGACCATCTGAATCCCCAGTTCCTCCATGGCTCGGCTGAACTGAGTGGGCATTTCCGGAAGACCGGAGCCGGGAGTGTGTCTGAATACTCCGTACCGGTCGGTGTAGAGGGCGACGGGTTCGCCGCAGCGCTCTATCAAGGATTCCAACAGGAGGAAGTAGCCGAGGGCGTCCTCCTGTTGGCAAGAGAGAGCGCCTGCCACCGTGCCGGTGGCGTCGTCCACCGCGGTCAACAGCGTGAACGGCGGCGTTTGCTCCCCCACCCACGGGTGATGGCTACCGTCCAGCTGGATCAGCATCCCCGCCATAGGCATGCGCTGGCGTCGTACCCAGTGTTTGGGCGGCCGCCGGCTCCGTGAACTGCTCAGTCCTGCCCTGACCAGGATACGCCGCAGGGTAGTCCTGCCAATTTCGATACCCTCCCGCTCGCTCAACAGTTCGCTGAGATGAGTGTGGTTGGCGCCTTCATTCTTGGTCCAAGCCAAGTGGACCGCGTCAGCCGCAATACGCTCCGAAGTTGCGTTGGGCGCCCTGCGACCCCGATGACCGTGGGCCAGGGCGACGGCGACGGCTTCCTCCTACCCGTAAGCCGCCAGGATTCGTTTGGTATGCCGTTCGCTGACACCCATCAATGTGGCTGCCTGCTCCAACGTCAAGGGCTCCGCCAGTAAGCTGTTCGATACCTGAAGTCACGTCTGTTCCTTGGGGGTCAATGTCACATTCTCCATGGCCGCGTTTCGTTCTGGGGGCAAGAAAGTTTGACATGCAATCAATAGTATGGTATGGGCGAAAGTTCGCCCTCAAATGGTCAAGCACGAACCCCGCCCGAATTTGGGCGGGATTAATTTATATTGGG